>BNJS01002889.1_pt1 | contig 367516 bp, 424 predicted proteins | sample 8540461 | NCBI WGS metagenome assembly BNJS01 (sample SAMD00202454, study PRJDB9452) | human saliva metagenome | isolation source: human saliva | place: Japan
TCTAAACCTAGTCGGATCGAGTCATTGTCAATTAAAGCTTGTTTTAAATTCATATCTGCCTCCTTTATTTAAAGAGGGAGAAGGACAGAAACGATAACTCTCAATTTCTGTCCAGCCCCCTCCAACCTTTTACTGTAGTGCTTGACTGAGTTTTTCAGTGATTTCTTTATCATCCATCAAGTTATCAAGCCCGATTAACTTCCCATTAGTTCGGCCTTCCAATTCTTGGATCAAATGAAGAGAAGCGATTACGATGTCATAGCCTGCTGCTAAACCTTTTGCTTCACCAACACTGCATGAATTGACTGTAAAGTCTGTTTGATTAAGCTTACGGAGGGCATTTTCAACCTTCATCTTGATAACCATAGATGAACCCATTCCATTTCCGCACGCTGCTAATACTTTAACCATTTTATTTCTCCTTTTCTAGACACTAAGCTTCTTCTTGAACTTCTCCGTTGTAATATTTCTCTTTATCTTTTGCTTTTGCAAATTGAAGTTGAGGAATAACGAGCAAGAAGAGACATACAAGTACATAACCAACAATACCGAGGTATTTGAAGATATAGCCAAATCCAAGCCATGGGAATTCAAAGTCGATATTTCCATGATAACCACCGTAAGATGCTAAGTCGAGAAGGGCTACACAGAGAGCTCCTAGAGCAACTTGGAGGACACCTGAAATGAAGGATAGGATAACAGCCGCTTTCCATCCGCCGCGTTTATCAGCGTAGACCGCAATGGCTGCATTGTCAAAGAACACTGGTACAAATCCTGTAATAATAAGAATCGGATTTAAAGACGATAAGCAAGACAATTGTGATCAATTGACCAATCAAACCAAAGGCAAATCCTGACAAGACAGCGTTTGGAGAACCAAATCCATAAGAAGCTGCAACGTCAACCGCTGGGAATGAACCTGGCAACAATTTGTTTGAAATACCTTGGAAGGCGTTTGTCAACTCAGATACGAACATGCGGACACCTTGCATCAAAACGAACAAGTAAACTGAGAAGGTAAAGGCTGTTTGGATAATGTACATAAAGAAATCTTGTTTAGCAGGATTGAATAGAGTTCCTGAAGTGATGACTTCTTTATTAGACATAATGTCTGGACCCAAGATTAAAAGAATGGCTCCAAAGAAAACGAGCATCAAGGTAGCAGATGCAACAACTGTATCGTGGAAGATTGAGAGAAACTTAGGTAATTTAAGATTATCTAAACTTTCTTCTTTCTTACCAAAGCGTCCTGCTATTTTATCTACAAACCAGATTGCAAATTGTTGTTGGTGACCAATCGCAAACCCACCACCACCAGTCAAGCGTTGAGTTGCTTCAACAGTCATATTTGAACTAACTGCCCAGTAAAGTCCACAGATGATACCGATTGCCGCTGTACCATAAGCATTGCGCAATTGTGGGACTAAGAATAGAACCATAAGAGATACGGTTGCAGCTTGTTGTACCATGATGTGCCCAGTAATAAAGAGTGTTCTTACCTTCGTAATCTTGCGAAGAGCTACAAGCAAGATATTTATTCCGAAACCAATCAATAGAGCTGTAGTTGCAGTTCCAACAAAATCTGGAAACTCTGCTGCAATTTTGTTGTTTGCTGCAGCCAGTCCAAAGTAAGGGTCGATAACCGCTGCACCAATTTGGAATTTGTAGTTAAGGGCTGCTAAGATCGGACGAAAGGTTGTAACCAAACCACCCGCACCCACGTTGAGCAACATATACCCTACTGTTGCTTTAACAAACCCTGAGAAAACGTCATGGGCAGGTTTTTTCAAAAGTGCGTATCCTATCAACACCAATAAACCTACAAAAAATGCGGGATTCTGCAAAATATTGCTAGAAAACCAATTTAGAACACTTGAAATGACTTCCATAATTGTTCTCCTTTTGAATTGTTTTTGTAGGTTTATTATATAATTTGAAAGCGTAAACAAAAAGACCAAGAATTACACAGCGGACTGTTCACTCTTGGACTGTATGATTTATGATATTTTAATGATTAGCTTAGTTTCTCGTAGCTAGATAAAATGGAAGAATTTTATCATAAGATTTCAGTATGGCTTCTACGATTTCTTCTTCAGATGAATTCTCTGTTATAGGGACATCTGCTTTAACTAACACTTTACGGACTTCCTGACTTCTCACCTTCTCGCGTAAACTACGACGATTTTCTTCATTAGCGTCCAGCTTATGACTTGCCCCATCTGAGTAGGCTAGATAATAAATCCCTTCAACGATTGGAATTTCTAAAACTTTGGCCTGCTTGCCTAGAGTTTGCTCATCTTTCTTGCGCTCGATGAAACTGACTTCTAAGGAAACACCAAAATCAGAGGGTACTCCATACAAACGAAGAGCCAACATAGGTTCTGTCACTTTCCCCTCACGCTGTAGATAAACCCAGAAATGTGGTCGCAAACGCTGCGCTTGGTTCATCCACTGGCTAGTCTGTTGGAGTTGCCATTCTGGATGACTTGCTTGAAAGGCTTTAGCCAGTTCTGTAAAAGCCTTTCGTGCCTCTTGACCTTTGTGGCGCGAATTCCAGCATTTTCTCTCGCTCTTCTCCCGCTTTATCAGGATTACGGTACTGCAAACCAGCAAAGTCTAGATAGTCTCTTATCTTATTCAACATTAGTTTAATCTCCTCCAGCTAGCAAAAAATCAGGATAAACCCTGATTTTACTTATTCTGTATCTACAACGACATAGCGATTTGGCTCATCACCCTCAGAGTAACTAGTCACGCCATCCATACGTGAAATAATACGATGGATAATCTTGCGTTCACTATTTGACATTGGATCTGTTTGATGACTGCGTCCTTCTTCTAAAACACGAGTCGCCAATTTTTGAGCATAGGTCTGCAAGACTTCTGCACGGTGTTCAACATAATCATTGACATTAATAGTAATGTAGAAGGTTCTTGAATAGCGGTTATAAAGATAATTTTGAGCCAATAGTTGCAAGGCTTTCAAAACTTTACCATGATAACCGATAATACGACCCTGGCTCATTGGTATCAATTTGTAAATTGATGCTACGACGGTTATAATCATTTGAAATCGTCGCCTCAACATCCATATCATCAATGATTGTTTGGACATAAGTCGTTACTTCCGTAGCTACTTGTTCAATGTCAAAAGCTCGGTTCAACCTTTTAAGCCCAAATCTTCTAATTCTTGACTTTCAGTTTGTTCAGCTTGACTCTCAACAATAGGAGTTTCTACTTCTTCTCCGAAACCAGCTTCTTCAAGCTGTAATTCATTTAAAATCTCAATGTGCCCAGTTTCTTCTAAGATGGTGCTAGCATGTTTCATTTTTCAAGATTTCAGCCTTGACTTCATCAGAAACCCCTTGGCCTTCTTCTTCAATCTTTTTAATTGCTTCTACAACATGCCCTAAATCAACAGTCGCTTGACTGACTGTTTTGACTGGTTCATTTTGTTCGTTAATTTCTTTAGGAACACCCTTTACAGCCTGCTGATTAGCTTTAATGACCGTTGTTTCACTAATAGCTTCAATATCAACTTGAGCTGGTTTTTTACCAAATAAACCAAGAAAGCCATTTTTTTCACGAGAAATGACTTTAATGTGAGCCTTCATTCTTGGGATATCTAATTCTTTCAATCCTTTCTGGATTGCTTCTTCAACAGTTGAACCTGTAAATACTCCCATTACCAGATTCCTCCTTATTATTTCGTTTTCTGAGCCTTTTTCTTGGCTTTTCTTTTTCTATTTTCCAAATCTTTCTGTGCCTGAACTACCGCCTCGCGCTCTGCGATAATCTTGAATGGATTGTTCAAGAAATAGGTTTGCAAAACTGGATAAGCATTGGACACTGCCCAGTAGAGAGCGACTCCGCTCGGAGCATAAACCCCAAAGATAAAGATTAAGACTGGAATACCATACATCATCGCAGTCGTAGCGCCATTACGCTCAGACAAGGCTTTATTAGACAGCCAAGTACTTAAAAAGGTAAATACAGCTGCTAAAATCGGAAGAACAAGGGTTGTATCCACACCACCAAGGTTAATCCATAAGAAATGACCTGTCTTTAAAAAGTCAACTCTTGATAGAGCTTGGAACAAGGCCAAGATAACCGGCATCTGAATCAAAAATCGGCCAAAGAGAATCTGACTGTCTGACACCCATTTCTTTTAAAGACTTTACGCATTTCTTGCTCTAGCTTGGTTCTGCTTTTCCATATCTCGACCTGGATATTGTTCTCGAAGCGCCTTAATGCGTGGTTGAGCTTCCTGCATTTTTCTAGAAGCCACCATTTGCACTTGAAAGACTGGCAAGAGCACTGTACGAATCAAGATTGTAAATAGAATAATTCCCACTCCGATACTAATATCAAACGATAAAAAGCGAATGACCTCTGCAAAGAAGTAAACCAATTTACTCCAAAAATCAGTCGAATCTGCCGTAATATCGCTAGTTGTCCCATTTGTCGCACAGGCTGTCATAATCAATAGAGACAGTCCTAGCAAACTAGTCAACTGTAGTTTCTTTTTCACTCCCATTTCCTTCCTGGTAAATCTTTGATAATTTTAATACGTGGAGTAGATTTTTCTCCATCTCTGCGTATCCCAAGGTTTCGACTCCTTTTCGAGCAATGACAACAAAGTCGACATCTTCTACCAGACTCCCTTTTGCATTCTGGATAATATGCCGAATCCGTCGTTTGATTTGATTTCTAGTGACGGCATTCCCCAGTTTTTTGCTAACTGATAGACCTACTCGAAAATGGTTTTTCTGGTTTTCTAACTGGTAGATAACAAATTTGCGGTTAGCAAAACTTGTTCCCTCCTTGAAAATCGCCTTAAAATCTTTCTCTCTTTTTACACGAAAGTTTTTCTTCAAAACTCAACTCCATCTATTAAATTACTACTATTATACCATATTTTTCAAAAAAACCAATCATAGCAAGGTTTTGGACAATTTCACCATAAAAAGAAGCTGGAAAAATCTCTTTCCCAACTCCTTGTACGGAATATTTTTACTAGTTTTACTTATTTTTTCAAGCGTTCAACGTCACGGGCAATAACTAGCTCTTCATCTGTTGGAATAACCAATACACGGATCTTCGCTGCCTCTGTTGAGATGTCTCCTGTCACACCAAAGACGTTCTTTTCTGGGATCAACATCACAGCCAAACCAAGAGATACCTGAGATAACATCTTCACGTACATTTGCAGCATTTTCACCGATACCTGCTGTGAAAGATAATAGCATCTGCTCCATTTAAGACTGCAAGGTATTGACCGATATGTTTTTGGATACGGTCAACATACATTTCATAGGCTAAAGTGGCATCGTGGTCCCCTTCTTCCATAGCAGCAATCACATCACGCATATCACTGGATTTACCTGAAACCCCCATTAGTCCTGATTCACGATTAAGAACGTGACTAATGTCTTCAGGAGTATTAAAGTCCTCTGTATATTGCATTAAGTAAGGAATGATAGCAGGGTCAATATCTCCTGTACGAGTTCCCATCATCACACCACCAAGTGGAGTGAATCCCATTGAAGTATCAACAGATTGACCGCCCTTAACTGCTGTAATAGAAGCACCATTACCGATATGGCAAGTAATCAATTTCAAGTCTTCTAATGGACGTCCCAAGAGTTTTGCAGCTTCTCCTGCTACAAACTGGTGACTTGTACCGTGGGCACCATATTTACGAACCTTGTTTTCTGTGTAATATTTTGTTGGTAGAGGATAGCGATAAGCTTTCTCTGGCATAGTTGTGTGGAATGAAGTATCAAAAACAACTACACTGGTGATGTCTGGCAACAATTCCTTGAAGGCACGAACACCTGCTGCATTAGCTGGATTGTGGAGAGGAGCCAACAAGCTCAACTCTTCAACTTTTTCTAAAACATCTCCCTCAACAACTGTTGATTCTTTGAAATATTCTCCACCTGCAACAACACGGTGTCCAACACCTGTAATCTCGTCATAAGCCTTGATAATATCGAAACGAATCAAGTCATCCAATAAAATTTTAACAGCTTGTGTATGATTTTCGATATCCAAAATTTGTTGTTCAGAACGGCCATCAAATTTTACAGTTGAAATTGAATCTTTCAAACCGATACGTTCAATCAAGCCTTTCGCCAATACTTTCTTCTGGCATTAAGTATAATTGCCATTTCAAACTTGAACTTCCTGCATTGATTGCAATTGTTTTTGTCATAATACGATACCCCTTTTTAAGCGTTTTCATCTATTATAACAAAATCTATTTTATATTTCAGTACCTTGAGTCCATTTTTGAAAATTTTCTTTAAATTTCATTAAAACACTTGCATCTTGTAAGCTAGCAAGCGGATAAACAAAAGGATCTACTGCTGTTTCACTTTTCTTCTGTAGGATAAAAATGGTCTTAGATTGTTTGGCATTGGCAAAGAGATTTTCAGGCAAACTAATCATGGCAGTCAGACTTGCCTCCTCTTTCAACCAACCTTTCAACAAGTCACTTTGAGGACTGGTCAACAAATCACTCGGAGCTAGAAAAATAGCGTAGCCATCTGATTTGAGGTACTTAAGCCCTTGTTCCATGAGCAAGTGATGGGCGTAGGTATTTTCTTGACTAGAAGCAACTTGATGGCGCGACGCAACGGCATCATCAGGATAATAGCCGACAGGCAAGTCGCTGATGACCACATCGCTTTCTTTGAGCATTTGTGGACGAACGGCATCTCCTTGGACAAAGCCAGCCTGCAAACCAATTACATCTGCCATACTAGCCGCCAGATCAATCAGCAAATCATCCACTTCCATTCCCAAATAATCCACCTTTTTATCAAGCGAGGTCAAGAAAGTAGCGCCCAAAATTCCCATCCCAGAACCCATTTCGAGGATCGTAATCTCCTCCTCTTTAAACAACTCTTCCACAATAAACACCAAAGTAAAGCAATAACATCCGGTGTAAATTGGTGATTGGCCTGTAGGGGCTCTGTCTGCCCAGCCTTCATCAAGAGAAACTGGTAGGTTTTGAGCCATTCTTCTTTGCGAAGCACTAAGCGTTTAAGGACCTGATTGTTTTCCTTGACCTGCTCTAACTCAGTCTCACCATCCAAATAGATGCTATTTTGCTCCACCAAGGCGTCATAAAAGTTGGTCGCCAAGTCACTTTGGATGACTTGGACATTCTCTAGTAAATACGTATAAGCTTGTTCAATTTTTTCAAAATCCATATTCCTATCTTATCAAATTTCCCTTCTTTTTTCCATCCTTATAGAAAAATCACTCCCTGACTAGGCGAGTGATTTTTGGGCTATTGTTAAAAAGAGTTCTGAGTAATTTCCTTGAAACAGGTCTTCAGCGCTATAGAGGGTCTGACTATGCACAGATGAAAAACCATGCTCAATTAGTTGTTTTTCCAGTTCAGCTAAATCAAATCCATGATGATTAGCCTCTGTCTTTGTAAAATCAGCAAGTAAAAGTTGTCCATTTTCCCTCAGATGTTGATGAAACAGTGAGAGAGCCACATCCACATCAGGCATATGATGAAGAACCCGACAAACAACAATGAAATCAAACTCTTGCTCCAAGGGTTTTTCCAGTAAATCTTGCTCCAAAAACTGGATATTCTTGATGTCTTGCTGCTCCGCTTTCAAACGAGCTTGCTCCAGCATTTTCTCCGAAATATCCACCAATGTTACAGACTTGGCCTGCTTGGCTAGGGGCAAGGTTAACAGACCCGTCCCTCCACCGAAATCCAAAATTTCTTTGTCTGATAGAAGATCAATCTGTTTCTCGACTGCTTGACAAACCAAGTTTGCAAGGAAGATATTTTTAGGGGAATCAAAAGTTTCTGCTTTGTGGTTAAAATCATGTTTCATATTTTTAGTTTAGCACAAAATATCTTGATTAGCTAGGAATTCTCTTTCTTTTCAGGCTTCTCTTCTGATTTTTTTCTTCTCTGCACTTTTTCGCTTGAATCAGTCGCTACCTTTTCCTTTTTATCTGTTTTCTCTTCTTTTATTTTGACGGAAGGAAACAGGAACTCATATTGACTCTTAGGCGTACGAACCCTTGTCACCAAGCTTGTTTTTCTTATTTTGATAACTCACCTGACCCAGATTAAAGGTCTGTTCCCCACTTTCTTGCTCAACCTTTATCTTTGGTTCGCTTGGCCATAGCAAAAAGCAATCAACTTTTTCTTTATTTAAAGCATAGTCTTGATAGTGGGCGACTTGTCGGTTCAAGTAAAAATTGTAACAAAAAGACTAAAGATCGCTGCCATGGTGACTGCATAGAGGAGAACACCCTGCCTTAACTTTTTTTCTCTTTTTCCACACGATAGATGAACTCCCTTTCTAAGCCTTTTTTTGGAAACTGAAAACGAAAAGCGCACCAGTTGATTGTCCTCTGTAATCTGCGCAGATTTGAGTCCATAAACCATAGGCTGATAACCTCGTCCACTGGCATCGGTTTTTCCGAAAATCATCTGATTTTGACTTACCTATAGAGATATCCTTGCCATCCTGCTTCATATAGAGGCGATTGCCCTTCCACTTTTTTCGAACTGCGAACGGTCTAATTCTGCCTCCAGCTGGTCCACAAACAAGAGCCACTCCTTTTGCTCGCTTTGTTGCTGGTAGCGAACTTCTGAAATAAGGAGCTGGCTCATAGCTTGAAAGAGGAGTAAGCTTCCACTGATGACAATGAGGGCAATCAAGGATTCCAACAAGGTAAAAGCCTTGACCTTATGGCTCTTTGATAGCCAACAACTGTTCTGAACCATGGTAGACCTCCAATCCCTTTTCACTAGAAAACACCTGAATCTCAACTCCGTTTATCTTTACCTGATTTTGACCTGTCTGCAAGGCCATCTTAGCTACCCTCAAGACCTCTTCCTTTTGCAAGATTTTTGCTTCTTCTTGTCTATTTTTCCGAATTTGTTCCAAAAGGAGGGTTGCAATGCTGGCAAAGATAGCTAGTGCAACTACTGCTTCCAGTAAAATCACTGCCCTAATTTTTTGTTTCCTTAATGCGTTTAATTTTTCCATTTCCTAGATATAACTGATAGCGAATCGTTCCTTTGCTGGTCTGAAATTCAACCTTATCCAAGGACGAATTGCCCCCAGCTCGGTCAAAGTGAATCGTCTGTCCTGATGGTGCCTGAATCCCTTTGGGAACAGTCAATTTTTGACTGCCATTACTAATGGTCTGTCCGTCTATGCTCAAACTTGTCTTTTGCTGACTGGCTACACTGCGTTTTTGGGTTTCCCGATAGAGTTCTTCAAACTCCATAAAGAAAATCTGCTCCTCTACCGCCGCAAAAGTGGACTGGACAGAGTCGGACAAGCCCAAGGCAAGGATACTCACAAGACCCAAAACTAATAGACTTTCCAGCATGGTAAAGGCCTTAATCATTGACTTTACGATTTGCTCCTCCGTTTTTAGTATAGTATTCATTATAGGCTTTAGCCTGTTCAGGAGTAATACGCCCATCTGCTTGTAACTTGCTTAGGCTAGCATCTTCATTTTTATCCAAGCTATAAAGCTCTGCCTGGCTTTCTACCACCTTAACAACAGCAGCTTTTCCTTTGTCGTTGACTGCTTCTTTTTGCTTGGTCAGATTAGGTACAAAGAGTAATAGAAGCACACTGATGATGAGCAAGACCACCAACATCTCCACAAGTGTGAAAGCTTTAACCTTAGCTTTTTTCAAGAATGTCATCATTTTTTTCATTTTAAAAATTTACCTCCATATTTTGATACATGGGCATGAGCATTGCCGCATAAAGTAAAACGATAATCAGTGCCACAAAGATAAAAACCAGTGGCTGCACCAAATTCATGGTGCGGTTGACTCGGGTAAAAAAGGCTTCCCAAGTTTTTTCAGCATAGATTTCCAACTCACTACCCAGCTTGGACTTGACTTCCCCATACTCGATAATGAGACTCAACTCCTTCTTAAAGAAAGGATAGGTTCCTATCGTCTGAGAAAATTCCTGACCATTTTGTAGGGCTTGAGCTAGATCTTGACCGATTTCTTTAAAGAGCTGAGAACCTTGTTCCTGCATCATCTGAAAAATCTGCGTCAGCTCCATTCCCTGCGAAATCATATTCCCCCATTCACGCGCATAATAGGCTGTCAAATAGGTCTGCACAAAGATTCCAAGAAAAGGAAGGCGTGCTAGGATAGAAAAGACGCGCATCTTAGAACTTCTTTTATAAAAAGTTAGTGCTAAAAGGACACCTACTGAAACAAACCCTACCATTCCTAGAAAGATTTGTGGCAGATTGCCAATGATTTGGGTGGCAATATTGCTACTATCCAGTTGTGGTAGTAGGTAGTTCCGTAGTCCCCAGCATGATTAAGAGAAGAAAACCCAGCTAAAATCAAAGGATAGGTCGCTACTTCAATTAGTTTTTTCTTGACCTTGGCCAGATTGTCTAGATACTCTTCTATCTTTCCCAAACTCAGGTGGAGATTTCCCATGGACTTCCGCTAGGGATAACTGAGTGACAATGGCACTTGAAAAGCCCAAACTTTCCATCATTTCTGAGAATGATTTCCCCTGAGACAAAGCCCGTGCGCATCTGGGTCACACACTGCTTGTCCAACAAGGCACTCCTATCTAAAAAGGAGATAGTCTCCACCAGATGAAAACCGCTGGAAAAGAGATTGTTAAACAAGGTGATGATATTTTTTTGCTTAGCTGTAGCTAATTTTTCCGTTTCAGCCTGAAGACTTGTGATATGTCCATCTTTAAGAAGCTGGTCAATCTGTTCATTCCAGCTAGTTGGTTGGTGTTCTTGATAGTCTTTGTTTGCAAAGTCAACGATTCCTCCTCCCCCGATTAATCTCTGGTAGCAGACTCCTTGCAGAACGACTGCCAATTCCTCCTCACTCACACCCAACTCCAGCAAGCGTTCATAAACACCTCGGATACTCTTGGCATGAATGGTTGAAAAGACCGTCGCCCCTGTCAAACTGGCTCTGACCACTGCACGCGCCGTCTCGCTGTCCCGAATTTCTCCGATAATCAAGAGATCTGGTCGATGACGTAAGGAAAGTTTGATGAGATTTTCATAGGTCAACCCGATTGCCTCATTCAACTGCAATTGGAGCATGTCGTCCTGCTTGATTTCAACAGGATCTTCGATGGACATGACCTGCTGTCCTTTAAAGAGGGACTTGGCCAATTCGTGCATCAGTGTTGTCTTACCACTGCCGACTGGACCTGCAAAAAGATAAAGACCACGTTGCCTGTACTGCTTACCTAATTCTTCAATGTCCTGAAACCAAAAATGCAAGTCCTGCTCCTCATCATGCAACAAGCGGATCACCAGACTCTCCTGCCCTCGATAATCGCCTACAGTAGATAGACGTAGAGACGCCATCTTTTGGTCATAGGCATAATCACAGGAACCAAGTTGACTACGTCTCTTTTCTCCAACATTCATACCCGCCACAAACTTAAAGTGACTGATGACAGCCGCAAACTTTTCAAAATCATAAGAACCGATTTTACAGCGCTCATCTCCTATCCTCATATGAAGCTCATAGGCGTCTAACTTGGGGACAAAATAAATGTCTTGTGCCCCTTTTTTCCGAGCCGAACGAATGATTTCTTGTGCAATTTCTTGAACCATACTTACCTCCTCACCTATACTATTCGCAAAGATTTGGAAAAATAAAAAAAGCAACTCCAAAAAGTTACTTTTTCTCTATTTTAATTTCATACGGCAAGAACGGTGCCTTTCCTTACCTGTTTGTTTTTCATAGCCTGGACGTAATTTTTCATCTGGGATAACCTGCTCATCCTGCAAAAGAGCCAAAGAATGGTATTGTTGTAAATACTCATCACATTCATCACACCAGCGTTGATCTTCTGGATCCCAAAAAATAGTCATCAAGTCACTTCTACTTTTATAAAGAGGGGATTCTTGTTCCAATCTAAACCAGCAAGTTTTGTAGTATTTGAGAGCATCATAATACTGGTCAAATTTCTTACTTGCTACAATGTCTTCTTCCCAACCTTCTAAGAACCACCAAGGTTCAAAATCTCCGTACATTTCTATAACACGATACATATTCATTCATTCCTTTGTACCGTATATTATAACCAATTCCGCCAGACAAGAAAAGAAATATGCTCATTTCTTAATTTCCATATAAAAAATCCAGCCATCTTATGATGACTGAATTTCTATTTGCTTATGTTCCAAAATCTTGTTACTACCTAGGCTTCCGAGATATCGTTTTCGATAATGACCTTGATTGCATGGTGGTCTGCTGCCTTACTGAAGACTTCATAGGCTCTTTCAATTTCACTGAGTTTGAAATAATGAGTTACCAATTTTTCTGGTTCAATCTTATGACTTTCAAGTGCTTTCAACAATTGTGGAGTGGTATTTGTAGATACCAAACCAGTTGTTACATTGATGTTGCGAATCCAAAGTTTGTCCAAATCGAATTCAACTGGTTTACCATGTACACCACAGTTGGCAACTGTTCCGTCTATACCGATAATCTTTTGACAAAAATCAAATGTTGCAGGAATACCAACAGCTTCGATAGCGACATCCACACCACGACCATCTGTCAAATCATAAATTTCTTTAATGGCTTTTTCAGGGTCTGAAGAATTAACTTTATGAGTCGCACCAAATGATACAGCAGTTTCCAAGCGGTTATCGTCTAAGTCCACCATAATCAATTTAGCTGGTGAGTAGAATTGAGCTGTTAAAAGAGCAGCCAATCCAACTGGACCTGAACCAATAATGGCTACACTACAACCAGGTTCTACTTTCCCTTTCAAGACACCAATTTCATACCCAGTAGGCAAAATATCTGATAGCATAACCAAGGCTTCATCTGACAAGTCTTCTGGAGTATGGTAAAGAGTGTTATCTGCATGAGGGACACGTAAATACTCAGCCTGCATACCATCAATCAGGTGACCGAAAATCCAGCCCCCTTCGTCTTCACAGTGGGCATAAATTCCTTTTTTACAGTAGTAGCATTTACCACAGGCACAAACACAAGAAATCAAGACCTTGTCGCCTTTTTTGAAGTTCGAAACTCCTTCTCCAACTTCTTCAACAATCCCAATTCCTTCGTGACCAAGAATGGTACCACTTTGGCAAGCAGGGACATCCCCTTTGATAATATGGAGGTCTGTTCCACAAATAGTAGTTTTTACGATACGCACAATAGCGTCTGTTGGCTTGCGAATCACTGGTTTGTCAACGTCAACAAAAGAAGCAAGTCCTTGTTTAACATAAGTATAGGCTTTCATAAAGCACTCCTCCTTTTTTTATTTGTACTGTTTATAATATAATTGTAAGCCTTTTCATTTGCTTCTTCAAGTGTTTTTGTGATTTTTTTAACTATTTTATTTACCAGTAAAGCAATATAGATAAAAAAGCAGAAGCTAGTCTGCTTTCATCCTTAACAAAGAGAAATTTCACTACTCCATAAGAACTTTCGATTAACATCAAACGACTAAACAAAAATGATATTACTGATAGATGGAGAATATTCTTCTATATCATTGAAACACTAGGACATCCAAAACAATTGCACTTTCAGTAAATTTCTATACTAAAATTACGAATAATCTCTGCAATATTATCTAAGTTGCAATATATATTAGACATTTTACTAACAATTTTTATAATATCGTTTGTCTTTAAGAGCACAATAACGGCCTTGCTTCTCACTTAACGAGATTCAAGACCGTTATTTAAGATTTTTATTTTATAGCTCTATCTTCTACTATTTGATTGTGTTGAAGATGAACTTGATGTACTGCTAGAGCTACTACTTGAGCTTGGTGTAGATGAGAAACTACCAATAATACTTGACCAAGCATTTTGGTAATCTGCTTCACTTCCTCCAATAGCAAAGTGATAGCTTGTCGTAGGAGTTCCCGTCTTGGTAGCCCAATAGCTCGTTACAGTAGAACCTGAAAGATCCACTGTTCTTCCATTAACGGATACTTTGCCAGGCTTCTGCCCTGTTGATCTGAGGACCTGAGATTGAGTCACACTAGAATCAAGATTAAAGCGTTCATTGCCCCAAACACCAGGCTCAGCCTGTTGGATAGCATTGACCAAGTGGGCCATATATTTGGCATTTCGATAATGCCCAGCCCCCTTAGCCATTGGACGGTTGTCATCATGACCTAGCCAACCACCTAGAGTCAATCTTGGCGTCGAAAGCATGAGCCACATATTTTCATCTTCATTGGTTGTACCAGTCTTACCAATCCAGTCTGCACGAGCTAAGCTTGAATTGATAGAAGCCAAGTCCGTTTGGAAACTTGAAGTGATTCGAGATGAAATCACCTCACGAAGCAAACTCTGCATAATCGTTGCTGTTGCCTTCGAATACACTTGAACTGGTTTGTCTTGGAATTCATAGATTACTGTGCCATCAGATGATTCAATCTTAGAAATCACATGTTTCTGATGGTAGACACCGTTATTAGCAAGTGTTTGATAACCATTGGTATGCTGGGCAACTGTAACTTCAATACCACCGCCCATAGGCAGACTTTCGATACCGTACTCTGGAATCTCGTAACCCATTTTCTCCATATAGCTCTTAACATCGACACCTTTTTCACGAAGAATGCGATAGGTCCAATAGGCTGGAATATTCCATGAATAGTTTAAAGCATCACCCAAATTGACCATATCTGTACCTTTACTACTACCATGCACAATCGGACTACCATTTGCAAAATTTGTAGGATAATTTGACAATATGCTAGCACTTCCCATCAAACCTTGGTCAATGGCAATTCCGTAGGCCAGCAAAGGCTTGGTTGTAGAGGCTGGTGAACGCTTGGTGTCAAAGGCGTGATTGTTTTGGTTAGTCTGGTAATTACGACCACCAACAAAGCCTAGAACAGCCCCCGTTTTATTGTCCATCAAAACATTCCCTACTTCAGGCTGCCCAGTCGAATCATCTACCAAATGACCATAGTTAGCAACTGTATTTTGCATGGCCGCATGGATTTTTTTATTGATCGTTGTAGTAATTTTGTAGCCACCATTACTTAGTTCCTGCTCAGCTCTCTCATGATAAGCCTTTCGAATCGCTTCATTTTTCAACTCTTGGTTAGAGACATTGTCCTGTCGAACTAAATAATCATACATACGGTCTGTCGCTTCAGCCATAGCTGTAAAGTAGAGATAATCCCTCGAAACAACATTGACAGTACCTGATGGCAAGAAGTCTTGTTTGAGATTATAATCCTTGTACTGGTCGTATTCTTCCTGAGTCAGAGCACCCGTACGGTACATGTTGTACAGAACATCCTTGGCCCGTTTCAAACCAAGTTCTAAGTCTTCATCACTCTTTAACTCTCCAGTATTTTCATAAGGAGAATAAGTAATCGGACTCTGTGGCAAACCTGCTAGGAAGGCAGCTTGGGGAATACTCAGCCTGTTGGCATCGATACCGAAAATCCCTTCAGCAGCTTGCTGGGCACCTGCAATATTCTGTCCTTTATGATTCCGACCAAAGGGAGCAACATTGAGATAAGTCGTCAAGATTTCATCCTTACTCATACTGCGTTCCAAGGCAAGGGCATCAACAATTTCTGTAGCCTTACGAGCCAAAGTCGGAGCATCTCCAACCACTTGTTGTTTGATTAACTGTTGGGTCAAGGTCGAGCCCCCGCTAGATGAGCCCAAACCTGCAAAGGTTCCCAATGTCGCCCGAATCACAGCTTTGGGCACAACCCCGTTATGTTCAAGAAAATGTTCATCCTCAGTTGCAACGATAGCCTTTGAGATTGTCTGATATTTCCTCAGATGAAACAGAAGTTCGCAGTAGGTCACTCTCGATAGAAGCAATGACACTCCCATCTGCATAAACAATTTCTGAGATGGAAGAAATATTTTTAACCTGCTTGACCAAGTCCTCCGTTTGGGGAACCTTAGCCTTGTCAAACAAAGCAACTCCATAACCAAGAGCTAGACCAGCACCAAAAAGCCCACCGATAAAGCCTAGAATAAAGAGAGTATTCAAAATTCCCTTGATAGCAACTAAAATGCCCCCCAGGATAGACAGGATTTTCCCACCTGTCCCATCCGACTTCTTCTCTTCTGAGACTTTCACTGATTTTTTAAGATTTATTTTTGATTTTACTAGCTGGAAAAATTCCAGCATTTTTTGTTTTAATTCATTTAATTGATTTTGCATGGATTTCCTCACTCTATCTATTATACCATAAAAGGTAAACTTTCAATAAAATAGCCACTTTCTTCCCTATTCTACTAGGCTATTGCCCAAGTTTGTGATACAATAGGTAGAAATAATATTTTATAAAGGAGAAAAGACACATGCACATTTTTGATGAGCTAAAAGAGCGTGGTTTGATTTTTCAAACGACTGATGAAGAAGCTTTGCGTAAAGCCCTAGAAGAAGGTCAAGTTTCTTATTATACTGGCTATGATCCAACTGCTGACAGCCTTCACCTAGGCCACCTTGTCGCAATCTTGACAAGTCGTCGCTTGCAGCTAGCAGGTCACAAACCTTATGCGCTCGTTGGCGGTGCTACAGGTCTCATCGGAGATCCGTCCTTCAAAGATGCTGAACGTAGTCTCCAAACAAAAGACACAGTAGATGGCTGGGTCAAGTCTATCCAAGGACAACTTTCTCGTTTTCTTGACTTTGAAAATGGGGAAAATAAAGCTGTCATGGTCAACAACTACGACTGGTTTGGCAGCATCAGCTTCATTGACTTCCTCCGTGATATCGGCAAATACTTCACTGTCAACTACATGATGAGTAAGGAATCTGTTAAAAAACGGATCGAAACAGGAATTTCATACACTGAGTTTGCCTACCAAATCATGCAAGGTTACGACTTCTTCGTTCTTAACCAAGACCACAACGTAACGCTTCAAATCGGTGGTTCTGACCAGTGGGGAAATATGACAGCTGGTACCGAATTGCTTCGTCGTAAGGCTGACAAGACTGGCCACGTTATCACTGTTCCACTGATTACCGATGCAACTGGTAAGAAGTTTGGTAAATCAGAAGGAAACGCAGTCTGGCTCAATCCTGAAAAGACTTCTCCATACGAAATGTACCAATTTTGGATGAACGTTATGGACGCGGACGCTGTTCGCTTCTTGAAGATCTTTACTTTCTTGTCACTTGATGAGATTGAAGACATCCGTAAACAATTTGAAGCGGCTCCACATGAACGCTTGGCACAAAAAGTCTTGGCTCGTGAAGTCGTAACACTTGTTCACGGCGAAGAAGCTTACAAAGAAGCCCTCAACATCACTGAGCAACTCTTTGCAGGAAACATCAAGAACCTTTCTGTCAAAGAGCTCAAACAAGGACTTCGTGGAGTGCCAAACTACCAAGTTCAAGCAGATGAAAACCACAATATCGTGGAACTGCTCGTCTCATCTGGTGTGGTTAACTCAAACGCCAGGCCCGTGAAGACGTCCAAAACGGAGCTATCTACATCAACGGCGACCGCATCCAAGACCTTGACTATGTCTTGAGTGACGCTGATAAGTTAGAGAACGAACTGACTGTTATCCGTCGTGGTAAGAAAAAATACTTTGTATTGACTTACTAAACTGTTCAACATTTACCTATAAAAAAGGAGTTAGCCTCGAGAAAGGTAACTCCTTTTTGTTGTTGATAACCACATCTATCTAGCCTTAATAGACAGGCTGCGCAGTACAATGCGTAAGGTTGTTAGATTATGTAAGATAGAGAGATTTGAAGGACTGAGCCAATTAAATAAGCCAAAGCCAATCAAACTACTATTTACGACAACGGTATCTTGAATATTCTTCTTGATGAGTGTTTGCAAAGATGATGATAGCGAATCCAACTCTTGGAAGAAATCCAAACGATTATCTAACAATAAGATATCACTCATCTGCTTAGAAATATCTGCACTCTCATTCATCACCACACCGATATCTGATAGGGTTAGAGCAGCTGAGTCATTCAATCCATCCCCAACCATCAAAATAGTGTGACCTGCTTTCTGCAGTTCCTCTACTAACTCAAATTTTCCATCAGGTTTCAAGTCTGTATAGACCTGATCAAAGGGCAAATCTTTGACTAATTCCTCTGTTCTAACCAAGGTGTCCCCTGTTGCCAGAATCAATTTTTTCCCTTGTGCCTTAAGTTTCTCCAAGGCTGCTTTTGCTTCTTTTCTCAAAGGAGTATGAATGCAGAACATTCCAATCAATTCATTCTGATAAGCCAAGAATAAGAGATTGTAGTGACTCTTGTACTCTTCAATTAAAGCATTTTGTTCTGAACTGATATGAATCTGCTCATCCTGCATCAAGACATAATTCCCAATAAGAACTGGTTGGCCATCTATATGAGATTTGATCCCCTTGCTTGCAATATATTGGAGTTTCCCATGCATTTCCTCATGTTCAATTCCCTCTATCTCGGCTTGTTTGACGATGGCATTAGCAATAGGATGATAAATGTGTTCCTCAAGACAGGCACTGATTCTGAGAATATCTTCCTCACTATAGTCCCCAAAAGGTAACACCTTTTCAACTATAGGATAACTAGTTGTGATTGTTCCCGTCTTATCAAACAAGAAAGTATCAACTTCCAGATATTTCTCCAAAACATCCCCATCCTTAATCACCATTTCACGATTCAACCCCTCCTTGATAGCTGTCAAATAAGCTACAGGAGTAGAGATTTCAAAGCGCAGGAGAAATCGACCAATAGGAAAGAAATAGCCTTAGAAAAAGAACCTGTTAATAGGTAAGTCAGACCAGCCCCCAAGAAATTATATTTGACGACCTTATCCGCCATCTTGATGAAATAGCGTTGTTTCGTTTTCTTATTTTCTTCAGATTTCTTCATCAACTCAATCAGCTGTAAAATACGGCTGTTCATCTGATTATCGGTTACACGAATGCGCAACTCTCCAGTTTCTAATACTGTATTTGCACAAACCAAATCAGACTCTCTTTTTTCAACTGGAAAACTCTCTCCCGTCAAGGAACTTTCGTTGACCATACCTAAACCTGAAACTACTTGTCCATCAAACAGAATTTCATTTCCTTGAGATAGGACCAAGACATCTCCTATTTGAACATCGGAACTCTTGATACTAACAACCGTATCGCCCTGTACTAAGAATACGTCGCTCTCCTTTTGCAAGAAGGCTTTGTTCTAAATCTGTTGCAGTTTTTTTCAAAGACCACTGATCTAAATGATTCCCCAAATCAAGCATAAACATGATATTGCTAGCTGTCTTGGATTGGTTCATAAACAAGGACAATAAAATCGCCGAACAGTCCAAGACTTCCATCGTTAGTTCCTTACGCGCTAGTGTTTGATAGGCTTCTCTAATATAACCCAAAGCCTGATAACAAGTCCATATATAGCGAATAGGATACGGCACAAAACTACGAAAAAGTACACGCTTAATCGCTGCACCTGAAACAATAGAATAAGCACTCTCTTCTCTACGAATGGGAAGAGTCATCAACTCAGAAACTTTCCCTTTATCAATTCTTTTTAAAAAGGCTTCTGCATTATCTAATACAGAAAAGCCTTCTTTTATGCGTAGAGTAAAGTGCTGTTGATCCATGTAAAACTGGATAGACTCAATCCCCTTTTCATCTCTCGCCAAGGAACGAAGATAGTCTTGAATATCCAAGGTGAGTGAAAAAGAAGATGATAGTCGGATATGTTGGTATCCTCTATGTAGCACTTTAAAAGACATATTATTCTCCTATAAGGCTATCTAATTGCTCTTCCTTTTTCTCTTGCTCGTACAAATATTTGGCATCTTGCAAGACATCGTCTCCATGTTGCTTCACAACAGAAACAGATGCATCTAGCCCGTCTTTCAACTTGTAAGCCTTAGCCAAAGCTTTAGAATAACCTTTTTTAGCTTCCTTACTTGCTAAGATTTTCAAACCAAGGGTACCAAATGCGACACCACCCAAAAAGAGTGATGATTTTTTCGCAACTTTTGCAACGGTTAATACTTCTTTTAACATACTTATTTCCTCCTTATCATTATTATATAGCAATTTAGATATAAAAGCAATTTCATTCCATAAATTGGAAAATTAGTTTTATTTCTACTGAATCTCCCATCTACTTATTCCTAAAGTTGCTTTCATTTGCCTCTTTTGATACACTTAAACTATGAATACAAATCTCAAACCTAAACTTCAGCGCTTCGCTTCTGCGACTGCCTTTGCCTGTCCTATCTGTCAAGAAAATCTGACTCTGCTAGAGACTAGTTTCAAGTGCTACAACCGTCATTCTTTTGACTTGGCGAAATTCGGCTATGTCAATCTAGCCCCTCAAATCAAGCAATCTGCCAACTACGACAAGGAAAACTTTCAAAATCGCCAACAAATCCTAGAAGCCGGCTTTTACCAAGCTATTTTAGATGCTGTATCTGACTTGCTTGCAAGCTCAAAAACTACCACAACAATTTTGGATATCGGTTGTGGTGAAGGTTTCTACTCTCGTAAACTCCAAGAAAGTCACTCTGAAAAAACTTTCTATGCCTTTGATATTTCCAAAGATTCCGTCCAAATCGCTGCCAAGAGTGAACCAAACTGGGCAGTCAATTGGTTCGTTGGTGACTTGGCTCGTCTTCCTATAAAAGACGCCAGCATGGATATCCTGCTTGATATCTTCTCACCTGCCAACTATGGAGAATTTCGTCGCGTTTTATCCAAAGACGGCATCTTGATAAAGGTTATTCCAACTGAAAATCACCTCAAGGAAATCCGTCAGAAGGTACAAGACCAGCTGACAAACAAGGAGTATTCCAACCAAGATATCAAAAATCATTTCCAAAACAACTTCACTATCTTATCCAGTAAAACTGCCTCTCTGACCAAGACTATCACAGCAGATCAGCTCCAAGCCCTACTCAGCATGACACCCCTACTCTTTCACATCGACCAGAGCAAGATTGACTGGAGCCAACTGACAGAGATTACCATTGAAGCTGAGATTCTGGTTGGGAAAGTACTATAATTGACACAAAAAAACCGCATTTCAAAGAAAGATCTGCGGTTTTTAAATTTCAATTTTTTTAAACTATCTATCCGAAAAGTCTAAAACATTTAAAAGCTTTTAGCTTCTCCATTTATTTTCGATTCGAAATAACAAACTTATCAATAAATAGTAAGTGAAATAAGGCAAGTGTAATTCCCGATAAGCACCCATGATAAGAGATTTCTTGATGGGTAAGGGGGTAAAGATTACTATTACCCGCCAAGAAACATGTCAAAATCACAAATAGTATCCAAAATAAATCAGTCCATTTATATTTTGAAAAATATTTTTTCCACATAAGAACACCTTCTTTCCTACAATCATATTATAATACTTTGTGTAAGCGAATACAAGGGATATGAGGTAATCAACTACGAAGAAATATAAGGCTGAAGACAGTAAAAACCAGCTTTTTAAGCGCTGGTTTATTGTTTTAAACTAGGTTTCTTATAAAGATTACTAACACTAAGCTTTAAAAAAAGTTAGTTTTTGAAGCGCTTGGATAAATAGAATCTAGAAAACAGAAAAAACTAAAAAGAATGTAGGGAAATAAACCTTACATTCTTAAAATAACTTAGTACATAAATGACAATGCTGTCGCCGCCATCAATATTGCAAGAACTATTTTCCAAATTTTTTTATTTTTTCCAAAAATCTTATCAGGTAACAAGCTTATTACAAGAAAGGTAATAAACAACACCAATTTAAGTGTATATATCATAAAAACACCTTCTTCCTTATAATTATATTATAACACTTTATGTAAGCGAATACAATAAATATGAGGTGTTCAACTACGAAGAAAAATAAGGATGAAAGACAGTAAAAACCAGCATTTAAAGCCTTCACTGTATCTAGGATCTCCCTATTTTTAGACAAAATTGACTCAAATCCACAGCATTTAAAAAAGCGAATTTCAATCGAAACTCGCTTTTTTACAAAATGTATTAGTGTGAATTTGTATCTTATACTCAATGAAAATCAAAGAGCAAACTAGGAAGCTAGCCGCAGGCTGTACTTGAGTACGGCAAGGCAACGCTGACGTGGTTTGAATTTGATTTTCGAAGAGTATTAGTTCAAGTGCCAGATATCTTCGTTATACTGAGCAATTGTACGGTCAGATGAGAAGAATCCTGCTTTAGAAATGTTAACGATGACTTTATCCAACCATGCGTCACGGTCTTCGTAGTCAGCCAACATTTGTTCTTTAACCTTGATGTAGTCTTCCAAGTCAAGAAGAGTCATGAACCAGTCTTTGTTGATCAATTCATTGTAAAGACGTTCCAAGCGCTCTTTGTTTCCAGCTGCAAGAACTGCATCGCTAACGATGAAGTCAACCAATGGTTTGATAGCTTCACGAGCGTAGAATTCGCTTGATTTGTAAGCTGCTTTTTCGTAAAGGTCGATAACAGTTTCTGAATCTTCACCAAAGATGTAGATATTTCGTCTCCAACCAACTCAGCGATTTCCACGTTAGCACCGTCCATAGTACCAAGAGTCAAAGCTCCGTTCAACATGAATTTCATGTTACCAGTACCTGAAGCTTCTTTAGAAGCAAGTGAGATTTGTTCTGAGATATCACATGCTGGGATAAGGAAGCTTGCTGCAGTAACGTTGTAGTTTTCAACCATAACAACTTGCAAGTGTGGAGCTACTGCTGGATCGTTAGCAATAACTTCTGACATGCAAAGGATCAAGTGGATGATGTCTTGAGCGATTGTGTAGGCTGGAGCTGCCTTACCACCAAAGAAGATTGTGATTGGGCGAGCAGGGATGTTACCAGCTTTGATGTCAAGGTATTTGTGGATCACGTACAAAGCATTCATTTGTTGGCGTTTGTACTCGTGAAGACGTTTGATTTGGATATCAAAGATAGAGTTTGTATTGATTTCCACACCTTGGTGTTCTTTCAAGTGACGAGCCAATTTACGTTTGTTGTGAGCTTTGATGCTTTCCAATTTTTCTTTGACAGCTGCTTTGTCTTCATAAGACAAGAGTTTTTCAAGCTCATCTGCTTCATGGTGCCAACCTTCTCCAATAATCTCATCCAAGTAGTGAGATAGTCTTGGGTTAGCATGCATGAGCCAACGACGGAAAGTGATACCGTTTGTTTTGTTGTTGAATTTTTCTGGGTAAAGGTCGTAGAAGGCTTTCAACTCAGAGTTCTTCAAGATTTCAGTGTGGAGTGCTGCTACCCCGTTTACACTGTATCCATAGTGGATATCCATATGAGCCATGTGAACACGTCCGCTCTCATCGATGATTTGAACAGCTGGATCTTTGTATTCTGCTTTCACGCGACGGTCCAATTCTTCGATGATTGGTACCAAGTGAGGAACCACTTCTTGCAAGAATTCAAGAGGCCATTTTTCAAGGGCTTCAGCAAGGATTGTGTGGTTAGTGTAGGCAGTCATGCTACGAACGATTGAGATTGCTTCGTCAAGTTCGATACCACGAGCAGTCAAAAGACGGATCAATTCAGGGATAACCATTGATGGGTGAGTATCGTTGATTTGTACAACTGCGTAGTCAGCAAGGTCATGCAAGTTGCTTCCTTTTTCGATTGCTTCTTCGATGATCAATTGCGCACCGTTTGAAACCATAAAGTATTGTTGGAAGATACGGAGCAATTCACCTTGACGGTCACTATCATCTGGGTAAAGGAAAAGAGTCAAGTTGCGAGCAATGTCTGTCTTATCAAAGTTGATACCGTCTTTAATGATTGAAGAGTCAACTGAATCCAAGTCAAACAAACGCAAGCGGTTCTTAGTTTCTGTCTTGTAACCAGGTACATCGATATCGTAAAGAGTTGATGTCAATGTGAAGTGAGCAAATGGTACTTGGTAGCTACGGCTTGAGCGAACCAACCAGTTTTGCTCTGTCAACCATGCATTTGGAATTGTTTCTTGTTGGTTATTTTTAAGAACTTGTTGGAATAGACCAAAGTGGTAGTTAAGACCAACACCGTCACCATTCAAACCAAGAGTAGCAATTGAGTCGATAAAGCAGGCAGCCAAACGTCCCAAACCACCATTACCAAGAGATGGCTCCAATTCAACTTCTTCAACTTCAATCAAGTCTTTACCTGCAGCTGCAAGTTCTTTTTTAACATCGTCGTAAAGACCAAGGTTGATCAAGTTGTTTGACAAAAGTTTACCAATCAAGAACTCAGCTGAGATGTAGTAAACTTTTTTCTTACCAGTGTTAACTGGTTTTTTGCTACTTGCAAGCTTGCTGTAGTTAAGAAGAGCAAGGTAAAGCTCTTCATTGCTACATTCTGCAATGGTTTTATTGTAACGATTTTGTACAAATTCTTGTAGTGATAACATGTTTAAGGTGTCTCCTGATATTGTATTATTTCTTTAATTCTACCAAATTTTCATTGATTCGGCGATAGATTGTTGTCAAGTCAAGCAAGCCTTCCTCGACAGCTGGTGTCAATTGATCTTCAGTCATACGCCAAGACCAGTTTCCACCAAGGGTAGATGGGAAGTTCATACGAGCTACCTCATCCAATTCTAGCAAATCTTGCATAGTTGCAATTGCCATGAAGCTAACTGATGAAAAGACTGTACGAAGCATAGCATGTGGCACTGTTTCGTATTCTTTACGGTTCGTGTAGCGAGCCATGTATTCACGAGTCGCATCTTCGATCTCGTTACGGTACCAACCAAGGACCGTATTGTTATCGTGTGTTCCTGTGTACATAACTGAGTTAGCAGGTGCCAAGTGTGGGCTATCGATGCTTTCGTCTTCTGGGTTGAAGGCAAATTGAAGAATCTTCATTCCTGGGAAGCCAGTACGTTCACGCAATTCGATAACTTCATCAGTCATGAAGCCAAGGTCTTCAGCGATGATGCTTAGCTCACCAAGTTCTTCCTTAACGGCTGCAAAAAGCTTGTAGCCAGGACCTTTCACCCACTCACCAGGTGCTGCTGTATCAGAACCAGCAGGGATTTCCCAGTAAGATTCGAAGCCACGGAAGTGGTCAATACGAACGATGTCGTAGATTTTGAAGCTTTCACGCAAGCGCTCAATCCACCATTTGTAGCCATCTTTGTCCATTGCTTCCCAGTCATAGATTGGGTTACCCCAAAGCTGACCAGTTGCAGAAAATTCATCTGGTGGGCATCCTGCGATGCAAGTAGCCTTACCATTGACATCTGTCTTGAAGAGATGTGGATTTGCCCACATATCGCTTGAATCTTCCGCTACGTAAATTGGCATGTCTCCAACGATTTCGATATGGTTGTCGTTAGCGTAAGCTTTCAATTTCAACCATTGTTGGAAGAAGAAGTATTGAGTCACACGGTGGTAAACCAACTTGTCTGCCAATTGCTCACGGTAGCTTGCAAGTGCTGAAGCTTTACGAGCACGAGCATCTGCATCTGGCCATTCAGTCCAAGCAAGATTGTCAAAATGCTCTTTGATAGCCATATACTCTGCAAAGAGTTCAAGCCATGATTGGTTGTCTTGAGCAAATTTCTCAAAATCTTTAACATCTCCCACTTCCAAGAAACGTTTTACCGCTTTTTCTAAAAGAGGACGACGTGCATAGTAAATTTTCGCATAATCAACTTCAGACGCATCACTACCAAAGTCAACCCCTTCAAGGTCACTTGCTTGTAACAAGCCTTGCTCCACTAAGATATCCAAATCGATAAAATGAGTGTTCCCTGCGAAGGCTGAGAAAGATTGGTAAGGAGAGTCTCCGTAACTAGTTGTTCCTAGTGGAAGGATTTGCCAGTAACGTTGTTTTGTGCGAACCAAGAAATCAACGAAGTCATAAGCACTTTTACCAAATGATCCGATTCCGTATGCTCCTGGAAGAGAAGAAATGTGCATCAACACACCACTTTGACGTTTTTTCATAATAAGCACCTCATGTGTTTATAGTTAGATATTACATTTTTATGAACGCAAACGTTTGCGCTATTACTAGTATAGCTTATTTTCTTGATAAATGCAAGCGGTTTTAAATAACTTTTTTGATTATTTTTTAAAAATTTTTTCTTCTTACTCGTATATATATTCTTTCAGGAAATAAACAAAATAGGAATAAGGGTTTCACTTATCTTATTAAGCAAAAATAAAATGAGAATCCTCTCTGCTTTCCATTTGTAAATTAGGCAATCGTTTTCTCAACTTTTTTTAAATTTAAAACAAAAGCTATTTTTGGGATTTTCTACTATTATATGACGATGAAGCGTTTACTTTTTTCACAATTTTTTTAAAAATTTTTACAAAAAATACTTGCAACCGCTTTCCGATTGTGCTATACTAGTCCCATAAAGGAAAACGTTTGCGTTTCCTCATTATAAAATTTGTTATTCTTTAGGAGGAATACACTATGTCATCTAAATTCATGAAGAGCGCTGCTGTGCTTGGAACTGCTACACTTGCTAGCTTGCTTTTGGTAGCTTGCGGAAGCAAACCTGCTGAAAAAGCTGCTGATGCTGGTTCATCTGAAGCGAAAGAAATCACTCTTTACGTTGAAGACCAATACAAAGCTTTTGCTGAATCAGCTGCAAAAGCTTACGAAAAAGAAGCTGGCGTAAAAGTGACTATCAAAACCGGAGACCAAATGGGTGGTCTTGACAACCTTTCTCTAGATAACCAATCTGGTAAAGCTGCTGACGTTATGATGGCACCATACGACCGTGTAGGTAGCCTTGGTACTGACGGCCAACTTTCAGAAGTTAAATTGAGCGACGGCGCTAAACAGATGATAAAACTAAATCTCTTGTAACAGCTGCTGACGGTAAAGTTTACGGTGCTCCTGCCGTTATCGAGTCACTTGTTATGTACTACAACAAAGACTTGGTAAAAGAAGCTCCAAAAACATTTGCTGACTTGGAAAACCTTGCTAAAGATAGCAAATACGCATTCGCTGGAGAAGATGGAAAAACTTCTGCTTTCCTAGCTGACTGGACAAACTTCTACTTTGCATACGGACTTCTTGCTGGTAACGGCGGTTACGTATTCGGACAAAACGGTAAAGACTCTAAAGACATCGGTCTTGCAAACGACGGTTCTATCGCAGGTATCAACTATGCTAAATCTTGGTATGAAAAATGGCCTAAAGGTATGCAAGATACTGAAGGAGCTGGAAACCTAATCCAAACTCAATTCCAAGAAGGTAAAACAGCTGCTATCATTGACGGACCTTGGAAAGCTAAAGCCTTCAAAGACGCTAAAGTAAACTACGGTGTTGCAACTATCCCAACTCTTCCAAACGGAAAAGAATATGCTGCATTCGGTGGTGGTAAAGCTTGGATCATCCCATCAAGCACTAAGAACCTTGAAGCTGCTCAAAAATTTGTAGACTTCCTTGTTTCAACTGAAGAACAAAAAGCCTTCTACGATACAACTAACGAAATCCCAGCTAACACTGAAGCTCGTTCATACGCTGAAGGTAAAAACGATGAGTTGACAACAGCTGTTATCAAACAGTTCAAGAACGCTCAACCAATGCCAAATATCTCTCAAATGTCAGCTGTTTGGGACCCAGCTAAAACAATGTTGTTTGAAGCTGTAAGTGGTAAGAAAGATGCTAAAACAGCTGCAAACGATGCTGTAACATTGATCAAAGAAACAATCAAACAAAAATTTGGTGAATAAAAAATTTGTTCAAGGGGGGTGGAATTCAAATCCCCCTTTGAATTTATCAATAAAAAACATATATAGTTTAGGTTTTGATTAGAAACCAGTATCCTATGAAAGGAGTTATTATGGAAAAGCAACAACCTAGTAAAGCAGCCCTGCTGTCTATCATTCCTGGGTTAGGACAGATTTACAATAAACAAAAAGCCAAAGGTTTTATCTTCCTTGGTGTAACCATCGTATTTGTCCTTTATTTCCTAGCACTTGCAGCCCCTGAATTGAGCAACCTCATCACTCTTGGTGACAAGCCAGGTCGTGATAATTCCCTCTTCATGCTGATTCGTGGTGCCTTCCATTTAATCTTTGTAGTTGTTTATGTACTCTTTTATTTCGCAAATATCAAAGATGCACATACAACTGCTAAACACATTAACAATGGTATTCCAGTAGCACTTACCTTTAAAGAAATGGTCAAAGGAATCTATGAAAATGGTTTCCCTTACCTCTTGATCATTCCATCTTATATTGCAATGACTTTTGCGATTATCTTCCCAGTTATCGTAACCTTGATGATCGCCTTTACTAACTACGACTTCCAACACTTGCCACCAAACAAATTGTTGGACTGGGTTGGTTTGACTAACTTTACGAATATCTGGAGTTTGAGTACCTTCCGTTCTGCCTTTGGTGCCGTTCTTTCTTGGACTATCATCTGGGCTTTGGCAGCTTCTACTTTACAAATCGTAATCGGTATCTTCACAGCTATCATTGCTAACCAACCATTTATCAAAGGAAAACGCATCTTCGGTGTTATTTTCCTTCTTCCTTGGGCTGTCCCAGCCTTCATCACTATCTTGACATTCTCAAATATGTTTAATGATAGTGTCGGTGCTATCAACACTCAAGTCTTGCCGATCTTTGCTAAATTCCTTCCTTTCCTTGATGGGGCTCTTATCCCTTGGAAAACAGACCCTACTTGGACTAAGGTTGCCTTGATTATGATGCAAGGTTGGCTTGGATTCCCATATATCTACGTTTTGACTTTGGGTATCTTGCAATCTATTCCTAACGACCTTTATGAAGCAGCTTATATTGACGGTGCCAATGCTTGGCAAAAATTCCGCAACATCACTTTCCCAATGATCTTGGCTGTTGCGGCACCTACTTTGATTAGCCAATACACCTTCAACTTTAACAACTTCTCTATCATGTACCTCTTCAATGGTGGAGGTCCTGGTAGTGTCGGAGGGGGGAGCTGGTTCAACAGATATCTTGATCTCATGGATCTACCGTTTGACAACAGGTACATCTCCTCAATACTCAATGGCGGCAGCTGTTACCTTGATTATCTCTATCATTGTCATCTCAATCTCTATGATCGCATTCAAGAAACTACACGCATTTGATATGGAGGATGTCTAAGATGAATAACTCAATTAAACTCAAACGTAGACTGACTCAAACCCTTACTTACCTCTACTTAATTGGCCTATCAATCGTGATTATCTATCCACTTTTGATTACCATCATGTCAGCCTTTAAAGCAGGTAACGTCTCAGCCTTTAAACTAGATACTAATATCGACCTCAATTTTGATAACTTTAAAGGTCTCTTCACTGAAACCTTGTACGGTACTTGGTACCTCAACACTTTGATTATCGCCTTAATTACTATGGCTGTTCAAACAAGTATTATCGTACTTGCTGGTTATGCTTATAGCCGTTACAATTTCTTGGCTCGTAAACAAAGTTTGGTCTTCTTCTTGATTATCCAAATGGTGCCAACAATGGCCGCTTTGACTGCCTTCTTCGTTATGGCACTTATGTTGAACGCCCTTAACCACAGCTGGTTCCTCATCTTCCTTTATGTTGGTGGGGGTATCCCGATGAATGCTTGGCTCATGAAGGGCTACTTCGATACAGTGCCAATGTCTCTAGACGAATCTGCAAAACTAGACGGTGCAGGACACTTCCGCCGCTTCTGGCAAATTGTTCTTCCACTTGTTCGCCCAATGGTTGCCGTACAAGCTCTCTGGGCCTTCATGGGACCTTTTGGAGACTATATCCTCTCTAGTTTCTTGCTTCGTGAGAAAGAATACTTTACTGTTGCTGTAGGTCTCCCAAACCTTCGTTAGCAATGTGAAAAACATGAAGATTGCCTACTTCTCAGCAGGTGCTATCCTCATCGCCCTTCCAATCTGTATTCTCTTCTTCTTCCTACAAAAGAACTTTGTTTCAGGACTTACAAGTGGTGGCGACAAGGGATAATATATCCCCGCCACCCTTTTTCATTTTATACTCTTCGAGAATCTCTTCAAACCACGTCAGCTTCACCTTGCCGTAGTACGGTTACTGACTTCGTCAGTTCTAACCACAACCTCAAAACAGTGTTTTGAGCAACCTGCGGCTAGATTCCTAGTTTGCTCTTTGATTTTCATTGAGTATTAGCGATTGTTACTGTAAGTAATACCCTTACAACAAGCAATTTTTCTCCTAGACTTGAAATAAAGCACATTTCTCTATATAATAATACTCATATAGAAAACACCTTTTAGAAAGATACCTATGCTTCCATATCCATTTTCCTATTTTTCAAGTATTTGGGGATTTCGTAAGCCCCTGTCCAAACGTTTCGGACTCAACTGGTTCCAACTTCTCTTTACCAGTATCTTCCTTATCAGCTTATCTATGGTACCTATTGCCATCCAAAACAGCTCGCAGGAGACTTATCCGCTAGAAACCTTTATCGATAATGTCTATGAACCATTGACAGATAAGGTTGTACAGGATCTCTCTGAACACGCTACAATTGTTGATGGCAAATTAACTTATACTGGAACAGCTAGTCAAGAGCCTTCTATTGTGATCGGTCCAAGTCAAAGCAAGGAATTACCTAAGGACTTGCAACTGCATTTCGATACGAATGAGCTCGTCATCAGCAAGGAAAGTAAAGAACTGACCCGTGTCTCTTACCGAGCGATTCAGACTGATAGTTTCAAAAACAAAGATAGCTTGACACAAGCGATTTCTAAAGACTGGTATCAGCAGAATCGTGTCTATATCAGTCTCTTCCTAGTTCTCGGTGCGAGCTTTCTCTTTGGTTTGAATTTCTTTATCGTCTCTCTAGGAGCGAGTCTTCTCCTTTATATCACTAAGAAATCACGCCTCTTTTCATTTAGAACCTTTAAAGAGTGCTACCATTTTATCTTGAACTGTTTAGGATTACCAACTCTGATTACACTTATTTTGGGATTATTTGGCCAAAATATGACAACCCTCATCACTATACAAAACATTCTTTTTGTTCTATATCTGGTCACTATTTTTTATAAAACGCATTTCCGTGATCCAGATTATCATAAATAGGAGATTTTTATGCCCGTTACGATTAAAGATGTGGCCAAGGCTGCTGGTGTTTCACCTTCAACCGTAACCCGTGTTATTCAAAATAAATCAACCATTAGCGACGAAACTAAAAAACGCGTTCGCAAGGCTATGAAGGAGCTCAATTACCACCCCAACCTCAACGCTCGTAGCTTGGTAAGTAGTTATACCCAAGTTATCGGCTTGGTCCTTCCTGACGACTCAGACGCCTTCTATCAAAATCCCTTCTTCCCATCTGTCCTCCGTGGTATCGCCCAAGTCGCTTCTGAAAACCACTATGCCATTCAGATTGCAACAGGGAAAGATGAAAAAGAGCGACTTAAAGCGATTTCACAGATGGTTTACGGTAAACGTGTGGATGGTTTGATTTTCCTTTATGCCGAAGAGGAAGATCCCTTGGTCAAACTAGTTGCTGATGAGCAGTTCCCCTTCCTCATCCTAGGAAAATCCATTTCACCCTTTATCCCTCTTGTTGACAATGACAATGTCCAAGCTGGTTTTGATGCAACCGAATATTTCATTAAAAAAAGGTTGCAAACGAATTGCCTTCATTGGAGGGACGAAGCGACTCTTCGTAACGCAAGACCGTTTAACAGGCTATGAGTCAGCACTCAAACAATACCAACTGCCTATTGACGGAAATTTGACCTATTTTGCAACGGAATTCTTAGAAGAAAAAGGGTATCAATTTAGTAAACTCCTCTTTCAGCATGATCCTCAGATTGATGCTATTATTACAATCGATAGTCTCCTAGCCGAAGGGGTCTGTGACTATATTGCTAAGCACCAACTGGATGTCCCTGTTCTCAGCTTTGACTCGGTCAATCCCAAGCTCAACTTGGCAGCCTATGTTGATATCAATAGCCTAGAACTTGGTCGTGTTTCCCTTGAAACCATCCTCCAGATTATCAACGATGCTAAAGCAATAAACAAATTTGTTACCGTCAGTTGATTGCCCACAAAATTATCGAAAAATAAAAACCAGCTCGAGCTGGTTTTTTTGATCACTAATTATCTGTTTCAACGAACCGTCCCAAAATATGAACATTCTCCGAGACAGAGACAAAGGCGCTTGGATCCACCTGTTTCATAATCTGTTTAAATTCATTAAACTCTGCACGTGTAATGACAGTGATTAAAACTGCCTTTCTTTCGTGATTATAGGTTCCTTCTGCATCGTGGATCATGGTTGCACCGCGGTGCAATTTTTTATGGATTTTTTCAATTACCTTCTCTGGATGATTGGTCACAATCATGGCCTGCATCCGTTTTTGCTTGGTAAAGACAGCGTCTGTGACACGGCTAGAGACAAAGATGGTAATCATAGAGTAGAGAGCGTATTCCCAACCAAAGGTCAAGCCTGCTATCAGCATGATGGTCCCATTTACCAAGAAAGAAATACTACCAACATTCTTACCCGTTTTCTTGCGAATAGTCAGGCTGACGATATCCGTCCCACCACTGGAGATATTGTTTCGAAGAGCAAAACCAATCCCCAAGCCCATGACAACACCCCCAAAAAGGGCATTGATAATGGGATCCTCCGTCAGGTCGCCACAGGGACAAACTGGATAAAGAAGGAACTCATGGATACCGTGATAAAGGTAAAGACGGTGAACTTATGGCCAATCTGATACCAAGCCAAGACCATCAAAGGAAAATTAATGGCATAGAAGGTCAGCGAAATCGGAATATGAAAACCAAACCAGTGATTACTCAAGGCAGAGATAATCTGTGCCAGACCTGTCGCACCACTCGAATACACATGACCTGGTTGGAAAAAGAAATTGACCGCTACTGCTGATAAAAAACCATAGACCAGAGAGGCCGAAATCTTCTCGTCATACTTCTCACGAGAGATACTTTGTAAGACACGTAAAATTTTTATCTGATGAGCAAAGCGGCGCAGATAATAGCGCCACCGCTTAATTCGTTTTGCTTGTTTCATCTTCTTCTACTTGTAAGCTGAGTTCCTCTAGTTGTTTGAGAGCTACTGTTGAAGGAGCTTGTGTCATTGGGTCAGTTGCCTTGTTATTCTTAGGAAAGGCAATAACTTCACGGATATTTTCTTCTCCTGCTAAGAGCATGACAAATCGGTCAAGCCCGATAGCCAAGCCACCATGTGGTGGGAAACCATAGTCCATGGCTTCAAGAAGGAAACCAAACTGGTCATTTGCTTCTTCAGCTGAGAAACCAAGAGCCTTGAACATGCGTTCTTGAAGGTCTTTTTGGTTGATACGAAGGCTACCACCACCAAGCTCATAACCGTTCAAGACAATATCGTAAGCAATGGCACGAACCTTCGCCAAATCACCTTCTAATTCGTGAGCTGTTTCTTCCTGTGGAAGAGTAAACGGATGGTGGGCACTCATGTAACGGCCTTCTTCTTCAGACCATTCAAACATTGGCCAGTCAACCACCCAAAGGAAGTTGAATTTATCGTTATCAATCAAGCCAAGCTCTTTGGCAATACGTCCACGAAGGGCACCAAGAGTTGCATTAGCTACCTCAAGCGTATCTGCCACAAAGAGAACCAAGTCCTTATCTTCAAGAGCAAGTACTGTTGTCAATTCTGCTTGGATGCCTGTCAAGAACTTGGCAACTGGTCCGTTTAATTCTCCATCAACAACCTTGACCCAAGCAAGACCTTTGGCACCATATTGTTTGGCTACTTCCGTCATCTTGTCGATGTCTTTACGTGAATAGTTGTCCGCAGCTCCTTTGACTACAATTGCTTTTACAGCAGGTGCTTCTGAAAAGACTTTAAAGTCTACACCTTTGACCACTTCTGTCAAGTCCTGAAGCAACATGTCAAAACGCGTATCAGGTTTATCAGAACCGTAAAGAGCCATCGCATCATCGTATTTCATACGAGGGAATGGAAGCGTCACTTCGATGCCTTTAGTTTCTTTCATCACGCGCGCAATCAATCCTTCTGTGATATCTTGGATTTCTTGCTCAGTAAGGAAGGACGTTTCTAAGTCTACCTGAGTGAACTCAGGCTGGCGGTCACCACGCAAGTCCTCATCACGGAAACATTTAACAATTTGGTAGTAACGGTCAAAACCAGCATTCATCAAGAGCTGTTTCGTGATTTGTGGACTTTGAGGAAGCGCGTAAAAATGCCCTTTATTCACACGAGATGGCACCAAGTAGTCACGCGCCCCTTCAGGAGTTGACTTAGAAAGGAATGGTGTCTCCACGTCGATAAACTCCAACTCATCCAAGTAATTACGGATAGAGTGGGTCACCTTAGCACGAAGCTTGAGATTTCCAACATTTCTGGACGACGAAGGTCAAGGTAACGGTAACGCAAACGCGTATCGTCATTAGCCTCAATGCCATCTTTAATCTCAAATGGTGTTGTTTTAGCTGTATTCAGCACTGTCAGAGCTGTTACATTCAACTCAACTGCACCTGTTGGCAACTTATCATTGGCTTGCTCACGCGCAGCGACCTGTCCAGTCACCTCGATAACAAATTCGCTACGAAGGCTCTCAGCTGTTGCCATGACCTCTGCAGATACTTTTTCAGGGTTGATAACCAACTGCATGATTCCTTCACGGTCACGAAGGTCGATAAAAATCAAACCACCAAGGTCACGACGACGGCCAACCCATCCTTTCAAGGTCATTTCTTGTCCGATGTGTTCCTCACGAACACGACCAGCATACATACTACGTTTCATGTTTTCTCTCCTCTTTTATTCTGTTACTATTTTACCATAAAAGCGCAGGCTCTTCATGAAAATCATAAGAAAAGTTTGCCAGTCTTTAAAAATCAGGTAAAGTCCCTAAAAATTAGCGCCCATACAAAAATCCGATGAACTTCACCGGACTCTTTTATTTTGAATTTTTGCCTGCTTTACGCTTTTCAGCGATTTCAGCTGCCTTTCGAGGCAAGACAATTTCCGTTGTGTAAGCTGTCCCAAAGCGCAAGACACCTGCAATAGGAGCAAAGACAACTGCTAGATAGTTGTAGAAGAAATCGCCCTTAAAGGCATAAGCTAGCGCCCCAATGATGAAAAATAGAACAACTGCTTGAATCACTGCTAATAAAATTACTCGTTTCATGTGACCTCCTGACTCTATTATAGCATGAGTATCATCAAAAAGCCGATTAAATTATTCAAAGCGTGGAGAGAAATACTGTAGACCAGACCTTTTCTGCTAATATAAGCCAAGCCCAAACTAAAACCAAGGCTAAAATAGACAAAAAATTGTTGCACATCACCTGGGAAATGAATCAAGGCAAACAGAACACTGGATACCAGAAGAAAAATCAGAGTTTGTTTCCTATTGTCCTGCTTAGGAAAGAGGTAGCGTGCTAACATCCCTCTAAAGATAAGTTCTTCCGTCAAAGGAGCAAAAATAACGACCGCAAAGAATGAGAAAAGTGGTTGAGACAAGGTCAAGTCTATCGCTATTTGCTGATTTACTGAAGGATCATTTGGCAAGAAAAACTGGACAACCAGAGATAAGAACCAAACCAATCTGACGAACAATCGCAATAGTCTTAAAAAGATAATTTTGAGCATTGAAAACCAACACTAATCCCAAAAAGGAAAGGGATAAGGTTATATGGCTTATATCGAGTACAATTACTTCACTTCCTGAAATGAAGAGAGCCAATAAAATCGCTACGCTTGCACTATTAAAAGCAATAGTTCCAAACTCGAGATTCCGATACATCTGCACATAATAGGCTTCATTCAGATCATCATCCATTTCCTCTTGATACAAGGAGTGAAATTTTCTGCTTTTCTTTAGGAAATTGAACGTCAAAAGAAGACTAATGAAACCTATCAGTAAACAAATAGCTGATATCCATGGTATCAAGACTTTCACATCTAACATAATTTCGTGGGATTCGGCACGTGCCTTAAACATCCCTACAAACATGCCCAAGAAACCTCCCAAGACAACAGACATTAAAAATAACAACAATCCACGTTTATTTTTCTTTTTCATATTCATTCTCCTTTTTCACTTGCTAGATTTTTGGATTTCTTTTCAATCCATTCAATTACTGGTATAAGGGCAAAGTAGACCCAAATAAATTGGTCACTCTGATAGGGATTAAACCAGCCTAAGTCTATCCCAATCAATAGAAACACGCTGACTAATAGAACTGTGACCACTACATAATAAATCACTTTGTACTTGTTCATCACTCGTCCTCCTCCAAGCGAAATACCGATTCGACTGTTTCGTTGAAAATTTGAGATATTTTCAAGGCAATGATAATGGATGGGGTGTACTCATCCCGTTCTAATAGACTGATGGTTTGCCTGGAAACCCCTGCCAGCTTGGCTAGTTCGGTTTGGTTGAGACCATCGCGAGCTCGAAGCTCTTTTAAACGATTTTTAAGCATTCCTTTCTCCTTTTCTCTTAACTTGCTTACATTGTAACACATCTTTTTCTTTTTGACAAGTATATTTGTCAAAAAGTTTATGATTTTTGTCATTTTGCAAAAGAAAAAGGTCAGGAGTAGGTTCCTGACCAGTTTTAAATACTATTAAAAGCCTAATTTTTCAAAGATTTCTGAGAAGTTTTGGCTGATTGTCTCAAGTGACACTTGCACTTCTTCTCGGGTTTGGTTGTTCTTGACCGTTACTTGTCCGCTTTCGACTTCGCTCTCTCCTAGGGTGATGAGGGTCTTAGCCGCAAAGACATCGGCTGACTTGAATTGAGCTTTGAGCTTACGGTTGAGGTAATCACGCTCTGCTTTGAAACCTTGTTGGCGAAGGGCTTGTACCAATTCCAAGGCCTTGACATTTGCTCCTTGACCCAAGACTGCGATATAAACATCTAGGGCGTTTTCGATAGGGAGGGCAACACCTTGCTTTTCAAGAATGAGAAGCAGGCGCTCTACACCAAGTCCAAAACCAAATCCAGCAGTTTCAGGGCCTCCAAAGTAAGAAACCAAACCATCGTAGCGACCACCCGCACAGACTGTCAAGTCATCGCCCTCAATCTCAGTGATAAACTCAAAAATGGTGTGGTTGTAGTAGTCTAGACCACGCACCATATTGGTATCGATGATATAATCTACTCCAAGATTTTCCAACATCTGACGCACAGCATCAAAATGAGCTTGACTTTCTTCATCAAGGAAGTCCAAGATAGAAGGCGCATTCTCTACTGCTACCTTGTCTTCTTTTTCCTTAGAGTCCAAGACACGGAGAGGATTTTCCTCCAAACGACGTTGGCTATCCTTAGACAAGGTTTCCTTGAGCGGTGTCAAATAGTCAATCAAAGCTTGACGGTAGGCCGCACGACTCTCAGGATTTCCAAGAGTGTTGAGGTGCAATTTGACACCTTGGATGCCGATTTCTTTCAAGAACTGGGCTGCCATCGCGATTGTTTCCACATCGGTAGCTGGATTGCTAGAGCCAAAACACTCAACACCAATCTGATGGAACTGGCGCAAACGCCCTGCCTGTGGACGCTCATAACGGAACATAGGGCCCATGTAGTAGAACTTACTTGGCTTTTGCACTTCTGGAGCGAAAAGTTTATTTTCCACATAGGAACGGACAACGGGCGCAGTTCCTTCTGGACGGAGGGTGATATGACGATCACCCTTGTCATAGAAGTCATACATTTCCTTAGTTACGATATCCGTTGTATCTCCGACAGAGCGACTGATGACCTCGTAGTGCTCAAAAATAGGCGTGCGCACTTCTGCGTAGTTATAGCGCTTGAAAATTTCACGGGCAAAGCCCTCAACGTACTGCCACTTGGCAGATTCAGTAGGCAAGATATCCTGCGTTCCTTTTGGTTTTTGTAATTTCATAGGGAATCCTCTTTAAACTTAATAGTCTTATTTTACCATAAATAGAGGGATTAAAACAGTGAGAGAAGAAAATCTCAAGAGAGTCTTTTCAGAAAATTCATCAAAAACTTGCCAAATTGTCAGAATTATGAGAAAATAGAGGATATTTATCACGTGGAGGGACTGTAATGAGAGAGGATATCAAAATCAATGACCGTGCTTTGGCCTTACAAGACCAAATTATCGAAAAACTAGAGAAGGTTTTTGATACAGATGTGGAATTGGATGTTTACAATCTAGGGTTGATTTATGAAATCAATCTGGACGAAACGGGTCTCTGCAAGATTGTCATGACCTTTACCGACACTGCCTGCGATTGCGCCGAAAGTCTGCCTATCGAAATCGTTGCAGGTCTGAAACAAATCGAGGGGATCGAAGATGTCAAGGTTGAAGTTACCTGGTCGCCTGCTTGGAAAATCACACGAATCAGTCGCTACGGCCGTATTGCCCTTGGACTGCCACCTCGTTAAGCAGGTAAATTACTTTTGAAGATGAAAAAAAGCAAGCCGAAGTTGGCTTGCTTTTTAAGTTTATTTTTTACCTGACTTGTCCATATTCCAGAAGTCTGTCACGGCTCCGCGTGAAGCAGATGATACGATATGGGCATATTTACCGAGGACACCACGACTGTAAAGCGGTGGCAAGGTTGTTTCTGCCTTGCGTTTTTCAAGTTCTTCTTCGGATACGGCCATGGAAATTTCTTTGGTATCTTGGTCAACCGTAACGATATCGCCTGTACGAAGGTAGGCAATTGGTCCACCATCCTGAGCTTCAGGAGCGATATGCCCAACAACTAGACCATAAGTCCCACCAGAGAAACGGCCGTCTGTCAAGAGGGCAACCTTGTCTCCTTGACCTTTACCAACGATCATTGATGAAAGTGACAGCATCTCAGGCATACCAGGGCCACCTTTAGGTCCAACGAAACGAACAACGACAACATCGCCATCAACGATTTCATCTGTCAGAACGGCCTGAATAGCATCTTCTTCTGAGTCAAAGACCTTAGCTGGTCCAACGTGACGACGCACTTTAACACCTGATACCTTGGCAACCGCACCATCAGGAGCAAGGTTCCCGTTCAAGATGATAAGCGGACCATCTGCACGTTTTGGATTTTCAAGTGGCATAATGACTTTTTGACCTGGTGTGAGGTCTGCAAAGTCAGCCAAGTTTTCAGCAACAGTCTTACCAGTACATGTGATGCGATCTCCATGAAGGAAACCATTTGCCAAGAGGTATCTCATAACCGCAGGCACACCACCGACTTCGTAAAGGTCTTGGAAGACATACTGACCAGATGGTTTCAAGTCAGCCAAGTGTGGCACACGCTCTTGGATCGTATTGAAGTCCTCAAGTGACAAGTCAACATTGGCAGCATGGGCAATGGCAAGCAAGTGAAGAGTGGCGTTTGTAGAACCACCGAGAGCCATAGTTACAGTGATAGCATCTTCAAAGGCTTCACGAGTCAAGATATCTGATGGCTTGAGACCGAGCTCCAACATCTTAACAACAGCACGTCCTGCTGCTTCGATATCTTCTTTCTTATCAGCTGATTCAGCTGGGTGAGATGAAGAGCCTGGCAAACTCATACCAAGAACTTCGATAGCGGTCGCCATGGTATTAGCAGTGTACATACCACCACAGCCACCAGGGCCAGGGCAGGCATTACATTCAAGACGTTTTACGTCCTCAGCTGTCATGTCACCGTGGTTCCATTTTCCGATACCCTCAAAAACAGAAACCAAGTCGATGTCTTTGCCATCAAGATTTCCCGGTGCAATAGTTCCACCGTAGGCGAAAATAGCTGGGATGTCCATATTGGCAATAGCAATCATAGAACCAGGCATGTTCTTGTCACAGCCACCGATAGCGACGAAGGCATCGACGTTATGACCACCCATAGCCGCCTCGATTGAGTCCGCAATGATATCACGAGATGTCAAAGAGAAACGCATACCAGGCGTTCCCATGGCAATCCCGTCCGCTACGGTAATTGTCCCAAACTGCACTGGCCAAGCACCTGCAGATTTGACACCTTCTTTGGCTAATTTCCCAAAATCATGCAAGTGAATGTTACATGGCGTATTTTCCGCCCAAGTCGAAATTACCCCAACAATCGGTGTTTCAAAGTCCTTATCTGTCATACCAGTCGCACGAAGCATGGCACGGTTAGGTGATTTTACCATACTGTCATAAATGCTACTGCGGTGACGTTTATCTAATTCAGTCATTTGTTCCCTCCCATTTCAGTTTTTACTATTATAGCACATTTTAAAAGCAATGAACAGAAGAAAATTCTTGAATTTTCAGAAAATTCTATACAGAAATATTTTCTTTAAAAATGTTACATTTATTTCTTGACTTTATAAATTAAAGTGATATCATTTAGATATCAAATAATAGGAGGTCATTCTTATGACTGAAAAACTAATCAATTCAAAACCAAATGGTGTATTCGCATTGATTCTCATTGAATTGGCGCTCGTACTCGGTATCTTTATATTTATAATGGGTGTTGGTTCGGAAAACATTTTTGGAATTATTATCGGACTTTTATTAAGCTTAATTGCAGGCCTAGCTCATGCTGGTTTAAAAGTTGTCAAACCTCAGGAAGCTCTGGTTTTGACCCTTTTTGGTAACTATACAGGTACCATCAAAGAACCTGGTTTTTACTTTGTTAATCCCTTCAGCGTAGCAGTCAACCCTGCAAATCACACTAGACTGGGACAAAGTGGTGATGTTAGCACAAAATCTCCTTTGTCAGGAATGAAATCATCAAATGGCAATGATGTAAGCATTGAAATTGGCAAAAAACAGATTTCCCTCAAGGTTATGACCTTGAGCAATTCTCGCCAAAAAATCAATGATTGTCTAGGAAATCCCGTAGAAATCGGGATCGCGGTAACTTGGAGAGTTGTTGATACAGCCAAAGCAGTCTTCAATGTGGACAACTACAAAGAATATCTTTCATTGCAATGTGATAGCGCCCTCCGAAATATTGTCCGCATCTATCCTTACGATGTCTCTCCTAATGTGGATACTACAGGTGACGGGCAAGCAGATGAAGGTAGTCTCCGTGGTTCTAGTGAGATTGTAGCTAACCGTATTCGTGAGGAAATCCAAAGTCGTGTTGAGGATGCTGGCTTGGAAATCCTTGAAGCACGTATTACTTACCTAGCTTACGCTCCAGAAATTGCTGCTGTCATGCTTCAACGCCAACAAGCATCTGCCATTATTGATGCCCGTAAGATGATTGTGGATGGTGCTGTAGGAATGGTTGAAATGGCACTAGAACGACTCAATGAAGGGGAATTGGTCGAGCTTGACGAAGAACGAAAAGCTGCCATGGTTTCAAATCTCCTAGTCGTTCTCTGTGGCAATCATGATGCACAACCAATTGTCAACACAGGAAGTCTTTACTAAAGATGGCTGAAGCTAAAAAAAAGCAGATCCCCCTTAGACTCTCAACAAAGTTATACGCTGCACTCGCATCATGGGCAGAAGACGACTTTCGTTCAGTCAATGGACAAATCGAGTATCTCCTCACAGAATGTGTCAAGCAACGGAAAAAAGACGGAAAATACGTATCAGAAACCATTGACGAACCATTTGAGATTGATATTTAACACTTTCTCCTGTCTGCTAGGTCTGACAGGAGAATTTTTTCATCTTTTTTTGTCAAGTAACTTTACTTTACAAAAAAAATGTGTTATCCTAATATGGTTGATGAAAATCAGTAGATTGAATCGAATATAAATACCTAAAGGAGAAATCAAAATGGCAGTACCTGCACGTCGCACTTCAAAAGCGAAGAAAAACAAACGTCGTACACACTACAAAGTAACAGCTCCATCTGTAAACTTTGACGAAACTACTGGAGATTACTCACGTTCTCACCGTGTATCACTTAAAGGATACTACAAAGGACGTAAAATCGCTAAAGCTGCATCAGCTGAATAATAGAAGGGAGATACCATGCGCGTAAATATTACACTTGAACACAAAGAATCTGGTGAACGCTTGTACCTTACTTCTAAAAACAAACGTAACACTCCAGACCGTCTTCAATTGAAGAAATACTCACCAAAACTTCGCAAACACGTTGTGTTTACAGAGGTTAAATAATAGGTCATTACGTTTCAGTAGAAACGAAAAACCTTGATTTAATGCGATTCTTGAATTTCTAAATTTCAATGTATTGCAATATAAATCAACCGAATGACTACATTTTTTGTGAAATAAATTAGATGTTCGGATATATAGAAAAGGCTCTAGTCATATTGGCTGGAGCGTTTTTGTGTTGTTTAAGAAAATTAGATGTTGGTTTTAGATAACTACACATTTCAGACTTTTTAAAACGAGATTTAATCGATGATAACTAGAAAGGATTAATATGTTTACAAAAAATAAATTTCAATACTGTATTTACGATCATGAGAGACTAGAACTTCATGATTTACAAAAGGAATATCAAAAGGATAAAGTTGGGACAAAACTTAAGTATGAAAACCAATTATTTTGTCCTGGTTGTTGCAAAGTGGATTTAGTGATAAATGAGAAAAAAGGGAAAATCTATCTATCGAGCCATCCTAAATTAGTTCATGGTGACGGATGTGAATATGCTTTGGAATCTGCTTCGAAAATAGAACTGAAAGAATATTATGAGAAAATTGATGCAGACTTAGCTGAGCAACTCTTAAATCGTATTTTGGAAGAAAAGGTTGCTAGAGCAACCCAGCCAGTTAACGCCAATTCTCTGCAAGATAATAACCAGGTTTCTGATGTAAAATTTGTTTTAAAGAATAAAGAAGGTATCAGAAAATATTTACCTCGCAGATCCCTTCTCCTAAATGAATTAGAAGAATCTGCACACCTGACTATGTACTATGGAGAATGTAAGATATTTATAGGCAAGACTGATAAAAAGTACTATCTACGAATGTTTCGAAACAATGATCATGCAAAGTATATCTGTAATTTAGTAATTCCTGAAAGAGTATATAGATATTTGGAAGATGAATTAAGATTTATCCCACAATCAGAAGATTTAAGTTTTAAACATTCAAGAGCCAACGCAGTTCCTGTAAAGTTAGCCTTTGTTTCAACTATGAAGAAAAAACAAGAATATTATAATGGATACTTAAGTTTTTCAAAATTACTTAGAGTAAAACAGATTAATTAATTTCAATCCAATGTCTGCTTGATTAGACATAATAAAATGTCAATATTTAGTACGAGACTGAGCTTTTTTTAAAAAAATAGTTTACAATATAAATATAGACAAATAAGAAGGAGAGAAATAATTATGGTATTTGTTCATAGATTTATAGGTCAATGGTTAGATGAGAATAAGTCTGCTAATCAAGAAGAAACATTAAGTAAGGCCCTAAAAAAAGGTAGTGGTATTGATGAATATCTTAAAGATGTAGTAACACGTGTGAAGTTTGAGATGGCATTAGAGGAAGGTGAGTATCATTATATGATTCCTAAAGAAGTTGCTATTGAGGAAGCGAAGGATGATAAGTATTATCGATTGGAACTGAATGGTTATGAAGGTTCGAATTCTTATACTGCATTTTATGGTAACGGTTCATCAATATTTGTTAAAGCCACCTTTGAAGGCAAAGGAGAAATAGCCCATATTTATGAATACGACACTAAAGAATTACTTTTAGAAGATTTGAAGGATGAAGTGCATATTACATTTCTTAGTGATTATAACCCATGTTATTTACTGGCTAAAAATTTTGACGAGTTTAAGGTAACAATTGATATTGAGGATCTTTACGGTTATATTATCGATTCTCCTGAGGTAAGTATTCCGATAACTGAAATTGAAATTTGAAAAAAATATAATAGTATTTAATTATTGTAGCTTTCTTTATAAAAATTTAAAGAGGAGTATTACCATGGGACTTTCGTATGCGCCAGAGTATGTATGGACAGATCATTTTGTTGAAAGAGCTAATGATCGATTTGGAATTAAAGAAGAGCAACTTCCTAAATGGATTTCTAAGCAGATAAATAGCTTGACACTATATGATTCAAGCGAGGGACAAATTCCAGAAAAGCGAAAGTATATATCTGATAGTGGCATTATTTTTGTTTGTGATACGATTGAACATAGATTTATCACTTGTTATGAAGCGAATGATTGGATTGCTGATGGTAAAAAGATAACGATACATGATAATAATGTAGAGTTGTTTAAACAAGAAGTTGAAAAATTGTCAAGGAAATACTACTTAAAAGATGCAAAAGAAATGTTATTAAGTGTAAAAGATCATTTGACTGAATTTAATCAAATTGCTGAAAAATTAATGACAGGAAGAGTTAGTCAACAAAACTTTGAGCTCATTAGTAAATTCATTGATGAATTTCATGCAGTCAAATCTGCTGTTAGAGTGATCGAAACCAAAAAAAATGATTTTAAACAATAATTTCAGTGATACATTTCAATTGTAAGTTTTAATAGCAACAAAAAAGCACTGTCGGAGGAAGTATAGCCCACAGTGCTTTAATCTATTTTATTAGCAAAGATAGTAGAAAAAAATTTTTCTATACCATCTATACCATCTAATAGCTATTTGTATAAAAGGAAACGTTAAAATTTATAGAAAGGAGGTACTAACATAAAAAGGATAAAGTATGTTAGAGGAAAATTACCAATCTGATAATGGTTTTTAACGGAGGTGTACCAGATATCTCATCGGTACACTTATAGTATATCAGATATTTTATAAATTTCGCAAGTAAATTGGAAGGAGTTTCGAATTATTCAATAAAATAGTAGAGATTTGTAAATAAAAAAAGTTTTTTGAAGAACAAGTGTCAGAGGCATCTAGCTTATATTATACTTATTATTCAGCACTGACATATATGAAAGCAAGAACCATCTCTTGCAACTCTCTTTTTATCAATTTAAAGAACAATTAGTCTTTTATTACTGATACGGAACCATTTGAACTAATTGCTCGACAACAGTCTGTATAAACTTCGATAAAATCATATCCTCCATGCAAAGCAATGCTTTTGGCTTTATCGAGTCCACCAGGTAATGTCTCTCCTCGTTTATAATGCTCAATGATTTCTCCAACTAAGTCTAGGGTGTGCGCTTCGTAAGGTGCTCCTAAATAACATTTTGCTACAAAACCTAGGAGGATTCCATTAATATCCACATCTGGGAATTCCGACTTGATTGTATTAATAATTTCATTTACTTCTTTTTTATTATGAACATGTCCACCTGCATCCAGTTGATGAATAGCATCCATATATTCTTTAGACCGTGATTTTCTTAGAAGCCTATCTAAACTCAATTTATCTATCTGTGGTTGTTTTAAGTTAGAATTAATGATAAGGTTTGCTTGTGCTTGTTTTTGGGATTGATATGGATTTAATATTGGTTTAGGCATCTATTTTCTCCTAATTGTGTTATAAGTTATATTTTGCAATTTAAGATTCCTTTTAAAGGTACTTTCAAAAAAATCTTCATTTAGAGAATTATAAAAATGGACACGAAACTGAGATTACAGTTACCGTGTCCAAATAATGAACTGATTAAACAAGTACTTTCTTGTTTTAGGTCCACTTTGTTTATGAACAAGTCCCTCTCCACCGATTGGTTTTCCAGATGCAGGAACAGCTCTTTCTTTCCCCCAATCTCTAATAGCCTCAATTTTTTCTGGGCTAGTTTGAGAGAGTGGGACTACGTTATTGAAAGCAGTCATGATATTCTCTTCATTGAGAATAAAATTGTTATTAGCGATAGCTCGGTAAGCTAAATCTCTAACTGTCGATTCTAAATCCGCACCAGTGAAACCATCACATATTTGAATGATATTATCAGCAAACTCTCCTTCAAATTCTAGACTCAAGTATTTTTTAAAATACAAAGCAAGTATTTCTTTGCGCTCATCTGCAGTTGGTAAATCAACAAAGAATAACTCATCAAATCTTCCTCTACGGAGAAGTTCTGACGGAAGCATAGACACATCATTAGCTGTTGCAACTACAAAAACTTGTTTTTTGCATTCTTGCATCCAGAATAAGAATTGACCAACCATACGAGTAGATACACCGCCATCATTAGCGCCACCAGTAGCTCCTGATAGCCCTTTTTCTATTTCATCAATCCATAAAATACACGGAGATACATTCTCAGCGGTAGTTAGAGCATCTTTGAGTTGCTGTTCAGACTGACCTACATAACTTCCTTGAACCGTTGCAAAATCTAAACGATATAATGGAAGTTTCCAGTTAGCGGAAATTGATTTAGCAGATAAAGATTTTCCGCATCCAGGGACACCTACTAGGAGTATTCCTCTAGGTGGTTGCAAACCTTTCTCACGTAACATATCTTTCTTTTCGGGAGTTAGCAGTTCTTTCTTTTCATTAAGCCACTTCCTTAATCCTTCAAGCCCTCCGACATCCTTTACAGAATCATCTACAACGATTTTTTCTAGACCAGAGATATCAGAGAATAGGCGATCTTTTGCAAATCTTATCTCATCTAAATCAGATTTTCTTATGCACTTATTTGCAATCAAAGCAGCGATAACGTTCTCCGCCTCGATTCTAGTTACCCCATTGAGAGTCGGCAGACTTCTCGAATATCGGAGTTGTCCCATTCAATCTGGATATCATTTTCGATAGTCGTCAATGTATTCTTGAATTATCGAATACATTTCCTCTTCGTTAGGTAAATCAATTTTTACTGTCATACCTTGCCGTTGAAGTTGATTCCAAATAGAGGTATTGGTAAAAACGATTACAACGCCTCCAGTTTCATTGGCTAAATTGACCAGTGCTAAGACTTGTTTAGAATCGCTATTTTCATTACTAAGGTCCGGAACCTCTGTCAGTACGATAGTTTGGCATTGTTTCTTTTGCATTTGGTCCGTCATGTAATCTATTGCACCATAAACAGATTTATCTTCGTTAACATTCTTACCAGAACTAAGATCATACACACCTTTGGTGAGAGTATGTACATTGAATGGAAGTTGTAATTCTTCAGATATTTCCTTTAACATATCTAATGTTCTACTTGGCTCAATGGTATTGATAGCAATGAAAGGGATTCTTGCAAGTGAATATCTTGTAAGAAGTTCTTTGCTTTTTACTATATCGCTCATTTACTGTTCACCTTTATTTAAAAAAGAATTAATTTTATGATTTCTAATAATACTTGACATTTTCCCGCTTCGGTCCTGTTTTGCAGATTCTTCTAAAGATTTCTGCATACTATTAGCTTGTTCTATAACGAGATTTAAGTAGTGTTGTCGCTCTTTATCTGGAATTGCAGGAAGATTGATTGCTTCAGCTAAGAACGCCATTTCTTTTCTCAACGAAAGAATTGATTGAATGATAGCTCCCTCGTATCCTTGGGATTTTAGTAAATCTTTTTGAAACTTATCTGAAGCTACATTCATACGGTAATTAACAGCGTCAATTAACTTTGTAGAGAAACGTTCTGCCACACCGTACTGCCATTCGATAGTCCCGGATTTCATCATTTTTAAAACTGTTTCATCATCATCTTTGTTTTTAAAAACAGTTAAGACATTTACCCATTCTGCATATGTTTGTGGTTTATTCATTATTTTTGCCGTTTCCTTCTGACTAGCAATTGTGGAGGCACGATATCCCATGAAGGAAGTCCCTCAGCAAACACGCTCATAGGTTCTTCACTAAAATCCTCTTCAGTATTAATGCTCTTAAATGGAGTGGTGTTATTAGATGATAGCTTACTATCGCCTTTATATTGTTCATCCATGTCAATGACCTCCTCAAATTTAATCTTTCTATTAGATGATGCCAACTTGTTTACATATTGTTCAGGTCTTATTTGTTCGAGGAAATCAAGGACTTTAGTACTTTCAGCATCTTTCTCTGCAAATTCAATTCTAAAGTCTACAATTTCAGCCAGAATAGCTCTTATAATTTGTTCACCATTAACTCTCTTATCCTCGTACTGTTCTTCAATTTTCTTGCGACTTGTTTCAATATTTTCAATATTAGATTTATGCTTAAGAACCATAAAAATCCCTGCTATAATAGCTATTAAACCTAAGAAAACATTGCCAGAAATCATCATCATTAAACCGATTACTCCGATAGCTATACCACCATACAAAAGGAATTTATCAAATAAACTTGGGAAGTAGTTTGCCAAAGTTTGTTCTTTTTCAGAGTCAATCTGAGAATTAAATTTTTCAACCAACTCGCTTTCGTTTTGGCCATCTGTTGATTTATCGTTAAAAGTATCTACATTAATTTCAATTTCGTAAGGAATCTTCATACGATTTTTTGCAGTAACATCATTATAAGCGTTTGTTACCCAATCACGAGAAAGAGCCAGTGCAAACTTTTGGGTAGATATACTTGAGTGAGAAGATTCGGGTTTCATTGCTGCATCGGTAAGCAACTGGGTGAAATCTTTATGGGTTTCAAACGCAGTCACTTCAATACTCATGTTTTGATGAGCACGATTGTCATCTCCTCCGAAGTCAACCACAAACTGCTCGAATTTTTCTTGTTTTCGAAGAGCTAATTCCTCATTATCAAAATCAGTCACAAGTGTGTCTAGAATATCATCTAATTGTTCTTTGACGCTTTCTGTAGACCCTTTCCTCTCAAAAATATCAGTTAAATAGTTTAACATTTGTTCATGAAGATGAGCACCTTCTAAAATATCCTCTAGAACAGGCCAACTATTACTATATTTTCTTAGGTTAGGGTATAAATCTTCATCTAGTTCACTTCTTTTTAAGTTAATGGCTTCGGACCATTGTTCTGTTTGCCGTTCAGTAAAACCAGGTTTTTCTTCAAGTCGACTGAGCCATTCATTCATTTGACGTGAGATGACTCCTTCGGTATCAGCTCCCAAGAGTCCACTCGCAAAAGCATCTAAGATAATAATAGAATTTCTGTCAAGATTTTCTTCATCTTGATTAGCTAGATAACGTTGAGTCCACTTAAGGCATGCGTTCTTTCTGTTAGCCCTTCTACAAATTAAGGCAAAGAAAAGGGAGGTCTTTTCATCGTTTCGTTTAATCCCTTCCTTGACTGCTTTTTCAGCTAACTCGGGTTGATCATTTATCCATGCCGCTAATGCAACCAAGCATGGAGCAAGCCAGTAACCTGGAGTTGATATCATTAGTTCTTCTGTAGCAGTGCTGATTGTTTCTTTTTTGACAATTCCTAAATCATCAGCTTGTAAAATCCCTGTGGTAGTACGACGAACAATATCATAATGTCCGTATTTCTTCTCAATTTCTTGACGGATTTTTACCAGTCGAGTTTCAGCTTGTCCTAATCTATTAGCTTTTTGTTGGATATTCACAAACTCATGAAATTCTTGTGCTAAACTACCGATTTCATCGTACACGATTTGAAGATTTTCGTTTGCTACATCAACTCTAGCATCAATTGTTTGTAACCCTTCATGGATAGAGCGCAAGTTGCTCTCGATAGCTCGAAGATCAGCTTGATGTATTATTCTTTCAGCCATAATATCCCCCTTGTTAATGATTTCTAAATTAATTAGAAATAAAATTTGGCCACGGAATATTCTTATCTTAAATGAGTAATTATGTACTGAAACACGACATAAATTAGACATAATTCAGATAAAATATCCCAGAATTATTTTAGTTTCTCCTTATAGTAATAAGAATATCATATTTGATTCTTTAATACAATATATCACGAAGAAATAGTAATTGTTTTGTTTTAAAAAAGACAAGTCAATAAGTACAAATTGTAAGCGCTATTTTACTTAAACAAGCGGATGTAGTCCTGTTTGCTATGAATAATATCTGATACAAAGACAGCTTTTCTGTCCTCTAAAATATGATAGAAGGCTAGGTAATCTCCTAAAATGATGCATCGAGTTTTGTGTGGTGGATATATAATATCTCCTACTCTCTCGTCAGCATCAAATCCCGCTTCTGGGAAGACCTCAAGACGCGCTAATCCGTAAAGAATATTTTTAACTGTGTTTGCTCCTGCCTGCTCTGAAAAATAGTTAGCTGAGATATAGTCTTTGATACCTCTTAGCTGTTCTTGTACCGTTTCGGAGATAATAAGGCTATATGAGTTCTCGTTAAATTCCAAGGTTAGCCCTCACTTCATCAAGGCTGTAAGTTCTTCCATGTTCTAAATCTTCAAAGCTACGGGCAATTTCAGCACGCAACCCTGATAGAAGTTCTTCTCTTTCTTTGTCTACTTGAGTTTCAAATGGCAAGGCTTTATTTTCCACAATGTGTTCCAAAAACAAGTTAAAACTGGCTGTCATATCAAGATTTTGCGCTGTGATAATAGCTTTAGCCTTCTCTAACAAGTCTCTGTTAGTCTTAAAGTTTACCTGTGTGTGTTTTTTTCTAAAACATTCATGGTAGTACCTCCTTTAGACTATTATATCACTTTGAACTATATCGGTCTAGTTGCGTATAGACGATTATAGCTGGATACTAAGAAGGCTCTATAATATTTGTAGTGGGTAAATCCCCTATAGATATTATGGAGCCTATTTGTTGTAGAAAAAAAGTCCCATATGACCTATAATGAAAAGCGATCAAACAACTCATTAGAAAGAATCATATGGAACAATTACATTTTATCACAAAACTGCTCGATATCAAAGACCCTAATGTCCAAATTATGGATGTTGTTAATAAAGATACCCACAAGGAAATCATCGCTAAACTGGACTACGACGCTCCATATTGTCCTAATTGCGGAAGTCAAATGAAGAAATATGACTTCCAAAAACCATCGAAAATTCCTTACCTTGAAACAACTGGTATGCCTACCAGAATCCTCCTGAAAAAGCGTCGTTTCAAGTGCTATCACTGCTCGAAAATGATGGTAGCCGAGACCTCTCTCGTCAAGAAAAATCACCAAATTCCTCGTATCATCAACCAAAAGATTGCGCAAAAGTTGATTGAAAAGACTTCTATGACCGATATTGCCCATCAGCTGGCCATTTCAACTTCAACTGTCATCCGCAAGCTTAATGACTTCCGTTTTAAGCATGATTTTTCTCATCTTCCAAAGATTATGTCGTGGGATGAGTATGCCTTCACTAAGGGAAAGATGAGTTTCATTGCACAAGATTTTGATAATCTCAACATCATCACTGTTCTTGAAGGCAGAACACAGGCTATCATCCGAAATCACTTTCTGCGCTACGAGCGAGCTGTTCGTTGTTAGGTGAAAATCATTACTATGGATATGTTTAGCCCTTACTATGCATTAGCTAAACAGCTTCGCTTTCGAATTTCTAGGCTCAGGCTGAAACAGTCTCCCAGACTGTTTCACTCCCATGTGCTAAAATCGTTTTGGATCGCTTTCACCCTTCGTTGTTATATTTCTAAACTCAGGCTAAAACAGTCCACTGGACTGTTTTACTCCAACACTTAAGCCGAGCTATGAGTCGTGTCCGTGTCCAAATCATGAATCAATTTGAGCGAAAGTCCCATGAATACAAGGCCATCAAACGCTACTGGAAGCTTATGTCGTAAACTCAGTGATAAGCGATTTTATCGCCCTACTTTTCGCATGCACTTAACAAATAAAGAAATTCTAGACAAGCTTTTGAGCTATTCAGAAGAGTTGAAACACCACTACCATCTCTATCAGCTCTTGCTTTTTCACTTTCAGAACAAGGAACCTGACAAATTCTTCGGACTTATTAAGGACAATCTAAAGCAGGTTCATCCTCTTTTTCAGACTGTCTTTAAAACCTTCCTCAAGGATAAAGAAAAGATTGTCAACGCCCTCCAATTATCCTATTCCAACGCCAAATTAGAAGCGACTAATAATCTCGTTAAACTTATCAAGCGAAATGCCTTTGGATTTCGGAACTTTGAAAACTTCAAAAAACGAATTTCCATCGCTCTCAATATCAAAAAAGAAAGGACGAAATCCGTCCTTTCTCGAGCGTAGCTTTTCTTCAACCCACTACAGTTGACAAAGAGTCACTAAGAGAAATCAAAAAAAGCACTCTAGGAAAGCGCCCCAAAGTGCTTAATATCAAGGCTCTGAAGCCTATCTTATTCGATAAAATATTACAACATTTTGTTGTAGAATTCAACGACAAGTGCTTCGTTGATTTCTGGGTTGATTTCGTCGCGTTCTGGCAAGCGAGTCAATGAACCTTCCAATTTCAGCGTCGAATGATACGAATGCTGGACGTCCAAGAGTAGCTTCTACTGCTTCAAGGATTGCTGGAACTTTCAATGATTTTTCACGAACTGAGATCACTTGACCTGGAGTTACGCGGTATGATGGGATATCAACGCGTTTTCCGTCAACAAGGATATGACCGTGGTTTACGAATTGACGAGCTTGACGACGAGTAGTCGCAAGACCAAGACGGTAAACAACGTTATCCAAACGACGTTCCAAAAGAAGCATGAAGTTGAAACCTAGGATTCCGCCTTTGATTTTTGTAGCTTGTACGAACAAGTTACGGAATTGTTTTTCACCTACACCGTAAGTGAAACGAAGTTTTTGTTTTTCAGCCAATTGCAAACCATATTCTGACAATTTAGAACGGTTGTTTGGTCCGTGTTGTCCTGGTACGTAGTTACGACGTGCCAATTCTTTACCTGTACCTGTAAGTGAAAGGCCAAGGCGACGAGCTTGTTTCCAAGATGGTCCTGTATAACGTGACATGTGAATGTCCTCCTGATATAAATAATATTTCGGTGGAAATAGTCACTTAGAAAGCCCTGATTCGTGCAGATGCCCTTCGCCTAAACAGCCAAGGTTACTTATCATAAGACACCTGTTGACGAGCTTCATGCTTTCCTGCTGATATTTCGCACAAAATCCATTTTACCATGAATGGCTAGATTTGTAAAGGGGTTTTAAGCTTTATTTTCATTGCCAGAGAGGTTAAGAAGGAGGGTAAAGGTGCTTCCTAGACCGTACTGGCTGCTGACTGTAATTTCTCCACCCAATTGATGGGCCAATTCACGCGCAATCGCAAGTCCTAAGCCATGACCACCTGTTTTCATGTTACGCGAAGTTTCTACACGATAAAGGCGTTTGAAAATATTCTCCAAATCCTCTGGGGCAATCCCCTGTCCCTCATCGGTCACACTGATTGAAAGCTGGTTATTCTCCACTTTAGCCACCACTTCCAGCTTGGTTCCTGGAGCAGAGTATTTAAAAGCGTTATTGACCAGATTCACCAAGATACGAGAAAGCTTGGCATAATCTCCCTCAATCCGAGCAGACTCTGGGATTACCTGCAAGTGGACATCTCGCTCCTCCTGCTCAATCAAGAACTGAAATTCACTCATGCACTCAATCAAGAGCTGGTCCAGAAAAATGCTGTCTTTGCTGGTCGTTTCGACCTGATTTCTAGCTATGTTTAGGGTCAAAAAATTCAACTCCTCAACCAGTTTATTGAGTCTTTCCGTCTGACGCCCAATGGTTGCTAGATAATGATCCTGTTCTCCTTCCTTGATAACGCCATCCAAAATCCCTTCTACCGTCGCTTGGATCGACGTGATGGGGGTCTTGATATCATGCGAAAGTTGAGCAATCATCAAGCCCTTTCACGTTCGCTTTCTTCCAAGGAATCAAAGGTGGCCTGCAAATCATGGGACATTTCATTGAAAGCTTGGCCTAATTGTTGAAATTCTACAGGGCCTTGAACCTCCAGATTTGAAGGAAAATCCTTGTCCGCTACCCGCTTGGCATGTTCCTTGAGTTTGCCCAATGAAGTAAAGACCGGCGATAAGAGAAAGAGACTAATCCCAGCACCGACAAGGCTGGCAACGATGGTCATTCCAAGCAGAAAGTAAATCTCGCTTTTCTCAATCAGCATTTTTTGAACAGCCCAAAAAACCACGATAATCGTTAGGAGTGTTGAAATGACATACCCCACTAAAATATAACTTTTTAATTTCATTAACTACCTCGCGCTTTCTCAATTTTGTAGCCCAAACCCCAGACGGTTTTGATGGTCGGTGTTTCTGCACTGGCATGTTTAGCCAACTCCTGTCGAAGAGCATGAATATGAACATTCAAGGTATTGGTATCATCCACATAATCTTCTTGCCAGACCTTTTCATAGAGATCTGTCTTAGAGAAAACCCGCTCTGGATTGCTGGCTAAAAGCCATAGAAGTTCGAAGGATTTGACTGTCAAATCAAGCGCCACATCTCCAACTTGGACCTCATGGCTACCGTGATTCATCCGTAAATCCCCGAGACTGACAACCTCTGTCTCACCTCCACGATGAAGGCGACGCAAGATATTGTGGACACGCAAAACCAGCTCACGTGGGCTAAAGGGCTTGGCAATAAAGTCATCTGCCCCCAAGCTCAGGCCATAAATCTTGTCCTGCTCGCTTGTCTTAGCCGTGATAAAGAGAAAAGGCTGATCCGGAGATTGATACTGAACTTCGCTAATCAAATCATAACCATCCATCCGAGGCATCATGATATCTGTAATAATCAAATCAATCGCTTTTCGCTTGAAGATTTCCAAGGCCTCTACTCCATCATGGGCCACCAAAACCTGATATCCTGCCTGAACCAGATAACGTTGATGAATATCTGTGATTTCTACCTCGTCGTCAACGAGTAAAATTGTCTTTCCCATCTGTCTCTCCTTTGAAAAAAACAGTGCTATACCACAATAGTATAACACTATTTTTATCTCTTTACGAACATTCTAAACGATATCTAGATTTTTCATATCCTAGATAGAAAGTCTGTAGTTAGACTAGTCATTTTCCTCTTTTTTAGCTTTCAAACCGAGGCCACCTAGCAATCCAGCCAAGGCGAGTCCAAAGAATCCAATAGTAGCCATTGATGTTTGAGCTTCACCAGTATATGGAAGCATGTCTTTTTGCTCTTTCATTTGATCAGCCATCATTGGATTTGACGCCTTGTTATTAGATGCCATCTTGCCTTCATCAGACATTTTGCTTGAGGCTGCTGGAGCTTGATCTTGTTTCATGCTTGGTGTTGCCATAGGCTGGCTAGCATTCATGGTTTTATCCTGCTCTTTGTTAGGCATCATCTTATCCTGACTAGCAGCTGGCATTTTAGATTTCATCTCATCTTGATTGGCACTAGGCATTTGAGCGTTCATCTTAGACGCATCTTGATGACTATTCATCATTGGAGCAGGCATCGCTGAACCATTAGAAGATGGGACGAAACCTGGCCGCATCGGAATCAGAGACTGTTGGCCATTCAAGTTTACTGTCAAATCTTTTGTCGCTACGAGGTTGCTCAAATCGGCCTTACCGTCTTTGGCACCGTAAACTTTAATGGTAGCTTTATAACTTTGAGTACCGTTTTGTTTCAAGAGGTCTAGAAGCTCTTTATCTGATTTACCTTGGGTACCAGCCAAATCCACTTCATAGAAGTAGAGACCTTTGCCCAATTTTTCTACTGGTGGAAGAGCGGAATTTTTAGCTGAACCGTTATCTGACCATGGAGCCTTGTCGGATGCTTTCAAGATAAGACGAGTTAACATACCGTCACCGGCGAAGAATTCGTATGGAATGACTTGGTTGACACCAGCTGTGAATGGACCTGGGAAGTTAGCTTTATCTAAGTAAGTGGCTGGAACATCCACTGTGTCTTTGGTGTTGTCGACTACGCCTTTTTGGACTTCAGCTGGGGTAGTTAAGCCGTTCAAGTTGACATCCAAATCCTTAGTCGCTACGAGATTGCTCAAATCAGCCTTGCCATCTTTGGCACCGTACACCTTGATAGTGGCTTTATAACTTTGAGTGCCGTTTTGTTTCAAGAGGTCAAGCAACTCTTTATCTGATTTACCTTGAGTACCTGCCAAGTCTACTTCATAGAAGTAAAGACCTTTGCCTAAGTTTTCTACTGGTGGAAGGGCGGGATTTTTAGCTGAACCATTGTCTGACCATGGGGCCTTGTCTGAATCCTTCAAGATAAGACGAGTCAACATACCGTCACCGGCGAAGAATTCGTAAGGAATGACTTGGTTAACACCGGCTGTGAATGGGCCAGGGAAGTTCGCTTTATCCAAGTAAGTAGCTGGCACATCTACTGTGTCTTTAGTATTGTCGGCCACACCTTTTTGCACCTCAGCTGGAGTAGTTAAGCCATTCAAATTGACATCCAAATCCTTAGTCGCTACAAGATTGCTCAAATCGGCCTTGCCGTCCTTCGCACCGTACACTTTGATAGTAGCTTTATAACTTTGAGTGCCGTTTTGTTTCAAGAGGTCTAGAAGCTCTTTATCAGATTTGCCTTGGGTACCTGCCAAGTCCACTTCGTAGAAGTAGAGGCCTTTGCCCAATTTTTCTACTGGTGGAAGGGCTGGGTTTTTGGCTGAACCGTTGTCTGACCATGGAGCCTTGTCGGATGCTTTCAAGATAAGACGAGTCAACATACCGTCACCGGCGAAGAATTCGTAAGGAATGACTTGGTTAACACCGGCTGTGAATGGACCAGGGAAATTGGCCTTGTCTAAGTAAGTGGCTGGCACATCCACTGTGTCTTTGATATTGTCAGCCACGCCTTTTTGCACTTCAGCTGGAGTGGTTGCTGGTTGAGCTTCATTTGCTTCACGGTCTTGTCCAGCAACTGTAGGCGCAGGATTTGTCGCAGGTTTAACCGCTTCCTCTGTTTCTTTCTTAGATTCTGGTTTTGCTTGCGCTTCTTCTTTTGGTGCTACTACTGGCTCTTTAGCACCTGCATCTGCTTTTTCTGGAGAGCTTGCAGTATCCAAGCTTGCTTTAGGTGTTGAATCTGCCTGTTCTGAAGGAAGATCTACATCAACTGCTTTCTTGAGAACCTCTGCTGGCAAGTCGCTCTTTTCACTCACCGAAGCAGCGTCTGGCACGACTTGGGCAGGGGTCGGATTGACCACATCGGCACGCACAGAACTTGGTTGACCAACTAGGACAAAAAAGCCACTGGCTACAACAACTGAGGCAACACCGACACTAAGACGGCGAATAGACCAACGAGTATATCTTTGATTTGGATTGAATTTCATAGGATTCTCCTTAGAGTTTTTCTTTATTTGATGACTCTAGTATAATCTCCTAAAATTAAAAAGGATTAAGAAAAAGTTAAAATTTTTCTTAAATCCCTCTTATAAAATACTTATATTAATTAAATCCATAAACAGATTTGGTGATTTGATAGACGACATTAGAAAGTTTGCGAGCTGGTAAGACTGAATGTTTGGTCAAACGGCTCAACATGGTCTTCCGAATAGCCTGAAAGACCTCTGGATTTCCTGCTGAATATAGGTCCATAGCTCCCGTTTTTTGGCAAGATGCTCTGCTGTGCCTGCTCGGTTGAGTAGGGCACTGGAAATAACCGTCGTGATTTCAATGTGATTCAGCAGATATTCTCGCATTTTTGGGTGGCTTACTTTAGATAAATCAAGCTGATCTACTAAAAGACGATTAACCTTGAGTTGCTGGTCAATGCGCTTAATCATCACTTGCTCATTGACAGACTGGTCCTCACGCCCAATCAAATAACGATAGAAATCGACAGGCAGATAGTACATGGTCTTGACCTGCTGAAGAGGGGTAAAGACAAAGAGATTATCGACATAAAAAGTATGTTCAGGCAATTGGAACTGGCTCGCTCGCAACAAATCTGTCCGGTAAATCAGCGAGTGCATCATGATATACTGGCCTTTGGAGAAATTTCCAACCTGATCCCAGCCAAAAATCTGCTGGACAGGCAAGACTGACTCGTAACTCATACTCTTCTTACGAGACTGGCCTTCCTTTTCATAGACAAAATTAGTCACAAAGGCATCAACTTCCTGCCCCTCGTTCTCTAGTTCCTGCAAGGTTTCAAGAATTTTCAAGTAGGCACGAGGATCCACCCAGTCATCACTATCAACTACTTTAAAATAGCGTCCAGAAGCCTCCGCCAAGCCACGATTGACCGCACCGCCATGGCCTTTATTTTCCTGATAAACAGCTCTAACGATGCCAGGATACTTGCTGGCTAAACGCTCAGCGATTTCCTGAGTCTGGTCCTGGGACCCATCATTGATAATCAAAATCTCAACTTGCTCACCACCAATCACTAGCGACTCCACACAGTAATGAAGATAGGCATCGGCATTATAGCTAGGGATGGCGATAGACAATAACTTCATGATCTACTCCTTTAGGGGACTGATTTTTTCTTATACTCAATGAAAATCAAAGAGCAAACTAGGAAACTAGCCGCAGGTTGCTCAAAGCACTGGTTTGAGGTTGTGGATAGAACTGACGAAGTCAGCTCAAAACACAGTTTTGAGGTTGTAGATAAGACTGACGAAGTCAGTTACCTATACCTACAGCAAGGCGACGTTGACGTGGTTTGAAGAGATTTTCGAAGAGTATTACTCTCTCTTATCATTTCTTTCTATTCTACCATAAAGTCCAGTTTTTGAAGGACTTTTACTGGAATACAAGGGTTTCTGACTCTATTTGCTATTTTGGACATCAAAAAAGAGGGGTGCTCCCTCCTTACGAATTTAATTCTGCCAAGTCATCTAGATACTGGTTGTTAATGACCGCCAAGATATAGGCATCTGCCCTCAAGAGATCATTAGGGCCAAACTGGACATCCAGTGGTGAATTTTCTTGTTCACGAAATCCTAGGACATTGAGGTTGTATTTGCCACGTAGATCCAGCTGACTCAGGCTTTGACCTGCCCAAACACTCGGAATTTTCATCTCCACGATAGAGACATTTTTATCCAGCTGAAAGACATCAACATTGTTATGAAAGAGAATGGTCTGCGCTAGTGACTGCCCCATTTCATACTCAGGTGAAATCACCGAGTCAGCACCGATTTTTTCTAGCACCTTCTTAGCTGTCTGGCTTTTGACCTTGGCAATAACCCTTGGTACCCCCAAACTCTTACAATGCATGACTGCAAGCACACTCGACTCTAGATTTTCCCCTGTTGCCACTACAACCGTATCACAGGTATCAATTCCTGCAGTTCTGAGGAGTTCCTCGTCTGTAATATCGCCCACAACTCCACGCGCCAAAACTGGCTCAAATTGATTGATACGCTCAGCGTGGTCATCAATGGCAATGATATTCATATCTTGCTTGGCAAGGGCCATCAGGACACTACTCCCGAAAATCCCCAAACCTAAAATTCCAATCGTACGATCTGACATCATTCTTCCTTTCTTATCCAATACTAATATCTGCTTTCATATACTGAATCAAATCTTTCTTATCAGGCTGGTAATCCGCTAGACTAACCAGCAAGGTCAAGGGACCAATACGGCCAATAAACATGAGCACCATGACAATGCTAAGAGCTAGCTTGCCCAATTCTGGTGTCAGATTTGCCGTTACCCCAACTGTCGCAAGAGCTGAAATGGTCTCAAACATGAGGTAGATAAATCGCGGTGTTCCTTCTGCTGTAATTCCCAACAACATCAAGCCCAACAAGAAGGTCATCAAAGATAATGAAGACACTAAAGGATTTTTGGACTGTTCGAGCCTCAATGGTTCTCTGCGCAACATTGGCATGAGGTAAGCCCAGCAATTCACTACGCGCAAAAACCAACAAGACAAAGAAAGTCGTAATCTTGAGACCCCCAGCCGTCCCTCCAGGCGCTCCTCCGAGAAACATCTGTAGGATATAGATAAACAAGGTCACAGGCCGAGCTTGAGTGTAATCAATAGAAGCAAAACCAGCTGTTCTCATGCTGACGGTTTGGAAAAAGCTAACCAGCACTTTCTCTGGAACACTGAGATTGCCAATGGTTCCTGGATTGTGCCACTCCGTAAAGAGTGTGGATACTGTCCCAAATAGCAAAATCCCTGCAGTCAAGAAAAGAACTAGTTTGGTGTGGAAACGTAGACGGCGTTTTTTCTTCTTGTTAAACTGGGTTGCTAAGTCAAACCAGACCATAAAGCCAAGACCACCTGTGATAATCAAGCCAGCAATGACCAGATTGATCAAGGGATCCGTCTGAAAAGCCACTAAACTGCTACTACCGAAATTATCAAAACCAGCATTACAAAAGGCTGAAATGGCTAAAAAGATAGAGGTAAAAATGCCTCGTCCCCAGCCGAACTCAGGAATAAAACGGAAACTTAGTAGAAAGGCACCCAAGCCCTCCACTAGAAAAGTCGTCAAAAAGATAGACCGCATAAAGGCCTTTAGCGACCGAGTCTCCCCGTAACTAAAGCTTTCCTGAATAGTTTCACGACTGCGAAGACTGAGCTTTTGCTTCCCCTGAATATAAAAGACCCCGATAAAAGTCATGAGCCCCAGACCACCAATCTGTATCAAGAGCATACAAATCAACTGCCCCCAGACATTATAGGTAGTAGCTACCGGTTGCGTAGAAAGGCCGGTTACACAGACCATAGACACCGTCGTAAAAAGATGGTCAAAATAAGTAGCCTGCGAACCACTTGCCTGAACAAAAGGCAAACTCAAAAGGAGAGAACCTATAAAAATAACTCCAGCGAAACTTAAAAAGATACGACGAGCTGGCGAAAGTCCGCCCAAGGCTCTTTCAATTTTTTTCACAAATAATTTAAATAACATACATCCATTGTACCATAAAAAGAAGAAGAGTAGCTAGAACTGAAAGGCAATCTCAAGGCAGAGTTCCAAGGCCTTCTCGAAAGTTTCTGAACCCCAGTCACGACTATCGTACTGATCCAAGTCTGCTAAAGAATCAGCTGTGAACAACAATTCTCCCCAGAGAACCCCACGCAGTTGGGCTACTGCCGCAAGCGCAGAACACTCCATCTCCACAACAGCACATCCTTCTTCCTTACGATAAGACACCTTTTCAGCCGTTTCTCGATAAAAACCGTCTGTCGTCCATGTCATGACTTCTTCATAGGAAATCCCTCTGGCTTCCAAAACTTGCTCAATAGTAACAATAGCCTCTGACTGCATTTCCATATAACGAGAAGGTGCCGCATAGTGGTAACTAGCTCCCTCATCTCGCAGAGCCCGAACAGGTACTAGAAAGGCATTTTCCTCTATATCAGCTAGCACACCACAAGTACCGGTGGAAATAATCTGCTCCACACCATATCCAATCAACCAATCCATAAACTGGGCTGCTGGAGCGGAACCAACAGGAGCCTGAGCCAGACAAATTTCCTCGCCCTTGTAGTTCACGACATAGACTGGATAGGTCTTGGTGGCTGAAACGAATTCGCCGACACAATCCGCCCCTACTTCCCTCGCATAGCAGTCAATCTCCTCACCTAAAAAAGCATAGACACACTTCTTGGGCAAGTGCAAGTCCAGCCCCTCGTGATTGGGCATGATGACCGCCTGAGGATTGTCGTCAAACTCTAAAATAGGAATCGCATGTTTCTGAATCATAACCCACCTCCTCTGATTTGTACTATTGTATCAAAAGCTGACTGAGTGTCAAGTAGGGGGTTGATGAACTGAGGATAAAAACAATACAATCTCCACCAAGTCAAAACAACTTGCTTGACAAAAGCTTGACATCATGGTTTAATATACCCCATAAGGGTATATTTGGAGGTGCCTATGTTTCACTTATTTACAAAAATTGACAGTATTTCTACCAGCGAGTTAGAAGCCAAACTCAAGGAACCAATTCAGCTACTGGATGTTCGGACGCCGATGGAATTTCGTAGAGGCCATATCAAAAATGCCAAAAATGTTCCTCTAACCGAAATTGGTTCCTACACACCAGCGACAAAAGAAACACTCTATGTCATTTGTCATTCTGGTGTGCGAAGCAAACTAGCTGCGAAAAAGCTAAAGAAAAAAGGATATGATGTCATCAATGTCCGAGGCGGTATGAGCGCTTGGACAGGTAAGGTCATCTAGATATATAAAGGAGAAAGTCAATGAAAATTATCATTGTCGGAGGAGTTGCAGGCGGTATGTCAGCAGCAACCCGCCTCAGACGTCTCATGGAAGACGCTGAAATCACTATTTTTGAGAAAAGTCCCTTTGTTTCCTTTGCAAACTGCGGACTTCCTTACTATGTTTCAGGAGAAATTGCAAACCGTGATAGCTTATTGGTCCAAACTCCTGAAAGTCTCAAAGCACGCTTTAATTTGGATGTTCGTCCTTTCCATGAAGTCATCAGCATTTCGCCAGCAAAGCACACTGTGACCGTACGCCATGATGGACAGGAATTCACAGAAAGCTACGACAAGCTGATCCTCTCCCCAGGAGCTAAACCATTTGTTCCTACCATTGAAGGCTTGGTAGAAGCTAAGAACGCCTACACTCTTCGCAATGTTCCCGATCTCGATGAAATCATGGCAGCCTTGGACAATCATCCAAAAGAAGCTGTCGTTATTGGTGCAGGCTTTATCGGGCTTGAAATGGCTGAAAATCTGGCAAAACGTGGCCTGCAAGTTACTATTGTTGAGAAAGCACCCCATGTCTTGCCACCATTAGATCAAGAAATGGCAGCCTTTGTCCAAGCAGAATTGGTTAAAAACGGTGTTCGCGTTATCACTTCTCAGTCTGCGACTCGATTTGAAGACCAAGGAAAAGTCATCGTTCTCGAAAACGGGCAAAAGATCACTTCTGCCCTCACTATCCTTTCTGTCGGTGTTGAACCTGAAAACGGACTGGCAAAAGCTGCGGGGATTGAACTGGGACTTCGTGGTGGTATCCTAGTCGATGAACATTACGAAACCAGTCAAAAAGATATTTATGCTGTCGGTGACGCTATCATTGTCAAGCAAGAAATCACAGGCCAAGATGCCCTCATCTCTCTCGCTTCTCCTGCCAATCGTCAGGGACGCCAAGTGGCAGACGTCATCGCAGGACTAGAACGTACAAACAGGGCAGTATCGGCACTGCTATCGTTCGTGCCTTTGATATGACAGCTGCTTCGACTGGTCTCAGCGAACATATCCTTATCATGAATCAACTTCCTTACAAGGCACTTCATGTCAGCGGAAAAGACCACGCCGGTTATTACCCAGGAGCTACTGATATAACCTTGAAGCTCCTCTTTGACCCAACCACTGGAAAAATCTACGGTGCCCAAGGAGTTGGTAAGAAAGGCGTTGACAAGCGAATCGATATCCTAGCAACTGCTATCAAGGGAAATCTCACCGTCTTTGACTTACCAGAGTTAGAGTTTACCTATGCGCCACCATTTGGTTCTGCCAAGGATCCCGTCAATATGCTGGGCTACGCAGCCTTAAACCTTATCGAAGCTCTCAGCGACAACGTTCAATGGTACCATCTCGAAGACGAACTGGCTAAGGGAAAGAAATTCCTAGACGTGCGGACCAGTGGCGAACTCCAAAGTGGTCGACTTAAGGTAGACACTATACACATCCCCCTAAACGAACTACGGGAACGCTTGAATGAACTGGACAAGAACCAGGCCTACATCGTCAGCTGCCACAGTGGTTTACGCAGCTATATCGCAGAGCGTATCCTCAAGCAAGCAGGATTTACCGTACAAAACCTTGACGGCGCTTATTCACTATACAAAATGGCTAACCCAGAAGGAGTAGAATATGGAAACTAGTATCAGTATGGCTGACTTTTATGAAAAATATCAAAATGAAAATTTAGAGCTTATCGATGTCCGTGAAGCACATGAATTCCAAGCAGGACATGCACCAGGTGCCAAAAATCTTCCGTTAAGTACCTTAGAGCAGGGCTACAAAGAACTCAATTCTGACCGTACATACCATGTCATCTGTCAAGGAGGAGTACGTTCTGCCTCTGCCTGCCAATTTCTCAGCGCCCAAGGCCTCACTGTTACCAATGTAGAAGGTGGCATGAATGCTTGGCCAGGTCAAGTAGAATAATCAAAAGGAGCTCGGCAAAAACTCAACTTCAGGAGAAAATGAAGTAAATTTCCCCACAATAAAACGCATACTATCAAGGCTTTCAACACCTGATAGTATGCGTTCTTTTATTTTAAAGACTTTTTCCAGCCTCTCTTGATTCACATTAAACTATTCTACTAGCAGAGATCTTTGCAACTCTCATCTCTTTATTTCCGTTTAATCAAGTATCGGATGGCCTTTTCTAGGCGTTCCTTTTGAGCTTCAGGATCATCTAGTGGCTGATTGATACATTCAGTAAGGTTTTCCGTAATTATCATCTCAATCACGCGCTCCACACTAGATTTCACAGCTGTCAGTTGCGTCACAATATCAGCACAGTCACGATCCTCTTCAATCATCTTTTGAATCCCACGCAACTGGCCCTCTGAACGTTTCAAACGAGTAATATACTTTGAGTTTGTCATTTCTTTTTCCTTGCTCGATTTTTCTTCATTATATCTCTAATCAGCTTCTTTGTCAAAATTCTCGCCTATCCAGCTCACGCAGTTCTGTTATCAAAGACTTTTCAAAAGTAAACTAGCCATACTGATAATTTACTAGAGTTTTCTAGTTTTACCTCGCTAAACGAATACGAGTCACAATTCCGTCTGGGTCTGTGATTTCCAACTGGCTTGATGTCAACCACTTAACTGGTGCATCAACTTCTTGCGCTCGCTGGGCAATCGTTAACAGTTCTTCTTTATGTGCGACTTCAATGACATAATAGGCTAAGCCTGGCAAGCCTTGCTTACGCGTAGCTAGGCCTTTTCCTCCCCATTCGTTGACAGCTAAATGATGATGGTAATCCCCAGCCGCAATCCAACTAGCGCTAGGCACACTGAATTTATCCTCTAATCCTAACACCTTTTGATAAAACTGGCTGGACTTTCGACTATCCTTGACGGAAAGATGAATATGCCCCATTCTCATGCCTTCTGCTAGAATAAAGGGCTCTACTCTTTCCCCCAACTCATAGATATCCTGCGCCGCAAGAGCCTCTGTCACCCCAATAATGCGACCATCTTCTCGAATATCCCATGTGGAAACTGGCTTATCTCGATAGAGCTCGATGCCATTTCCCTCCAAATCTTCCAAGTAAAGGGCCTCACTGTAACCGTGGTCTGCACCGCCGACAAGAGGAATCTGTAATTCTGTCAGGTGTTTCAAAACATCCGCCAAAGCCTTGCGTGTCGGCAAGAGAATAGCCAGATGGTAAAGGCCATAATGTTCCCTTACTTCTCCACTCTCTTGTGCTTGAATCAAGTGTACCAAGGCTTTTCCACCAAGGCCTAGAATGGCCTCTGTCTCAGTTTGAGATAAGATTTCTAAACCAATAATTTGCTGATAAAAGGCTGTTTGACTTGCCAAATCCTCTACATTTAAAACTGCCTCTGCTAAATAAATATGGCTCTTGTATTCATAGGTCATAAATGGTTCTCTTTTCTCGTTGTAATTATTTTTATTACAACTATTATATAATTTCCATCAAGAAAGTCAAGTCAGACAACTTATAGAATATGATTCTGTAATCTTGTCTATACGAGATTAGAACGAGAAAATCTACAGAGAATTGACAATAAAACCACCGAAAATTTTTAACCAATGCTATAATAACTCTCATCTCAATCCCAAAAAGAAAAGGAGCGGATATGATATCCTACTCCTTATTCTTATCAGAAAATCTAATTAGAATTAGTCTTCTTTTTTCTTGCGAGCAACAAGTCCAAATCCACTCAAGACACCTAAAAGTCCAAGTGCTGCTAAGCTAGAGTCGGCTTCTGTACCTGTGTTAGGCAATTCTTTTTGAACTTCAACATTTTTAGGTGTTGATGGTTGAGAAGCTGGTTGATTTGGAGTTGATGGTTCAACATGCTTAGGTATGACTGTTACTGGGACTTCTACCTCTACGATTTCTCCTGATGGTAGTTTCACTTTTACTTTAACACTTGGTTTTTGTCCTGCCGTATCAGTTGCCGGAATTTCTCCAACTTCTACGATTTCAGCACCTTTTGGTAACTCAATATGTTTCTTAACATCATCTTTGCCAATTGGAGTTCCAACCTCTACTACGATTGGGGTAGTTTTAACTGTTTCTCTTGGAGCTGGAGTCGCTTTTGGAGTGACAGTTACTGGGACTTCTACTGTAATCACTTTTCCATTTGGTAATTCAACCGTTACTTTAACTGGATCTTTCTTACCTGGAGTTGTTAAGTCTGGAATGTTTTCAACATTTGTGACCTTGCCACCTTCTGGAATCTTAATTCCTTTAGTATAATCCTCTGGTGTTAATGGGGTAGATGTGACTGGTGTCTCAATCTCTTTAACAGGTGTTACTGTTACTGGGACTTCTACTGTAATCACTTTTCCATTTGGTAATTCTACCGTTACTTTAACTGGATCTTTCTTACCTGGTGTTGTTAAGTCTGGAATGTTTTCAACATTTGTGACCTTACCACCTTCTGGAATCTTAATTCCTTTAGTGTAATCCTCTGGGGTTAATGGAGTTTTCGTAACCGGAGTTTCAATTTCCTTAACAGGTGTTACATTAACTGGGACTTCTACTGTAATCACTTTTCCATTTGGTAATTCTACCATTACTTTAACTGGATCCTTCTTACCTGGAGTTGTCAAGTCTGGAATGTTTTCAACATTTGTGACCTTGCCACCTTCTGGAATCTTAATTCCTTTAGTATAATCCTCTGGTGTTAATGGGGTAGATGTGACTGGTGTCTCAATCTCTTTAACAGGTGTTACTGTTACTGGGACTTCTACTGTAATCACTTTTCCATTTGGTAATTCTACCGTTACTTTAACTGGATCTTTCTTACCTGGTGTTGTTAAGTCTGGAATGTTTTCAACATTTGTGACCTTACCACCTTCTGGAATCTTAATTCCTTTAGTGTAATCCTCTGGGGTTAATGGAGTTTTCGTAACCGGAGTTTCAATTTCCTTAACAGGTGTTACATTAACTGGGACTTCTACTGTAATCACTTTTCCATTTGGTAATTCTACCATTACTTTAACTGGATCCTTCTTACCTGGAGTTGTCAAGTCTGGAATGTTTTCAACATTTGTGACCTTACCACCTTCTGGAATCTTGATGCCTTTAGTGTAATCCTCTGGGGTTAATGGAGTTTTCGTAACCGGAGTTTCAATTTCCTTAACAGGTGTTACATTAACTGGGACTTCTACTGTAATCACTTTTCCATTTGGTAATTCTACCATTACTTTAACTGGATCCTTCTTACCTGGAGTTGTCAAGTCTGGAATGTTTTCAACATTTGTGACCTTACCACCTTCTGGAATCTTGATGCCTTTAGTGTAATCCTCTGGGGTTAATGGAGTTTTCGTAACCGGAGTTTCAATTTCCTTAACAGGTGTTACATTAACTGGGACTTCTACTGTAATCACTTTTCCATTTGGTAATTCTACCATTACTTTAACTGGATCCTTCTTACCTGGAGTTGTCAAGTCTGGAATGTTTTCAACATTTGTGACCTTACCACCTTCTGGAATCTTGATGCCTTTAGTGTAATCCTCTGGGGTTAATGGAGTTTTCGTAACCGGAGTTTCAATTTCCTTAACAGGTGTTACATTAACTGGGACTTCTACTGTAATCACTTTTCCATTTGGTAATTCTACCGTTACTTTAACTGGATCCTTCTTACCTGGAGTTGTCAAGTCTGGAATGTTTTCAACATTTGTGACCTTACCACCTTCTGGAATCTTGATGCCTTTAGTGTAATCCTCTGGGGTTAATGGAGTTTTCGTAACCGGAGTTTCAATTTCCTTAACAGGTGTTACATTAACTGGGACTTCTACTGTAATCACTTTTCCATTTGGTAATTCTACCGTTACTTTAACTGGATCCTTCTTACCTGGAGTTGTCAAGTCTGGAATGTTTTCAACATTTGTGACCTTACCACCTTCTGGAATCTTGATGCCTTTAGTATAATCCTCTGGGGTTAATGGAGTTTTCGTAACCGGAGTTTCAATTTCCTTAACAGGTGTTACAGTTACTGGAACCTCTACTGTGACTACTTTACCATTTGGTAATTCAATCGTTACCTTAACTGGATCTTTCTTACCTGGTGTTGTCAAGTCTGGAATGTTTTCAACATTGGTCACTTTTCCACCTTCTGGAATCTTGATGCCTTTAGTATAATCCTCTGGGGTTAATGGAGTTTTCGTAACCGGAGTTTCAATTTCCTTAACAGGTGTTACAGTTACTGGAACCTCTACTGTGACTACTTTACCATTTGGTAATTCAATCGTTACCTTAACTGGATCTTTCTTACCTGGTGTTGTCAAGTCTGGAATGTTTTCAACATTGGTCACTTTTCCACCTTCTGGAATCTTAATTCCTTTAGTATAATCCTCTGGCGTTAATGGGGTAGAGGTGACTGGTGTCTCTATTGAGACTGGAACGACTTCTACTACGTTAACAGGTACAGGTACCTCTTTAGTCGCAACTACTTTACCATCTTTCACATACTCTACCACTACTGTCGCTGGGATTTGTACACCAACTGTTGCTGTAGGTGGTACTGTTCCTGTTTTAACTTCTGTAACTGTTACAGTAACTCCTGATGGAAGCCCCTTCACGTTATTAGCTGCTTTTTCAGCCTGTTCTTTAATAGCTTTTTCTAGTTCTTGCTTATCACTATCTTTAAGAACTGTTACACCTTCTGGGGTTACTTTTGGTAATACTGTCACTGGGACTTTTACTGTCTCTTCACCATTTGCATACTTAACTTTAGTTGGTACTGTTACATCGGTTGCTCCAACTTTATCCTTTGTATCTGGTAAATCAGCTTCTGTTGGATCTTGTACTGTTCCACCTTGTCCTGGTGTTACTGCATCTTTTACTTTAGCTATTTCAGGTTTGTCGCCTTCAACAACGTATACTTGATCAGCATTTGAACCAACGACATTTACAGTAATTTCTGCATCTTTTGTATACTTAACGCCATCTACTGTATAGGTTACTGGGACTTTTACAGTTCCTTTGTTTGTTCCTGCTTCCGATGTAATGGTTGCAAGCACTTCTTCTGTAATCGCTCCAACTTCTACATCTTTGGCACCATCTGGTAATTTAGCTTTGAAATCTGCTGAGTTTGCTACTTCTTCTGCTTTAGCCTTAGCTACTTCTTTAACTTTATCTGTAGTTTCACCTTTTGGTACTGTTACTTCACCTTTAGCAACTGGCAATACTGTCACTGGTACTTTCACTTGTTCTGGAGCTTTAATTCCGTCGTAAGTTACAGGGACTGTTACTTCTTTCTTACCTGTTGTTTGTTAGGTCTTCTGGAATTACAGGATTACCTTTAGTTCCATTAGCTCCTGGTGTTACTGCATCTTGAACAGTTTTAGATTCTACTGTATCACCTTCAAAGACTACCAATGATTTTGGTGTTGAACCAACTACCGTTACCGGAACTTCTACTTCTTTAGATCCAACTACACGGCCTTTATCATCAGTATATTCAATAACTACCTTAGCTGGTTTTTGTTCTCCTGTAGCAGTTGTTTCAGGTTTTTCTTTCACTTCTTTAACAGTTACTGTTACACCTGCAGGAATACTATCTTTTGGTAATGCATCCACCACTTCTTGAGCTTTTGCTTTAACCATTGTTTCTAAATCTGTACTATCTTTAAGTACTGTTACTCCCGTTGGTTTAACAACTGGTAATACTTTAACAACCGTAGGGACTTCTACAAGTTTATCTTCACCATCTTTCGCAACTACTGTTACTTTCTTATCTCCAGGTGTTGTTGTATCTACATCACCATCTTTATAGGTGAACTTAGTTCCGTCTGGATATTGATCAGGATTAATGCTTTCAGATGGATCTGGTTGTGTATTTTGAGGATTTCAAATACATATTGCACTTCAGGATCTACTACCACAACTTTAGCTGGAACTTTAACAATCGTATCTTCACCAACTTTAGCCACAACGACTACATCTTTCTCTCCCGATGTAGTTGTATCTACTGAAGTTTCATAAGTAAATTCCGTTCCGTCTGGATATTCACCCGGTGTGATACTTTGTTTAGCTTCTGGTTGTTTATTAGCTTTATCAGCCACAACGTATTGTGGAATACTGTCAACTACACGTACTGTTGCTGGAACTCTTACTAGTTCATTTCCATTTTCATCAGTAACAATAACCTTAACCCCTTTATCTCCAGGTGTTGTTGTATCTGGTTCTTTTTCGTAAGTGAATTTAGAACCAGCTGGATAATCATCTGGATTGATACTATCTTCTGCTTTTGGAGCTTCTTTTGGATCTACTGGGACAATTTGTGGATATCCTTCAACAACTTTAATCGGTACATTAACAGTTTCTTCACGTTTATTATCCCCTGAACCGTATGTCACTGTCACAGGAGCTGTTAATGTGTCATCCCCAACTTTATCAGTTGTATCAGGAAGTTTAGTTTCATCTACTGTTTTCTCATTTCCTTTAGTAGTAACAGCATCTTTTAATTTTTCTGAAGATGGTTTATCTCCTTCTACTACATAAACAGGTTTTGCAGTTGAAACTTGTGGTTTAACTTTAATTGTAAACTCTTGATCTATTTCTTTCTTAGTATCAAACGTTGGATCCTGATCAAATGGATTATCTACAACATCATATCCCATAGATTTCAAAACATCAACACGTGCTTGAACTTTTTCTTCTGGAATTTTATCTCCTGATTTACCAGTAAGATCATCAATATTATATTTCGTATCTAATGGTGTTTCAACACCTTCATCATCTACTGAAACAAATTTTACTTTTGCTTTTTGATCGTCTTTATCATAGGTAATCTTGATATTTGCTTTTGGATCCGTAATTTTTGGTGGTTTATAACCTTCTTCTGGATTTGCAGGATTTACTGGTTCTAATGGTGTTCCATTTCCATCTTTTGGAGTATATCCATCTTTATGAGGAATAATTTGTGTAACTTCACCAGTCTTGGTTGGATCATTTGGATCGTTAGGGAATGGAATCGGATCTCCATCCTTACCAGTGGTTGGATCAACAGGAATCCAGCTTCCAATCTTCGTATAAGTAACTTTATCCGTTTCATCAGGGATTACTTTTGTATCTTTTGCAGGGGTTGCTGCTTCTTTAGCTGGAATTTCTTTTTTATCAGCAATATATCCTGGTAAAACATCTACTCCAACTTTATCCCATGTTTTATTAGGACTTTCCCAATCAGTATAGCTTACTTCTTTTGTGACAAGATTAACGGTTGCTTTTCTTGTGAATGGCACCGTTTGAACAGTATCATCCTTAACTTTTTCTTCAGCCGATGTATCTGATTCTTTTTTAACATAAGAAATCACACGCTTAGCTGTTGTATTCAAATCAGATTCAGCTAATCCCTCAGGCCACTTAAGTTCTGGGGTATCTCCATTTGGATCTACTGGACTATCTTTTTCATGTGGTGTTGATGAAGGTACTTCAATGATTCTAGGTTTAACCACAATTTTGAATGTTTGAGAAGGTGCTGGTGTACCATCTTGTGCATTGATATCTTCCTTGTCATCAAATGTTGGGTGATGATTATCTTGAATATGGTATTCATCACTTTCTACTTCATAACCTTGGTTCTTAAGTTCTTTGATTTTGTTTTCAACATCTGTACTTGCTGGTAATTCTGAACCAGATTTACCTGTTAAATCAAAGCTAGAAACCACTTCATTTGCGGCTCCATCTACTTTCTTCTCAATCACTACTTTAGCTGTTTGAGTAGAAGGTGTATATGTAATTGGTGATTCCCCAAATTTATCCGTTGGTGTAAATCCATCCGGAACTTTATAGCCTTGAGTTGGATCATTTGGATTTTTCGGTGTTAATTCTTGACCATTGTAAACTGGAGTATATCCTGGAACATATGGAATTGTTATCGTGCTAAAATCACCTGGAACCGTTGGATCATTCGGGTTATTTGGATAAGAAATCTTATCTGGTGCTCCTTGTGGTTTCTTGCCTGCTGGGTACTCAGGTACAAATGAACCAATTTCTTTATAAAGAACTTTCTTCACTTCAGAAGTTGCTGTTCCATTTTGTGCTGGCTTAGGAGCATCTTTTTCTGGAACAAGTTTATCCGCATTATCCACTAATAAATAATTATTAATAACTGGAGATTCAACTGAGTTATACTTACCATTAGTACCATCTGCTTTAGCATCAGTTAGTTTATCCGCTTCATTGTAAACTTCCCAATCAGAGTAAGTTACTTCTTTTGTTTCAGGATTAACTGTTGCTGTACGTTTGTAAGTTACTTTTTGCACCTTTTCAGCATATAAAGGAGTAGCATTATCTTTGTTTGCATCTTCTTCTTTTAGATACTTAATTGTACGTGTAACTTCTTTAACTAAGTCCTCACGAGTAACTCCTGCTGGATATTTACCAAGATTTTCATCTCCTTCTTTTACAGGTGTATCTGCTGTTTTTGGAGATACTGGAGCTGTTGTGCTTGGATTTGTTGGATCAGTTGTTACTGTTGGGTCTACTTTAATTAAGTCTAAGACATGGACAGTGACATTTGTTTCTGTTGATTTCTTACCTTCACTATCAGTTGATTGAACTTTTACAGTGTAATCTCCAACTTTAGTTGTATCTAGGTTACCTGCATCACTTACTGCGATTGTTGGTTTAGTAGAATCAACACCATCACGATCATCTTCTAAGTCAGTTGCAGAAGGTTTCGCTTTTTCTAAAACTTTAGCATTGTTCCATTTATCAGCTTCTTTTGTTTTATAAACATATAAGTCTTTTTTCTCAACTGCTACTGTTGGAGCTTCGTTTAGAACATTAGCATAAGCTGGATCTGATTCGTTACCTGCTTTATCAAGCACAGTAACTTTGATACGTTTGTCAGGATTTGTTGTCTCATTCGCTTCTGTCAAATCTGTCCCTTTGGAACTGGAACAACTAATTTACCATCACGTACTTCAACTTTTGTTGCACCATTATACCAACCATCTGCTTTCTTCGTTAAAGTAATTGGTGTTTTAGTATTTGGTAAAGTAACTTTCAATGAAGTTAATCCACCAATTGCACGTTCAATATTTTTTACTTCTGTATCAGCATTTCTATTTGTTCCATTATTTTGATCATTGTCAGCGATATCTTGTTTTTCTCTAGGTACATCTGTTAAATTAGGATCTTTTTCTGTTGGGACAGAAATTAATAATTCTGTAGGTTGATTTTTATCAGTTTTTTCTCCATTAATGCTATCAGTATGAACTGGTTCCACAGTAGGAGTTACTGGTTTAATCGTATCGATGTAAATTGTTTTGTTGTAGTAGTAATCTGGATTGTCTGTATTTCCTAGAGCATTGAATGTATTTCTATATGGACTATTTGGATTTACAACACCTGTATTTTCTAATACTCTGTTTCCTTGTAAATCTGTAAATCCTTCTTTAATTTCTGCAGTTACCTTAAAAGTAGCTGTCCCTTTGAAGTTTTTCGCGGTTGTGAAATCAATACCGAATGTCCGAGTTCCATTTTTAGCAGGATCAGAATCCCCCGCATTGAATTTCAATCTAAGTGTTCTAGTTGTTTCATCATATGATACCACTTGGTAAGGACCAGGCCAATTCCATGCATTCGCTTTTTTAACTGAATCTTTTAATTCTACACCTTCAGGAATTTTAATTGTGTATTCATAAGCGCCGTACGTTGGTAACCCACCAACGTTTTTCACAGTAACTTTTAATTGACCTGATTCTTTGTCTTTATAGAGAGTATCTTCTCCATAAGCGGACGTGGTATTATTACGAACAACATCTGTCGTCATTTCTAAAGCAGCACCAACAGTTAAGTTAACTCCACCAACAAAGTATCCATCTTCAATTTCTGTTTTACCTTTAACTGGATAAGTCTTATTAAATGCTGGACCATCTTCTAATGCTTTAATGGTTACTTTAATTTTCTTAGTAGTATTTGGAGTATTGATAATCGTTCTCCAGAAACCAAAACCATTACCATTCCCTCCATCACCATACGGAGTTGAAACGTGTGTAGTTTCATTATGATTATTCGCATCTGTTAGCGTTCTTAAAACTTCACCTGTATCTGCATCTGTAACTGTGATTTCTACTTTTTCACCAGTACCAGCAGTACCCATATTCCCATAGGCACCACCTGTTAGAGCACTTAGGTATAATCTAGAGTTCGGATTAACATTAAATTCTTTCGAAATTTGTGTACCTTTCTTATTTAATTGAATATAATAATCTTTCCCTACAGCTGAATGTGCTGCATTATTTAAAGGAACACCAGGTACACTTGAATAGTTAACACCATTTGCATAGTTTTGATTAGCTTTATTAGGTGCTAAAGGATTTCCTGGAACAGGAGTATCATTGTATTGTCTGTCAATACTTCCATTATTATCGTAAACTTTAGATGGTTTCGGATCAAATCCAGCAGGTCTATCCGCTGCAACTTCTGTTGGAGCTTCTGGTTTAATCGCTGTTACATAATTATTTGTCCCTTCTATTTTCCATCCATCAATTTCATTTTCAATTCTCTTTTCTTTCCAATTATAAGTAATTTTACCAAGTTTTACTGGAGCTGGATTTGGAGAACTAGTACTATTTCTTGAATATTGATTTTCAACAGTAGCAGATTTTGTTTCAACATCTGGAGTATTAAAATCAATATCTCCAAATTGATTTTTCAAACTTGAAATAACGTTATCTACTGGGTTAGCTCCTACCCCTCTTTTATTATTGCTTGTAGGACCTTCCGCTGCTTGTTCCCCTACACCAGTAGGAGTCGCTCTAAATCCACTTTCCCCTTTACCAGGAATTGCTTTTCCGTTTCGTGGATCTTGGTTTTTATTTGTTTTTTCTACTTTAGCTTCTGTTTCTGATTTATCTTCTACAGCAGGAGACACTTTTGGCATGCTCTCAATTACAAAAGCCTTTTCTCCTAATCTTGCAACAGTTTTATCTACCTCTGCCTGAGTTGCTTTATCATTTGCTGATAAAGCTTGAGCTTCTAATAGTGCTGCCTTTGCATCCTCAATAGTTTTTGATGTTTTATTACTAATTTCAACTTTATCGATAGCTGATTGAATACGTGAAATCGCTTCCGATAACTTACTAAAGTCTACCTTTGCAATATTTTCTGGTGCTAGCTTATCTTCATTAACTAAAGCTTCAGCTGAAGTTACTACTGGTTTAGAAACTGGATCTTTAGAAGGAATTTCTTCTTTCTTGGTATCAGGGCTCGCAACATTCTCTTCGTGATTTAAGCTTTCTTGAGATGGCGATGACTGTGGATTAGACAAATTTGAGCTCGTTCTTGCATCGTTTCCTTGAATAGTATCAGCTTTTGCAGTGGCTCCACCTCCAAACATCATAAGCGCAGCAATTGCTACCGATGCTGCACCGAAACTATACTTTCGGATTGAAAATCGTTGAACCTTGTGTCCATGATATTTTTTTATTCGTGAGTACATTACTACTCCTTTTCTTATATTTTTATTTACACCAAGAAAAGTCAGTAAAATCCTTAAATAGATACTAAGAAAATCCCTGACTTCACCTATTGTATAATATATATAATAACTCTATCTATTCACTATGTCAAGCAATTCGATATTTTAATCGATGTTGATATATAAAAAAGCAAAGATAATTAATAGCTTCAGAAATATGATTAATAACTTTCAAAAAAGCTTAAAAATTACCTCATATTTACATAGAAAAAGGAGCGGATATGATATCCTACTCCTTATTCTTATCAGAAAAATCTAATTAAATTTAGTCTTCTTTTTTCTTACGAGCAACAAGCCCAAATCCGCTCAAGACACCTAAAAGTCCAAGTGCTGCTAGGCTAGCATGGTCTTCTGTACCAGTATTAGGAAGTTCAGCTTGTCCTTTAGCTTCTGATGGAGCTACTGGAGCTTGTGGTGCTTTACCATTTACTGGTGCTGATGGCATCGTTGGAGTTGCTGGACCCGCTGGGTTAGCCGGATTAGGCGGTGTTGCTGGGTTAGCTGGATTAGCCGGAGCAACCGGTGTTGCTGGGTTAGCTGGGGTTGCTGGGGTTGCTGGGTTAGCCGGTGTTGTTGGTTGACTTGGGTCTGTCGGTTTCACCGGACTTGTTGGGTTTGTTGAAGGTGTTGATGGAGAACCTGGTTGAGATGGAGTGAGTGAGCCTCCATTTGTAGTACCTTCTTTGACTTCTTTATAAACGTAAGTTACTTCTGTTGTTCCTTCTGTTACTTTACCATTTTCATCACCTTTAGTTGAAGTTGGTACTAATACGTATAGTTTTCCATCTTTCGTAGTGATTGTAGCTGGTTTGTTGTCAGTTGTGTCATATGCTGAGCTTACTGATCCGTCTGTAGTATCTTTAACGTCTTCTGCGATTGTGTTACCCGCTTCGTCTACATAATGAACGACTACGTTTCCTTTAATTTCTTTGTACACATATGTTACTTCTGTTGTTTTACCTGCTTCAACACTTCCGTTTTCGTTACCTTTAGTTGATGCTGGTACTAATTCGTATACTCTTCCTTCTGCAGTTGTAATACGAGTTGGTTTCATATCATTATCAGTAGTGTTGTAAGCAGCTCCTGGTTTACCGTCTTTGGTATCAACAGCGTCAGTTTGGATTGTGTTTCCAGCTTCGTCTACATAGTGAACTACTACTTGTCCTGCTTTTTCGTAAACGTAAGTTACTTCAGTTTTACCTTCTACTACATCTCCTGTTTCAGGTTTAGAATCGTCTTTAACAGCTTTTTCTGTTAAGTAATATTTAACACCATCTTTTTCGATTGTTGCTGGTTTATTGTCAGTTGTATCGTATTTAGCGTTTAGAGAAGCACCTTTAGTATCTTCTTTATCTTCAGCAATCACGTTGCCTTCTGTGTCAACGTAGTGAACTACTACATCTCCAGTTACTTCTTTATAAACGTAAGTAACTTCTGTTGTTCCTTCTGTTACTTTACCAGACTCTTCACCCTTAGTTGAAGTTGGTACAAGTACATATACTTTACCATCTTTTGTAGTGATTGTAGCTGGTTTGTTGTCACTTGTGTCATATGCTGAGCTTACAGATCCATCAGTCGTATCTTTAATGTCTTCTGCGATTGTGTTTCCAGCTTCGTCTACATAGTGAACGACGACGTTTCCTTTTACTTCTTTGTAGACATAAGTCACTTCTGTAGTTTTACCTGCTTCAACACTTCCGTTTTCGTTACCTTTAGTTGATGCTGGTACGAGTTCATATACTTTTCCTTCTGGAGTAGTGATACGAGTTGGTTTCATGTCCTTATCAGAAGTATCATATTTAGCTCCTGGTTGACCATCTTTTGTATCAACAGCATCTGCTTGAAGAGTGTTTCCAGCTTCGTCTACGTAATGAACAAGAACGTTTCCTGCTTTTTCGTATACATAAGTGATTTCTGTAGTTCCTTCTACAACAGCACCGTTTTCTGGCTTAGAACCGTCTTTCAATTCTTTAGCTGTCAAGTAGTAAACTTGTCCATCTTTTTCAAGTTTAGCTGGTTTGTTGTCAGTTGTGTCATATTTCTCACTTAGTGATCCATTTTCTACATCTTTCGTATCTTCAGCAAGTGTGTTTCCTTCTGTATCAACGTAGTGAACGACGACATTACCAGTGATTTCTTTGTAGACGTAAGTTACTTCTGTCGTTTCTCCAGCTTTAACTTTACCTGTTTCATCACCTTTAGTTGACTGAGGGATTAATTCGTATACTTTACCTTCTGGAGTAGTGATACGGTTTGGTTTCATTCCGTTATCAGCAGTGTTGTAGTCTGAGTTTGGTTTACCGTCTTTTGTATCAACAGCATCTTCTTGAATAGTGTTACCTTTTTCGTCAGTGTAATGAACGACTACTTGTCCAGCTTTTTCGTAAACGTAAGTTACTTCTGTTTTACCTTCTACTACGTCTCCGTTTTCTGGTTTAGAGTCATCTTTAAGAGCTTTTTCTGTTAAGTAGTAAACAGTTCCGTCTTTTTCGATTTTCTCTGGTTTGTTGTCAGTTGTATCGTATTTAGCGTTTAGAGAAGCACCTTTCGTATCTTCTTTATCTTCCGCAATTACGTTACCTTCTGTATCAACGTAGTGAACGACTACATCTCCAGTTACTTCTTTATAAACATAGGTTACTTCTGTAGTTCCTTCAGTAACCTTACCAGTTTCAGCACCTTGAGTTGCTGTTGGTACTAATTGGTAAACTTTGCCTTCTGGAGTCGTAATACGTTCTGGTTTCATTCCGTTATCAGAAGTATCATATGGTGTGCTAATTGATCCATCTGTTGTATCTTTAGCATCTTCAGCAATTTTATTTCCTGCCTCATCTGTATAGTGAACTACTACATTACCTTTTACTTCTTTATAAACGTATGTTACTTCTTTAGTTTGACCTGATTCTACAGTACCTGTTTCATCACCTTTAGTTGATGCTGGTACTAGTTCGTATACTTTTCCTTCTGCAGTTGTGATACGAGTTGGTTTCATTCCGTTATCTGCAGTGTTGTATTCAGAACCTGGTTTTCCATTGTCAGTATCTTTAGCACCTGAAGCAATATCTTTACCGTCTGCAGTTCCTACTAATGGAGTTCCGTCTTCTGTTTGGTAATTAACGATTACTGATCCAGCTTTTTCATAAACGTAAGTTACATCAGTTTTACCTTCAACTACGTTTCCAGTTTCTGGTTTAGAATCATCTTTAAGACCAGCTTTTGTAATGTAGTATACAGTTCCGTCTTCTGCAGTGATTTTTTTCTGGTTTGTTATCAACAGCAGTATCATATTTTTTTCGCTTAGAGATGCACCTTTAAGGTCGTCTTTATCAGCTGCGATTTTGTTACCTTCTGTGTCAACATAGTGAACTACTACATCACCAGTTACTTCTTTATAAACGTATGTTACTTCTTTAGTTTCTCCAGCAACAACTTTACCAGTTTCTTCACCTTTAGTTGCTGTTGGTACTAATTCGTATACTTTGCCTTCTGCAGTTGTGATACGAGCTGGTTTCATTCCGTTGTCAGAAGTATCATAATCTGATCCTGGTTTTCCATCTACAGTGTCTTTAGCACCTGAAGCTACATTTGCACCAGCTGGGTCAACACCTACTAATGGAGTTCCATCTTCTGTTTGATAGTTAACGACTACTTGTCCAGCTTTTTCATAAACATAAGTTACTGTAGTTGTACCTTCAACAACATCTCCAGTGGCTGGTTTAGAATCATCTTTCAATTCTTTAGCTGTTAGGTAGTATTTAACACCGTCTTTGGTGATTTCAGCTTTTTTGTGGTCTGCTGTGTCGTATTTAACGTTTAGAGAAGCATCTGTTTCGTCTTTTTCGTCTTCTGCGATTACGTTACCTTCAGTATCTTCATACTTAACGACAACATTACCTTTTACTTCTTTATAAACGTAGGTTACTTCTTTCGTTTCACCTGCAACAACTTTACCAGTTTCATCACCTTTAGTTGCTGTTGGTACTAATTCGTATACTTTACCTTCTGCAGTTGTAATACGGTTTGGTTTCATTCCGTTGTCTGCAGTGTTGTAGTCAGTTCCTGCTTTAGCGTCTGTAGTGTCTTTAGCACCTGAAACTACATTTGCACCATCTGCAGTTCCTTCTAATGGAGTTCCGTCTTCTGTTTGGTAGTTAACGATGACTGATCCAGCTTTTTCGTAAACGTAAGTTACTGTAGTTGTTCCTTCTACTACGTCTCCAGTAGCTGGTTTAGAACCATCTTTCAGTTCTTTAGCTGTTAAGTAATATTTAACACCATCTTTCTCGATAGATTCTTTTTGTGGTCAGCTGTATCGTATTTAACATTTAGAGAAGCATCTGTTTCATCTTTTTCGTCATCAGCAAGTGTGTTACCTTCAGTATCTTCATACTTAACGACAACATTACCTTTAACTTCTTTGTAAACGTAGGTTACTTCTTTAGTTGCTCCTGATTCAACCTCACCTTCTTCTTCACCTTCAGTTAAGTCTGGAACTAATTCGTATACTTTGCCTTCTGCAGTTTTAATACGAGTTGGTTTCATTCCGTTGTCTGCAGTGTTATAAGCTGTACCTGGTTTACCATTATCAATGTCTTTTGCACCTGATTCTACAGTTTTACCAGCTCCATCTTCGTCTACTACTGTTCCTGCAAGTGGAGTTCCATCTTCTGTTTTATAGTTAACAACGACTGATCCAGCTTTTTCATAGATGTAAGTTACTTTTGTAACACCTTCTACTACTTTTCCTGTTTCAGCTGGTGATGTAGTTTCTTGATCGTTTACAGCAGTTTTAGTGTTTGCTTCGTTTAGGTAGTAAACATTTCCAGCTGCATCTGTAAGTTTTTGAGGTTTTTCAGTTTCATTTTCTTTAGTGTTGTAAGGTACGTTTTTAGAAGCTGTAGTACTACTTACAATTACATCATTTCCATCAGCATCAACATAGTATTTCTCAGTTACTACTTCAGCTACTGTTTCAGGAGTATCAGTGTAAGGAGCTTTTAATTCTGTTCCGTCTTCTGTTTGGTAGTTCACTACTACAGAACCTTTTTTCTCGATTTCACGAGTTTTTTCTTCTGCATAAGTGTAAGTGATTGTTGTAGTACCACTTGCTAAACGGTATGCACGAAGAGGAGTAATTTCATCACGGTAAGAATACTCTTCAACATCCGGCGAAGGACTATTTAATTTAAGAACAAAATCAGGAGTATCTTCTATAGTACTTGAATCTGATTCAGAAACGCTTGCTATATCAGCTGTTATATCAGTTGTAGGTCTTCCTTTATCATCAACTTGATCCCCCTTATCAGCAATAATCGCGTAAGGATCACCAGCTTTTGCCCCTATTCCTAAGAAATATATCGTTTAAAATTAAGGAGGTTATCTTCAAATCCTTTTTCTTGAAGATATGCAAGATATCCTTTCACAAGAGTTTTGTTTGCTACTCCTGTTAAAGTATCTGGAGCCGCTTTAAAGTTTTGTACCATTGCATATGTTCTATTTACAGTAGCCCCAGATCCATCTTTATCATCTGCTACATTATCACTAGATGTCAATTGTATGCTTGCTGTTAAAGCGAAACTCTCAGTTTTAGCTGTTACATAAGTATTTTTCTCAAGGACGAAAACATAGTCTCCCTCTTTGATGCCACCATCCGCAGTTACGTTAGCTGAAGTGAAGTTTTTCGCTGTTGCTTCTCCAGCTTTGAAAGCTTCTATCATCTTAGCATCAGAAGTGATTGCACCTGAATCAGCTTGTACATATTTACCATATGTTCCTTTTCCAGTTTGTTCAACAATCCAAGCTTTTCCACCAGGTTTTACAGTATCATAAGTGATTTTACCTTCTGCATTACTTAATCCTTCTGGAGTCAATTTCGCAGTTACATCACCTAGAGTTGTGTCAGAGTATACTCCAGCACCGTCTCCAGTAGTTTCGACTTTAGGTTCTCCGATTAAGTGGTAAGTCTTCCCATCTTTTTCGATAGTTTCTTTCTTACCATTTTCTTTAGCGTCGTTTAGGTCGCTATCTTCTGCATCACCACCTGTAGTTCCTTTGAAAACTTCTCCTGATTTACCGTATACATCATAATTTGTAGAGATTGTCTTGTTATCACCAGAGTCTTGGTTTGTTTTCTTCTAGTACAGTATTACCGTCAGCAGTTACATATTTGTAATCTACTTTTCCAGTTTTTGTAATTTCTTTTGTTCCTGTATCAGTTGGATCAGTTGAAAATGCCCTACCTGCATCTGGGTTCTCAATATTAGCTGTATCTACAATTACTGACCCCTTATCATTTGAGATCGTTGTTGTGTTGTCGCTGTTTTCTGTCATCGCTGCTTCTGCAATATGGGGTTGTCCTGCCATTGCAAGGGCTGCACCGACAATCAGACCGACTGTACCTATTTTGACTGAGTCTGAACGACCGTCTTTAAACTTACGAATGGAAAATTTTTCTTTTTTATTTATAAACATTCTTAGTATCCTTTACTTTTATTTTTTGCATGATTCTTGATTTCATAATGTTGTTATAGTAATAAATGATTAATAAAACCAAAAACCTCACTCTTCCATTTTAACACTTTAAAACCTCCTATACAAGGAATTTGAGTGCTTTTTAATCATTCAAACTATAGTTTTTCGCTATATTTATATATAAAAAATCCATACAGATGTATGGATTTACATATTTTAAAATATACATTTATGCTACCAGCCAAGTGAAACCCTTTCAAACTGACAACCCAAGCGTCGCAATTCTTTTTGACGGTCCTCATAGTAGGGGAGGGAAATGCCTGTAATGGTCACATGGGGAAGGTCTTTCAAGTGCAGGCTGACTGATGAGGTAAAATGATAGACATGAACGAACTCGTATTCTTGAAAGAGTTGGGCTAGGACATCTTCAAAGATGAGCTCCGTCTCCAAGTAGGTCACATCAGGGATAGTGAAGGTTTCCTTGGGATGGGGTAGATAGAGGTCAATGGCCAAGGCCTTGGCATAGGTGCTGATAAAGCGGATGGAGATTTGGTCATCCTCTTCAGAGAACTTTTGTCCCAGCAGGACCTTGACCGTCTTGCTATTTGAAACTGGGGCTTGAGGCAGGTCAAAAAAATACTCCAGATAAACCAGCTTTTCTCTAGCTACGACATGGTAATCACTGCGATAGAGGGTATAGTGCTTTTCCGTTCGCTCAATCAAATCATCTCTGGTCAAGCCCAAAGAACCCACCTGACTTGGTTGGAGAGGCCAAGCATACATACCCAAGGGGTAAATATCCGCATAGCCATCATCGAAACTCATAAGGTGTTGGTAAGTAGAGCTAGCAACCAAGTCCAGAATCAAGCTATTGTCAAAACTAGCATAAAAAATGGTGTCATAGTCGCCAGCTAGCTCCTGACAAATCTGAACCAAGTCCTCTGCCGTCTGAGGATAGTGAATATGGTCAAAATCCTTAGCATAATGCTCCTGACGAGCATTTTTGACAGGACTGACATAAAGACTGACAAAGTCCTGATCAGGATAGAGTCTCTTGATATGCTGGGCTATTTTAGCCTGCAAGGGCGTTGTAGCAATGATGAGGTGTTTCATCTCTTTGATTCTCCTAGGTGGTGATGGTGCAGCAAGGTCTCAACGACTTCAAAGTCCAAGGCATCGTCGATATCATAAGAATAGAGTTTGGGCATTTCATAGGCTACTGTCTTATCTGTGTAAAAGGTCTCATCTCGTAGGTAGAGGTCCTTGCGAGAAATCCAGATACTACCGTTGGGATAGTAATAGACAGGCTCTTTTGCCGAGCATAGTGCTTAGAAACCTGAGGCGGACGGATAAAAGGTGACTCCCCTAGCTGCAAGAAAAGACTGCGACTCTTGTCCGCCTTAACACAGGAAATCAGATGGTCAGCGCCAGACTGACAGTAGAGTTGATAGGACTCGATGAGATGCTCTACTTCTCTCAGGGGCGAAGTCACCTGTAGATTCACAAAGACCTGCTCTTCCTCAAAGGGCTGTAAAAAGTCGCGTAAGGTTTCTAAGCTAGAGGTTGTTGCCAAAGCCAATTCTTTTGGTCTGTGGACACAACGAATCTCTGGATAGGCTTGACGACAGAGTTCGAGATAGGCTAGTGAGTCTGAGGAGACCCAGATGTCACTAAATAGCTTGGAGGCTAGGGCGACTTCTATGGTATAGAAAACCAAGGGTTTGCCTGCAAGCGGTTTGATATTTTTATCTACTAAGCCGCGTGAACCCGAACGGATCAAAATGACGGCTATGGGTTTAGATGTTGCTTTCATATAGTCTTCCTAGAAATGAGATAAAAAGAGCAGATAAAGTAGTAATGATGCTATTTAACCAAGGATTGGGGTTGGCAAAAAGGCCACTGTAATGATAGAGAACCAAGGCTCCTAGACTAAAGACCAGATAGATTTTGGCTAACTGTAAGTTCGGTCTTTTGAGGAGTAAAACCAAGAGGTACAATCCACCTATCACACCTAAAGTCAGGCCCATAAAGCCGTTAATCCATTCGTAGATGGAGTAGATTTCTGCATTCATGAGTAAGAGGCAGAGGAGCCAGGACAAGCCTGCTAAGGCAAAGGATAGGATACTTGGCGACCAGCGAATCTTTGTCCAAGCAAATCCAACTTCAAGCAGGTCACGATTGCATTCATACTGGATGAAACTGTGGATTGGCCTGCTGCCAAGAGAGCCAGCATGATGAAACTGCCAAACCAAGGTGCCAGACCTTCCCGAGCGTAAGCAATGAGAACAGGATTGGTCGATCTGGTAGCGAAATTTTCCTGACGAATCAAGCAGCCAATCAGATAGAGTAGACTAGCAATCCCAAAGGACAAGAGTCCCTGTAGCCATAAGATTTTTCCAATCTTCTGACGCCCTATTTTGCTATTAAAACGTTGGACGATATCCTGCGAAGAAACGTAGGAAAACAAGCTACTAAAACCTGCTCCTGCAACTAAGATAAAGACCATCTTCCCATCCAGAGTCTCTGCAAAGTGAGATAGCTGTTGACTGCTATTCACGACTAAACCAGATTGGGCAATTCTTGGTAGAAAGAGGGCCAATATAGCCAGTAGGACCAAGCCTTGAAAGAAGTCCGTCCACAGCACAACCCAGAGACCACCCCTTGCCAGATAATAGACCGTCAAAAGAAGGAGTAAACCTGACAAGACCAGCTGATTGATAGGAATAAAGGGTGCTAAGGCCTGAGACAACAAGTAGGTCACCACTGCTATTCGCCCCAACTGGTAGAGGATGAAAAGTCCTGAAGCCAGTGAACGAATGCCAGCCGATTGAAACTTATCCTCTAAAAGATGATAGGCTGTCTCATAGTTTCCCTTTTGATAGAGGGGCAGAAAATAGCGATGAGCTAGTGGAATGGCTAGAAAGATGCCACACTGGGCAAACCAGAGATAGGACCTACCTGTATAGGCATTCCCCACCAGAGTCAGAAAGGAAATGGGGCTGAGCAAGGTCGCAAAGACTGAGAAGGCCAAAACTGTCACTGGAACAGCTTTCTTAACCTGATAATAGTCCTCTTCGCTCCCTTTTTTTCGATAGGCAATCCAGGAAATCAAGCAGAAATAGAGCACTAGGGTGACTAGAATTCCCAACATCCTAGAAATTCCTATCTAATAGTTCTCTGTATCTGTGAGCTACTTTCCAGAGAATAGCGAGAGGCTAAGGCTAGATTTTTTTCATTCGATAGATAAAAATCAGGCTCTTCCATCTCTTCTATCTTTTGAATCAACTCTGATTTGGTTTTAAACAAGTTGATGGCATTGGACTGGTCAGCATAGAAACGATGGGCAATCTCCACATCAGATAACAAGGCTAACAAACCTTGACTCAAGGCTTCAATACAGGCATTAGCAAATAACTCTGTATAACTTGCAGACAAATAGCATTGGTGGAGATGATAAGGTACTTCGTCAACGATACCTTTAAAGTGAATGGTTGGTGGCAGATCGTAGCGATTACGAAGTTCCTCCAGACGCTCCTCTGTACCACCATAAAAGGTAATCTGGGCCTTGGAGCCACGTTTGTAGAGTTCGATAAAAGCTTCAATGACAAGTTCAACGTTCTTACCTTCTCCCATATGACCCACCAAGCAATAGTCCAAAACAGGTCCGATTTGTCTTAGCTGACCTAATTTTTCTGTAAACATAGGTGGTAAAAACTTAGTATCATACCCTTGTTTCGCCAAAGTATCAGTCAACACTTCACTGGCAACCAAGTATTTGTTTGTCTTGCGCAGATTGGCTAGGCGTAAGTCTCGCATGATATTTTCATGGACGACTTCATAATAATTTTTATCCGTGTTTTCCATGTAACGCCAGAGGCTGGGTTTGGGAACGATTTGTTGGTCACGGATAAAGAGATCGGTTTGCTGGGCCCATCTGGCTAGGAACTTGACCAGCAAGTCCTCTTCAGAACGGATCTCTCCTCCTATGCGGTAGATGTATTCTGGGTAAAAAATAGTGACAGGAGAGGGTTCTTTGAAGGGATCGATAAAGCGTCCTTCTAGAGCCAGTTCTCCATTTTCATGATACCAACGAAGTTCCTTTTCCTTGAAATCTTCAAACAAGAAGGGACCCTTAGTGTAGTAATATCTGCCTGAGCCATCTCCTAGGGTAACAGAGGCCACAAAACCGTCTTCATTGAGTTCCACCTGATCTCCGTCTGCTAGCGTTAGACTTTCTGGTTTCACTGATAAGTCTGCATGGCCTATATCTGAAAAACTATGCGGAACACAGAGCAGTTCCTTTTCTAAAAAAATCCTAACTTGATCAAGTCTTTCTTCCAATCAGGACGAAGCTGAGAACTCGACACAAGGTGGACATATTCCAAACCCAGATGTCGTGCTATACGGGCTCGATAGACCTGGGTACTCTCAAAGCCATAGCGATGGATTTCCTTGACTGGATGGATGGTAACAATTCTCGACATGCTATACACTCTTTCTCTCTTATTTTTCTGCTTACAAAGGAAAAAAACCACCCTCACAAAAAGGTGAGGGTGGTTCATCCGTTACAATGCTTGGGGCTTTCCTAGCAAGTTCCCCCTCAAAAAGGACTTTATGCTATTCTATCACAAAGACTGACCGTCTGCAAGATGGACTGGCTTAGACAGAATATTCTGAGGGAGTTTTCTTATTGTTTGTAAATCGATTCTCTGAAATCATCTGTGCTACGTAGATAGGCATTGTAGATTTTTTGTTTTAACAAGTGGACCCAACTTGCAGGAGCATGGCTTGTCGTACGGTCAATGTTAGCCACATCTTTTGCCACTGCTTGATCGATGAGTTCTTGCATTTGGGCAGCTGAACGAATTGTAATCTCCTTGCTGCTGTTTGGTACACCAAGTTCATACTGAATAGTGATTTGTTTCAACTGATCTTGCTTACGAATACGTTGATTAAACATATCCTTCTTGAAATCAGCCCATGAAACGTATTTATTAGCAAAGACATTTTTCAAGACGAGACTATCAGTGATGAGTCCCACATCTTTTCCGTGCCAATCTGAATAGGTAATGTCCCCATTTCGTTTAGCTTCTTCTGCGTATTGGTTGGATACATATGGTAAGAACCCTTCTTGGTACCCTTTTTCTGCCAACAATTCGTAGGCTGTCTTTCTGAACATGATGTCACCAGGCGCACCCTTTGGATTGCTGAGGGCAGCATAAATCGGTGAGAACATGCTGATAAGATGATAGCCATTACGAGTATAGTCACTCTTATCACGGTAAGCCCGACGGTTGATGATGTCATTGTCAATCAAGGCATCCAGACTAGTTAGCTTACTTATTTCAGCATCTGTCAATGGGCGAACAGAGTTTCCTGCATGCGTTTGTTTATGATACTTGTCCTCAATATAGAAATTCTCTATTTTTCTAAACCATTTTTTCTTGACATCATTTGACTTAGTTAAAATGGCATTTGCTTCCATAGAGTCCAAGGTGTACAAGACATCGTACATACCGTGCACATACTCTTGCAAGGCTGCAGCTGATGTGAAGCGGCTTGCCGGATCATAAGTATGCAAGCGAGTTGGTGAATCCTTGTCCCCTTTATAGAGGGTATTCAAGACAATGGCATCCTTATCTAGGTTGTCAGCAGATTGCAACAATCCTAAGGCATACAACTCTGCTCCCAATCCTTCACGACGACCTTTTCCTTCAAAGTAAATATGTCCGTCAGAATTATGAACCATTTCATGGGTATAGACAGATGTTCCGTATTTATCTAACAAGCGGTCGCTGACATAGTGAACCTCTGAACCGTTGGCATAGGCTCCAGCTCCTTTACTTTCCCCATACCACTTACCAGTTGGTCCAAAGAAGTTGTAGATAGAATCAATGGCCTTATCAGACAGGGTAGCCCAGTAATACTTGCTACTGCTATCTTTCATACCAAAGCCATCTGACACCATGACTGAACGGAAAAGTTTTTCTTTGTATTCTGGTGAAAGGAGATGATACCAGATATCGTAGTGATCTCGTTGCCATTCAGCCGACTGGTCGACCTTAGCACGGACATACTGACGCAATTCTTCTCCTGATAAGACTGTATTATTGACACGGTCACGATAACGTTCGTAGCCACCGAAGGCCAAGGTAGAAAGATTTGAAATCACATAAACATCTTCTTCTGGCAATGTTAATAGCGGTAGGAGCATGTTTTTTAATTTCCAACTTGGTGCCGTAATACGGTCATAGACTCCCAGTGTATAGTTACTACCTGGTGTAGCTGACTCTTGTTTGGCACGCACTTCTGGGATTGCTGATTTACTCTCTACGATATAGGCCTTGGTATTTGTCTTCAACCATTCATTATTGGTTTTAGTTGGTAGGAAGAGTTTTCTGTAAGACTCTAGTAAATCCGTCACTGTCTTGCGACCTTTTGCAGCGGCCAGTGTTGTTTCATAGGCACTTGTATTATTTGATGCCTTGAGATTTTCCATACCGCTCTGACCTAGGGCAATGATAGTATCTAATGTTGAAGCTGTGCTATTGCCATCAAAGTCAAACTTATAGGTATTGAGGTCCTTGCTGTTGATGTGATCGTAGTTGATATTGTACCAGCGATTGAGGTAAGTCAAACCAAGCAAGAAAGCTTCCTTGTTGTTCTTGATTTTCTCGCTGATGTAGGTTGCTACACTATCTCCCATCGTATTGATAGACTTGTCCATGGCTAGCACTTTACGGAGATGTTCGCCGATATTGGATTTAACTTTTTCAAATTCTTTGTCCAAATATAGCGAATCAAGCGACGCATCTGCCTCAATGCCCAGAACTCTTCTCATGGCTGCTGAGTCATATTCGACCCCTTGCAAATCTGCTAGGACCCGATCAGTCACTTTCGTATAGTCAGATAAAAAGGCCTCTGGTGTAAAGATAAAGTTTTTACCTGCTACGCTGTACTCTGCAATTTGTGTATTTTTGAAGTTTTCTTTGTAGGTGACATCCAGATAACTGATTGTATTATCAGCAAAATGCAACATCAGTTTATTGATAGCTACTTTATTGGCCTGAATATCTGTGATGATGTCATTGTCCTTCATTGGTACAACATCCAGCAGTTCTGTAGTATAAAGCTTATCAGTAGGATCAACTTGATTTCCATAGTGAACCACTAACTCTTTGTTATAGAAAGGCATCAATTTCTCGATATTGTGATAAGCAACTTTTCGACTAGCTTGGCCTTGACTTAACTGAGTATAGTCCACACTTCGTTGATTGTCCTTGAGTGTTTGACCTGTATCGTCTAGTGTCACTGTCATCCCATAAGACTGAACCTTTTCTCTAGCCTGGTCTTGGGTGATTGGGGTCGCATAGAGATCAGCCTTCTTGTTCTCAACAACAGTGCTGGCATCTTTGATGTCCGCTCCCTTATATTGGTCTCCTGTGATGCCATAACCATCTCCAGCGTTGACCATGCTAACGACATGATGGATACGGCCATTTTGCCATGTAGAGCCAGCTATACCTCCGACACGTGGATAGGTTGTCGTATTGAGGATGGTTCCACTTGCTAGTGCATGAGAGACCAAAGCACCACTTTGAACTTTCCCTACAATACCTCCAGCAAATTGGTCATTGTTGCGGGCATTGCTAGAAATACTTGTATCAACAGCTATCTTATCAATCTTAGCCTTAGTACCAGATAAGAGCCCTGCTATACCTCCCACATAGTAAGGAGAAGCATCCGTATGCTTGGCCTGAATGCTACCTGTAAAGGAACTATTAGTAATTTCTGTATCTTGAGCCTTCACTACCAAACCTGCAACTGACTTGCTACCTGTCAATTGACCTTCTACAGCTACATTACTAATCTGACTATTAGTAGCTACTTTTGCTAGACTGGCTGTGTCATCTTGACTCTTAATCGCTACTGCTTTAAGGTCAATATCTTTCACAGTAGCCTTGGTCAAGTTATCAAACAAGGCTGTCTTGAGGTCATAAATCGCAAACGGCTTCCCATCACTCGCACCGATAAGATTACCAGTGAAAGTGCCTGTCACATAGCTGGTTTGTCCCTTTGCTAAGGCCACTTCATCAGCTGTCATATCAGCTCCAAGTTTAAAGGTTCCAGCGAGATTACCTTGCATGGCAGCAATCAGTTTCTTGAAGGAAGTATAGACACCGTCCTTGGCAAGCTTTTGCTTATCAACTGTGAAGCTATAGTTATCCTTGTATGCTGAATCTTTCTCTTGAACCAGTTCATTGAAGGCAACGGTTACCTTGTATTTCCCATCCTCTGTTTCCTTAATAGAGCTAACTGGTAGCAACATTTCTTTCATCTTATCTGATTTGACTTTGACAAAATAAGGTGACAAATCGCTTGGTACTTCTGATAAGTTCAGATAACGACGGTAGTGACCCTCTTCCTTACCATAGAGCCCCACTTCATCCACATCTTTGATTTCAATTTTTTTATAGTCTAATTGAAAATCTTTCGTTGATACTTCTGTATTTCCTGATCAGATTGGCCTAGATTATAGGTCAGGTAAGTCTTAATTGTATAAGGAGTATAGTAGTCCAAACCATCAATCGTTTGCTGAACGGATAAATCTTTCAAATCCACTTCTTTAATTAGTGTTCCATTTTGAAAAATTTGAGCCTTGGCCTTAACAAAAGCAGACGTTTGGTCATCTAAGTGATAGGTGACTGCTACAGCTTTTTTGCTCTCATCTTTAACCAGATTAGTAATTTCAACTGTTGGTTTGGTTTTAACAAGACTACCAACCTTGACAATCTCTCTGGTTGGTGCTACTTCTGTACGTGAGATTTCCTTGCTAGCTTCCACCTTACCATCTACGAGATAATCTTCATACTCGATTGTCCGTAAACCGTCTTTTCCTTCCTGAGCAATTTCTCGATGATTTTTTAAGATAGTCGCATCTTCAATTTCTTCAGTTTCATGAGGAATGATTTCTGTTACTGTACGATGATTGCTTGTCAAAGGCAGTTCAGGAAGAGCTTCTGCCACAGCAGCCTCGCCCTCGTGACCCTGCTCTTGTGTGCCTTGAGTACTGATTGGACCTGTATAAGACGGTAATTCTGGTTGAACCAGAGATTCGCCTTCATGACCTGACTCTTGGGTGCCTTGAGTACTGATTGGTGCTGTGTAGGCTGGTTGCACTGGTTGGACTAGAGCCTCACCCTCGTGACCAATTTCTTGGGTCCCCTTACTGCTAACAACTTCTGTAGACTCTGGCACTGTTGGCTCAACTGGAGCTCCCTCCTGAGGACCTGTGTAAACTGGTAGTTCTGATTGAACCAGGGATTCGCCTTCATGACCTGACTCTTGTGTACCTTGGGTGCTAATTGGGGCTGTGTACGCTGGTTGCGTTGGTTGAACCAGGGCCTCACCCTCATGGCCCGACTCTTGTGTACCTTGGGTGCTAACGGGTTCTGTATAAGACGGTTGTGCTGGTTGAACTAGGGCCTCACCCTCATGACCTGGCTCTTGCGTCCCTTGAGTGCTGATTGGGTCTGTGTAGACTGGTGGTGCTGGTTGAACGAGAGCCTCGCCCTCATGACCTGGCTCTTGCGTCCCTTGAGTACTGATTGGTTCTGTGTAGGCTGGTTGCACTGGTTGAATCAGAGCCTCACCCTCATGACCCGACTCTTGGGTCCCTTGAGTGCTGATTGGATCCGTATACGCTGGTTGCACTGGTTGAACTAGGGACTCGCCCTCATGACCTGACTCTTGAGTTCCCTTTGCTTGAATGAGAGTTTCATTGTTTCCTGCGGTTGGGGCTCTACCACTGATCTATCTACATTTTCGAAGTTAGACTTGCTGTCATGCGCCTTCTGTTTATCTGATTGCTTAACAACGTCTACTTTATTTTTCACATATCCTATGTATGTATAACCAGGAATATCAACCGGAGCTGGCAAGACATCTCCTGCCTGAACCGATAGTTGGGTGTTATAAGCAGCTAGTGTTTCGCTAGTCAAGGCAAGGACAGTTGGAGACAGCAACTGGCTTCCTAGACTGGTTACTAACAAGAATCGACTAATCTTGCTCTTGCCATCACGTCCCTTAAGAACCACTACGACCAGCAAACTAAGGCCTGCCACTAAGGCAGCAGTTCCTAGAGAAGAGCTAGCTCCTGTGTTGGGTAGTACTTGATTTGCTCGATAAACAAGATAGTAGGTAGCATCTGTTTCTTCCGCTACTTGTGGTAGGGATGTAACTAAGAGAGTCTTCTCTTCATCAGTCAAATCCGACTCTAAAACATAAGTATAATTAACGGCATGAGATTCTTGGGCAGATACAGTCTGTAGGCCAGTTCCCATCAAAAAGAAACACGCAACTGCTACAGATACAAGGCCAACTGCCAATTTTCTCAATGAGAAATTCTGTCTTTTTTCTCCACTAGTTTTGAAATTCATATTCCCCTCTTTTTACATTTTTAAATTAGTATATTAATTTATAGCAAAATATACAACTCTTCCCATTATACATCAACTTTTTAAAAGATTCTAGGGATAGATATGCAAATAAGGGAATAATAAAAGGCATTCCTAAAATTAGATACCTAACTTCTGGAACACCTATCATATTTCTAAATTTTTATTTCACAACAAGCTCATAACGTGTCTTACTTGTAAATGTTTGACCCGTTTTGAGAATGACTTGGTCTTTGAGCTCACTGTGAATGGCATCTGGTAAAGCTTGCGCTTCAAGGGCAATCCCATTGTGCTGTACCATTGGCTGACCTCCTATGATGACACTTTCATCCACAAAGTTTGCTGTGTAGACTACAAAGCAAGGAGCTTCTGTCTTGAAAAGCAGGAAGCGACCTGAATTTTGGTCATAAAGGAATCCAGCATTGTCATGGCCTGCAGGAAGGGCAAATGGGTGATCCAAACCAGCTACCAGCTGGATTTGCTCATCATCCTCTGCAAAGATATCTTTCAACAAGGCACCATTATAGATGTGTTTGACCACATCACGATTAGCATCTGGAGTTTTGGCAGGAACACCGTCGGGAGCGATTGGGTAAATGCCCTCTGTATTTAGTTGGAAGACATGACGGTCAATCGTCTGCGTGAAATCACCAGATAAGTTGAAATAGCTGTGGTTGGTTGGATTGACCAGCGTATCCTGATCGGTCGTTACCTTGTAGCTGATTTCGTAGGCACCAGTTTCTTCCAAGTGGTAACTGATCCAGATTTTGAGATTGCCAGGAAATCCTCCTGTTCCATCTGTACGTTCTGTGTAGAGGGTCAAGCCATGTTCGCTTACTTCAACTAGTTCAAACAAGCTGGAATCCCAACCAGTTGAACCACTATGGTTACAGTTGCTAGCATTGTTGACTTCAAGGTCATAGGTCTTGCCATTTAGCTCAAAGGTCGCACCTGCAATACGGCCTGCTACAGGACCTACGCTAGCTCCATGTTTGGGGCTATTGCCTACATAGCTATCAAAATCATCAAAACCCAAGATAACATTGGCAAAATTTCCAGCCTTGTCAGGTGTGACATAGCGCAAGATGGTCGCACCATAAGTCATAACCTCAAGCTGGTAGCCACCGTCTGTCTCAAATCGATAGGCCAAGACATCCTTGCCCTCAACATTTCCAAACACACGCTCTGTGTATGCTTTCATTCTCTTCTCCTTTTACTATTTCTCTCAATCAAACAACCATAGAAAGCGAATTGACAATCTATGGTTTACTTGTATGATTTACAAACCCCTTTATCAAGAATCTATAAACGCAGTATTACTTTTGATATTCGTGGATGATAACACCTTGTACCACACGGTTTACGGTACCTGTAGGAGACGGTGTATCTGGTTTATTTTCTACCTTGAGTGAAGTCAATAGGGCAAAGAGTTGGGCATAAACGATGTAAGGGAAGACACGGTAAATATCGTTCAAGACACCGCCACAACCAAGTGCCACTTCTTTGACATTTTCAAGACCAAAGGCTTGATCACTCAAAAGCACAACACGGCGAGCAATCTGATCACCCGCAACTTCACGAACCAAGTCCAAGTCGTACTTACGAGTGTAGTCTGTTGTTGTACCAAAGACCAAAACAACTGTATCTTCGTTGATAAGAGATTTTGGACCGTGACGGAAGCCAACTGGACTTTCATACATGGTCGCCACTTGGCCAGCTGTCAATTCCAAAATCTTGAGCTGAGCTTCATGAGCAAGACCAAAGAAAGGGCCAGCGCCTAGATAGATGACACGGTTAAAGTCGAGGTCAACAAGCTCTTTGACATCTTCTGCATCGTCTAGAATTTTACGGGCAAGACTAGATACAACTTCAAAACGTTCAGCTTTAACAGCAAATTCTGTAGGATCAAAGACCAAGAGAGCTGTTAACATCATAGAGGTAAAGCTAGAAGTCATGGCAAATCCAGCATCATTGGAAGCAGCTGGTTGCAAGAGCAAGAGATTACGGTCATCTCCATGAGCTTGAAGAGCCAATTTCCCATCTGCAGCACAAGTAATCGTCACTTGGTAAAGCTCATCCACCAAGGATTTGCTAAATCAACAGTCGCCACACTTTCAGGTGAGTTCCCACTACGAGCAAAAGATACAAGGACAGTTACCACATCTTTTTTCAAATAAGTTTCTGGATTGGCAACGATATCTGTTGTCGCAATAGCATTGAAATTCCATTTTCGTTCGTCATAGACTTCCTTAAAGTATGGTACCAAGGTATCTCCCACATAAGCAGAAGTCCCCGCACCTGTCAAAATAACCTTGATATAGTCATGTTTATCCGCAATCCCTTGCAGGAAGGCTGCAATTTCTTCACGTTTTTCTTGATAAGATTTAAAAGCTTCTTTCCATACATCAGGCTGTTGGTAGATTTCACGAGTCGTGATTTCTGCACCCAATTCGAGCAAGTCTTCTTTTGTATAATGTAGCATTGATTCCCTCTTTTTCTATTAAATATGGGAATGGGAGTAAGCCCCATTCCCATGTATATTCTATATAAAATGCTCTAACGATTTTCACGTTGTCACATCGTATACTCAATGAAAATCAAAGAGCAAACTAGGAAACTAGCCGCAGGCTGTACCTAAGTACGGCAAGGCGACGTTGACGTAGTTTGAATTTGATTTTCGAAGAGTATTATTCATCTTCGTCATCATCGAAGCCAGCTAACAGGTCATTAACTTTCACAATGCTTTCTGCAGCACGGCTCTTATAGTCCGCATCTGCGCCTGTAAGGCTCGCATTGATAAATTCAATCACCATTGGAAGATTCATCCCTGCGTAAAGGTCAATATCACGACCTTCCATAATCAAACGGCTTACCACGTTACATGGTGTTCCACCGAGAAGATCCGCAAAGACTAAGAAATCATCCAATCCTTCAATAGCAGCTTCAAATTTTGCAGTAAAGTCTTCTGGACCATCTTCTGGAAGAAGAGCCACTGCATGAATATTGTCTTGTGGACCCATGATCATTTCAGTGCTACCTTTAAGTTCTTCACAGAATCGACCATGGCTCACCAAAATTAATGATTTCGTCATAAATTATGCACCCATTCCAAGCAAGAATTTACCGATGAATGAAAGACCTACTGCAAGAGCAATGATGATACCAATTGCTTTTGTAGAGTTCATACCTTTCTTACCAAGCAACCAGAAGATAAAGGCAGTAAAGATTGCTGGAAGTAAGCGTGGGAAGATTGAGTTCAAGATGTCTTGGAAGTCAATCATTTTTTCACCGATTGGCAATTTATAAGAAACTTCAAAGTTGATCATTGTTGCTACAAGAGCACCCATCATGAAGACACCAAGTACAGATGCAGCGTCAATCAAAGCTGTCAAAGTACTTTGCATGTTGTTGATAAGGTTAACCCCTTCTTTGTAGGCAAATTCTAACTGTTTCCAACGGAAAATGTCATACACTACTGCAACTGCAATCCAGAGGAAGATACCCCATGGTTGGCCAGCGATAGCCATAGTTGCTGCGATAGATCCCATGATAGCAGGTACAAGTGAACCAAAGATAGTATCTCCAAGAGGAGCGAATGGTCCCATCAAACCTGTCTTGATACCGTTAACGGCATCTTTTGAACCTACACCATCTTTTTCTTCCATGGCAAGGTCAAAACCAGCGATGATTGTGTGGAAGAATGGTGAAGTATTGAAGAATTGAGTATGAACTTTCATCATTTCTTTCAATTCAGGAGTTCCATCCCCATACATTTTACGCAATTGAGGCAAGATCATGTAAAGGTAACCAGAAGCTTGCATACGTTCGTAGTTCCAACCTAATTGGAAAGTAAACAAGCTACGTTTGTTGATTTGATTAAAATCTTCTTTTGTAAGTTTGTAATTAGAATTCGTCATCTTCGATTTCCCCACTTTCTGATGGTGTAGAAGGTGCTGCTACAGCTACTTTTTGGCTATTTTTGAAGTGAAGCACTGCAAGGAAGATACCCACGATAGAGATACCAATCATAGACAAACCTTTAAAGTTGTTGACAAAAGCAATTTTTTCAGCCACATCTTTAGGTAGAGTTCCTACGATACCAGCAACAGCGCCACCAAGACCTGTTACATATGAGTAAAGAACAGTCAACATAGCTGTTAAACCGAATCCCATAGCAAGGTAGTGAAGGTTACGTTTAACTGGAAGGTAACGAAGCAAGATTGCAAATCCAAGACCTGGAAGCATACGTCCTGCAAGTGTCAAACCATCTGCAACCCATTGGTATTGTTTAACCAAGTCTACTACTGTTTGTACAAATGCACCACCAAAGGCAAGGGCAAAGAAGACTGGAAGAGCACGAGAAAGAGCCCAAGGAAGAGCACCAAGAAGGTAGTTGCGTTCGATTGCTTTATAGTCAAAGCGTTCGATTGCAGCATCAATACGGTGTGCGAAGAAAGTAGTTGTCATACGTCCAAGAACGTCGAAGTATGTCAAAAGTGCTGCTACTGGTACAGCGATTGTTGTAATCGCAAGGTCTGTAGCAATTCCTTGTGAAACTGAGAATGCTGTTGCAAGAACCGCACCAGAAGTTGCGTCGATACGAGAAGCACCACCGAAGGTACCAACCCCAAGAACGAACAACTGCAAGCTACCACCGATAAACAAACCAGTTGTCACATCTCCCATGATTAAACCAGTAATGAAACCAGCAAATACAGGGGAACCTGCAGATGAAACGATCGTCAACTCATCACAGATTTGATAAGCTGAGTACAAAGTGAGAAGTAAAATTTGCCACCATTGTATCATAACAATGACCTCCTAAAAATTTTTTCCTATTTTAACAAGCTCAAAAAGTCTGAAATTGGATCATTTGGAACCATTTGAGCAGTAAGTTTAACACCTTTTTCTGCCAGTTTGTGGAAGTCTTCCACATCCTTATCCACTACGTTGATAGAACGTGTGATGGCACGAGTTTCTGGTGTTTGAGACATATTCCCAACATTGAGGGTTTCCAGTGGTACACCTGCTTCGACCAAGCCAAGGAAGCGGTCTGGTTTACGAGCCACGATAAAGAGACGTTGGCTATCGTATTTTCCAGCAAGAATATTGGCTGCCGCTTTTTCAATTGGCAAAATACTCAATTTCACACCTGGTGGTGTCGCGAGTTTCAAACCACTCTTTTCAACGTCGTTGTTGACAACTTCGTCATCTACAACCATAATACGTGAAACATTTAGTTTTCCAGCCCAAAGATTGGCTACTTGTCCGTGGATCAAACGTCCATCGATACGGCATCCTACAATTGTCATAAGTTTTCCCCCTTTATATGTTTTAGTGTAGGTTTACGAGTTAAATAAATCTCTTCTTTATATTCACCTTCTGTTTCAAAGATGATGATGCGGTTATCTCCTTCCTTGAGGAAACTATGAGGAATATAAAGCGAGAGGGTTGGGCCGACGTTCCAAAAACGTCCTAGGTTCTGCCCATTGACAAAGGCAACTCCCTTACCAAACTCAGACAAGTCTAGGTAAGTATCTTTTGGCGCTTCGATTGTAAAATCATAAGCATAAAAGGCTGGTTGCTTTTCTGTCCATCCTTTTGAAAAATCAATTTTCTCAGGATTGTCTAGCGGGAGTGGATAGTGTTTCCAGTTTAGTAAGAAGTGCAAATCCTTACAAACCCCTGTCCGAATTCCCTTACGTTGCGTATCTGCTAAGAACTTATGTCCATAGTTGACACGCCCCATATTTTCTACCAAGATATCTATCCTAGATAGCGCTTTCTTTTTACCTTGATAAAAAATATCTTCCCCAATCTCTGTCTGATATTGGGTTTCGACCCACTGACCATCGACATAAAGCTGAGCCCTATCTCGACCATCAATGATACGAAGTCTTTCTTCTTCTGCATCCCAGTTTGTTTCTGTTCGATAGAGTAGATAGCCATAGCTTTGTCCCAACTCCTCCATCTTTTTAGGATAGAGGCTTTCTACTGGACTAGATAAGCTATCCAAAGTTTCAAACAAGGAAACTTTTTCAACTAGTGGAATAGCATCCAACTCCATACTCTCTTTGTAGAGTGGTTCCAACTGCGGATACTCTGGAAAATGTGTTGCCATCATCTTCTTGACTGCCAGATATTTGGCAGTTGGATTTCCTTCCTCATCTAGAAGGGCATCATAATCATAAGATGTAACTTGTGGTAGGTCCAAAGTCCCTCTAGCCGAGCAACCATTCATGAAGCCAAAGTTTGTACCACCGTGGAACATGTAAAGATTGATGGAGCCTTGTTCCAAACCTCTCGAACAGCTTCTGCCAATTCTTTGGGATCCCGTGTGATAATCGGTTCCTTCCAACGATTGAACCAGCCATCCCAGAACTCCATACACATGAGTGGCCATTTCTTGCCATGTTCATCAAAGAATTCCTGCATCTGTGAAAAATTGTACGGAGCTTTAGAACCAAAGTTTCCTGTTACAAAGAGGTCATCTTCGATTAAGGTTCCAGCTTTCAGAGTAGCTCTCCATGGACCATCTGATGTAAAGAGAGGACAGGTTACGCCACGCTCTTCCATCAACTGTCGAATTGCTCTCAGATAAGCCTTATCTTCTCCATAAGAACCATACTCATTTTCAACCTGCATCATGAGGATATTGCCACCATTGTCCAACAAATGTGGCACCAACCGTGACAAGAGCTGGTCATAGTAGCGACCGACAGCTTCAATATAAGCAGGATCTGAGGAACGAAGTCTCATATTCTTTGTTAAGAGCCAGGCTGGTAAGCCACCGAATTCCCACTCCGCACAGATGAAGGGAGACGGACGAACGATAGCGTAAAGACCCAAATCTTGTGCTGTCTCAAGAAATCGCTCCAAATCCAGAGCTCCTTCAAAGTGAAACTCACCCTCACGAGGCTCATGTAAATTCCAAGCCACATAAGTCTCTACTGTATTAAAACCAAGAGCCTTCAAGTTATAGAGCGAATGATACCAATCTTCTGGAGGAACCCTAAAATAATGAATGGCGCCAGATAAAATCTTAAATGATTTTCCATCGAGATAAAAATCATCCCGTATCTCAAATCGTGTCATATTCTTACCTTCTGACAATTAAAGTTTACGCTTTCATTTGTTGATATAGTAAATATATCTCAATATCTTGCATTTGTCAATAGGTTTTCACAATTTTTTTCATTTTTCACTAAATTTTACACAAAAAACTTATAAAAATCTTGTAATCTATAGTCATAACAACATTTTAGCACCATGTATAAAAATGTAGGTTTTTCTATTTATTCCTATGTAAATTAACCTTATAGCCTATTATTCTAATTTTTTTATTCAAAAGGCTACTATTCTTTCCAGTTTTATGGTAAAATCTTTAACGGAGAAGGAAAATCGAGGTGAAAATATGGCAATTCCAAAGTATCAATATATTAAAGATGAGTTAAAGAACAAAATCATTTCTGGTCAATTTGCCAGTGGAGATAAATTCTACACTGAAGCTGAATTGATTGCAATGTATGATGTGAGTTCTATCACAGTTGTCCGCGCCTTAAACGACCTTGCCAAGGATGGCTATATTGTCCGTCAACAAGGAAAGGGTACATTCGTTTCACGCGCACGCAAACATAAACTCGTTGAGTTTTCAGATGTAGAAGTTTTTGAAACTAAAGATGATAAAGTTACCGTCCTTTCTATTGAGCGTGGAAACAAACTAAGCTACTTAGAAAAACTTGGATTACGCGGAGATCAGTTCTACTACAAGATTGAACGCGTACGCGAAACAGGTGGTGTTGTCTACATCTACCATACATCTTACATTCCAGAACAATACATCAACGCAAATTATCCAAATCTTGAATATTATAGCTCTATCTATAACCGTTTCAAATTGGATTACCACATTCACATGAATGATGAACATTTTGAAGAAATCAATGAAATAGCATTTCCAACTCCAGAACATGCGGCTTCGATCCTCGGAGTCGATGAACAATTCCCAACCGTTTTACAAACCAAGACTACTAAACTAGAGTCTACTGGTCAAGTTCTCGCATACAGCGAAACATATAAACGCGCAGATTACTACAAAATCAAATTCATTTCATGTGACCGTGATCACTAAGAAGAAAGCCTGAGCCTAATCGCTTGGGCTTTTTCTATACTTATTATACCACACCAAAAAGGTAGCGCTTACCTATTTTTGGAAGATTCTATAATTTGTGGAATATTTTATAGAAATAGAACCAAAAAGATTCTACTAGATATATATATATGTATCTTTTCCGACCAATCTGAAATCTTAAGTTTAAATTTTATATTTTTTTATACTTATTATAGTTTTTTGTCATCTCCTCTTGACTCTCGTTAATATAAGAAATAAAATAAAGGTGTTGATTTATGTAAACGCTATCAATATAACAATGCAATCAGGAGGTTTTGCAATGAAACATGAAAAACAACAGCGTTTTTCTATTCGTAAATACGCTGTAGGAGCAGCTTCTGTTCTAATTGGATTCGCCTTCCAAGCACAGACTGTTACAGCCGATGGAGTTACTCCTACTACTACAGAAAACCAACCGACCATCCATACGGTTTCTGATTCCCCTCAATCATCCGAAAATCGGACTGAGGAAACACCTAAAGCAGAGCTTCAACCAGAAGCTCCAAAAACTGTAGAAACAGAAACTCCAGCTGCTGATAAGGTAGCTAGTCTTCCAAAAACAGAAGAAAAACCACAAGAGGAAGTTAGTTCAACTCCTAGTGATAAAGCAGAAGTGGCAACTCCAACTTCTGCTGAAAAAGAAACTGCTAATAAAAAGGCAGAAGAAGCTAGCCCTAAAAAGGAAGAAGCGAAAGAGGCTGATTCTAAAGAGTCAAATACAGACAAGACTGACAAGGATAAACCAGCTGAAAAAGATGCTAAAAAAGATGAAGTGAAAGCAGAGGCTGACAAACCGGCAACAGAGGCAGGAAAGGAACGTGCTGCAACTGTAAATGAAAAACTAGCGAAAAAGAAAATTGTTTCTATTGATGCTGGACGTAAATATTTCTCACCAGAACAACTCAAGGAAATCATCGATAAAGCGAAACATTATGGCTACACTGATTTACACCTATTAGTTGGAAATGATGGGCTTCGCTTCATGTTGGACGATATGAGCATCACTGCTAACGGCAAGACCTATGCCAGTGACGATGTCAAACGTGCCATTGAAAAAGGTACAAATGATTATTACAACGATCCAAACGGCAATCACTTAACAGAAAGTCAAATGACAGATCTGATTAACTATGCCAAAGATAAAGGCATCGGTCTCATTCCGACAGTAAATAGTCCTGGTCACATGGATGCGATCCTCAATGCCATGAAAGAATTAGGAATCCAAAACCCTAACTTTAACTATTTTGGGAAGGAATCAGCTCGTACCGTAGACCTTGACAACGAACAAGCGGTCGCTTTTACAAAAGCCCTTATCGACAAGTATGCTGCTTATTTCGCGAAAAAGACTGAAATCTTCAACATCGGACTTGATGAATATGCCAATGATGCAACAAACGCTAAAGGTTGGAGCGTTCTTCAAGCTGATAAATACTATCCAAACGAAGGCTACCCTGTAAAAGGCTATGAAAAATTTATTGCCTACGCCAATGACCTAGCTCGTATTGTAAAATCGCACGGTCTAAAACCAATGGCCTTCAATGATGGTATTTACTACAATAGTGATACTAGCTTCGGAACTTTTGACAAAGATATCATCGTTTCAATGTGGACTGGTGGTTGGGGAGGTTACGACGTCGCTTCTTCTAAACTTCTAGTAGAAAAAGGTCACCAAATCCTAAACACTAACGATGCTTGGTACTATGTTCTTGGACGAAATGCAGATGGCCAAGGCTGGTACAATCTCGATCAGGGGCTCAATGGTATTAAAAACACACCAATCACTTCTGTACCAAAAACAGAAGGAGCTGATATCCCAATCATCGGTGGTATGGTAGCTGCTTTGGGCTGACACTCCATCTGCACGTTATTCACCATCACGCCTCTTCAAACTCATGCGTCAATTCGCAAATTCTAACGCTGAATACTTCGCAGCTGATTATGAGTCTGCAGAAAAAGCACTTAACGAGGTACCAAAAGACCTTAACCGTTATACTGCAGAAAGCGTCGCAGCGGTTAACGAAGCAGCAAAAGCCATCCGTTCACTTGATAGCAACCTCAGTCGCGCCCAACAAGATACGATTGACCAAGCAATTGCAAAACTTCAAGAAGCAGTCAGCAATTTGACCTTCACACCAGAAGCTCAAAAAGAAGAAGATGCTAAACGTGAGGTTGAAAAACTTGCTAAAAACAAGGTAATCTCCATCGATGCTGGACGCAAATACTTTACTCTTGACCAACTCAAACGCATCGTAGATAAGGCCAGTGAGCTCGGATATTCTGATGTTCATCTCCTTCTAGGAAATGACGGACTTCGCTTCCTACTCGATGATATGACCATCACTGCCAACGGAAAAACCTATGCAAGTGATGATGTCAAAAATGCTATCATCCAAGGAACAAAAGCTTACTACAATGATCCAAACGGAACTGCACTTACACAGGCAGAAGTGACAGAACTAATTGCATACGCTAAATCTAAGGGCATCGGTCTCATCCCAGCTATTAACAGTCCAGGTCACATGGATGCTATGCTGGTTGCCATGGAAAAATTGGGTATTAAAAATCCTCAAGCCAACTTTGACAAGGTCTCCAAAACAACCATGGACCTTGAAAACGAAGAGGCCATGAACTTTGTCAAAGCACTTATTGGCAAGTACATGGACTTCTTTGCAGGCAAGACTAAGATCTTTAACTATGGTACAGACGAATATGCCAATGATGCCACCAACGCGCAAGGCTGGTATTATCTAAAATACTACAATCTCTATGGCAAGTTTGCTGAGTACTCTAACACCCTTGCTACCATGGCCAAAGAAAGAGGTCTTCAACCAATGGCCTTCAACGATGGCTTCTACTATGAAGACAAGGACGATGTTCAGTTTGATAAGGATGTCATCATATCTTACTGGTCTAAAGGATGGTGGGGTTACAACCTTGCAACTCCTCAGTACCTGGCAAGTAAAGGATACAAACTCCTCAACACCAATGGAGACTGGTATTATGTTCTAGGCAATCATAAACCAGACGAAGCTTATCCACTATCAAAAGCTGTTGAAAATTCTGGTAAAGTTCCATTCAATCAACTTGCTTCTACTAAGTATCCCGAAGTAGACCTTCCAACAGTCGGCAGTATGCTTGCTATCTGGGCAGACAAACCAAGCGCAGAGTACAAGGAAGAAGAAATCTTTGAACTCATGACTGCCTTTGCAGACCACAACAAAGACTACTTCCGTGCTAATTATAATGCTCTCCGCGAAGAATTAGCTAAAATTCCTACAAACTTAGACGGATACAGCAAGGAAAGCTTGGAGGCCCTAAGTACAGCTAAAACAGCTCTAAATTACAACCTCAACCGTAATAAACAAGCTGAGCTTGACACACTTGTAGCCAACCTAAAAGCCGCTCGCTTAGGTCTTAAACCAGCTGCAACTCATTCAGGAAGCCTGGATGAAAATGAAGTGGCTGCCAATGTTGAAACCAGTCCAGAACTCATCACAAGAACTGAAGAAATTCCATTTGAAGTTATTAAGAAAGAAAATCCGAATCTCCCAGCTGGTCAGGAAAATATTATTACAGCAGGAGTCAAAGGTGAACGAACTCATTACATCTCTGTACTCACTGAAAATGGAAAAACAACCGAAACAGTCCTTGATAGCCAGGTAACCAAAGAAGTTGTAAACCAAGTGGTTGAAGTCGGCGCTCCTGTAACTCACAAGGGTGATGAAAGTGGTCTTGCACCAACTACTGAAGTAAAACCTAAACTAGATATCCAAGAAGAAGAAATTCCATTTACCACAGTGACTCGTGAAAATCCACTCTTACTCAAAGGAAAAACACAAGTCATTACTAAAGGTGTCAATGGACATCGTAGCAACTTCTACTCTGTGAGCACTATTGATGGCAAGGAAGTGAAAACACTTGTAGATAGTCTTGTAAGCAAAGAAGCAGTTACTCAAATTGTTGAAATCGGAACTCTGGTAACACATGTAGGTGATGAACATGATCTTGCTCCAGTTGCAGAAACAAAACCTAGACTGGATATCCAAGAAGAAGAAATTCCATTTACCACAGTGACTCGTGAAAATCCACTCTTACTCAAAGGAAAAACACAAGTCATTACTAAAGGTGTCAACGGTCGTCGTAAAAACTTCTACTCTGTGAGCACTATTGATGGCAAGGAAGTGAAAACACTTGTAAATAGTGTCGTAGCACAGGAAGCCGTTACTCAAATAGTCGAAGTCGGAACTCTAGTAACACATGTAGGCGATGAAAACGGACAAGCCGCTATTGCTGAAGAAAAACCAAAACTAGAAAGTCCAAACCAACCAACTAGAGCAAAAGCAGAAGAACAACTCCCTGAAACAGGAAGTCACGATTCTGCAGGACTAGTAGTCGCAGGACTCATGGCCTCACTAGCAGCCTATGGACTCACTAAAAGAAAAGAAGACTAAGTCTTTTCGATAAAAAATAAACAGCGAGATTGAAGCTCGCTGTTTATTTTTTAATTAATCACCCAGTCCAAGACGTTCAAAGATATCATCCACTCGTTTAGTGTAGTAAAGAGGGTTGAAGATTTCGTCGATTTCTTCTTGTGTGAGGCGTGATGTCACCTCTGGATCTGCTTCTAGCAGTGGTTTGAAGTCTACTTGGTTGTCCCAAGAGTAGGCTGTTTTTGGTTGCACCAAGTCATAGGCTTGCTCACGTGTCATGCCTTTCTCAATCAAGGTCAACATAGCACGTTGGCTGAAAATCAAACCAAATGTCGAGTTCATGTTGCGGATCATGTTTTCTGGGAAGACTGTCAAGTTCTTAACGATGTTTCCGAAACGGTTGAGCATGTAGTCAATCAAGATAGTTGTATCTGGTGTGATGATACGCTCAGCTGATGAGTGCGAAATATCGCGTTCATGCCAGAGAGCGACATTCTCATAGGCCGTCACCATGTGACCACGGATAACACGCGCAAGACCTGTCATGTTCTCAGAACCGATAGGGTTGCGTTTGTGAGGCATAGCTGAAGAACCTTTTTGACCTTTGGCAAAGAACTCTTCAACTTCGCGTTGTTCTGATTTTTGCAAACCACGAATTTCTGTTGCCATACGTTCAATAGAAGTCGCGATGCTGGCAAGAACTGCAAGGTACTCAGCGTGAAGGTCACGAGGAAGCACCTGTGTAGAGATTTCTTGAGCACGGATACCCAATTTGTCGCAGACGTATTGCTCTACGAATGGTGGGATGTTGGCAAAGTTCCCAACCGCACCAGAAATCTTACCAGCTTCCACTCCAGTAGCCGCATGCTCGAAACGCTCGATATTGCGCTTCATTTCGCTGTACCAAGTAGCCAATTTAAGACCAAAAGTTGTCGGCTCAGCGTGCACCCCGTGGGTACGCCCCATCATAATGGTGAACTTGTGCTCCTTAGCCTTATCAGCGATGATGTTGGTGAAGTTTTCAAGGTCACGACGGATGATGTCGTTGGCTTGCTTGTAGAGGTAACCGTAGGCCGTGTCTACTACGTCAGTAGAAGTCAAACCATAGTGGACCCACTTGCGCTCTTCACCAAGCGTCTCAGAAACCGCACGTGTGAAGGCAACCACATCGTGACGCGTCTCCTGCTCAATTTCCAAAATACGGTCGATGTCAAAGTCCGCTTTTTCACGAATCAAAGCTACATCTTCCTTAGGGATTTCCCCCAACTCAGCCCATGCCTCGTCAGCCAAGATTTCCACCTCAAGCCAAGCACGGTATTTATTTTCTTCACTCCAAATATTCGCCATCTCAGGGCGAGAATAACGGTTGATCATTGTTAGTTTCTCCTATGTAATATTGCAAAGTCACAGAGTTAAGCCTTTGTTGATTATTCTTTTCTGTACTTCTGTTAGCAAGGAATTGTTTAAATTTATCCCTGATCCTTTATAAAATTCACTAGCTTTTTTTCTGATTTCAGACTTTTTCGTAATTTCAATATTTTTAAAAGATGACTTAACAAATTTACCATCTTCAATTTTTGCTTCAAAGAATCTTGTAGAGATATTTCCTTTACTTAATAAGGTATCAAACAAAATATATCCCTCTTCAATACCTAATTCCTTTATCTGATTTTCAATATCTAAGAGGTAAGAAATAGGAGAATCATAAGAACACGAATAAACAATGGCCGAATACTTCTCCAAGTTAATCTGCATTATACGAAACATTTTCTTACCTCCTTTCAATTTTAAAATTAATAAAATATTTTATAATATTTTTCAATTTGTGTCAAGCATCTTTCAATAATTGCTCTAGCCATCTCCTCATCTTCAATCAATGCAGTTTCATCCAACTGCACTCCTGGTTCAAATTTTTCCCAATGAAAATACTTATTTCTTTCATCTTTTATTATTCTATTTACATCCGTGAGATATTTTTTAAATTCCTCACTTTTAGCTCCAAATTTTTGAATCACTGCATTATTATTATCTTCTTTTAATATACGAGGATAGTTAGCATCGCTAATGCTATCTTCCCATATACTTATAGCGGTTCCGTTATACTCTATATTACATTCACTTAGAATAAAGCGATAGTGCCCCTCTAAAGCTCGGTATGCTGGAAAAGTATACACTGTATAATCTTCAAAATTAGATTTGAAATTTTTAAAGATTAGCGCCTGTTTTACAGTTTTCTTCAACTGATCACTAGGTAATTTATCAAAAGCATTGGGCATTATGCTTAAAATATCATTTTGAATAATTGACTCGTCAATTTGAATTTCAAAAAAACCACTATCATTGAATTTTGTTTCAATCTCATCCGTATCAAATAGCTGAGTAAGTATTCCAATTGATTCTAAAAATAATAACTCTGGTTTACCTTGTAAGAGAAGCTTACCATTTCTATCATTATTTTTATTATAATAGGTAATTGTTAGACTTTCACCTTGAACTCCTCTAAACTTCCATGCTGGATATCCATTGCTTATAGAATGAGACAATTCTTCTTTACAATACTCAGAATCCTTAATTAGGCTAATTACAGTATCAACATCTTCATTAATCAGATTTTTAGCCGTAAACCATGGAACCTGTGAACTTACCTGATTTTCATTATTTTTACAACTTTCGACAATATAATCACACAACTCTTCTTTCAATGTCAGAAACTTGCTGTCTCCTCCATTACTCATAAGAGTTGTTTTACCATCTTTTTTGAAAAAGACATCAAGAAAAAATTCACCTTGATTTGTATTCACTATACATCTATTTTGACCATTTATCGAATTTATTTCCTCAAAAATATCAACAACTTTTGCTTCTAATTCACTCTTTAAAGCAAAAAAACTCTGTACAGAATCAATTATTTTTTCTCGGTTCAGTTTTAGATTCTTATATCCTTTTCCCATCACATACTCCTACAATTCTATTCTATAATCTGTAACCTCATCTGCTTCAATTTTAGCAGTCAATAGTTTTTTATTAAAATCCAATTCATAAGTTAATTTTTTTATTTCTCCAACCTTTCTTCCATTCGACTTCCATTTATCTTTTATAAACTTCACAATTCTTTTATCACTGACTATAAAATCATTTATGTAAATTAAATTTCCTTGATTGTCATCAGAATCAGAGTTCAATAAAAATTCATATAGATCAGATTCAACATTACTTTTTTCCTCATTAGTTTCAGAAATAAATACACTTCCTAATGCTGCACTTTTTGCCAATTCATCAGCAAGTTCATTGAAGTATACCCCGCTATGAGCCTTTACCTTTTTAAAATATACATCGATTTTCCTAGAAAGTACATCAAATTTATATTTATAGTCTTTAGAGACAGCTTTATTTGTCTTCCATTCTCCTAAAGCCCATGATCTTATTCCCTCATAGTCGTAATAGATAGCAATTGAAGAAATATTATGGTTAACAGCCCATTCTATCGCTTGAAGGGCTGCTTTTACCTCTCCTGCAATCTGATAGCTTTCAATATATTTTTCATCAGAACCCGAAAATGAAATTTTTTCTATCACTTCATTATTCTTAATTATAACTACACCTGAACCATATATATTTTTGTTTTTATCAAAAGAGCCGTCTACATAAGCTTCATACTCAACTAGATTACTAGATTGGCTCTGATTAGAATCTTCAAGATAAGATTTAGCCTCCTCAAACGAAGAGAAAGATTTAAACTTTGCATTAGGAAATCCTTTAACCTGTGCTTCCGCTTCTCCCCATGTCTCAAAAATTCCAGTTTGTCTGCCTAACTTTACGGCGTAATATTTCATATTTTCTTTCACCTATCTTTCATTTTCTTAAGGACTCAAGTTAGAGGATCACTCAAACTTCTCTTTTCCAATCCACACAGATGCATAGTGATCCAGTTTATTCAAATCCGTATCCAGCGGCAAATCATAAATCGCCAAATAGTTTGCGGGGTATTGTGCAACTAGCTCTTCATACTTAGCTTTCACTTTGTCGTGGTCGATACTAGCATACAAAACTTCGACGACCGCCCCAGTCTTATCCTTCTCAACAAATGCATTAACGATAATTTGTATCATATACTTGTCCTAAAAATCAATCCCTTTCCCAAACTCCTCCACCTCATCCGGCACATCACTAAACAAAGTCACGTGTCCCATCTTGCGGTTGTGCTTCGCTTCTATTTTACCATACATGTGGAGGTGGGCGCTTGGATTTTCTGTGACATATTTTTTAGCGGTCTCGACATGTTGGCCGAGAACATTGAGCATAACAGCAGGTGCATGCAGTTTGATAGCTGGCAATGGTGCTCCGAGAACACCCAAGATATGAGCATCAAATTGGGAGAAGTCACAGGCTTCGATAGAGTAGTGGCCAGAGTTGTGTGGACGTGGCGCGATTTCGTTGACAATGATGTCATCAGCAGTCGCAAACATTTCTACACAAAGGGTTCCAGAGAGGTTCAGTTGGTCAGCGATTCGCACTGCCATAGCTTTGGCTTTATCTGCTAGACTCTCAGAAATGCGAGCTGGCACAATGGTTTCGAAAGAATGTTGTTACGGTGGATATTTTCCTGAACTGGGAAAACCGTCACATCCTTGCCATTTCCAGACACAATGACAGAAATTTCCAGGTCGAAATTGACAAATTCTTCCAAGACACAAGCTACTGAGTCAGCTAGCGCATAGGCTTCTTCCAAATCTGCTTCTGAACGAATGACCTTTTGACCGTGACCATCGTAACCACCAGTCGCCGTCTTGAGAACATAGTTTTTTGACAAGTCGATATCTGCCAAATCTTGGCTTGAGGTCACAACCTTGTAAGGTGCCACGGTGACTTGAGCCTTGTTTGACAAAAAGTCTTTTTCAAAAATGCGGTTTTGTGAAATACGAAGCAGGTCGGTACCTTGAGGGAGTTGTCCATCCTTGATGACAACATCCAAACCGTCGGCATCTACATTCTCAAATTCATAGGTGAGAACATCGCAACGCTCCGCCAACTGACGGAGGGCATCCACATCGTTATAAGGCGCCACGATGATTTCCGCCACGCGAGAGGCTGGGCAATCCGCCGCAGGATCCAGCGCGATAACCTTGTGGCCCATGTAGATAGCAGAAATAGCCATCATTTGACCCAGCTGGCCACCACCGATAATTCCGATTGTTTTAGATGAGCTCATTTGTCGACTCCTCTGCGATTTTTCCTTGTTCTTCTGCGAAATCTGCCAATGCTGTCGCGATAGCTTGGGCTTCTACTGACAGGAGACGGAGGGCAAAGAGAGCCGCATTTGTTGCACCTGCTTCACCAATAGCCATTGTCGCAACAGGCACGCCACCCGGCATCTGAACAATCGAGTAAAGAGAATCCACACCGCTAAGGGCACGAGACTTGACAGGTACACCAATGACAGGAAGGGTTGTTTTAGCAGCTACCATACCTGGCAAATGGGCTGCACCACCAGCACCTGCAATAATGACCTTGATACCGCGACTACGTGCTTCCTCCGCATGCTTGAACATGAGGTCTGGTGTACGGTGTGCGGAAACAACTTTCTTTTCGTAGGCTACACCGAAGCGATCTAGGACTTCTGCTGTTTTTTGCATGGTTGCCCAGTCGGATTTTGAGCCCATGATGATGGAAATTACTGGTTTAGTCATAATTTTTCCTTTTTCTTCTTTTTTGATAATGGTCTTAGGTGGTGGGGACGGAAGCAAACCTTCGATTTCATTCCTAAAATTTGAGCCTAAGATCTCAAATTCTCCCTAGACCAGAACATTCACTGTTCTAGTCTTTTCACCACGGCGACCGTTATCGTGTTTGGCGATTGCGTCGCCTTTTCTTATATCTTTATCGAATTGCCTTGCTTCCGATATCGATTCGGTAAAAGAGGCCTTCTGTTTTTTGTTGAGCGAGTTCTTGATAGATGGTGTTTTGGGCTTCTTTGACGGTGTCTGCTGTGGTGACGAGGATATAGACACGTCCGCCGTTTGATAGCAGTGCTCTGCTATTTTCCGAAAACTTAGCTCCGGCATAGTAAGTGATGATGTCGCCCTCTGTTTTTGCTGGCAATTCAACACCTTTTTCATAGTCTAGCGGGTAACCCTTGGATGCAACAACCACACCCAGAGTCACACCCTTATCCGTCCAAGTGATATTTGGCTCCTTGCCATCCAGAATATCTGTGATATTTTGGGCAAAATCAGAGGTTAATCGAGGTAGAATAATCTGAGTTTCAGGATCTCCGAAGCGAGCGTTAAACTCGATAACCTTAGGGCCATCTGCTGTCAAGATAAGCCCTGCGTAAAGAACTCCCAGATAAGGGCGGCCTTCCTGAATCATTCCTTCTAGGACTGGCTTGACAATAGTCTCCACTGCTGTGTCAACCACGCTCTGTGACAAGTGAGGAACTGGCGCATAGGCACCCATACCACCCGTGTTAGGACCCTTATCGCCATCGTAAGCACGTTTGTGATCCTGAGCTGTTGGCATGATGTAGAACTTATCGCCATTGACAAAGGCAAAGAGAGAGAACTCCTCACCGTCGAGGAATTCCTCTATAACCACACGAGCACCTGAGTCACCAAATTTATTGTCCAAGAGCATCTCATGAGCAGCTTCGATTGCTTGATCAACTGTCTCAGCAACGACGACACCTTTCCCAAGGGCCAAGCCATCTGCCTTGACTACGATAGGCGCACCCTGCTTTTCGATGTAGGCTTTAGCTTCCTCAAAATCAGAAAATGTGCCATAGGCTGCTGTCGGAACGCCGTATTTGACCATGATTTCCTTAGCAAAATCCTTGGACCACTCCAGCTCCGCCGCCAATCTTGTCGGACCAAAGGCTTTGAGACCAGCTGCATTGAACTCATCCACAATCCCAGCAGCAAGGGCATCATCTGGCCCGATAAAGGACCAAGCAATATCATTCTCCTTGGCAAATTCAATTAGTTCGGAATGTTCGGAAATAGAGATGTTTACCAATTCCAGCCCATCCAGAGTCATCCCGTCATTCCCAGGAGCTACAAAGACTTTTTCAACGTCTTTTGACTCAAGCAACTTCTTAGCAATGGCATGCTCACGACCACCCGAACCAACAACAAGCAGTTTCATTTTTCAACCTCTTTTGCGAATTATTTATTAACATTATACCACAAACGTTCGTTTTAATCTTGTTTAACTTAGTATTTTAAGCTAAAAAAGGAAAGAAACTATTTTCTTCCCTTTTGTTTTTTAATGTCTAAAATGTCTCACGCCTGTGAAGACCATAGTTAAGCCATATTTGTCCGCTGCTTCGATGGATTCTTGGTCACGGACAGAGCCACCTGGCTGGATGATGGCCTTGATACCTGCTTTGGCGATTTCTTCCACATTATCCGCAAATGGGAAGAAGGCATCCGAAGCAAGAACAGCACCGTCTAGACGGTCTTTGGCTTGGTCGATGGCAATACGAACAGAGGCCACACGGTTAGTTTGACCTGGGCCAACACCAAGTGTCATGTGGTCGTTGGTTACAATGATTCCGTTTGATTTGACGTATTTAATAGCCTTCCAAGCAAACTCAAGAGCTGTCGCTTCTGTCTCAGTTGGTTGGCGTTTGGTCACCACTTGCCAATCGGCTGGGCTTTCCTTGACCACATCTTGGTTTTGCACCAGAAGTCCACCAACTACACCTGTGTATTCTGCTTCCACTTCACTGGCCTCTTGAGCATCAAATGGCAAGGCAAGGATACGCAAGTTTTTCTTTTTGTTAATCAAAATAGCTAGCGCTTCATCCGTATAGCTTGGTGCGATGATGATTTCAAGGAAAACACCATGCATCTTTTCAGCTGTCGCAGCATCCACCTCACGGTTGAGAACGACAATTCCACCAAAGATAGAGACTGGGTCAGACTCATAAGCATAGTCCCAAGCAGTTTCGATGTCGTCAGCTTGACCAATTCCACATGGATTCATATGTTTCAAAGCCACAACTGTTGGACGGTCTTTGAAATCACGAATGATACGAATTGCCGCATCCGCATCACGGATATTGTTAAAGGACAATTCCTTACCGTTGAGCTGTTTGGCTGATGCAATTGAGTATTCCGTCGGCAAAGCTTTTTGGTAGAAGTCCGCATCTTGTTGAGGGTTTTCTCCATAACGCATTGGTTGCTTAAGGTCATAAGTCAAAGTAAGTTTTTCAGGTTTACTTTCTCCGACTTGAGCTGTGAAATACTCTGCGATCAAGGCATCATAAGCCGCTGTGTGACGGAAAACCTTGGCTGCCAAACGTTGACGGGTTTCGTAAGTCGTTTCATCATTGGCTGCCAATTCGTCCAAAATCACAGCATAGTCAGCAGGGTCTACCACAACTGTTACGCTAGCATGGTTTTTGGCTGCTGAACGAAGCATTGATGGGCCACCAATATCGATGTTTTCAACCGCGTCAGCGTAAGTCACATCTGGTTTGAGAATAGTCTCCTTGAATGGATAAAGATTGACCACAACAAGATCAATGAGCTCAATCTGGTTCTCCTTAGCTGCTTTCAAGTGACTATCCAAGTCACGACGAGCGAGGAGTCCCCCGTGGATATTTGGATGAAGGGTCTTGACACGACCGTCCATCATTTCTGGAAAACCAGTCACATCATCGATAGAAATGGTGTCCACCCCAGCATTATCAAGGGCAACCTTGGTCCCACCTGTCGAGATAATCTCCCAACCAAGTTTTTTAAGTTCTTGGGCAAATTCAACAATGCCCGCTTTGTCTGAGACGCTGATTAAGGCGCGTTTAGTCATGTTTTTTCCTTTCATTTTCAAACTCTTTACCTACGCATTTTTCGATTCATAAAATATAGGGAGACGATTACCAAGACTCCCAAAATTACTGTCAGTAAAAATCTCCCCCAATAGGGAATCTCTGGGAAGAAAAAATTTACCAGTAAACGTAGAATGATTGCCAAGGTAATCAAGGCAAGTGTTTCCAACCATTTTTTCATTTACTTGTCCAACAATTCTCTAATAACTTCCGGATACAACTTGTACTCTGCATCATGAATCCGAGCTTCAAAACTGTCAATCGTATCATCAGCTAGTCGCGGTACACGCACTTGTTTGATAACCTTGCCTGTATCCACACCCGAATCTACCCAGTGAATGGTCACACCAGACTGATCCACGTCAGCATTCCAAGCATCCTCAATCCCATGAGCTCCTGGAAATTCTGGCAAATAGGCTGGATGAATGTTGACAATCCGACCTTCATAGCCGCCAGTAAGGTAGGCCCAACAATTTTCATGTAGCCTGCTAGACAAACCAAGTCAATCTGGTGTTCTTCCAAGAGTTCGACAAGGGCCGCTTCGTAGTCTGCCTTGCTCTCAAACTCCTTGAGTTCAAAAGCATAGGACAGAACGCCGAGCTTGTCTGCACGTTCGAGCACATAGGCGTCACGATGGTCTGAAAAGACAAACTCTACTGGAAATTGTTCCGCTATCACCTGAAAATTTGAGCCATTACCAGAGGCAAAAACCGCTATTTTTTTCATTTGATGATGACACTTTCGTTTTCTTTCTTGACGATACGACCAATTTCATAGACTGGTTCATCCAACAATTCCTTGACACGACTTACATTTTCAGGGCTAACTGCCAGCATAAGCCCCACACCCATATTGAAGATTTCAAACATTTCCTCATGTTTGATCTGACCGTATTTTTCAAGGGCTTTGAAAATCGGTAAAACTGGAACCTTGTCTTCCTCAATCTCAGCTGCTAGGTCAGCTGCAAACATACGAGGGACATTTTCGATAAAGCCACCACCAGTGATGTGGGCAATGCCGTTGACCAACTCTTCCTTGATGAGTGGCAAAACAGCCTTGACATAGATACGAGTTGGCTCAAGAAGAACGTCCTTGAGTTGCTTGCCTTCCAATTCTGGCAGGACTTCCTCACCTGTGTAATCCGCAAAGACACGACGGACGAGAGAGTAACCATTGGAATGAATCCCACTTGAAGCAAGTCCGAGAAGAACATCTCCTTCTGTCACCTTTGAACCGTCAATGATTTGAGATTTTTCAGCCACACCGACCGCAAAACCAGCCAAGTCATAGTCATCTTCGCCGTACATGCCCGGCATTTCAGCCGTTTCCCCACCGATGAGGGCAGCACCAGCCTGCACACAGCCTTCTGCAACACCAGCGACTACTTGTTCTAGTTTAGCTGGTTCATTCTTCCCTGTCGCCACATAGTCGAGGAAATAGAGGGGCTCCGCACCTGCAGCGATGATATCATTGACACACATGGCCACACAGTCCTGACCAATAGTATCGTGCTTGTCGTACTTGATAGCCAGCATGAGCTTGGTTCCGACACCATCAGTTCCTGAAATCAAGACAGGTTCTTTAACCCCAGTCTTTGAAAGGTCAAACATACCACCAAAGCCACCAAGAGCTCCCATGACACCTGCACGCTCCGTACGAGCCACGTGCTTTTTAATCCGTTCAACAACTTCATAACCCGCTTCAACATCCACACCAGATTGAGCGTACGCATTTTTATTTGCCATTTTATTTTTCCTTTTCTTTTTTTGGGAAAGACTGCGACGTATTTTTAGATAAACAATTATTTTATCTAAAAATACTAGTCAGGTCTCTAGCTTTGGTCCCATAGGAGAAAGCGTCTACTGACAAATGCTTTAGCTTTTAGTCAGTAGTGAGACATGGGGCATAAGCATTTTTATTTGTCATTTTTATATTCCTTTTCTTTAATGGAGGATCTTTCGTCTATTTGTAAAAACTGGTCTTTTCTTCCAAACTTCGACGATAATCTTCTTCGTAGTCGTAGAGAGGCGTTGGGTAATCCCCATCAAAATAAGCGACACAGAGACCACCATTTGGCGCATCCGTTTCAATACCAATCGAATCAATCAACCCCTCAACAGAAAGATAGGTCAGACTGTCCGCACCAATGATTTGGCGAGTTTCTTCAACAGTATGATTGGCCGCAATTAGCTCCTGACGGGTCTGGATATCAATCCCGTAGAAACATGGATAAGCTAGTGCTGGACTACCAATGGCAACGTGAACTTCAGTCGCACCAGCTTCTTCAAGAGTTGAACGATCCGACGAGAGGTTGTTCCACGTACAATAGAGTCATCAATCATAACAACACGCTTGCCTTTGACAACACCAGAAACTGCAGACAATTTCATCCGCACCCCTTGCTCCCGTAATTCTTGAGTCGGTTGGATAAAGGTACGTTGGGTGTATTGGTTCTTGATGAGGCCCATTTCATTTGGTAGCCCGGACTCCTCCGCAAATCCCATAGCCGCGCTGAGGGAAGAATTGGGCACACCGACCACTATATCCGCCTCGTGCTTGAATTCACGCGCCAATTGGGCACCCATACGTTTACGAGCCGTATGGACATTGACACCATGAATATTAGAATCAGGGCGGGCAAAATAGATATACTCCATAGAACAGATTGCTAACTGAGTATCATCTGTATAGCTATCATACTGGATGCCCTTGTCATCAATAATCACAATCTCACCTGGCTTCAAATCACGAATCCATTCAGCACCAATAACCTCAAAAGCACAGGTTTCAGAGGAAACCACCACCGCTCCATTGGCCATTTTCCCGATAGAAAGTGGACGGAAACCATTGGGGTCAAGAGCCGCAATCAACTTGTCCTCAAACAGCAAGATATAGGCAAAGCCACCTTTAACTAGACTGAGCGCCTCCTTGATTTTTCCCATCAGGCTAGGGATTATGACTGCGACGAATGAGATGAGCCAAGATTTCCGAGTCCGAAGTCGCGCTGAAAATCGCTCCTCTTTGTTCCAGTTCTTTCTTGAGAGAGGCTGCATTGGTCAAATTTCCATTATGAGCCAAGCCAAACTGCATATCGTGAAAACGGAAGAGGAAGGGCTGGATATTATCTACAGAAGCTTCGCCAGCAGTCGCGTAACGCACATGCCCAATCGCACCAGTTCCTGTCAATTTATCTAAGTTAGCAGGATTTCTGAAGACTTCTGATAGAAGACCCATATCGCGATGCCGCTTTAGTTTCCCTTGATCATTGGAGAGGATTCCTGCCCCCTCCTGACCACGGTGTTGAAGACTGTGGAGACCAAAATAGGTCAACTTAGCAGCATCTGGATGTCCCCAGATACCGAAAACACCACATTCTTCATTAAGAGATTTTACTTCGTATGTCATTTTTTATACCTAATTTTTATTTGTGTAGCACCAAGAGCTAAATCTACATGACTTTTACATTACTGATACTATCTATTAGAAAATCTGCAAGTCTTATTTTCCAGTAAAGTATTTAACCGCCGACGCGAACAGGTGCTGGTCTTTATTGCCTGGGATATTTTGGAAAAGACCGTCTTCATAACGTTCTGAGTGTCCCATCTTACCGATGATTTGGCCGTTCTTGCTGGTAATTCCTTCGATGGCATGGACAGAACCATTCGGATTGAACTTAGAATCCATACTTGGTTTTCCATCAAAGTCAACATATTGGCTGAAAATTTGTCCATTGTCACGGAGTTCAGCGAATTCCTCAGCCGTCACGACAAACTTCCCTTCACCGTGTGAAACAGGAATAGCGTGGATATCGCCCACTTCTACTCCAGCCAACCATGGCGAGTTGGTATTGGCAATTCGAGTTTCTACCATCTTGGCCACGTGTTGGTTGGCATCATTGTAGAAGAGGGTTGGACTAGTACTGCTGGCATCTTCAAAGTTCCCATAAGGAAGGAGACCTGATTTAACCAAAGCCTGGAATCCATTACAGATACCGATAATCAAGCCACCACGAGCGATAAAGCCATCAATCGCTGCACGCACTTTTTCATTGAGCAGAATGTTGACGATAAACTTGGCTGATCCATCTGGTTCGTCCGCAGCTGAGAATCCACCTGCAAAGAAGAGAATGTTAGCCTTGCCGATATTGTCAACCATGGTTTCAACTGACTTGACAATGGCTTCTTCATTCAAGGTCACAAATGGCACCAAGTTGACCTCTGCACCTTCTTTTTCGAAGGCCTTGGCTGAGTCATATTCTGAGTTTGTTCCTGGGAAGACTGGGATATAGACCACAGGTTTTTCAACCTTTTCTTTTGCTTTAATCACAACATCTGATGCCACAGCTGGTACTTCAGCCAGCTCTTTGGCTTGGGCAAAGTCTGTTGGGTAAACTTCTTCCAGTCTTCCTTCGAAGGCATTGTCAAGTTTGTGTCCATCTAGCTTCACACCGTTGACAAGAAGTGTAAAGTCTGCACTTGTTTGACCGATTTTCTCTACTCCAGCAATTTCTTCAGGAGATGTAAAGACAAATCCACCCAATTGAGCTGTCAAAGCCGTTTCAAGTTCAGGCAAGGTTACCTCTGCACCAATATGATTTCCAAAGGTAGCAAGGGCCAAACTTTCAAGCACACCGCCGTATTTGACAGCTGAAGCCGCTGTTACTTTGTGAGCCTTTTGAAGGGCTTCAAACTGAGCAAAATTTTTCTTAATCAAATCAAAATCAATCTCTGTAGCAAGAGCGTGACCTGGGATGTAGTAGATATTTTCCCCAACAGCTTTAAATTCTGGAGAGAGCACATTACGGCTATCTACCGTCGTCACCCCAAAGGCAACCAAGGTTGGCGGTACTGTCAATTCTTCAAAGGTACCAGACATAGAGTCCTTACCACCGATAGATGGCAAACCAAGCTGAATTTGTGCCTCGATAGAGCCTAGGAGAGCTGCTACTGGCTGACCAAAACGCTCAGCTTGTTTGTCCATGCGCTCGAAATACTCTTGATAAGAGAAGCGAGCCTTGGACCAGTTTGCACCAGCAGCCACCAAACGAGCAGTCGCTTCGATTACTGCATAGGCAGCACCGTGGTATGGAGACCATTCTGCTACATAAGGGTTAAAACCTTGAGCCATGACTGATGCAGTGTGAGTTACACCGTGTTGAACTGGCAATTTCTGCACAGATGCCTCAGTTGGTGTGAGTTGGTAGCGACCACCAAGTGGGTGATTGACCGTTGAGCGACCGACCGAACAGTCAAGATGGTTTGCAATCCTTTTTGACTCGCATGGTTCAAATCAGATAGAACCGCAAGGGTATCAGCTTCAAGTGTATCAGCACTTGTTGTACGTTCTTCTGGGAGTTTAACATCCTTGTCCACAACTTTGGCATCAACGACCACACGCACACCATTGGTATCAAGGAAACAACGCTCCAAGTCCACGATTGTTTCACCATTCCAGTGCATGACTAGGTTTGGTTTTTCAGTCACTGTCGCCACAACAACGGCATCAATATTTTCTTTGTTACATTCCGCAACAAAGGCATCTACATCCTCAGGACGCACCACAACAGCCATCCGCTCTTGTGATTCAGAGATAGCAATTTCTGTACCATTCAAGCCTTGATATTTAAGCGGTACTTTGTTGAGGTCGATTTCAAGACCGTCTGCCAATTCACCGATAGCTACACAGACACCGCCTGCCCCAAAGTCATTAGATTTCTTGATGAGACGCGTCACCTCTCCATTACGGAAAAGACGTTGAATCTTGCGCTCTTCGATGGCATTCCCTTTTTGAACCTCAGCACCAGCAGTCTCCACAGACTCAACCGTTTGAACCTTAGAAGAACCTGTCGCACCACCGACACCATCACGTCCAGTCTTACCTCCAAGGAGGATAATCACATCCCCTGCTTCCGGTTTTTCACGGACAACATTGCCCTTAGGAGCCGCACCAACAACGGCACCAAGCTCCATGCGTTTAGCTACAAAGCCTGGGTGGAAGTATTCACGAACGTAGGTTGTTGCAAGCCCAATCTGGTTACCATATGAAGAATAGCCATGAGCAGCTGTTTAGAAATGACTTGTTGGGGCAGCTTACCAGCACGAGTTTCCGAAATCGGTGCTGTAATATCACCCGCACCTGAGATACGCATTGCCTGATAAACGTATGAACGTCCTGACAATGGGTCACGAATGGCTCCACCAATACAGGTAGCCGCCCCACCAAATGGCTCAATTTCCGTTGGGTGATTGTGGGTTTCGTTTTTAAACATGAGGAGCCATGGTTCTTTGACACCATTGACATCCACTTCAATTTCGACTGAGCAAGCATTGATTTCGTCTGACACTTCCATGTCGTCCAAACGTCCATTAGCACGCTCATAACGACCGAAAATAGTCGCCATATCCATCAAGGTTTGAGGTTTTTCAGAACGTCCCAACTCATCACGCATGGAAATGTACTTGTCATATGTTGACTGCAATTGCTTTTGGAATTTAGAAGCTGAAAAGTCGATGTGTTTCAACTCTGTCTCAAAAGTCGTGTGACGGCAGTGGTCAGACCAGTAAGTATCCAAAACCTTAAGTTCCGTTTCAGTTGGTACACGTCCGATAGACTTGAAATAGTCTTGGATAAAGAGCAAATCATCCACTTCCATAGCTAAACCTTGCTCTGCCTTGTAGGTGGCAAAGTCGCTAGCCCCATAACCTTCAAAGAAAGTCAATTTGGGAATGGTCTTATCCGATTCTGCAAACTCTTGCTTGGTAATCCCGGTCGTGATGTCCTTAAAACGAGAATCAACTGGATTGAGCAAGTAGTTCTTGACCGCTTCTAATTCCGTCACATCGATATCTTTATTCACCAAGTAAAGTTGAGCAGTATTAACCGTTACATCACTTGAACTTCCTAGTAAAAGCAAGGCTTCCTGTGAAGATGCTGCACGCTGGTCAAACTGACCAGGTAGGCTTTCAATAGCAAAGAAAGCATAGTTAGCAAGATCCGCCTGCACAGCCGCTTCGTCCAAAACATGGTCTGTCACCTGCTCAGAGAAGATATGTTTCTCTGCAGACGCAAACAAGTCCTCTGCCAAGTCAAATACATCATAAACTTGCACGATGCGAATACTTTTCAAACTTGAAAGCCCCAAGTTATGCTGAAGTTCTCTAACCAAACTCTCTGACTTGACCTGAAAATCAGCCTTTTTTTCAACAAAAATACGTTTATCCATCAATTCTTATTCCTTTATTTCAGCTCTTGCAATATCCCCAACGACCTTGAGGTTGTTATTTCAATTCCTGCAACTTTTCCCAAACAATCTCATAAACGTCTGTTAGCTCTCCTAATCCCCTACGGAGTGAAAAGGTCTGGGGGACCTTTTCAGCCTGAGTCCTTTTAGTTGAGAGACGAAGGTTTTCCGTTGCAAACAGATTATTTCAAATCTTGCAGCTTCTCCCAAACAACTTCATAAACATCGGTTAATTCACCTAGTCCCCTACGGAAAACATCCTTATCCATGTGGTTGCCATCCGCATCCCACAAGCGGCAGTTATCTGGTGAAAATTCGTCTGCCAAGATAATCTTGCCATCCTTATCAAAACCGAACTCTAGCTTAAAGTCAATCAACTTAAGCCCAATCTCAGCAAACCAGGCCTTCAAAAGTTCATTGATTCGACGAGTTTCTTCCTTCAAGTAGGAAATCTGCTGGTCATCCGCAATCTGTAGGAATTTCACATGCTCATCATTGATGAATGGATCATCCAAATCATCATTTTTGTAGTAAAATTCAACAATCGGAGTCTCAAATGCGATTCCTTCGTCTACGCCAAAACGTTTTGAAAAGGAACCAGCCGTGTAGTTGCGTAGCACGACTTCCAAAGGAATGATTTCCACCTTTTTATTGAGTTGTTCCGTGTCTGAAATTTTCTCCACAAAGTGAGTCTCCACACCAGCCGCATTTAATTTCTCAAAAATAAAAGATGAAATCTGATTATTCAACACTCCCTTGCCCGCAATCTGCTCCTTCTTAACACCATTGAAAGCAGTCGCCTGGTCCTTGTAAGTTGAAATAATAAGATTTTCATCCTCAGTTGTATAGATATCTTTAGCTTTTCCCGAATAGATCAATTGTTTTGACATTTTAAAGTTCGCCTTTCGTATTACTTGAGCACATTCTACCATAAAAAACCTAAAATTACAAGAATTTAACCGAATAAATAGAACAATAATCTCAAAAAACGTAAAGAAAAAACTGCAAGAAGCATCTTTCTCACAGTTTTAAAATCATTTAACTCTAAAACACGAACATTACTCTTTGTTCAAAAATTGATCCAAATAATAGCGCAGATAACTTTTCTTACCTGTAATCATCTGCAGACGACCTTCCACCCCGTACCGAAGTTTTTCTGCCTGCTCAGAAGTTAGATCAGTCTCCGCCTCGATTTTAAAGAAATTCCCTTTTTCAGTCTTAGTAGCTGTCGCATCAATACTTGTAATAGTCGAATCTAGGAAAATTTGATTCTTGGTATCATGAGTCGTCGTATAACGAACAGAGTCCCCAATCTTGACTCTTGCTACATCCTTTGAACTTAGATAAGCTGTAAGTTTGGCTTTCCCTTCTTTTTCCAAGGACGGATAGAGTTGGGCTAGTAGGGCACCTTCTGCTACCATGCTAGAATCACTGGTCTCAGGATTAATGTGAAGCACCCCATCCTCACTGGCCGTAATTTTCCCCTTGTCTAGAAGACTTCCCTGTACTTTCTTACCTGACTCCACCTCCAAGATTTTCTGATCTAGAAGGGTCAATTCCTGACCAACCTTAGCCAAGTGTTGTGATTTGAGGGATTCCAATTGACTGCTTAAGCCTGACACATAGGCTTGCTGGGTACCTGAACCTGCATACTGGACACGGTAAGTAGCAAGACTAGATTCTAACTGAGAAAGCTGAGCTTCAACCTGCGCAACAGCCTGAGCCTTAGTTTGCGGATTTTCCTCACCCTGAGACTTGTAAGACTGGTAGAGAGAGTAGGCTAGATTCTGACTGGCCAAGGAAGTACCTGTTTCAATAGCTGACTTAGCTGTCTGGTAATCGCGAATTTTAGCCTCTGTTTGGCTGATGAGGTTGCCGATTTCAGCTTGGGTTTGACTAGCTGCTGCATTCTGGGACGCGATGGTCTCATTTTGTTGCGATGTACTAGCCCTAAGACTGCTTGCTTGACTGATGTAGTCGCGAAAGGTGGCTTGGTAGCCAAATTTATCCTCCTCTGGAAAGTGGTTCTCCCCTTCTTGCAGACTTTTTTGCAAATACTCCAATTGCTTTTTTTGATCCTTAAGCATGTCCAACTGACTAGCATAGGCCTCCGCTTGGACACCCTCTGCCCCTTCTTGATATTGAACCAACAGTTCTCCCTTTTTAACCAGCTTATTTTCTTCCAAATGATTGACAAGAATGCGATTGTTGCTAGTTGACTGGATACTTGCAAGGATACGACTAGGCTCGACAGTAGCTCTAGTAGACAAACTCATCTCCTTCTCTGCCAAAGTTGCAAAGCCAAACAAAAACACAAGCAGAAGGGACATGGGTACAATCACCCGACTGGAAAAATTATGGTAACGACGATTATAAAACTCCGCACTTTCTAAAAATTCTGGTTTCATCCTCTCCTCTTTCTAGCTATTGACCAAATGGGCGTAAAAGCCACCCTGTGCAAGCAAATCAGCATGCTTTCCTTCTTCGACAATCTTGCCCTGATCCAAGACAACAACTTTCTCTGTCCGCTCAGCAATGCTCAAGCGGTGGGCGATGAAAATCAAGGTCTTATCTAAAGCCATGAGATTATCTACAATTCGCTTCTCTGTCAAAATATCCAAACTGCTGGTCGCCTCATCCAAAATCAAGACAGGCGCATCTGTCAAGAGAGCACGCGCCAGAGCGATTCTCTGACGTTGACCACCTGAAATTCCTGCCCCATCCGAAGTCAATTCTGTCTGGTAATTCAGGGGCATACGCTCGATATCCTCCCGAATCTCTGCCAATTCGACCGCCCGTAAGATATCTTCCTGTGTCGTCCCCTCCTTGGCTCCAAGGAGAAGATTCTCCAAAATCGTTCCGTTAAAGACATAGGGCTGTTGAGGCAGATAGTTGATATACTGGCGCAGGGCTTTTTTATCAATCTGATTGAGATTGACACCACCCAGACTAATCTCTCCTTGACTTGGGTCGTAAAAATTAACCATCATCTTAGCTAAGGTCGTCTTACCTGACCCCGAAATCCCCACAAAAGCCACCTTAGAGCCTTGGGGAATAGTCAAATTGATATCTGACAAGACATCTCGACCATAGCCATACTTGTAATGAACCTGCTTGAAGGTCATATCTCCCTTCATCAAGCTCAGATCCTCAACTGTTTTCTTCTCATCAAACTCAGAAGCTACCAGATAAACCTCATTTAGACGTTTATTGGCAACCTGCGCTGTCTGAAGCTTAGTTTGCAGGTTGATGATATTCTCCAAAGGATTAGTAAAGTAAACCAGCAAGGTATTATAGGTAATCAACTGCCCCAAACTCATCTTGCCATCCATGACCAGAACAGCCCCCATCCAGAGAATGCCGACATTGAGCAAGAGATGGGCAACCTTTTTCAGAGCCTTTTGCTGACTCTCTGCTCGACTATAGGTAAAGGATTTTTTCAGATAATCCACAAATTCCTTGTCAATCTTTTGGTAACGCTGACTTTCACTGGTCAAGGACTTGATAGTTTCAATACCATTGATGTCCTCAATGATAGAAGAAGACAGAACCGCATTGGCTTCCATGGTATCCCGATTCATCTTTTCAAACGGCTTCATAAAGGCAAAGATAATCACTGTGTAGATAGGGAGCGCCAATAAAGTCATGAAAAAGAGATTGGTATTTTGTGAAAATAAAACAAGGGAAATAATGACAACCGTTGATACATCTAGGAAAATCGAAAGGATGGTCGAAGCCAGCGCATCAATGATACTGTTAGCATCCGTGAAACGAGACACGATTTCCCCTGTACGACGTGTCGCAAAAAAGGACATAGGCAGGTGAAAAACATGCTTGATGTAGGACAAAATCACATCAATCGATAAACGTTGCCCCAAAACAAGTAAGAGATACTCCTGAGCGTAAGACAAGATTTGCTGGAGAATATAGACGATAACCAGCCCAATAGAAATAATCCCAAGCGTCGAACGCATCTGATCTGGCACATAGGTATCAATGATAGACTGCAGATAATAAGAACCCACAATGTTAATCAAGGTTACCAAGAGTGTTGCCAAAACGATATTGGCAATCAAGCCACGCTGCTTCACTAATATAGGGATAAAAGAGAGCAGACCATTCTTTTGATCCTTATGAGGCTTGTAGTCTGGACTAGGTGCCATAAAAAGAGTCACTCCTGTCCATTCTTCCTCAAAACGCTCACGTGGCAGTTTAGTCAACTTCACCCCGGGATCTGGATCGGCAATATGAATTCTATCCTTATCCTGCCCAGTCACCACATAGTAGTGGAGCAATTTTCCTTCCTTAAGCACATGGGCAACAAAAGGAAAGGTCAAATCTGGCAAGTCAAAGAGCGTCATATCTGCCTTGATAGCTCGCGTCTCAAATCCAATCTCCTCTGCCACCTTGACCAAGCCCAAAGCCGTCGTCCCATCCATGGTCGTCTTGGCCAATTCTCGCAAGTGAGCCAAAGAATAATAGCTACCATAGTAGCCACAAACCATGGCTAATGAAGCTACACCGCAGTCCATCTGATCCACCTGCGGACGATAGTGACGTTTCCCAAATTTCATCTTCATCTCCTTTTTCCTAAACTCATCTGATAACAACTATCTTACCCCAATCCCCAAACAAAAACTGGACTTCCTTCCCAAATGCACCTATCTCCCTCCCAACTGTACTTTTAAGATAAAAAAATAGGTAGAACAAACATTCTACCTAAAATATATATTTATTTCTTTTTCTTCCTAATTCTTTTGTCAATCATATATACAACGATAATCGAAAACAGCGGTGGTACAATATAACTCTTTTCACTCATTGTCAGCTGAAATCCCAGGGTTGCTAGTATCTTAAAGATGAAAATATTCATCAAAAATAGAAAAACAAATACTAAAAAATATCCTACAACCTTCTTCATTTCTTTTCTTCAACTTTCCTAATTTCTATAACTATTTTATCAAAAATACATGTAAAACTCCAAATAAATACCTCAACTGCACTTTCTTGGCAAAAATAGGCAGAACAAGCGCCCTGCCTAAAATATATATTTATAAAGATTAAAATGTAGATAATTGTCAAATAGGATATTTATATACATTCTTAGCAACATGCAACTCCTCTTATCTTGCTTCTTGCTATTCTTTACGTTTGACGACTTCTACCACATCCCCTACACTTTGGAGTTGGTCAATTTCCTCATCGCTGATTTCGATATTAAATTCATCTTCCAGTGTCAAGATAAACTCCATCAAATCAACTGAGTCAGCATCCAAGTCGTCTTTCAGACTCAAGGATTCTGTCACGACAAAGTCTTCTCCCTGTCGCTCTTGGATAATGGTCACAATACGGTCAAAAATTTCTTTTTCTGTCATCTCTTTTATTCTCCTGAAAATTCACGCGCAGTCTTGACAACTACGTCTGTTTCTAACATGGTACGAATCTGGCGAATCGTACTATAAACAGCCTTGGCATCGCTTGAGCCATGAGTCTTGACAACCGGTGCCTTGACACCAAACAAGACTGCTCCACCAACATCTGAGTAGTTGAGCTGTTTTTCAAACCTCTGAGGCTGTCCTTGAGAAGGAGGGCGCCTAGTTTCGCTCGGAGACCACCACCAGTGATGGAGTTCTTGAGCAAGCCCATGATTCCCATAGCTGTCCCTTCAATGGATTTGAGCACAGCGTTTCCCGTGAAACCATCTGCCACGACCACATCCGCAACGCCATTCATCAAATCACGCGCTTCCACGTTTCCGATAAAGTTCAAACTTTCATCAGCCGCTAGTAATTCGTAGGTTTCCTTACGAAGCGGGTCGCCCTTACTACTCTCTGTTCCGTTGTTAAGTAAGCCAACACGTGGTTGCGCAATTCCGCGGACATTTTTAGCATAGAAGGAACCCAGAACGGCGTATTGATGGAGGTGCTGGGCTGTATTTTCCGCATTGGCACCGAGGTCCAGCATGTCAAACCCCTTCCCATCTACAGTCGGCAATGTTGACATAAGCCCAGGACGATCAATGTTCTTGATACGACCCACGATGAAAAATCCTGCTGCCAACAAAGCACCTGTATTCCCAGCCGAGAGGACAGCGTCTGCTTCACCCTCTTTGACAGCCTTAGCTGCCAATACCATACTAGCATTTTTCTTCTTGCGAATTGCTCTCGTAGGTTCATCGTCTGAATCAATTTTCTCATCCGTATGGATGATGTTGACGCGCTCTGTGGCTGTTAGGTATTGCTTGATTTTAGCTTCGTCTCCGTAGAGTTGAACCTCAATATCTGAAAAGTCAGCTAGGGCTTGATTGACACCCTCAACGATGGCCTGAGGTGCATAATCGCCCCCCATGGCATCTACTGCGATTTTTTTCATTTGTCTTCCTCTTTTAGTAATTGTCCCCAGTCGGCCAGGGAATCAATAAATTTCTTTGATTTTAGATGAATCCCAACGTACTCTTCGTATAGTTGATCCATAAATTGGCGTAGCTCTTGCTTGATTTCAGGCTTGAGCGAAATAGTCTCCAAAGTCTCAAAATCAATGGCTTGAAATTGATTGAGCAGATAGGGGATATTGGGATTGAGATGGCAACGTCTCTCATCTTCATGATAATGCTCTGGACAGAGGCAGGCTCCATATTTGAAAGAAAAGTCAAAAGCCTGACCAACCCGATGACAAAAGACACACTCATTAAAATTGAGACTAATTCCAAATCTGGTCAAGATTTGAATTTCAAAAATATTGGTCAAAACCTGATAATCCAAACCCGCTTCCATCAACTCCAAAGTTTTTTGCAAAAAAGCAAACAAGGGAGCATCCTGCTGATTGTCCTGCAAACTAGCATCTGTAAGAGCCGCCACGTAGGTCGCATAGGCCATGACAAAGAGATCGCTATTAATCTTTGGAAAGGTCATCACCTCATGATAGTCCTCAATGTAGCTAAGCCCGTCATCATTGATTCGTAAGAGAAATCGAGCCAGCACCAAGGGTTGAATAACAGGAGCCAGCTTAGACTGACCAGCGTGTTTGACAAAAAACATGCGCTTGCCAGCCTGTTCAGTAAAAATCTTGACTAGCTTGTCATCCTCACGAAAATTGCGATTATAAAGCACCAAGCCTTGACTCGTGATAGACTGAATCATGCTTCTCTCATGTACTCCTCAAGTCGTTTCATGGCTTCTTTGATAGTCTCCATGCTGGCTGCATAAGATAGGCGAACATATCCTTCTCCATAACGCCCAAAGGCAGCACCAGGAATAAAGGCAACAGCCTTCTTCTGAGCAAAATCCTTCAGAAAAGCAAAAGAATCTTGATTATATCCTGCTGGAATCTTAGCAAAGATATAGAAGGCACCGTCTGGTTTGATAATCTCAAAACCAAGAGCAGTCATTTTCTCGATAATATAATCCCGACGCTGGATGTATTCCTTCTTCATCGGTTCCGCATCGTTTTTACCAGCCGTCAAGGCCTCCACCGCAGCATGTTGAGCCATGGTATTTGCGGCAGTAACCAAGTACTGGTGACTCTTGATCAACTGGGCTGTAAAGGCCGCAGGAGCGAAAATCAGACCCAAACGCCAACCTGTCATGGCATGTGATTTAGATAGACCATTGATAATAATAGCCTGGTCTCTCAACATGGTTCCCAGAGACACATGGGCTTCGCCTGTGTAGGTCAATTCTGAGTAAACCTCATCACAGACAACGAAAATCTCATACTTGCGTAAAACAGCTGCCAAGGCTTCCAACTGCTCTCGACTATAGGTAATTCCTGTCGGATTAGCTGGATAGTTGAGAATAACCGCCTTGAGCTTGTCACCCTGCTCCAAAATGGCCTTCTCCAACATCTCAGGAGTCAAGACAAACCCATTTTCAGTCGTATCAATCTCGACAACCTCTGCCCCAACTAGATTGACAATTGGTTCATAACCTGGGTAGGCAGGAGCTGGCAAGAGTACCTTGTCTCCCTCTTCCAAAATAGCCGTCAAAGTAGCAGATAAAGCCTCTGTCGCCCCAATTGTAACCAAGATTTCATTTTCAGGAGCATAGTCCAGTTGGTACTTTTCCTTAACAAAGTTACTAGCTGCCTGACGTAAAGTCAGCAAACCACTCATCCCTGTATAGTAGGATTGGTTCTGGTCAATCGCTCGCTTGGCTGCCTCCTTGACATGATCTGGCGTTGTAAAATCAGGTTCCCCCAAAGTCAAACGCAAGATCCCAGGAATCTCCGAAATAGCCTGATCAAACTGACGAATCAACGAAACTTGAATCTTATCTAACTGTTTATTAAATCGCTTAGTTAAGTCCATAGATACCTCCTACTTTCAAAACGTATCTCTATTATACTACAAAAGCCCTCCGACCGCAAAAATACATTAGAGAATAGCTTTCCACTTTCTATTTTACTTTTCCTGTTTACAGGTCTATAATGGTAACAGATTCTATTTGGAGGTTTTTATGTCATTTCTATCAAAAAATGGAGCAGGCATCTTGGCCTGCCTTCTCATTTCCATCCTATCTTGGTACTTAGGAGGATTCTTCCCTGTTATTGGCGCGCCTGTTTTTGCGATTTTTATGGGAATGCTTCTCCATCCCTTTATCTCATCCTATAAACAACTGGATGCGGGATTGACCTTTAGTTCTAAAAAATTGCTTCAGTATGCCGTTATCTTGCTTGGTTTTGGTCTCAATATCTCACAAGTCTTCGCAGTCGGACAATCTTCACTCCCTGTCATCCTGTCCACCATTTCAATAGCCTTGATTGTTGCCTACCTCTTCCAGCGTTTCTTTGCACTGGACACAAAACTGGCTACCTTGATTGGAGTAGGTTCTTCTATCTGTGGGGGCTCTGCCATTGCAGCAACAGCGCCTGTTATTCACGCCAAGGAAAGGAAGTCGCCCAAGCCATCTCCGTTATCTTTTTCTTCAATGTCTTGGCTGCACTCATCTTTCCAACCCTAGGTACCTGGCTTCATCTATCCAATGACGGCTTCGCCCTCTTTGCAGGAACTGCGGTCAATGATACTTCCTCTGTAACGGCTACCGCCAGTGCCTGGGACAGTCTCTACCAGACCAATACCCTCGAATCCGCAACTATTGTCAAACTCACACGTACTCTAGCTATTATCCCCATCACTCTCTTTCTCTCCTATTGGCAAAGTCGCGAGCAAAAAAATAAGCAAGGCCTACAACTGAAAAAAGTCTTCCCACTTTTTATCCTTTACTTTATCCTTGCATCTCTCCTAACTACTATCCTAACCTCTCTCGGTGTGTCCAGTAGTTTCTTTACCCCTCTCAAACAACTCTCCAAATTTTTCATTATCATGGCCATGAGTGCTATCGGTCTCAAAACTAATCTGGTCGCTATGGTCAAATCCAGTGGAAAATCCATTATTCTCGGAGCCATCTGCTGGATTGCCATCATCCTCACCAGTCTTGGTATGCAGACCCTTATTGGCATTTTCTAACACAAAAGGTAGCCCACCAGCTACCTTTTTCTTATGCTTCCTCAATCAAGCGTGTATGTTCTCTCTTAATACAACGATTCATCACGATATCATCACATCCACCAGCACGCAAGATTTCTTCCGCTTCTAGACTTTCAAGTCCTAGCTGTGCCCAAAAAATCTTAGCATCAGCTTTGAGAAAATCACGCGCCACATCAGGCAAAAACTCGCTGCGACGGTAAACATTAACAATGTCTACAGGAAAAGGAATCTCTGCTAGGCTAGCATAAGCCTTTTCACCCAAGATTTCTCCACCTGCAACCTTAGGATTGACTGGGATGATTTTATAACCCCGAGCCTGCATTTCCTTGGTCACTCGATTGCTGGTTGTTTCCTCACGGTCTGACAAACCTACCACAGCAAGGGTTTTACTCGCTGCGAGATACTGACGAATCACGCCATCACTTGGATTGATAAATTCTTGACTCATAGAAATCCTCCTTTTCATCAGTATAGCACATTTTGAAAAGGCTTGCAGATTTTGGCTACAAAAAAGCTCCTAGCAGTTCACTTCTGCTAGGAGTATGTTTTATTCTAAGCGAAAACTTAAATCTTTTTCTCAATACTGAAAAGTGGAGAAAGTGGGCGTTTTTCATGGATACGTACGATAGCATCCCCTAATAGGTGAGCGATTGAAATCTGCTCAATCTTATCAATCAAACGCTCTTCTGGGAGATAGATGGTATCCAAAACAACCAATTTCTTAATAGCTGAATTTTGGATATTGTCCATAGCAGGACCAGAAAGAACTGGGTGCGTACAGCTTGCATAGACTTCAACAGCACCAGCTTCCGCAAGGGCATCTGCCGCATGACAAATCGTTCCAGCTGTATCAATCATATCATCAATCAAGATACAAGTCTTGCCTTCGACCTTACCGATGATGTTCATGACTTCACTAGTATTCATCTTATCAACGCTACGACGTTTATCAATGATAGCGATAGATGTTTTCAAAAATTCTGCCAACTTACGGGCACGAGTCACCCCTCCATGGTCTGGGCTGACAACCACATAGTCAGAACCAACCATACCACGACGCTCAAAATAATCCGCAATCAGAGGAGCCCCCATCAAGTGATCCACAGGAATATCAAAGAATCCTTGAATCTGCGCAGCATGCAAGTCGATTGTCAATAAACGATCCACTCCAGCTACTTCAAGCATATTTGCAACAAGTTTTGAAGTGATTGGCTCACGCGCTCTCGCCTTTCTATCCTGACGTGCATACCCATAGTAAGGCATGACAACATTGACAGATTCTGCACTCGCACGCTTCAAAGCATCCACCATAATCAAAATTTCAAGCAGATTGTCATTTACAGGCGAACTAGTTGATTGTAAGATAAAGACGTGTTTCCCACGGATTGATTCTTCAATGTTGACCTGAATCTCTCCATCTGAAAATTGGCGAACACTTGATTTCCCCAACTCTATCCCAATCTCCTGCGCCACACGTTTTGCCAATTCTTGATTAGAAGAAAGGGCAAACAGCTTTAAATCAGAAAAAGACATGATTTCCTCCGGTATATATGTATCGCTTGTGCTTTTCACAAGATTTTTCCATTTACCATTGTAGCGCTTTTTGCACTATTTTTCAATCAAAAATAAAAGAAGGGCACCATATTTGTACCCTTGCATCATTCTTTTAAAAAATATTCTAGTTCATCAACTCATTGTGTTTCTCAACAAAACGATAAGCCTGATAAAAACCATAGAGAGTAATAGCCGTAACCACTGGAATCGCTAAAGGCAACTCTGTCTCCAATTCAACAAAAGGAGAATTAAACAAGAAGTGAGTTCCCAAGGCTAAACCTAGGAAAATAAGCCCCTGTTTCTTGCCAACCTTCTGCCCTTTATAGGCTCTGTAAAGCAAGTAAACACCTACTACAGCCAGACCTGAAAAAGTCCAGTGAGAGGCAATTCCTGAGATGATACGCTCTAAAATTCTCGAAATAGTAAAGTCAAATCCCTCTGGCAAATCCGTACGAATATAGCCAATATCCTCAATCATTTGAAATCCCAAACCAGAAGCAATCCCTAGTAAAAACAAAGATTTTAATTTTCGCACAGGAATCAAAGCTAAAACAAAGACAAGTGGTAACAATTTCAAGGGTTCTTCTACCAAAGGAGCCACAATAGCACTTTCAAAGGCATTAAAAATGCACTATCTGGGAAAAGAATGCCCAGTAAATCATGGATATAGGTATTAGCAAAGCTAGACAACCAGCCTGCAAGGAACATCCCACCCAATAAAGACAGAATCAAGGCCTTCTTTGGCAATTCCCATTTTTTCCCAATACGGAAAAGGAAATAAAGAGCCGGAATCATGTAAAAGAGAGCTAGAAAGATAGAAACTCCCATGAGTCCATATTCCGCACCTGACATCGAACCATCCGTATAGTAGATGGTTTCATATTGTAAACCAATACATAGCAATAAGATAAAAATAAATAAAATGCTGTTTTTCTTCATACACTTTCTTTCTAAATGAAGTATTTATAATTCTACGACTGTCATCCTTCCTGTATCCACATCGTAAACCGCACCTGAAATAACAACATCGTCTGGTATTAGGTGAGACTCGATAAGAAGTTGCATGTCCTCGCGTACACTCTCCTCTATATCTTGGAAGGGCAAGAAATCCTGATCTGACACATCGACACCTAGTTCCTCTTTTAAATACTCCTGAAAAGGACCATTTTCAAAGGTCTGTGCACCACAGTCTGTATGATGGAGCACCACAATTTCCCTTGTCCCCATTTGTTGCTGGGAAATCACAAGCGAGCGAATCATATCATCTGTCACTCGCCCTCCAGCATTCCGCAAAATATGAGCATCTCCCAGAGCCAACCCAAGAGCTGGCGCAACGTGTAAACGCGAGTCCATACAGGTTACGATTGCAACCTTGGTCTTTGGTTTGATTGATAAATGAAGATCTCCATGCAGTTCTACATAGGCTTGATTGGCTTTTAAAAAATTTTCAAAATAGGACATGACAACTCACTTTCTAGTCTATCAGATAATTTGAACACCAAATTATTTATATCCTATCTTACCATCTTTTCTTTGTCTTGTCAGTTGTCAACCTTCATATAAAAAAACTGGGACAGAGACATCCAGCTTCTAGCTTGGGCTTCTGTCCTAGTTTTATTTTTATGAACCTTTTTGGATATACTTATTGAGCGATCCTGCAAAGCTCTGAAGATTGAGACTTTGTACGTAGACCTCACCAGTTCCTCGGAAGGTATTCACCACTCCTTCGCCTGTACCAATAGACTGCCAGAAGCTATTTTCTAAGTGGATATTATAGTCCAAAGATTGACTCCAAGCCACCACATGGGCATTGTCAATGGTTATTTCTTGGTTTTGTAGCTCAATTTTCTTAATAGATCCAAAAGCATTAGCCAAAAGAGTTCCCTGACCTTGGGTTGTCATTACAAAGAGACTGCCTTGCCCTCCGAACAGAGCTTTCCCAATAGACTGGCGCTCCATTGTATAGAAAGCTGTACCATCAAGAGCTAAAAAGGCCCCATCATTCAATCGGTACTGCTTTTCGCCTAGCTCAAGAGCAATCACTTGACCAGGAGTATCTGGTGCTAAAGCAAGGTTTCCGTTGTCGGACTCTGCAACAGCTTGAGTGATAAAGGTACTTTCACCAGAAACCATTGAACGCCCTACAGCTTTGACAAAACGTCCCAAACCAGAACCGCTTGCATTGAGCTGGGTATTGAGACTTACATTAGGTGTATGGTAGACCATGCTACCGCGCTGAATAAAGACCGTTTCTCCCTGATTGAGCGACAACTCTACCAAAGGAAACTGCATGTGACTATCCATAGAAAATTTCATCAGAAATTCCTCCTTACTTTTAATAAATGTTAGCAATAAAATAATTAGTAATCTAAACCTGAGTAAAACGATTAGGAGAATACTTTTTTCAAGACTTTCTGAATCGTTGTCACGCCAATGACCTGAATTTCCTTAGGCGGAGTGATTCCTGTCAGAGAATTCTTAGGTACATAAATCTTGGTAAATCCCAGCTTAGCAGCTTCGTTGATGCGCTGCTCGATACGATTCACGCGCCGAATTTCTCCCGTCAAGCCCAGTTCTCCCACAAAACATTCCTGAGGATTGGTTGGCTTGTCCTTGTAGCTCGAAGCAATGGCAACTGCAACAGCTAAGTCAATCGCAGGTTCATCCAATTTGACACCACCAGCAGATTTGAGATAGGCATCCTGATTTTGCAAGAGAAGCCCTGCCCGTTTTTCCAAGACAGCCATAATCAAGCTAGCACGATTAAAGTCAAGTCCTGTCGTTGTACGCTTGGCATTTCCAAACATGGTCGGTGTTACCAAAGCCTGAACCTCCGCCAAAATCGGACGCGTCCCTTCCATGGTCACAACGATTGATGAGCCAGTCGCTCCATCCAAACGCTCTTCTAGGAAAACTTGACTCGGATTGAGTACCTCAACCAGACCACCCGACTGCATCTCAAAAATCCCAATCTCATTAGTGGAGCCAAAACGGTTTTTGACCGCTCTCAAGATACGGAAGGTATGGTGACGCTCCCCTTCAAAGTAAAGCACCGTATCCACCATATGCTCCAACATACGAGGCCCAGCCAAGGTTCCTTCCTTGGTCACATGACCTACGATAAAGATGGCAATGTTATTTGTTTTGGCCAGCTGCATAAGTTCCGCTGTCACCTCACGCACTTGAGAAACAGACCCTTGCACCCCTGAAATCTCAGGAGACATAATTGTCTGGATAGAGTCGATGATGAGAAAATCAGGCTGGATACGTTCCACTTCTGCTCGTACGCTCTGCATATTGGTCTCTGCATAAAGATAAAACTCACTATCAATGTCTCCCAAGCGCTCTGCACGTAGCTTGATTTGCTGGGCAGACTCCTCTCCACTAACGTATAGAACAGTCCCCACTTGAGACAACTGGGTTGAAACTTGTAGGAGAAGGGTCGATTTCCCGATTCCAGGATCCCCACCGATGAGGACGAGACTTCCTGGTACCACTCCGCCTCCAAGTACACGGTTGAATTCCTCCATGTCCGTCTTGGTTCGATTAACGTTTATAGAAGTCACCTCAGCCAGTTTCATGGGCTTGATTTTCTCACCTGTCAAGGACACACGTGCATTCTTGACCTCGGCAACCTCAATCTCTTCTACAAAGAAGACCAAGACCCACAGTTAGGACAACGTCCCAGATATTTAGGGGAATTATAGCCACAATTTTGACATACAAATGTCGCTTTTTTCTTTGCGATGATAAACCTCTTTCTATATCTCTAACTCACACTCAATCACTTGACAAAAATCAATCTTCTCATTTGACACAAACTGACGCATGAGCATGTTGTGAGTTACCACTATCACGGTCTGGTAATCTCGATACTTAGCCATGCATTCTAGAAAACGAGACTTCATCTCCGTAGCTGTCTCATATTGAATAGGACTATTAGGAAGTAACTCCCCATTATTTTCTAGAAACATAGCACGAGCTTTTTCAAAATTATCTGTGCCACTTTCATAGACCTGCCATTCATGTAACAAAGGCTCCACTCTTAAAGGAAGTCCTGTAGCACAAACCACATAAGAAGCCGTTTCTAAAGCTCTTGTGACTGCAGAAGATATGATTATTTCAGCTGAGGATAGTAAAGAATTGGTACTCAATTTCTGGGCTTGCTGCCGTCCCTTCTCAGACAAGGGTGCCAAATCTATCCCAAATCCCGTATAAGAACGCTCCTCTAACTCACGATAATCTGGCGCTCCATGGCGTACAAAGATAATCTTCATCCTAGTGACCAGTTGAACCAAAACCACCAGTTCGAACTCCATCAGCCGCATCTCCATCTGCAATTAAGAAAGGAGCAAATACAGCCTGAACCACACGTTCCCCAACTTCAAGAACAACCTCTTGATCTGTAATATTCTTCATCTGCGCAAAAATATGTCCCTCATTTCCAGGATTTCCATAATAATCCCCATCAATGACCCCAACTGAGTTAATCAAGACCAAGCCCTTCTTACGAGGGTTTGAAGAGCGATCATAGAGATAGAGAACCTCAGTCGGCTGCATATAAGCCTTAACCCCTGTCGGAACCAAGACAATCTCTCCTGGCGCAATAACCGTACGCACAGCAACCTTTAAGTCGTAACCAGCCGCATGCGCTGTCTCGCGCTTGGGCAATAAATTTTCATCTGTAAAAGTAGAAACCAATTCAAAACCACGAATTTTCATCATCTTCTCTTTTCTATTATCATTTATTCTAGATTATTCTATCTTATTTATTCGGAAAAAGCACGAAAAAAAGAGCACACAATTCAAATCGCTTAGGGCTGCTGGATTCCTCCCCTGACCCGCTTCACGCAGAATTGTTGCTCCACTATTTATTATATCACATTCCTATTCATTTTAAAAGCAAAATTATTTTTTCCGTCTATTTCTAAAAAAGTCCTGCATAATAGCTGCGCATTCATCTTCCAAAATTCCCATTTCAACCTCCACACGATGATTGAGACGCTCATCTGTCAAGATATCGTACAAACTCCCAGCAGCGCCAAATTTCTGGTTTTTAGCCCCGTAGACCACGTTTGGAATGCGGGCGAGTCCAATCGCCCCACTACACATGACACAAGGCTCAATGGTCACAAAAAGTGTACAATCCAGCAAGCGCCAGCTCTCCTCACTCAGGTTCGCATTCTCTATGGCCATAATCTCAGCGTGCATAACCGCTCGCTGCAACTCCTCACGTGCATTATGCCCACGACCAATGATTTCTCCGTCCTTGACAATCACACAACCAATTGGAATTTCATCGTGTTCAAGAGCAATCTCAGCCTCTTTCAATGCCTCTCTCATAAAGACTTCTTTTTCTTCAACTATATAATTCATCAATTTCCCTTTTCCTACTTGTCGATTTTATTATTATATCATGAATCCCAAGACAAAAAAAGCCACCGAATGCGGTGACTTTATAGGGAGATTATTATGAAAAAGGTAAAATAAAATCTTATTAAATCAACGCTTTTGGAGGGTGTCCCCTCCAACTCCCCGACCTCTGGACAAGGTCTATTTTTTTGAAAAAAGTTAAAAAACTTTATCAAAGCTCTTGACTTTCTCGGTGTACCGTGATATAATATAATCAAGATAAGGAAAGGAGGTGAGGAAGTTGAACAAAGAAGATTGGCTTAGGTTACTTGAAAAGGCGATAGACAATATCCCTGAAACAGTAACAGCTATCGCAAGTCTAGTGACCGCAATAACGGTCGCAAGGCAAAACAAAAAGCGTAAACCAAACTCCCGCAAAAGAAAAAGGTAAACGCTAAGAGGTAGGGGCGCAAGCCCCTTACACCTCTATTTTATCAAATGAAAAGAGGAAAAGCAATGGTTAGTGCAATAGCTATTTTTATAATTGTAATCAATGTATATATCTATCTAAAAAATAAAAAGGACAAATAATATGAGAAAAGTTATTCAAGAATTACTTAACAGTTCTATTTCTACATCTGCTATTTCACAAGGTGCCGGTGTACCATGGACTACCGTTTCTGACCTCAGAAAAGGAAAAACAAGCATGGACAAAATGGCACTTCTCACAGCAGAAAAACTTTATGAATTTGCTACAGCTGATAAGCAGTGATTTCGGTCACTGCTTTTATTATTGCAAACAAAAAAGCCCACAAGCATAAGCCTGTGGGTCATTAAGAAGAAAAATAGAATCTCCTTTCTTTTTTTAAAATTTATTTTGTAGTGATGAGCCCATCTGGCTCGATGTTAAAGGCTTCTTTATCGGCCATGCGACCATCAGGAAGCAGCATGTAGTATCCGCCATTGTAAGGTACAAATGTGTTCGATTTCATATCTCCATTGACGGCATCCAGGTAATACCATTTTTCATAGTATTTAACCCATCCGGTCTGCATAGAGCCATCACGATTGAAGTAATACCATTTTCCATTGATTTTCTTCCATGACGTGGCCATATAGCCATCCTTGTCAAACCAGTACCATTTACCATCAGTATGTTTGAGCCATTTTTCAGAATACATATATCCACGACTGTCGAAATAGAACCATGATTTGTTCTCTTCAATGTACTCAAATTGGTCTTTTGGATAAGAACCATTTGCACGAACCCACCAATAGCCTGTATCATTCTTCTGCCATCCCGTCTTGACCTCTTCGGCAGCTGCAGATGGATTAGTCAAGCGATACACATAGTAGTAAGGTCGTCCTGCATAGAGCCAAATATCGTCATGATCATTCACTGTGATGCCGTCAAAACGATAGTTACAGTGGATAATGTTATCACTATCCACAAAAATACCAGTATGGCCACCTGCTCCGCTAGAATATCCACGACGTCCCCAGATGAAGATGTCTCCACGCTGAGCATCCCAAGGAGTATTCTCAGAGATGAGTTCATATCCGTTCTTTTTGAGCCAGTCATGTTCATACTCAGTATTGACTGCCCAGCCAGCAGACGCGGCTCCAGCGCTCGTCAAAGCGTAGTAGACTGAACTTGAGCAATCGTAAGAGTCGGGGCCGTTACGATCGTCCATGCTGTAGGATACTTGACCTTTTCGTGCTCGCATCCAAGCGATAGCTGTTTCAATGTTTACTGTCATGTTTATTCCCCTTTCCAAGCATCATTCATCTGCTTAACTGCTGACTCGACGAATGTATCAAGGTCTTTATCAGTCATGCTGATGTTATATTTGCTAAGCTCAGCACGGATCTTAGCGCGAGCCTGTTCCAGCTTCTCTTCACCTTTATAGCCAGTTTCAGAAGCGACCTGCTCCACGGCACTGACCGCATTTTTAGCAAGGATTTCAACAATCTTAATTGTCTTTTCTCCACCTTTTTTGATGAGAAAATCTTTAATAGATTTGACTGCGATTCCAGCAAGGATAGTCAAGACTCCAGTAGCTGAAGCTACGATGATTTCAGTAATTTGTTGCATGTGTGTTTTCCTCCGCAATTTCTAGATTTAAGTATTTGTTAAACAGGGCATCGATACGCCCATTCCCACCTAACTTCTTGTAGCTAGAGTGCATTTTGTGAACGATATCCGATTCATGAACCGTTGTATAACCACGCTTCAGAGCGGCCGTGATGTCACGCTCAAGTCTCAGATACATAGTAACTAGATGCGCTTCATCATGAACTATTAACTTTTCATTCACTTCAGTTATTTTTTGCTTATTATCCTCGCCAATAGCGTGGATAGTGCCCAATTCGCCCTTCAGCTCCTTGAATTGTTCTTGGTTGAGGTGACCTGCTTTACTTGCTCTCATCCCAAACCAACCAGTAGCGACAACTCCGATTGTAGGAGCTAGCTGAGTGATCGCATGTATCATTTTCTCGATTATTTCAGACCATGACATAAAATCCCCCTTAATCAATCCGTGGCATGACCACAGTAAGCACGCCTTGTTGTAGCATTTCAGCAAGAAGTTGCTCTTTCCAAGTGTAGCCCTCAGACGGTTGCATCTGGAATTTTAGGATGGTAGGTGTTTCCTTCGGCCATTTTGGATTGGTATCATAAGGATAAGGCATCGATACGATATCGCCGTTCGTGTAACGACGGTCTTTAACAAGTGGCTTGATGAACTGCGCAACCTTGCTATATGTATTAGTTGGCATACCACCATTCTGGCCAACTGCCAAAGCGATGAGAACCTCAGTAATAGCTGACACGCTATCAATGTTCTCTTTGTTTGTGGTAAGATCTGTCTTTGTTTCTGCAAGCGTCTGCACTGCTTGTTTGATCTCCGCTTGTGCCTTCACGATTGCAGCACCTGGATCTAATTCTGCCTTCAGGATATCCATCACAGCTTGAATCAAGACGGCTTCTTGGTCTTGTGTACGGTCACCAGCCAATTCCCGCTGGTTAGTGCTATAACGATTCCCGTCTTGCAAACGGATTTCTACAACGGTTGTAACATTGTCTCCAAAACCACGAGTATAAGGTTTGGTTGCTAGTTCATAATTACTAATTGCCATTTGTCATTTTTCCTTTCACTTCTTCAAATTTAGCCTTGAGCTCTTCGTCTGATTCGATGATTCGTTTCATCTGTTCAAGCTCCATAGCGGTTACTGTATAGAGGGCTTCGAGCGTTGCTGACTGAGTAGCCTCATTACTGACTCTCTCACTTAGTGATTTAATTGTCGGCTGCTGATTTGTTTGTCTTGTTCGTTCATGCTGTTTTCTCCAATTTTTCTATTTTTTGATTGAGCTCTTGAATGGCCTTGATAAGATAAGGTACAAGAGCAAATGTGTTGTAAGAGTATGCGCCGTCAGGATTTTCAAAGAACGCCTCAGGAGCGTACTTCTGGACATCCTGCGCCATGATACCGCAAGCGATATCTTCTATTTTTCCATCGTACTCTTTGCGATAGCTGTAAGTTTTCAAGTTTTCGACTACATCGAGACCTGAGACTGTACTATCTTCGATATTGTGCTTATATCGACGATCCGAAATCTCTTTATTCATCGGGATCCAGTCGTAACCAGAACCGCTGTAATAGAGATATAGATAATTATTCGAAGGCTCAAAATTTGAGTATTTAGAAGAGTGAATCCAGTACCCGGATTTTCCTGAATTTTCATTGTTGTAGAAAATATGACCAGTTACTTTTAAATCTCCGTGAATAATTGGAGTGTTCCAAAATTCAGCGCGATTATAGCAATACATTTGACCTGTATGTTTAACGAACCAAGCATAGTCACCAGGATAGCCCCAATTGTTTCCCCAGTTGACCCACAAAGCTGTCTGTGACCAGTGGCCAGACCCGTTGCTCATGCCGACAGAAAATTGATTTTGACCAGTTATCCAGTACACAGAGGAGTCTTTCTCATGCGTCCCAATCTGGAATCCACCAATCCGCCCTTTGAAACCTTCGAGCAAGGTCGCCGTAACTACGACAGAGCGAAGTTTGTTGATGAAAGCCTCTTTAGCCGCAAGCGTGTCCGTGAAGATATCGCTTGAGACGAACATCCGAGCCATGGCCATATCCATGACCAGCTTATCTGCTGTGATAGAGTTGGCTCGCAAAATATCCGTGTTCAGAGTCGCAAATGCACCCTCACCAACAAACAAGCGCTTGAAGTAACCTTGAATAGCTGTCAATTCATCAAGCAAGGTCTTCCCTTTCAGCCGAATTTTTTCAGCTTCAATCAAGATTTGATTGTTCGTCGCATTAATTTGAGAAACGATAGCTCCTGCGTTGGTTAGATTTTGAACTGCCCATGAGCCAGCAAGTTGACTCTGAACCGAGCGGATAGCTTCGTCTGTGTCTTCGAGAGCAGGACGGGCACTTGTTGCAATGCTTCCCTCCTCTAATTGAGGAGCCAAAATATCGAGATAGCTTCCTTTTGCGCCATTTACTAAGTAAACGTAGCCTATCGACAATTTTCCAGCTTTTTTTCGTTCGCTCGAAAATGTCAAATATGTCCATTTGTCATCTTTCAAGATGAATTCTGGGCTTATACCTGTTGAGTCGTCGCTCCACCAATAATTTTGTAATCTAACTCTTTGTCCAGCTGAGCCTTTTATCCAAACAGACATTGTATAGGTTCCTGGCATAATCTCAAATCCGTCCTGAGCAACGCCAATTTGACCTTTTGGATCACTAGAAATTATACGTACTGCTTTATTAAAACCAGATACAGGACTATTCAAAACCTCAATTGTCCGAACACTTCCAGAGCCTGAGCCACGAAATGTCCCAGAATCCCATGAGCCTGAAGCTACACGCATCTCTTTGATTCCTCTGATATAATTTCGCCCACCTTTTGCAGCCTTAGCCACCTCAATCTGGAACAGTTGATTCGTCAGAGCCATACGAGCTACTTTATCCGTAATCCCATTTTCAGTATTGCCCAAAATTCGCTCATAGAGCTGACTAGTCTCTCTGACTCGCTGGAAATCCGTCTGGTTGGCTTTACCAGCAATCAATGAAGTGATATCTGCAAAACGGCCATCTACTGCATTTTTGTATTTGGCAATCTGGGTCGCTATCGAGCCATTTTGTGGATTCGTGATTGCTTCGAGCCTACGCTCAATGCCTCTCACATCTTCCTGATAAGCCGATTTACCAACGTAGTCCCTTGTGACCAGCTCACGGACAGAAGTCGCTTGACGAGCACTCTCCTCACGAGAGTATCTTCTCAAGGCTTCTTGTCGCTGGCCGTCTTGCCCGACATAGTTTTCGACGGATGTCATCTTAGCAGATAGGCCATCAGCTGTTTTCTGAAATTCAGATTTGGCGACGACAAGATCTGTCTTGCCATCTTCAGGAGCAGGTCCTGCATCTATACGAGTAGAGCTCCTGGTTAGCTCGACTTTACGAAATGCCACATGGCCAATCTCGTTATAACCGAGGATAATTCGCCAGAAATCGAAATTATCAGGCTTGGTCAGCGCTGGGATAGTGACTTGATAAGTCTGCCAGATAGACGTGAGAGTGAAATTGCCATTCATGATTTCAGAATTGCCAGGCGCCGTTCGATTGGCTCTTAATGACAACCAGACGTTTGGAGAACCAGAGTAGCAAATCCCTTGAAATGAGAGGGTGTAAGTCTCGCCAATCTCCAAATCAAGAAGAGCTGTCGAACTCTTCCACGAAGATCGACTACCCTCTTTTGAGTGGATTTGCATCTGCTTCCAAGTGTTAGTCGTTCCTTTGACGTTGTATTCACCGTTGATGATTTCCAATCAACAGGACTACTGTCACCTTGAGAGTATATCCAGAGCCCTCTTGAAAAGTCATAGTCTTCAGCGTAATTTCGCCCACCGATTTTCATCTTAGCAAAGGTCTGCGTAAGTCCATCGATGTCCTGTTTAACCTCTGATTTGGTCGCAAATCCGTTCATCTGGCCAGTCATGCGACTAAGAGCCTCTGTGGTCGTTCTGCGATATTCTGAAGCTTGATTGACCTCGCTTGTGACCGTCCGTTTCAGAGCATCCAAATCACCCGACAAAGCCGTTTGAGCGCTCGTAGCTTGTGACTTAAACGCTTCAAGTCTAGCAATGGAATCCAACCCAATCCGCTTGGCTTCCTGAGCAAGCAGGGTACTTGCGCCAGCGTTTCTCAAAGCTTCTTCAGCTCTGCGTTTGGCTTCTTGTAAAGGACCATTGTTGAAACTACTGAAGCGCTGATCAATGACATCAGACAGTTGACGCTTGACTTCTTCAGCCTTGGCTTTTGCCAGTTCGACGCCGTCCGCAATTTCTTTTCTCAGTAATCCTGCCTTACGATCAAAATCTAAGTCAGCATTTTGAAGAGCCTTTTCAAGGGCAATTTCTTGAGCTGATTCTGTCACACCAAGGATTGCATCAGCTGCGCTAGATAGCCCACCAGAAGCCCTAGAACCACCAACCCCTGCCTTGTCATCGAAAGTAAGAGAGATGTATTCTTCCTTCAAAGCGTCGAACTCATAAGCAATAGCTTTCTTGAATACATCGATATTGTGTTTCCAGCTCTTGAGATTGACCGTATCACCCATGTGAACAACTTGACCCTCAAGTTCATAGGCTTCAATCTTGATAGCATCAGAGACCTTGTCAATGCCCTCATTTGTAAACTTAGCCTGTGCCCACTTCCGCAACTCTTCAACGCTCTTTGCGTTGTTGTTCTCATACTCTTTTTCATTGATATAAGGATAAGAGTTGATAAGAGGACTATCAACAGTCACTCTGATAGTCGTTTCCTTTTCAGCGCCTTCAGGTTTAAAGTCGATTTAGCATGGATTCTTGTGACAACATTCTGACTGTTTTTTGTGCGTTGGTAGTCCTTCAGATTCTTGTGTGTCGTGATAACAACACCACGATTCTCGCCACGGCTCTTCTTGACAGTCATCGCAAAGTTATCACGAACCAGCTCGCCTTCCCATGTACCAACAATACTGTGCTTACCATCTAGTAATACAGAGTAGAGAGTTTCTGTTTCAGTCGTATTGAAGGTCCTACGATCCTGGATGTCACTATTGAAAGAAAAATCCCCCAAAGCAGTTTTGGTGTTTTGAACCATGCGAGAAAGAGCCATGCCACAGCTCTGACTAGTTACGCTCACTGGTGTGATAGAACGTTGCATCACATCGTCTGAAATGTGATAGGCTGTGATTTCCAGATGGTCATTGTGTTCAACAGGTTTCTTGATGCGAAATAGCTGCGCACCAAGAACAGGAGTCGGAGCCTTTATCAGCATATCTTCTTGAATGAGCTGATAGATACCAGAGTCAGAAATAGGATATTTCACAGTTAAGGTGAAATCGCCATTCATGGTCTCTTTAACAATCGCCGAAGTCGCTTCATGAAGTGGCTCTCCGTTCCAACGAACGGTTCTTACATCTTTATCAAGTAAATAAAGCAATTATGCCCACCCCCAAACCGTTTCGATTTCAAGCGATTGAATACCTGAGCCTAGAACAACCCCAACATTCTTCACTTTCGCTGGATCAACTGTGATAAAATCCCCTGACCATTTCACTGGCTTCCCTGTTGTCGTTTTAAAGCTAGGGTTGTCAGGATTATTGACCATCACAAGTGATTCAGTAAGCTTTTCAAGACGAATGACCTGACCAGCGATTGTAAATGAAGTCTCAGAAGCGCTCTGGCCAACGATTGTGATTTTAGGAAATGCAAGAGCAGAACCTTGAACGGTCAAGGTCCCACTTCTTGTCAATCTCTGTGTATCGGTACCTTTAAAATATTTGGTAGGATGGCAAGTGAAAGTTGCTTTAGTCATATAAAGACCAGGTTGCACTTCTTCAAGGTCACTCACATTGACCTTATAACACCAAAGACGAGTTGTTTTGACCCGCTCACTCTCTAGCCAGAACTTCTCACGGATAAACAGACTCATAAATTGATTCATCTGCTCTTCGGTAGGTTTTACTAGGTATATCGTATAAGATTTCTTGACCAGTTCCCTATGCTTGTTTGTCTGAACGATTGCTCCACTGATACCACCATGCTCCAAAAGAGCTGTCTTGCTCTCTCCCATAGCAATTGAGGGAGAATCATGGACAATGACCTTAAAAGGAAAAGACGATGTTCTCACACCGTCAATCACAAGCTCATTGTGCTTTATCATGTAAACCCTCCTCTCAATTGTGTCTTCCGTTGCAATTCGTCAGCAATCCTCTGCGCTACCTCATCAGCAATCCGAATGATGTCAGCTTCTTCTCTGATAGTATTGCCAGTAATGGTAATGTTGATGGTCGGTGAAGTTCCACCCATTGTCTGAGCAATACCTCGACCGATAGCACCAAGTGTTTGTCATTGAGTGGTAACACTGCTTCATTCCCAGCTTCGCCACCAACCATCATGTTATTTCCATTCATTCCAAAGATAGTTGGTTTTGTCATGATACCGCCTTTGGCATACCATTCAATTCCAATACTTGGAACACCTTGACTCAACCAATCTAATGGATTGGCCGAACCACTCACATAAAAGTGAGGTAGTGGGATGTGTGGCCAGCTAATACTGAAGTTAAACAATCCTTTGATGGCATTGATAGCAGAGCTGACAAGGTCCTTCGCCCCGTTGATAGCACTACCGATGGAATTTTTAATCCCATTCCATACGCTCGATACTGTGCTTGAAATGCCGTTCAGTACGCTTGATACTGTTCCTGAAATCCCATTCCATACGCTCGATACTGTGCTTGAAATAGCATTCAAAGTACTTGATATAAATGACTGTATCGCTGAAAAGATGGTTTGAGCCACGCTCTGGATTCCTTGCCATACAGTAGAGAATACTACCTTGATAGTTTCCCAAGCGCCTGACCAATCACCAGTGATGATCTGCATAACTGCTTGGATAATACCAAGGACAACGTTTATTGCGGTCTCGACAACGGTCTTAATGATTTCCCAAGCTGTCGTGATGACAAGTTGAATATTATCCCAAGTTGCTTGAATGAGCGGCCCTAGATAAGTCATGACTGTGTCTATAACTGCTGAAATAGCATTCCAAACAGTCTCAGCACTTGTCCTGATAAGTTCCTGGTTCTCTGTCCACCAAGTGACGACTGTCCCAAAGATACTCATGACAAAACTAGAAATCTCTGACACAACCGCGTTGATGACCTCAAGAATCGCATTCCAGACAGTTGTTACAGCTTCTCTGAATCCTTCGTTTGTCTCCCAGAGATGTTGCACAACTACAACAATCGCCGCTATAGCCGTCACAACACCCGCGACGATTCCTATGATCGGGAGTGCAGCTGCAATCATTGCGCCAAATGAGGACATAAACACAGCTTGCAGGGTTAAGAATATGGGGGCTAGCACTCCTGCAATTGTTACAACGGTTCCCATAATAACCACAAATTCTTTAATTGGACCAGGTAAACCACTAAACCATTCCGCAAGACCTCTAACGATATTTCCTAACATTTCAAAAATAGGAGCTAAAACTTCCGCAATTGTAGCGCCTAATTCTGCCATTGCCAGTGTAACTGAGTTTTGGGCTGTCTTAAATTTATCGATTGGATCTAATGTGTCTTCAAACGTGGTGCTAACTGTGCCAGCGGCATTCTCAGCTGTCCCAGCAAAGAGTGTGAAATCAAAAGTCCCGCGTTTAATAGCATCAATCATTTGTGGTGCTTTTTTTGCTCCAAAAATCTCCATAGCGAGACCCATTGCTTCTGTTTCTTTGCTTGTATTTTTTATTTTTTCAATGGTTTCTATCAGGCCTTGTTTTAAAGTCTTGCCTTCTTTTGCATAGGTTCCAGCAGCTTTAGTCATTCCTGATAAAGCAGCAGAAGCATCTACCCCACTAGCTTCAAATTGTCCTAAAAGAGCTACCCCTTCGTCAAAAGATAATCCAAGCATTTTAATTTGAGGTGCACCATCAATCGCTTTTTTCATTAAGTCGTCAACAGATACTCCAGTCGACTGTGCGATGTAAGTCGTTGAATCTAGTACCATCCCCAAATCTCTAGTAGACAATTCATAAGCTTCTAATGCCTTACTTGCTGAAATTGTTGAATTGGTAATGTCCGTTCCGTTGATTTCAGCAAATTTTATCATCTCCACAGACACATCTTTGAGCGCATCGCCGGTCAATCCAAACTGTGTATTGACCTCCCCGACCGCTTCACCAGCTTTACTGAAGTCTGTTGGAATTGTTGTTGCGATACCTGAAGCAATATCTTGCATTTCTTTCAAGCCATCGCCAGTCGCACCAGTTTTAGTGACAATGGTGTCCATACCCTCATCTACTTGACGAAAGGCTTCAAGGGCACTCTTTCCGAAATCAACTAACTTTTGACTGATGTCGGATAGTTTTTCAGAAAATTGATTGAGCAATTCAGCTTTTAAGAGATTGTTTGTCTCGCTTAAGGTTCCGCTCGCTTGTTTACCAGCGTTCCCAAGGTTACTCATCTCTTGAGAGAGATTTGAGTAAGCTGTTTTAGCTTGATTCAACTGCGTTTCCATCTTATTGGCTTCAGCTGAATTCTCACCATACTCTTGCTTAGTAAGAGCTAGTTGCTTTTCCAGATTTTCAATCTGTCGAGCAACAATATCAGATTGCGCTCCAATCTTTTTCTCAGCAAGTGCCAACTTGTCAGCTTCACTAGCGTTAGCACCTAGCTGACTTTCTTGCAATTTGAATGAGCTAACTACTTTTTCGTTCTCACTAGCCAGTTGCTTCTGCTCGTTTTGCAATTCTTTTAATTGGTTCTTGTTGTTCTGAGTGGCATTTCCGTTCTCAGCAAGTGCCTGGTTGACGCCGGCAAGCTTACTCTCATATCCTTTCAGGACATTTTGAGTAACTTCAACTTCACGTTGAAAAGCTCGATACTGATCAGCACCGATATCACCATTTTTGAATTGCTGTTCCACCTGAGACTGAGCTTGTCTCAAGGTTTCCAGTTTCTCCTTAGTCGTCGCAACTTGCTTTTGTAAGACCTCTTGTTTCTGAGTCAGGAGCGTTACGTTCCCTGTATCAAACTTCAAGGCCTTGTCAATCTGTCTCAACTCCTGACTTGCATCAGTAGCAGCCTTATTGACATTTTTCAGCGCCTTCTGTAAGGGTTGCGTGTCGCCATCAATTTCAATTTTGATACCTTTGATATTTCCTGCCATATTTCCTCCTTTCTCAAAAAATGGAAAAGCGCTGAGAGAATTTCTACGACTGATAATGCAGTCAGCCTAATGAACTTGGTCTCAGAATTGCTCTCTCAGCACTCATTTTTTCTTTAAAAACTGTCAAAATCAGCTTGCGTGGCTTTCCGTTCGCCACCCTTATCCTCACTCCTTAAATTCACATAATCCGTCTGATAATCTAGAGCCATTCCGATTGAAATGTGCTTTAGATCATCGATAGACAGACCAGTTTCTTTACAGCAGGACAGATAAGACTCTACTGTGAAGATTTCTTCGCTAGCTGATTCTGAGTCATCTGGTGCTTTTTTGTCGTCATGCTCGCATTCAGCATTTCCATCAACACAGGACCAACTTCCTGAATCGGAAAGACTTCCATTTCCATGAAGAATTGTTCATAAGGCTTGATATGAGGATTTGCAGATTTAGCAAAGGTCCAAAAAAGACGGTTGAAGAAGGTCATATCAAACTCTTCTAGCATTGAAATGTCAATGTCAGTCGCTGTCAATTCTTTTTCAGCTTCCAGCTTGTTCAATTCATTCATGAATGATTGATTTTTCAACATTGAGAACAAATCTTGGAAATAATCTTTCCCAAATTGTTGCTTGTAGGCGATAGGAGTATAGCCATTAGTGTCCAACTCATACTCCTGATCACCAACCAAAACGATTTTACGCATAGATCTTCTCCTTAAGCTGCAACGGCAGTAGGCTCATACACTTTCTTGAACCAGTTGTCATACGCATCCTTGTCATCAGCTGATGTGATTGAACGTTTAACAACTGTATCCAATGGACGCGGGCTAGCTTTGAAACTAAGTTCACGTTCGTTGGTTGATGTCCCATTCTTAGTTTTTGAGCCAAGAGATGGGCGACTGGCAAAACAGTAGTACATCACATAGCGAGTCTTATTTTTGTCGCCTTCAAACTGGAACATCATTGCGAACTCTGTCAAGCTCGCATCTGCTTTTTCAGTCATGACACCCGTCTGAGGATCCTTGATTTCACCGAGAATTTTTGTTGCAAATTCATCGATGATGTGCGGAATTTTAAGTTTACCTTCATAGCCTTCATTTGAATTCATGAAATGGTAATCCTTGTTGTCTGCTTTGATAGGGGTTGTTTCCCCTTTGGTATCAAGTGTCAGCTCCATCGCCCCGGGAAAACGAAAAACATCGCCGTAAGTGATAACTCCATCTGCTGCAAGTGTTTTGACAGGTGCGATATGTACGTTTTCTAGGCCAAAGGTTACTTTATTTTCTTGAGTCATGTCATTCCTCCTTAGTATAGATAGACCGTATAAGACTTGACATAGAGTCTTTCAGTCTCGATAAATATTTCTTCTTGAACATCGAAAAAGAGCTCGTGGGTTGTCCACAGCTCTTCCAGACGTTCTTCCAAATCTTCATCCTTATTCTCAAAAGCTAGCTCGACTGTCACGCTCTTAATCTGATGATTAACCGTGTTGTCAGCTGCATTGATGGCTGGACTCGATTCATAATAGACCAGGTAAGGTAGGTCAGGAGCGTTCCCAATTTTAAACGCTCGATAGGTGACAGGCAAGTTTACCTGTTCCAAAATAGCAGCAAAGTCTGATAGCTTCATTTCCCAATCTCCTTGATACGCTTCTCAAAGTTCTGAATTGCTTTTTCTTCAGCTGGCTTGATGTGGACGATACCAGCGACACGACCACCATTTCTTGAAAGGTGCCCGTTCTCAAGTATGTGAGTAAGACTTGCAACTGCGTTGAACACTACAAAAGAGCCATTGGCCAACTTCTTCTTTTTCCAACTTCTACGATACTTTCCGTACCGTTTCGGACTTGTCTCTTTCAACTCATCCACAGTCTCATCAGCCACTTGCTCTGCAATCTTATCCACTTCTTCAGTAACCTCATCAGAGTAAGCTGCAAGCTCTTTCGCTATCAAATCAGCAAGGTCATTACTCATTTCAAGACCTCTGATAAAGTCAACTCTAAAATTTCAGAATCGATAGGATAGGTTTTTAAGATGCGATATTGCTTGCCTTCAAACTTCGCAAACTCTTGATTCTCATACTCAAAATTTCGAATCTCAACGACCAAGCTCGGCTTTAAACCTGCTTGATTCGCTTGATAAAATTCAGAGCGAGTAACCCTCTTTTTGCGACATAAGAGAATAACTTCGACATCTTCAGAGATTGGTTGTAGTAACTTATCCTTACCTGTTACTTTTTTAGAGATCAGCGTGATTTCATGATTCCACATTCTTGACCTCTTTCTTTGATGCTAGTTGTAAATTATGCAGTCGCCATTGAAGGTGACGTGGCATATCCACCCCACCCTCATAGCGATAAGCAGCATAGTCAACGATAAACATTTCATGGTCAGCACGCTCACCAACAAGCTCGATACCGAGGTTATCGGTCAATTCGGTAATGACACTTGAAATGATTTTTTTTAACGGCTTGTCTCTCAAGCTAGTTGAAATACCCAGCTTAAGCTTCAGCAATTCTAAAAGCTGACCTTCGTCCATGTTTACTCCTCAACTTCCTTAGCAGGTTCTTCAGCAGTTTCCTCAACTGTTTCTGCCTGCTCAACTGCGGGCTCTTCCTTCACTTCTTTTGTTTCAGGGGCTGGTTTCTTAGGCTCATCATCTCCCAAAACATCAAGGAAGATAGAGCCAGCAGTGTTAGCGCCAGTCAAAAGACCGTTGGTAAAGCTATCTGTGGGCTCATATCCCTCACGAGGAAAGATATCGCCAACAGCATAGTCATGTTTTTCAGGATCAGCCAAGTCCTTGAAAGGACGGATTACTTTATAGCTCATACGCTACCTCCTTAAGCTACAACATCAGTGTAGGTTCCGAAGAATCCAGCTTCTTCATCTGCTCTCTTAATATCCAAACGGATAAAAAGCCCAAGCAATTGTCCGTAAATGTCATTGTTCACCCATTTAACGGATACTTGAGCACGGTCAAACTCTTTGACGAACTCAGTGACATCTCCGATGAAGAATTTCATGTCTCCTTCATTTCCAAACACTGTGTCATCTACTTTGTAGATTGTTTTCCCACCAAATGAATAGCCGGTAGGTGAAGCTACATCAGTTTGAAGCATGTAGCGCCCATCTTTGTCCTTCACCTTGTCAAGTGCGGCAAACATTGACTTAGTTACAACGATGCTTGCTTTATAAATTGATTTAAGCTTCTTGTTGTAGATATCTTTAATACCATCAAATCCAGCCGCATCTGCTTGGGTAGCTGTTTTGAGGACAGCTGTAACTAATGACAATTCAGTGTTTTCACCTTGATTGAACACTTCGTCTTCAACAATGGACATGATGTCATAGTCTGCGTCGTCAATCATTTCTTGTGACACAGGGACATATCCACGGTAAGTCTTGATTGAATAATCAATCTCGCTGATTGCTGGTTTTCCAAGTTCTGGATTTGATTTCAATTCATCTGTTGAAACCATTACACCATCCGTTTTCTTGATAACTGGATATTTACCAGATCCACTGTTAACTTTCACACGTTCCACAAGATCCAAAAGTGGATTACGTGTTTTGTTAACAAAATGAGGTTTCAAAACTTCAGTCGGGATCAGAGCTGCGCTTCCTGAATCAGTAGTTTTCAAGCCTACGATGTCACGAGTTTGACCAGTACGAATGTATTTAGCAATTGCATCACGTTGTTCCAATTTCTGTCCTCCACGTTTTTCTTGACTTGGGTAAGTCGGTGCTTTACGATTTAGTTCTTCAACTTGATTTTTCAAATCTTCGATTTCTTTTTCAAGTTGTTCTTTTTCTGCTTCCTTTTTATCCAATTCTTTCTGGATGTCTTCAAGGCTCTTTTCAACTACTGAAACTTCTTCATCAGTTCCAGCTTGCTCCAATTTCTTCGCTTCAAGCTCTGAGCGCTTGTTCAATTCTTTGATTGATTCTTCAAGCTCTACCACTTTGTCTGCTTTGTTGCGCATACGAGCGCCTAAAATCAATGATTTGTGCATAGGTTAAATTTCTCCTTAATTTCTTTTTTGCGCTTATCTAGCGCTTCACGTTTGGCACGCTGTTGACTTTCAAAGTCTTTCTGTCGTGCAGCAATTTCCGTTTGCGGATAGGCTGGGAAAGTACATGGACTCACTTCAAAGATTTCTAATTCTAGGATAGTGTCCAGGTACGAACCATCTGCTTGCTCTTCCGTATTGATTTTGATTGGGATGAAGCCAAAACTACATCCAATCACATCGCCACGCTGAACACGAGCATAGGCCCCAACAGCTTGCGGATCTTCTTTGTTGATGATAATATCCCCGTAAAGTCCGATTTCATCAACTCCCAAAATGACCGTTCCATTACCAGTCCGACCAAGCACCAAACTATCATCATGGTTGAATAATGCCCTGATGTCAGCTCCTTTGATGGCTTTTTCAACACCCTCACGTTTGATTACCTCAAAGTAACCTGGCCATAATTCAGTAACTTCATCGAACTTGATAAAGTACCCGCTCAAAATCAAATCACCAGTATCACTTTCTTCTCGTGTCTTGAACTGAGCAGTACGATAACTATTCCGTTTGTTCATTCTCTTCCTCACCTCCTTTCAACTTCTTCTGGTCCCCAAGTCTATCTTGTGGGATATAGTTTTCAAGAGCAAGGAGCTCATCCATGTCAGGATCAGGTGGCATTCCAAGCCAATCCCTCCATTCATTTCGACGCATTGCCATGCTTTTAGCCATCTGTTCAGCAACCGAAGACAGTTCTGTAATATCGTACGAATATAGCGAGCGAGCATTAAATTTGAAATACCGATTATTTGAAACGAGTAAGTCTCTCGTTAAGGTTTGAGTGATTGTCGTGGCGATGCTCATGACTGTTGTATTGACAAAGTTGTTGTATTCTTCTTTGTCAAAGTTACCAACTCCCAGAATAAAAGCTGGCACTCCCAAAAGCCCAGCAACTGTTTTCTTATCAATTTCAACAGATTCATTGATAGCAATATCTTTTAAACTGAGTGGCTTGACCTGTTCGACATTCAACAAAGCGTCTGGAATAATCCACGGCTCGCCTGCCTGACTTGTTGCTAAGTATTTCTTAGCAACCTTGTCTCGTCCATCTTGCGTGGCCAATTCTTGACTCGAAGAATCAACCTTAACAATTAAGCTAGGAACGTTCTTGCCATTCATAAAGCCTTTTTTGGTTTGAGTAGCAAGGTTTAAATTCCTAACAATATCCCTCAGAGCCAGCCTATATCCAGTCCCTACAAATGGATTGTCTGGATCTGGATTGATTACAAAGTGCACGACTTCGCTTGGGTTGTAGTCGATACCACGATAATTCACCGCATAACCAACATTGTCACTCTTGAACGATACTTCGCTCATAGCAAATGGTCTCAAGTTCAAATGTAATCATTCACAGGATCATACTCAACATGAAGAACCGAATTTCCGTCACCAAATAACAACAGGTCACGCACGATCTTGAAAATCCAAGTCTTGCGAGTCATGTTGTCGCATGGATTTACATCAATCTTGCGAGCTAATCCATCTTTTATGCGGACATCTCCCTTATCAGTATTCTCCATCAAGTGAATGGTCATATTAGATACCATGTCAGCAATCTTGTTGACCGCAGTGATCACATCCGGATTGCGAGCCAGTGGCACATAGCTATCACCGTCGATATAAAGACCAAAATCTGAATGAGTGATAACGTTCGTTCCGCTTCGACTCTTACCACGTTTCAAAAACCTATCTAAAAGCCCCATCTTTCCTCACCTCCTTTCTCTAATCAAAGAAGCTCATGACATTCTGATTCTTGCCAAGGTTAGCAAGAGCCTGAATGCAAGCAAAAACGCTGGCATCGAACAAGTCAATTCTTGCAGTACCACCGTCACCGTCTAGTTTCTCATATTGCACAGCGTCATCCACCTTTTCAATCGCTCTAACATTACTCACACAGTATTCGTAAGCGTCAGAATGAAGATAGTAAAATTCTTTATTCTTAACTTTGAACTCAATCCGTCTGAATCCCTCTGATTTCAGATAGAAAAGCTGAGGTTGGTCAATCATCTTGAACCGAGCTTTTTTCATCTTCGTCAGAAACTCACGGCCAAACTTCCTATCCATCCCAACAGCAGCAATCTTGAACCCTTTCTCCCTCATATTGATGAACCATTTAACGATATCATCATAGAGAACGGTCGGAGTATTGCTCATAGTTAGCCAGCCATCTGACTGCCACCCAAATAGTGGAATCCCGTCATCGTTGGCTTTCTTCTGAGCATTGACACGAGGAAAGAAAGCGTGTGTGATACAAATATCAACATCTTTCTCTCCGTCATGGTAAACTCCATAAAGAGCAGTGCTGTCAAGTCATGCAACCTTGATAAGTCAGCTCCACCATACCACTGAATAGGTAAGCGTGCTAGCTCTTCTAATGTCCAATCGTATTGACTGTCTGAAGCAATGAACTCATCAGGATTGAAATAAGCGTTCATCGAGTTCGTAAAGACATTTAAAGTTTTGTTGAAAAACTCATTTCTTGTCTGTGGATCATTCATAGCCTGCTCAGCTTCTTCTCTCAGAGCCTTGAGCGACACCGTCACACCCCATGAAGGGTTTGCTTTTTTTAGAACGTTCTCGTCAAGGTAATCACCAACATCTCCATCAGTTGATTGGTCAGCCTTACAGATAAACATAAATAAAGAATCATCCTTGACCAATTGTTTGAGAACCTTTTGACAGTATTTTAGACGGTTAGCAAGAAATCCAGTAGGAATATCACCAGCCGTAGAGATAACAAAAAGCATACTGTTTCGGTATGCTGACATTGTTTTCTTCATAAGTCCGTATTTCTTACTGTTTCTCATCGTGTGAGCTTCGTCCAGGATGATAACATTCCCATTCAAAGAGTCCAAACGGCTCTCATCATTGGCCAGTGCCTGGATAAAGAAAGAACCCTCGACACCAAAATTAGCAGTGATTGAGTGTTCCTGGTTGTTATCCTTGATACGAATGTTCTTGTCATTCCATCGTTCCACATTGAACTTCAAGAATCCAAATGCTTCCATAGCTTGCTTGACCGAGTTGGCCACGATGTAGCATTTTGAACCGCTATCCGTGTCTAATATTTGATAAGCAAGTGCGATTGCAGCAGTAAATGAGGTCTTCCCATTCTTCCGAGCAAGCATGATAAGCGCTTCTTTGAACCTGCGCTCGTTTGACCCCTTGTAGTAAAACCCAAATAGGTTAACAACCACAAAGTGTTGCCAGGGTTGCAAGAGCAAGGGTTTGTTACGGATAGACACCGCAAACATATCATCACCCTGCTGATGGACTATCGTGTTTTCGATGAAGTGGACAACGAAATCAACGATTTCCTCATCTATGTCAAATTCTGGATTCTCAAGATCACGAATGAACCTTTCAGCAGCAAGAATATTCTCCTCGCAATGTTCCTCTCTGTGAGAAATGACGTGCCGAGCATACTCTTTCGCTTTATCAAGATTACCCATTGCCAGTCACTCGCTTCTTCTTGATTTCATTCTTGAACTTCAGGACCTCAGTAAGAACTGAATCACCTTCTTGTTCTACTACCTCACCGAGCGACTTAGGATTCATCATCAACTGATTAGAGTAGCTGAGAATGTCTTTCCTCAGAATTTCCATCGCTGTCAAGATTGGAACTTTGCGCTCATTCTCAGCACCAGCCTTATTGACGTAGGTGTCTGTTACTGGATAACCCATGTCAGCATAATCTTGAGCAAGTTTCTGATACTGGTATAACATACCTGCAAAGATGTCAATAATCATTTCGAACTCTTTACGATAAGTGCCCAAGTCTTTCATCTGCTTGACCACTTTTGACTTAATCGACTTTGCTGTAATTGGTTTAGCCAAAAACTACCTCCTTTCGTCAAAATCGCTTAGTTTTTACCCCCTTTTTGTTTGAAGGTCCCCGACTTGGAAAAAGTTCCCTTCACCGGTACCCTACTGGCCAAAATGATTTTTCAAAAAGAGGGGGGGACTAAAAATTTTCATTTTTCATTTTTGAAAAAATTTAAAAATTCTTTTTTTCTTTTTTTCTGCCAGTACAATCCTTGATTGATTACTCTATCGTTCACTCTATCGTGAAACGTATTGTGTTTCTTATTCGTCAACGGCAAACAATTCCATTCAACGAATTCAAGTTCAGGATATTCAGATACAGGAAATATATGGTGAACCATTTCTGCTTGAATAGAAATTCCGTAACGCAAACTTTCTTGACAAAGATAATCATGCTTACGCATTATCCTATCACGGAACTTCTCCCACTTCTTAGATCTCAAGGATGGTCTGATAGGTTTGTTGTACATCTCAAACCTCCTTTCTCAATGCAAAAAGGACAGGCTCTTGACCTATCCCATCTCATACAAGAAATCTATGCTACCATAATAAACTCTTTTTCGTGAGACTTCAAGATGCCTTTTGTCTCATTTTATTTTGTTTATAAAATCATAGGCCAATACAAAAACAAATACGAGTGGTAAGAAAAGAAATATCAATCCATTCTCAACTAACTTTAATACATCACTTTTTCCCCAATCAAAAATAACGACTAAAAAAATTAAGGTTAAAAAATAGACAACTAGATATCCTAAAAATAATCCCAATGTTTCATCCTCCATCTATACCAATTTTATCCCTCACTTTCACATATCTTATATTTTGTTAAACTCACACTAAATCTCAGAACCTTACTAATCATGGGTTTTAAAGCGTTTCGTTTTTTCAGTTTATGCTTAACTCGTTATGTGAAAGTAATATCTAAAAAAATTAAATGACAAAGTTCCGTAAAGCATCATCAAGCTCTGCTTGTTCTATCCCTATGTATCTCAGGGTGATTGCGGGTGATGAGTGATTGAACATTTTCTGTAATGTTCCCACGTCCTTTGTCTTGTTGTAATATTTATAGCCAAAAGTCTTGCGCATTGTATGCGTGCCAACATTATCAATCCCTAGTTCTTCAGCAGCTTCATGAATGATTTGATAGGCTCTCTCACGAGTGATTGCTTTATTCTGACCTTGTCTACTCTTGAATAAGAAATGATGAAATGGTTTCCCTTCAACATATCTCCTCATTTCTTTCTTGAGTTCTTTTGTCATCCGCCTTGTTATCTGCTTGCCAGTCTTCCGTTCTCTCAACTTGATGTGCCAGCCTTGAACATCTTTAACTTTTAAAGTGAGAATATCTCCAACTCTCAATCCAGTATTCAGACCTGTGATGAATAGCATATAATACATCTCATTCCACTCTTTGAGATAATCTTTCATTGCCTGAATATCATCATTGTCTTTTATCGGCGATACAAATTCCATATCCTACCTCCTTTCCACAAAACAAAAAGCCAGCATTTGCTGACTCTTGACGATACTTCTGTTGGACAACTTTTTGACTAGAATTAAGGATGACTCCTAAAGTGTGATGTGTGTTTTTGTTTCAGAAGTTCATGCTATCATAATAGACCTTTTTTCGTGAGACTTCAAGATGTCTTTTGTCTCATGTTTATTTACAGCTCACCTTTCAAAATAGCGTACTGCTCCAGTATAATCCTTCTACGTCGATAGATTGTAGCTTTACTCATGAATTTCTGTTCTGCTATTTCTTCCCATCTCAGTTGAGGATATCTCCAGCGCAGATTAAAGATTTCCTTATCTTCATCAACTAGATTGATCAAGAGTTTGTTAATAATAGCTTTGAACCCTTCGAGAAATTTTAAGGTTGGGTCATCTGCGATTCTGATTGCGATAGTTTCGGTAGGTTTGCTTATTCCTACGCTGGGACCACTCTGAGCATCTGGGTTTCGAGTTTCTAATTCTAGTCTTCTCAAATCTATTGTACGTTGAATGTTTTGGAATTTGAAAAGTTCTCTGTCCAATGTTTTGAGGTCTTCGTCGCTCAATTTCTTCAAATTTTACCTCCGAATTTTCTAAATAATTAAATAAGCTATCGAACATTTTAGAAAAAGCCTTACTGATGTCAGAAACTATCTGCTTAATCATTCTAGATAAAACTTCAATTTCTTCCTGACTTAACTTTCTAAGCTTATTTTCTAATTCTATTTGTTTCTTCTGAGCAAGTTGTTTAGCTTTCTTCTTTTTTATCCTTCTATTCATCTTGCTCTCCACTTTCTAGTATTAGCTTTTATAAATGTAGCCTGCTCTTGCATCTGCTTCCATTCATAATCCATGATGATTTCAAGTTGATTGTTACAAAGACCTTTTAAGAAATCATTTTGAGCTTCTAGTTTCTCAATATCCTTATAGGCCCTTTCATACAGTTCATCTTCCAGAAATCTAATGCGCTCTGCCATTGCTTCCTGAATGATGATGTAAGTTGGTTTCTTGTACTTTGTCATTACAATATTACCTCATCTCCTATTTTTAGAGATTCATAGTTTGTTTGAGTAACTACGAATATTCCGTAATTTTGCACTGTGATAGTGTACATGTCGCCAATCTTCTCCTTGTAGACGACTCTGCCTTTGATTTCTGCGCCTTGATTATCGGCTCGATAGATAACCATCGGGCGCTTTTCTTCTAGTTCTTTAATGTGGATACTCTGCCAAATATTTAATCCGGCAGATAATAATATCCAGATTGCGATAAAACGTTTCAATCTGTTTCCTCCTGCTTTGGTTTAAAAGGCAATTCTTTTCTTGCTTCACTCATAATATGAGGATTGTCTGTTGGCAATGTTGCGAAGTATGTTCTCGATACTGCTGCTTGGCAAAAAATCATTTCGTCAAAAACTAGCTGACATAACTCCACCAAACACTCTTCAATATCAAACACCTCGTTATCGTCTTCACTATCCATTTGCTCTTCATAAAATTCTGCAATTTCACAAGCTTTTCTGTACAATTTACCTGCAAACTCTCTTTTCATTTCTTCCATCACTGTACCTCATTTCTCAATTCGAAACCAATTCCATACAAGAGCAAATCATTTTGAAAGTCAACGAATGCCTCAATAATCTCAGCTTCTTGAAAGTCGTATTCCTCGACCGTACCCAAGAAATCATCAATATCATTTCTTTGTACACTTCCATATTCTGTCTTAATATGTTCCATGGCTTGTTCATAGCCATCTACATCAATTGTGTAGCAGATTCTGCCACTTGAATAATCATATTTGTAATTCTTGATAATCATTACTTAACCTCCTCAATCTTAATCCCTGGGCAATCGAATACCCAGCCGAACCCAGCTTCTTCTAGTTCTTTACGGGTGTGGTGCAAGCGAAATTCTTCGCACTCTTCGAAATTGCTTAGCATCCACGTATGTCCAAATCTAAATGTCAGATATGTATTCTCTTCGGACATACCTTTCACCTTCACCAAATACCGCTTCTCTTTCTCGACCTCGTAGCCGAACTGATGCATGTTGACGAGAATTTGGATAAAGTTATCTGTATTCCACATCCAGTTAAAGAGAGTCTTGTCATTTATAAATTCTCCCCAATTATTCAAACAAAGATATGCAATGTTTTTATCTAAATTATCTTTGTTTATCTCATACCAAACCGCCACAGTCGGTGGAACTTTGACTGGTTTGGGTTCGTCTAGTTGTTTGATTTTATCAATAATTCCGTCTACATCAATACAATTGATAATTCTATTTTTACTTTCTTTTAAAACGTTACAATAATCAATCAATTCTTGTTTATTCATCTTCGCTTCCTCCATAAATCAAATAAACTGCAATAACTAACTGAGACATGCCTGGTGAATAGCCAATCCAATCATCAAACTCCTTAGATTTTGGCAACCAATCCTTAGTGGCTCCCAAATCATAGTCTTTAGGTTTTTCATCAGCAAAGATACATTCCATCGCTCCCATAAACGTCATGCCATCTTCTGTCATTTCCCAGAAATAGTCCGCACGTTCTTTCACCGCTTGTGGTAAATCTTGCTTGGGAGGTTTAGGTTTTCCATCTTCTACCGACCAGCCGTATACTCCATTAACTTTTTTCTTTAAATCTTCCATCATCTTCTAACTCCTTGCTTTCTTTAAAATCGTCAACATAAAAATAATTGACATTCTTAGGGTTGACAGACAAATTTCTAATCCTCATCAAATTTCCATTGTTGAACTGGCTAGTAATTTTTGTCAGTTCTTTTTCTGTAAAGTTTCTTACTAGAAAACTAAGTTCTTCACCATCAGAGAAGCAAATTTTTATTTTTTGATAATTGCTAACTTGCTCACTTTCAGGTTCATAACCAAGCAAGTATCCTACGCTTACTCCAAAATAATCTGCTAACTCATCTGCTCTATTCGTTTTGATTTGGCTTTCTCCATTTTCCCAACGTTGAATAGTCCGAGCTGGTGCAGCTATTGCTTCAGATAATTCCTGCTGAGTCAACCCCTTTTCTTTTCTTAATTGTTTTAGTCTGTTCATCCTTCAAACCTCCCTAAAACGGCAATCCATCATCTGGAATATCCATCGGATCACTTGCTCCAAAACTTGGTGGCATCTGGTTTTCCATGCTTGACTGATTCGCAGAATTATCCTTCTTTTCAAGTGTTTGAAAACTTTCAGCTACCACTTCTGTCACATAGACACGTTGTCCTTGCTGATTATCATAGCTACGAGTCTGGATGCGGCCTGTGATTCCTACAAGAGCACCCTTTTTAACCCAATTTGCGAAATTTTCAGCTTGCTTACGCCACATGATGCAACTGATAAAATCAGCTTCTCGATCACCTGCCTGATTCTTAAAATTGCGATTCACTGCCAAACTGAAAGTCGCAACAGCCACATTTGATGGCGTGTATCGTAACTCAGGGTCACGAGTCAAGCGACCTACTAACACAACATTATTGATCATCTTTCTTTTCCTTTCCTGTCACACATTCAACAACTGAGTAACCGATAAAAAAGCACAGAAAAGTTATTCCAAATTCTTTAATAAATTCAATCATTTTCTTCCCCTCCTTCATTTTCTAAAACGGCATCTTGTGTAAAAGTGTTGCCAATTTTATAGTATTTGTATTCCTCGGCTGTCACTTCAAATGTTTCTTCAATGCGCTTATTTCCTACATATCCAGAAACGACCAGAATACATCTTCTTTCGGTTCTTGTTGGCACAAGTACCGAACTTTTACCTGTCGCAACAGGTATGAACGTTGTGTGGGGTTCATCGATGTACTTATCTACTACCGTCCCACTCGAAATCTGGTGACATGCTACGAGGAAGGATGTGAGTAAAACAACACATAGGATTTTAAAATATCTCATGCTAAATCCTCACAAGAACAAACTAGCTATCCAAATAAAAAATGCACATGTAATGATTTTTGAAATACTGCTTTTTACAGCATATGAATAATCCTCGTAAGATTCTTTTTTACTGGATAATACAGGAAAAATGAAAGATAGTAGCACATCCATCCCAAAAGCTTGCCAAACTGTAATTCTGCCAACTGGAACGATCGTTGTGATAATTTCATTCCATCCATACTGAACCACGAATGGCGATGCAACAATTACAAATACCAATCCTAAAATAATTCCTAAATTTTTCATTTCAAATCCTCCTCTTTGACAAACACCCCGTCAATCATCTTACCTTTGCGGTCCTTAATGACTTCATAAGCTTCTTCTAAGCAACTTTCAGCTGTAGTTCCATTACAAAATGAAACCGTACTAACCACACTGTCAAGAAACATCAAGTCAGACTTAATCAGAGGGATCTGTGTCTCGTTGTGACAGACATGAGCATATAGCTTCTGAGCTATATTGCCCAAACTAGAAACCATCAGCAACAATTCAAGTTCTTGTTGATTTGCTTGAATCTGAGCGCCGTTCTTAATCTGCTGTTCAAATCCAATTAAGACTACCTGGATATCACCAAGTGCATCATAGATCAGTTCAGATTTATCCTTTGCGATACCTTCAAATAATTCTCCTGACTCTTCCATCAACTTCAAGAACTGTTTGACAGGATTTGCTTCATGTAGATTTCTGTCAACAAACCACTGTTGAACCTTTTCTTCCAAATTCATTTTTGTATTCATCTTACTTTTCCTCCACTTCTTTAAATGATTCCATTGTCTTAATAATTTTTTCTAACATAGATTTATGTAGCGTGATGTAATTATTTTTCTTCACCTGTTCACAGAAGATACAAATTCGTTTGCCAAAATAATTACAATTTTCAGTCGAACGGTAATTTTTATCTGCTTCAATTTGTTCTTTGTTAGCTAAACTAACAAGAATTACTTCATCAGATTCGTTCCAATCAGGAATTCCCAGACATTTGTGTACATTTTCAAATGCTAAATCGGTTAAAATATCTCTAGCCATTATTTTCCTCTCTTTTCTTCGTAATCAAGTAGTAGCAATCAGCTGCTCCGTAATCAATCCTGATATTTTCATCACTCATGCTTTTCCGAAATCGTGGATTACTGATTGCTGAGTAACTAGCTTGATGTTTCTTTAATTCATTAATTGCGCTATGTATATGGCTAAAACTCCCAATGAGTATCTTGCGGTGACCGTTATAAATGAAGTAGAGCTCAATCATCTTTGCAAAACTCCTTGTAAATTTTTTCGAAAATTTCTGACACCAATTTTTCAGGTATATTAGATCTCTCGTTGTATGATTTTGAGAAGTTCTTCCACTCTATGTCCTTCTTGATAATTTTATTCTTAAGATTAAGTTCAATATTGCTTCCAAAAATCGTCCGTTTTTGTAAAGGATAATCATAATTATTGTATCTAGCTAGGTTTTTGTATGGAATTCTGAATCCAATAATATCCTCAATGTAGGGCCACAGTCTGTCAGCTGCTGGATTCTCAATAACCCAAAACTGTGGTCTATATCTTTTTATGATTTCTATTGTGTTGAAAGCTGTTAGCTCGCCATTGACCCTTTTTAAAAATTGCCTGTCGTACTGATAATTTATATAGGCTGACTCGTAATCCTGATTTGCCCTGATCGTGAACGGTGAAGGTCTTACTTGTGGAGCAAACAAGCTATCAGACACATCATTGCGTTTCCAACACGCATTCCCATTTTCCATTGCAGAAGCATTTGACCATGATTCACATGGCGGACTAGCTATTATAAGGTCAGGTTTTGGTAATTTGTCTAACACGTCAAAGAGCGTGTTATCTCCAAATAAACGTTTGTAATCAGCAAGGTCTAGATTTATGAAATGATTGTTCTTGTTTTCTATATCCATTCCGATTGAATAGATTTCAATATTCGTCCCCCCCCCCGAACTATTCAGAGAGTTAGCGCCATTGAAGTAAGAACCATTTCCACTATCAAAAAGCGCCCAAACTGTCATTTTTTTAATGATCAATACCTCCTAAAATAACTTCAACTGCTTCTCATAAGCATCAAGTCTCTGTTTAGCAAGGTTGAAGATGTCTCCGTCTAACTCACAACCTACATACTCAAAACCTAATTCTTGACAAGCGATCAAACTACTTGCTGAACCGACGTGAGTATCGAGTATTTTATCTCCTTCTTTTGCGTAAGTTTGAAGTAACCAAAGATAAAGATTTATCGGTTTTTGTGTTGGATGGATTCTAACCTCATTCAATGCCTTATTTCCTTGCTGAATATGACCTTCAGATATTGACTTTCCTTGCATCATACCATTCCACATATAACGAAATAGTCGTGTGCTATCATGTAAGCTGCAGTATGCTATCTCACAATCTGAAAAACTTGACTGGCCATTAACTTTATCCCAAACGATACGGCCGGGTCCGAAAGCATAATCAAAATAATTCACACCCCAAATAATTTGATTTTTAGATACCCTGAAAAGTTCGTCGAAATAATCTCTATTTGGAATTTGCCACTCTGATGTTTCGCCATAAAGCCTATTGACACCAATCGGACTGACTTTTCGACCATAGTATTTTCTTTTTTCTGGGCCAGAAAAATATGGCGGATCGACAATAGCTAGGTCAAAGTAATCATCAGGATATTGTTTCATGATATCCATACAGTCACCGTTTAAAAATTTCATCATCCCTTCACCTGAATCACATAAAAATTACCAAATGATCTTAGCGCCTTGGCCACCTGCATTGCGACCGCACGAGAAACAAACCGAATAGCTCCCCTCTCTTCTGAAAATGAGATATCAATTCCAGTCACGCCGATTTTAGCAGACATCAAGTACGGTTTTTCTTCTTTTGTTCCGTGTTTCAAAATAAACATCAGTTTCTTCCTTTCTCAAGTCTTTCTAGCATTTCTTGTTTCTTCTTCTCAAGGTCCTTTTTGGTCTCGTCACTAGTCTTATTGACATAGTCTGGTTGTGACCATTCAGGAACGTTGGATTTTGCTTGTCCTGGACGGTTGAAGTTCTTGCTATTTTGATATTTTTGATCATCCTCATCTACCTGCTCAATAGTTGTAAAACCTTTCTTTTTCCAATTTTCAAGAATCCCTCTCAGATACTTGAAACTAGGTTGATAAACCTCCGAAGTTATCTCAATTGCACGGTTTAACATATCAAAACTCATTCCATCAAGTCCTACATATTCAAGCAACTGTTGATGTTGTTTATTGTTTATCCGAATACCGCTATGTTTCAAATTTTCAGATAAGCTGGAACTAACCATCGTCTTATTATTTTCTTTCTCTATCTCTGTATCTATATCTTTCTCTATCTCTGTATCTATATCTTTCTCTATATCTATATCTCCGTTACGCTTTGTTACATCGTTGTTACATTGTAACGCTAATTGATTCTCTCGAAACTTACGAACCCTTCTGGCACTTGCTGTTTCACTACCAACCATCTCAGGAACTTGCTCTAAAAAATAATCACGGTCAGAGTTTCTAGTCAGCAATCCTTTGCTTTCTAAAAAAATCAATGTAATTTTGATATCTTCAACGTTTTCATCAATGACAAGAGCGATTTCTTCAGCTAGATTATCAGCAAGACCATCATAGTAGATGTGCCCGCCATCCTCTAAACTAATCAACATCATTTTGAGATAGATGATAGTGTGGGTATCGCCACCTGCAATCTTACGAAGCAATTTCATTTCTTTGGATTTGAAAAAATCCTGAGCTAGTTGAATCCAGTAGTATCGCTTGTTTTTAACTACCATTGATATCCTCCGTTTTAATCCACAAATGTTTCTTTTCGAGTCACGGGATCAATATCCACACGTTGACCAGTTTTAAAGTCGATAAACCCTTTTTCAATCTTCGGCGCTTGAAATTGAATGTTCTTTTTCTGTCTCATGGCCATTCTAAGCTTGATATTCATAATCAATGATTCAATCAAGATTACTGATACTAGTGTGCCTACTGCGATAATTTGTAAATTGTTCATGTTTTTATCCTCTTTTTGTGCTATAATATAGTCAAATAATTTTGCTAAGACCTTGTCCAGAAGCCTTTTAGTAAAGTTATTATAGTTGATTCGAGAGCCATTCCTTGATGGCTCTTTTTGACCATTTCTTACCTGGGAGTTCTTTAGGAAATCCCTTCATGTAACGATAATTATCTGAAAGTGTCATACTTAATTCCTAGAAAATCACAGGTAGTGCTCACATCCATCAACTCTGGATAGTGGTCGCTATCTTTTTCTATTTCGACTAGCCTTGTGATTGTGTCCTTGATAATAGATTTAATCCATTCAGACAGTGAAAGTAGAACATTGTCCATCTTCTTCCCCTTTCTAGACGTCATCAAATGAGTTTAATTTCATGATTTTCATCTTAGTGTTTGTGCTTGGCTCCCACGTCATCCAGTAAGCCAAAGCTGCTTCTGCAAATTTCTTCGGTAGCAAGTCATAGCGACTAATATTGAAGTGGTCTTTAAAGTCAATCTCAGCTTGTCTAAAGACTGACTGAGCAAAAATCTTATCCGCATAAGCTGGGCTATCAATACCTCCAAGGCAAGCCACGACCCGAGCCTTGCGCTTCTTCAGTAGCGACTGAGCGTAGCTTGGATGAATCGGTTGTTCACTCTTGAGGTAGTCGATATCTTCCAGCATAGTAGCCTGTTGCTCACGTAATTTCTTTTGCCCAGTAAATAAAGCAATAAAGGCATCCTCGTCCAAGTCCTCACGAATGAATCCGCCCTGCTTGCGAATGGCTGGCAAAACCTCTGATGTCACCCAGCGCTTAAACTCTTTTGCTTGAGGTAACTTGCTGGATAAGATGAGAGAGTATAAACCTGATTCGTTGATGATAATGGTATTTTGTGTTCGTCCTAGATTGTCGGTGAGTCCGTATTTCACGGAGTCATCTTCATCAACGTGCCGAGAAATTGCGTCCAGAGGTTTAGCATATCCTAAGATATCCGCTACATCCTTCCCGACAAACCAAGGCTCATCATCAATTGTCAAAGTACGGACTTCCTGCCCGTGAAAATTAAAAATTTCGTTCATAATATTCCTTTCTACGCTCTCTCCTTTTGCTATAATATAAGCAGAAAGGAGGTGAGAATATGAAACAATTCATCAAAGATTGTTTTAATGAGAGTGATGAGAATGATTCAATCACAATCACTTTCTCAAATGGTGATAAGATTGACTTTTTCCAAGTATATGATGATTGCTCTGACACTGCGAATCATATAGTTCTTGTCGAAGTTAAAACAGATTTTCGACATCTAGTCAATCTTGATTATGTAGTACACATTCGTTCAAATGCGTAATCTTTCAGCACCTAATTTTTATGATTAGGTGTTTTTTGTTGCATAGCACGTTTTCTGATAGCTTTCCCCAAACAATCAGCTAGGTGAATCATGTTTGGAATCTTGCTTCCCTTAATGCAATAAACAGCACCCAAAGCTTCATAGTAGGTTTCTGTGTGTTCCAAAATATCATCAATCATATTTTCAAAATGTTTCTCAATGATTTCTTTGATGACATCATTATCTTGTCTTGTATTGTTCATTTCTTACTCCTCAAATTTTTCCCAAGGCTCGTTAATTCGTAACTTTTTATTGATGCGAAGTTTCAAGTCGTCGCTCCCTTTTCCATCTTTAAGCAATTGTGTGATGGTTGATGGACTAACACCTACAACGATAGCCAAATCCGTCTGTGACCACCCACGTTTTTCAATTCGCTCTTTTACAAGCTCAATCCATTTAAGATGTTGTTGGCTCATATATTTCTCCTTTCTGCTATAATAGTTTTAAAAAATAATTATGAGGTGGAACAATGAAGCTGAACCCTGACTGCATTCGTGACCTATTGCTTGATATCGAAGCAAAATCTACATTTGATAATGTTGTGATTTACAGCGAAGAAAAGGACGAACCTTTATTTAATAAATATGGAGTGGATACGATTTTTTACCATATTCGTCAAGCGGATTACGCAGGATTTTTTATTGGAGAAGTAACTTATACTTTTGATTTATCCGCAATTATTATCGACTTGTCTCCAGAGGCACATGAGTTCCTAGCTAACATTAGACAAGATACAAATTGGAATAAGACTAAGAGCATAGCTTCAAAAGTAGGTTCATTTTCATTGAATGTTTTAAAAGACATCTCTATAGAAGTCATTTCAAAAGTTATTTCAGACCAACTCAACAAGTAAAGTGACTTTTAGTTCAGAAAATTTTGGCGTTGTTTCTAGACTTTTCAATTCATAACTTTTTACCCCTTTTAATTCCTTGGAATCCAATATCAATTTATTGTCACGTAAGGACAATCTACTTAATCGTGGCCTTTCTGTGCTTCTTTTAGTAACATACGGCCAATGTTTTGGTCTTGGCATCTGCTATTCCTCCTCTCTATCAAATATATAAATTAAAGAGTTAGTAAATTATTTTATAAAACGCTTGACAACTTTTACACTAAGGTGTAAAATGAAAGCATAATTAAAAACCTTGATAAAACATTATATCTATCAATTTCTCTTGCTCGCCAAAGCTATTTATTTTTAGATAAGTTTTAACTTAGTTTTTTACTAACTCTTTAACTTTACAAAAACTATTTTACACTTAAGTATTATTTTTGTCAATAGAAAATAACACTTTTTTATAAAATATTTTTTGTCATGTCTTAGAAAAGGTGATATGACAATGTTTTCCACACTTGAAAAAATTAAGGAACTTGCTCTAAAACGAGGGATAAGCCTTCAAAAAGTCGCCGAGGATTTGGGCTATAGTATAAATTACCTTTATACTTTAAAAGAAAAAATACCTAAATCTGACCGTCTACAAGAAATCGCTGACTACTTCAACGTGTCCACAGATTATTTACTTGGTCGCACAGATAACCCAGCAATCGCTGGTAATCATGACTACAAATGGGAAGGTAAGACTCTAAACGTTGAAGAAATGGCATCTAATGTCATGATGTTTGGTGGCCGAGAATTAACAGACGAAAAGAAGAAAATCATCCAGTCTATCATTGAAGGTTATCTAAAAGAAGCTGGTGATTAGAGGTACTGCTTAGTGACCGAAAAAGAAATTATAAGTCATTTTCAGATTCGTATTATCGATTTTGATGGAGATTTGATGCCAGACGAACTTGGATTTTACGAAAAAGAAACCAATACAGCTTTCCTGTCGAGTAAACTCAGCAAAAAAGAGAGGGTTAAGGTCCTACTTCATGAACTAGGACACAAGGACCACACACGCTCAGAGTATCAGAACGCTCGTCTGCGATGCGAAAACGAAGCTGATAGGAATATGATCCATCATCTCGTAAAAGACGCACTAGAAAGCTTAGACGACCCCACGGAGTTTGATTACCTCAAATTCATGTCCTACTACGATCTAAAAACTATGACGAATGAAATCATGGTAAAAGAGGAATATCAGACTTTAGTTGGTTAAATATGTTTATAAACTGCTGAAGCAGAAAAGAAAGGAACTACTTATGGCATTGTTTGGTAAAAAGCAAGATGAAAGTTTAGAGGTTGAACTCTTCACAGAGGAACCGAATGAGCGAGTTTTTGAGTTTAAGAAATCAAAAACTGTTGTAAGAATCGATGATTATTTTATCAGGATTGCAAGAAAGACAAATGTGTCTAATGTTCTTCTTCATGGTCTTGATGGCGAAAAGTCAATTCTTCTCTCTGAGATTACAGCATACCAATTGAAAGAACCTGGCTCAACTGTTGGCTATCTTCAACTTGTTTACCCTGGTTCTTCTGATACAAAAGGTGGTGTGTTTGATGCCGTAAAAGATGAAAACACAGTAACCTTTACCAAAGATGAAAAAGCATCTATTTTGGAATTAAAGAAAGCCATAGAGAAGGCTTTAAAAGATAAAGTCAAGAAATAAAAAAATCCCCACACTCTCTATCTCTAAATTCTGAGTGTGAAGACTCAACTTTCCATTTTTGACAAAATGAAATATATTTGATAATATATAGTTACTAACCTAGGGGAAATCCTAGTGCAAATAACCTGGTTGGCACAAGCTGCTACGCAGAAACGGTAACTATAAATTTAGTTACCGTTTTTTGTTGAATTAAAAACAAAAAAGCTCCACAATCTCCCTCGCCAAAGTTTGATTGTGAAGCTTACCCTTATAAAAAATCAGCCATTAAAAAGGCCTCTTTTCTATACCCTATTTTACACCATGAAAGGGGTGATGTCAATATTCTCAATGTTTAGACCTTGTCCAGAAGCCGATAAACAAGGAGAATACAATGAAATATAATAAAACAAAATACCCAAATATCTATTACTATGAGACTGCTAAAGGCAAGCGTTACTATGTCAGACGTTCTTTTTTCTTCCGAGGTAAAAAAAGAGAAAAAAGTAAAAGTGGTTTCACAACTCTCCCTCAAGCTCGTGCAGCCTTGGCAGAGATTGAGCAACAAATCCACGATCAGGAATTAGGTATCAATACTAATCTTACACTTGATCAGTATTGGGATATCTATTCTGAAAAGAGATTGTCAACTGGACGATGGAATGACACTTCCTACTACCTCAATGACAATCTTTATAAGAACCACATCAAACCAAAGTTTGGTTCTGTCCAGCTTAAAAACCTAGATAGAAATGAGTATGAACTCTTTATCGCTGAAAAGTTGCAGAACCATACTAGATACACTGTCCAAACCCTCAATTCCAGCTTTATGGCATTGCTGAATGATGCCGTGAAAAATGGGAATCTGCTCTCAAATCGCTTGAAAGGTGTCTTTATTGGCCAGAGTGATATTCCTGCGGCTAACAAGAAAGTGACTCTCGAAGAATTCAAGACTTGGATAACAAAGGCGGAAGAGATTATGCCAAACAATTCTATGCTCTGACCTATCTTACTATTTTTGGACTGAGAAGAGGAGAAGTCTTTGGATTGCGCCCTATGGACATCACTCAAAACGACAGTGGACGGGCTCTACTGCATCTTAGAGATAGTCGAAGCAACCAGACCTTGAAAGGGAAAGGAGGGCTTAAAACGAAGGATTCAGAGCGATATGTCTGCCTTGATGATATCGGAACAGACCTTATTTATTATCTGATAGCTGAAGCTTCTAAGATTAAGCGAAAGTTAGGAATTATCAAGGAACAACAAAAAGATTATATTACCCTAAATGAAAAAGGTGGTCTCATCAATCCAAACCAGTTAAATAGAAACTTCAATCTAGTAAATGAAGCGACAGGATTGCATGTAACACCTCACATGATGCGCCACTTCTTCACAACTCAAAGCATTATTGCAGGAGTTCCACTTGAACAATTAAGTCAGGCGCTAGGCCATACAAAAGTCTATATGACCGATCGTTACAATCAAGTAGAGGACGAACTTGCTAAGCGACAACAGACCTATTTCTTAGCCATATTCGCTAAAAAATCCCCGCCAAAATCTCAAAAAGTCCCCGCCAATTCCCCGACCAAAATCCGAAAAATACCGAAAAATATCGAAAAATGATTTTTAGAATAGTCCCCAAAAGCCTGAAATAGAGCCAAAAAACTCCACCTGATTGGGTGGAGTTAAGGGAGATTATTATGAAAAAGAAAAGTTTAGGATATTTGTTACAACAAGTTAGGAGGTCTTCTTGTAACTGTCTATAGTATACCCGACCTATCTTAAACAAATCTTAAAAATCTCTTATGACCAAACACTTTCTAAAATATTTGTTTGTTCACGACCAGGACCTACTGAGAAAGTAGAAATACGAACACCAACCAATTCACTTACACGACGAACGTAGTTACGCGCATTCTCAGGAAGATCTTCCAAATTACGAACTCCAGTAATATCTTCTGACCAACCTGGCAACTCTTCATAGATAGGCTTGCAACGTTTCAATTGCTCAAGACTAGCTGGATAGTAGTCAATACGTTGACCATCAAGATCATAGGCCACACAGATTTTCACAGTATCTAAACCACTCAAAACATCGATAGAGTTCAATGAAAGATTAGTAATACCAGAAACACGACGACTATGACGCATCACAACTGAGTCAAACCAACCCACACGACGTGGACGACCAGTTGTTGTACCATATTCATGACCCACTTCACGGATACGTTCTCCCACTTCATCAAACAACTCAGTTGGGAAAGGACCGTCTCCAACACGACTCGTATAGGCTTACATACACCAACAACCTTGTCAATCTTACTCGGACCAACACCAGAACCAATCGTAACACCACCAGCCACAGGGTTTGATGACGTAACAAATGGATACGTACCTTGGTCGATATCTAGCATAACACCTTGTGCACCTTCAAAAAGCACACGTTTACCGTTATCAAGCGCATCATTCAAAATAACAGATGTGTCTGTCACATATTTCTTGATTTGTTGACCATATTCGTAATATTCTTCAAAAATATCATCGAAATCAATCGCTTTACCGTCATACAATTTTTCAAAAAGACGATTCTTTTCAGTAAGGTTACGTTCTAAACGCTCACGGAAAATATCTTTATCCAAAAGATCTGCAATACGAATCCCAACACGAGCAGCCTTGTCCATATAAGCTGGACCAATTCCCTTAATTGTAGTACCAATCTTATTGTCGCCTTTAGCTTCTTCTTGCAAACGATCCAACTCGATATGATAAGGCAAAATGACATGCGCGCGATCAGAAATACGCAAGTTATCAGTTGTAACACCTTCCTCATGAAGATAGCTCAACTCTTTTACAAGAGATTTAGGATTTACAACCATACCATTCCCAATAACAGAGATTTTTTCAGGGAAGAAAATTCCAGATGGAATCAAGTGCAACTTAAATTTCTTACCATCAATCACAATCGTGTGACCTGCATTATCACCACCTTGGTAACGTGCAATCACTTCTGCATTCGCTGAAAGGAAGTCTGTAATCTTCCCTTTACCTTCATCACCCCATTGGGTACCTACAACAACAACTGAAGTCATAATTTTGTCTGAGCTCTCAGGCTCTTCCTTTCTCACATACATGGCAGGACTCTCACCTGCAATTATATCTTACAATTTATTATAAGAAAAAATCGCCTTTTTATCAAGAAGAAACAATAGAAAGATTTGCTATTTCCAACTATTAAAAAATGTTTTAGAAAAAATTCCGGCTATTTATCATTATTTTTCCACAAAAAGTTAAATTTGTTCGGAAATTAACTCATACTGTCTCAACAAGCAACAAAACCTTGTTTCATTATCAATTTTTCAAGATACAAACGATAAGCAACACGATAATGGTAAACAATAAAATCCCGATAGCTCACAATACGATATCGGACAAGATAATAAATCAAAAATTTAAAATGAACATGTTCCCAGTCAAAATGATCTCCGAAGAACGTACCATACTCTTCTTCAATATTTCTATAAAAATCCGTCATCTGCTCATAAATCTTTTGTAACATAAGCTTATACCCCTTTACTTTTTATAAGCTTATTCTAACAAAAAATTTTACACATTCACTATCAATTCCTGAATTGCTTAAAAACCAACCTCAAAAAGATAACAAATAGGAAAAGTTGACAGAATAGGAATAAATTTACTACCTAAATTAGACTATTATAGATCTTATTAACTGTGTTAAATACTAAAAGAGACTGAGGCAAAAATCTTAAATTAAGAAAACGCATAGCATCAGATTGTACTGACCCCAATCTGTATTGCACAGGGCTAAGTCCTTTTAGTTTTACCTTAATTCGTTTATTGTTGTAGTAATCAATATAGTCTACAATGGCTTGTTCCAATTGCTAAGCGACTGAAATGACTTCTCATAACCATAAAACATCTCCGATTTCAGAATGCCAAAAAAGGACTCCATCATACCGTTGTCTTGGCTGTTACCTTTACGTGACATGGATGCTTGAATTCCCTTACTCTCTAGGAACCGATGGTAAGCATCGTGTTGGTATTGCCAACCTTGGTCACTATGGAGAATCGTATTCTCGTAGTGCTTCTCTGTGAAGGACTGTTCCAACATGGTTTTTACTTGTGCTAAGTTCGGTGAAGTTGAAAGATTATAGGCAATAATTTCGCTATTAAAGCCATCTAAAACAGGCGATAAATACAATTTCTGCGTGCTATTTGGAATGGCAAATTCTGTCACATCTGTGTAGCACTTTTCCATTGTTTTAGAGCCTTCAAATTGACGTTGAATGAGATTATCTGCCTTCTTACCAACATCTCCTTTATGAGAAGAATATTTTCGTTTCTGTCGCATTTTAGCTTGTAAATTGAGTACTTTCATCAAGCGTTGAACTCTTTTCTGATTTACCAGATAACCACGATTTCTTAGTTCTAAATGAATCCGACGATAACCATAATTTCCCTTGTGTTCGATAAAAATTAATTGAACTTCAGCTTTAAGCTCTTGGTCCTTATCTGGTTTGTCTAGCTGTTTCAAGTGATAGTAGTAAGTCGAACGAGCTAGTTTAATGGCTTTTAGAAGAATATCTAACGAAAACTCAGTCATTAATTCTTGAACAATTTCGGTCTTTCTTCTTTCTCTTTTTTCTCCTTCAATCGGAGTTCTCTCAACTTTTTTAGGATGACATTCTCCGCTCTCAGGTAGTCATTTTCTGCTTGAAGACGTTCTAATTCTGTCCTCTCTTCAGGTCTCGTTTTTGCCTTACGTCCCATTTTAGGTACTCTCCCTCTTGTTTTCTCAACAATAGTATACCCGTTTTTCTTGTATTGTGCTAGCCAGTTAAGAAGTATCGTACGACTTGGGAGGCCGTATTCAAGAGAAACTCTATCTTTAGTCCAGCCTTCATGTAAGACTTTATGAATCATTTCTTGTTTTAAATCAGGAGAATAGTAACGATTTTTTCCTTTTTTGACGAACTTTATTCCGTAACGATCAATCAATTTAATCATGTATCTAAGATTAGAATTGTTTATCCCAAATTTATTTGAAAGCTTCTCTAGCTATATCCTTATTTTCTAAGTTCATAGATCTGAACTTTATCATCATATGTTAATTTCATAATAAAAACACCCCAAAAGTTAGATTTTTCAGACTGTTTTTAAAATCTTTCTCAAGGACAAATATAAAATCGTCAACACTTTGAAAACTTCAAAAAAGTATTTTCATCGCTCTAAACATCAAAAAAGAAAGGACGAAATTTGTCCTTTCTAGATATTACCTTTTCTTCAATCCACTACAGTTGACAGAGAGCCTATTTTTATGTTCACCAAAATAAAAAAAGAGGACTAAACCTCTCTTAATTAACTACTCCGCCAGTAGGACTCGAACCTACGACATCATGATTAACAGTCATGCGCTACTACCAACTGAGCTATGGCGGAATAAAGCTAAGCGACTTCCATATCTCACAGGGGGCAACCCCCAACTACTTCCGGCGTTCTAGGGCTTAACTTCTGTGTTCGGCATGGGTACAGGTGTATCTCCTAGGCTATCGTCACTTAACTCTGAGTAATACCTACTCAAAATTGAATATCTATTCAAATCAAGAAAACCGTTCGCTTTCATATTCTCAGTTACTTTGGATAAGTCCTCGAGCTATTAGTATTAGTCCGCTACATGTGTCGCCACACTTCCACTTCTAACCTATCTACCTGATCATCTCTCAGGGCTCTTACTGATATAAAATCATGGGAAATCTCATCTTGAGGTGGGTTTCACACTTAGATGCTTTCAGCGTTTATCCCTTCCCTACATAGCTACCCAGCGATGCCTTTGGCAAGACAACTGGTACACCAGCGGTAAGTCCACTCTGGTCCTCTCGTACTAGGAGCAGATCCTCTCAAATTTCCTACGCCCGCGACGGATAGGGACCGAACTGTCTCACGACGTTCTGAACCCAGCTCGCGTGCCGCTTTAATGGGCGAACAGCCCAACCCTTGGGACCGACTACAGCCCCAGGATGCGACGAGCCGACATCGAGGTGCCAAACCTCCCCGTCGATGTGAACTCTTGGGGGAGATAAGCCTGTTATCCCCAGGGTAGCTTTTATCCGTTGAGCGATGGCCCTTCCATACGGAACCACCGGATCACTAAGCCCGACTTTTCGTCCCTGCTCGAGTTGTAGCTCTCGCAGTCAAGCTCCCTTATACCTTTACACTCTGCGAATGATTTCCAACCATTCTGAGGGAACCTTTGGGCGCCTCCGTTACCTTTTTAGGAGGCGACCGCCCCAGTCAAACTGCCCGTCAGACACTGTCTCCGATAGGGATCACCTATCTGGGTTAGAGTGGCCATAACACAAGGGTAGTATCCCAACAACGTCTCCTTCGAAACTGGCGTCCCGATCTCATAGACTCCTACCTATCCTGTACATGTGGTACAGACACTCAATATCAAACTGCAGTAAAAGCTCCATGGGGTCTTTCCGTCCTGTCGCGGGTAACCTGCATCTTCACAGGTACTAAAAATTTCACCGAGTCTCTCGTTGAGACAGTGCCCAAATCATTACGCCTTTCGTGCGGGTCGGAACTTACCCTGACAAGGAATTTCGCTACCTTAGGACCGTTATAGTTACGGTCGCCGTTTACTGGGGCTTCAATTCATACCTTCGCTTACGCTAAGCACTCCTCTTAACCTTCCAGCACCGGGCAGGCGTCACCCCCTATACATCATCTTACGATTTAGCAGAGAGCTGTGTTTTTTGATAAACAGTTGCTTGGGCCTATTCACTGCGACTGACTTAAAGTCAGCACCCCTTCTCCCGAAGTTACGGGGTCATTTTGCCGAGTTCCTTAACGAGAGTTCTCTCGCTCACCTGAGGCTACTCGCCTCGACTACCTGTGTCGGTTTGCGGTACGGGTAGAGTATGTTTAAACGCTAGAAGCTTTTCTTGGCAGTGTGACGTCACTAACTTCGCTACTAAACTTCGCTCCCCATCACAGCTCAATGTTATAGATATAAGCATTTGACTCATATCACACCTCACTGCTTAGACAGACACTTCCAATCGTCTGCTTTTAGTTAGCCTACTGCGTCCCTCCATCACTACATACTCTAGTACAGGAATATCAACCTGTTGTCCATCGGATACACCTTTCGGTCTCTCCTTAGGTCCCGACTAACCCAGGGCGGACGAGCCTTCCCCTGGAAACCTTAGTCTTACGGTGGACAGGATTCTCACCTGTCTTTCGCTACTCATACCGGCATTCTCACTTCTATGCGTTCCAGCACTCCTCACGGTACACCTTCATCACACATAGAACGCTCTCCTACCATACCTATAAAGGTATCCACAGCTTCGGTAAATTGTTTTAGCCCCGGTACATTTTTCGGCGCAGGGTCACTCGACTAGTGAGCTATTACGCACTCTTTGAATGAATAGTCGCTTCTAAGCTAACATCCTAGTTGTCTGTGCAACCCCACATCCTTTTCCACTTAACAATTATTTTTGGGACCTTAGCTGGTGGTCTGGGCTGTTTCCCTTTCGACTACGGATCTTAGCACTCGCAGTCTGACTGCCGACCATAATTCATTGGCATTCGGAGTTTATCTGAGATTGGTAATCCGGGATGGACCCCTCACCCAAACAGTGCTCTACCTCCAAGAATCTCTAATGTCGACGCTAGCCCTAAAGCTATTTCGGAGAGAACCAGCTATCTCCAAGTTCGTTTGGAATTTCTCCGCTACCCACAAGTCATCCAAGCACTTTTCAACGTGCCCTGGTTCGGTCCTCCAGTGCGTCTTACCGCACCTTCAACCTGCTCATGGGTAGGTCACATGGTTTCGGGTCTACGTCATGATACTAAGGCGCCCTATTCAGACTCGGTTTCCCTACGGCTCCGTCTCTTCAACTTAACCTCGCATCATAACGTAACTCGCCGGTTCATTCTACAAAAGGCACGCTCTCACCCATTAACGGGCTCGAACTTGTTGTAGGCACACGGTTTCAGGTTCTATTTCACTCCCCTCCCGGGGTGCTTTTCACCTTTCCCTCACGGTACTGGTTCACTATCGGTCACTAGGGAGTATTTAGGGTTGGGAGATGGTCCTCCCAGATTCCGACGGGATTTCACGTGTCCCGCCGTACTCAGGATACTGCTAGGTACAAAGACTATTTTAAATACGAGGCTATTACTCTCTTTGGCTGATCTTCCCAAATCATTCTTCTATAATCTTTGAGTCCACATTGCAGTCCTACAACCCCGAAGAGTAAACTCTTCGGTTTGCCCTCCTGCCGTTTCTGCTCTGCCGCTACTAAGGCAATCGCTTTTTGCTTTCTCTTCCTGCGCCTACTTAGATGTTTCAGTTCACTGCGTCTTCCTCCTCACATCCTTAACAGATGTGGGTAACAGGTAGTACCTGTTGGGTTCCCCCATTCGAAATCCCTGGATCATCGCTTACTTACAGCTACCCAAGGCATATCGTCGTTTGTCACGTCCTTCTTCGGCTCCTAGTGCCAAGGCATCCACCGTGCGCCCTTATTAACTTAACCTTATTTTTCTGACCTTTCAGTCATAAACTCTTATTAATACTACAGCGTTTTTCGGTTTATTTTTCTTGTTACTATTTGATATAGATATTCAATTTTCAATGTGCATTACTTGGTGATCTCTCACCAATGGAGCCTAGCGGGATCGAACCGCTGACCTCCTGCGTGCAAAGCAGGCGCTCTCCCAGCTGAGCTAAGGCCCCACAAGACCTCTCAAGACTAAACAAGACCAATGCGCAGTTCCTTTTCCTTAGAAAGGAGGTGATCCAGTCGCACCTTCCGATACGGCTACCTTGTTACGACTTCACCCCAATCATCTATCCCACCTTAGGCGACTGGCTCCTTACGGTTACCCTCACCGACTTCGGGTGTTACAAACTCTCGTGGTGTGACGGGCGGTGTGTACAAGGCCCGGGAACGTATTCACCGCGACGTGCTGATCCGCGATTACTAGCGATTCCGACTTCATGTAGGCGAGTTGCGACCTACAATCCGAACTGAGACTGGCTTTAAGAGATTAGCTTGCCGTCACCGGCTTGCGACTCGTTGTACCAGCCATTGTAGCACGTGTGTAGCCCAGGTCATAAGGGGCATGATGATTTGACGTCATCCCCACCTTCCTCCGGTTTATTACCGGCAGTCTCGCTAGAGTGCCCAACTGAATGATGGCAACTAACAATAGGGGTTGCGCTCGTTGCGGGACTTAACCCAACATCTCACGACACGAGCTGACGACAACCATGCACCACCTGTCACCTCTGTCCCGAAGGAAAGCTCTATCTCTAGAGCGGTCAGAGGGATGTCAAGACCTGGTAAGGTTCTTCGCGTTGCTTCGAATTAAACCACATGCTCCACCGCTTGTGCGGGCCCCCGTCAATTCCTTTGAGTTTCAACCTTGCGGTCGTACTCCCCAGGCGGAGTGCTTAATGCGTTAGCTACGGCACTAAACCCCGGAAAGGGTCTAACACCCTAGCACTCATCGTTTACGGCGTGGACTACCAGGGTATCTAATCCTGTTTGCTCCCCACGCTTTCGAGCCTCAGCGTCAGTTACAAGCCAGAGAGCGCTTTCGCCACCGGTGTTCCTCCATATATCTACGCATTTCACCGCTACACATGGAATTCCACTCTCCCTCTTGCACTCAAGTTAAACAGTTTCCAAAGCGTACTATGGTTAAGCCACAGCCTTTAACTTCAGACTTATCTAACCGCCTGCGCTCGCTTTTACGCCCAATAAATCCGGACAACGCTCGGGACCTACGTATTACCAGGTACGCTGGCACGTAGTTAGCCGTCCCTTTCTGGTAAGATACCGTCACAGTGTGAACTTTCCACTCTCACACTCGTTCTTCTCTTACAACAGAGCTTTACGATCCGAAAACCTTCTTCACTCACGCAGCGTTGCTCGGTCAGACTTCCGTCCATTGCCGAAGATTCCCTACTGTCGCCTCCCGTAGGAGTCTGGGCCGTGTCTCAGTCCCAGTGTGGCCGATCACCCTCTCAGGTCGGCTATGTATCGTCGCCTTGGTGAGCCGTTACCCCACCAACTAGCTAATACAACGCAGGTCCATCTGGTAGTGATGCAATTGCACCTTTTAAGCAAATGTCATGCAACATCTACTCTTATGCGGTATTAGCTATCGTTTCCAATAGTTATCCCCCGCTACCAGGCAGGTTACCTACGCGTTACTCACCCGTTCGCAACTCATCCAGAGAAGCAAGCTCCTCCTTCAGCGTTCTACTTGCATGTATTAGGCACGCCGCCAGCGTTCGTCCTGAGCCAGGATCAAACTCTCATTAAAAGTTTGAGTTCTCACTCATTTCTGTCACTGACAGATTTATTGTTTTTCATTGTTCAGTACTACAACCTTAGTTGTAGTGCCCTGCACATTGGTTCGTCTTGTTCAGTTTTCAAAGGTCTTTGTCACTCGCTTCTCTCAAGTGACAACTATATTAGTATATCACAGCCGCTTTCGCTTGTCAACACTTTTTTGAAACTTTTTTAACTTTTTTCATCAAGTGCCTCAACCGCAACATACCATAGTCCGTACGGGATTCGAACCCGTGTTACCGCCGTGAAAAGGCGGTGTCTTAACCCCTTGACCAACGGACCTGAGTTGTTATTTTCAACTCTTACTATTATACAGACTTTTTCACCTTTGTCAACACCTTTTTTATCTTTTTTCATTTTTTGCATGGCTTCCTAGTATGTACGGATGTCAAACTCTTTAAATACAATACGTAAGTCTCTTAATACTCTTTGACGACCTCGGAAGCGTTCATTTCTTAAGACGCGTTCTAACTCTTCTTGTTTATCTTTACTTTGTTTGTTTCTATAATTTCTTAGTGTCTCATGAAAGAGATAATAATCATCTAGCCAAAGACCGCCCTCACTGATACGATGACTAAGCTCACCTACTTCTTCATAGGGTTCTTTATCATATCTTCGTTTTTGACTTTCTTGCTTACGGATATAGTCTAGGATTCGATTCCGAAACTTGGTTTTAAAATATTTCCTTAAACGAGGAATATCTTCTGCCAGCTCTTCTTCTCTACTGATCAATTCATGTAAGCAAATCATACCCTCTTGTTCCCAATCCGATAGCTCCCATAAATGAAGGTAATATTCATTTCTACACTTGTACACAATTCCCTGGACTTCTTTATACAATTCTTCAATCATATTGTTCCCCTTTCTAGATACAGTCTAACAGATTCAGAAACACTTTGTCCCATTTCCCCCATTCTGTTCTCTACACTGCCTCAACTGCACAAAAAAGAGAGGGCAAGCCTCTCTCTGGGTTATTTTTCATCATTCATTTTTGACTTTACTTCATCATAAGATAATGCATGAGATTCCTCTTCAACTGTTTCAGGCATCTTTCCTGTTTCGTAAAGAGATTTAATTTGTGTACTATCCAATGTTTCGTATTTCAATAATGCTTCTGCAATCAACTTGTGAGTTTCACGATTTGACTGAATAATTTCAGCAGCTTTATTTCGTGCTTCATTCAATAATGAACGAACCTCTTCATCAATTTCATAAGCTGTTTGTTCTGAAATTGATTTTTGAGGACTCTGTGCACCAAACATAGCATGGTTTCCTTCATATTGTACTGGGCCAAGTTTTTCACTCATACCGTACTCTGTAACCATTGCACGCGCCATTTGTGTCGCTTGTTCAAAGTCGTTTGAAGCTCCTGTGGTTTGGACATTAAAGATAATTTCTTCAGCTACACGGCCACCCATTAAACCAGCCAATTGCTCTTTCATATCTTCTTTGGAAAGAAGCATTTGGTCTTCCTTAGGAAGTGCAATCATATAACCGCCTGCACGGCCTCGTGGTACGATAGTAACTTTATGAACAACACGGGCATTCGATAAGACTAGACCAACAATGGTATGTCCAGCCTCATGGTAGGCAACCAATTCACGTTCTTTTTGTGAAACTGTCTTATCTTTCTTAGAAGGACCAGCAATAACTCTATCTTCTGCTTCATCAATATCTGAGGCATCAATTATCGATTTATTGCGACGAGCAGCAACTAAAGCAGCTTCATTCAATACATTCTCTAAATCAGCACCAACAAAACCTGGAGTTTGTTGGGCAACTAATTTCAAATCAACATCTTCTGCTAAAGGCTTGTTCTTAGCATGAACTTTCAAGATTGCTTCACGACCTTTAACATCAGGGCGACCAACCAATACTTTTCTATCAAAACGTCCTGGACGCAAAAGGGCAGGATCTAGTACATCTGAACGGTTTGTCGCAGCGATGACGATAATTCCTTCATTTCCCTCAAAACCATCCATCTCAATCAAGAGTTGGTTCAAGGTTTGTTCACGTTCGTCATTTCCTCCGCCAAGACCAACTCCACGTTGACGTCCAACAGCATCAATTTCATCGATAAAGATGATAGCTGGTGCTGCTTTTTTGGCATCTTCAAAAAGAGAACGAACACGACTAGCTCCAACCCCGACAAACATTTCTACAAAGTCAGAACCTGAAATACTAAAGAATGGAACACCTGCTTCTCCGGCGACTGCTTTAGCAAGCAAAGTCTTACCTGTTCCCGGAGGTCCCTCTAGAAGGACACCTGCTGGAATACGGGCTCCAAGTTTGTAAATCGTTTTGGATCTTTTAAAAATTCAACAACTTCAACTAGTTCTTGTTTTTCTTCCTCAGCTCCAGCAACATCTGAAAATCTTACTTTAATATCTTCTTTATTTGCAGCTTTAGCTTTACTACGTCCAAAACTCATCGGGTTACGGCTATTATTTCCTCCCATATTTCCCATCATCGAGAATAGGAAGAAGAAAAGAATACCGAATGGCACAATGGATACAAGAATATTAATCCACATACCACTTGAACTTTCATGCTTAACAGTTACTTCCGCTTTATGGTCAGAAGCAAGTTTTTGCAATTCGGATACTGTCGTATCTGAAGGAAGAATGATGCTTGAAAATTTCTCTACTGTTGTAGCAGAAGGAGAAAAGAATTGAATGCCTGTTTCTTCTTTACTTGTTTTAGGATTTTTATAAACACCTGAAACCTCGATAACACTGCCATTTGGTTGGTAAGTCAATTCTTTTACATTGTCATCGGTAATTTCTTTTACCAATTCTGTATAATTAATTTGCTCACTTTTCCCTGCAACACTACCTGTACTAAAATACTGGTAAGCTGTAACTAGGAAAAAAATAAGTAATAACCATAGAAAAGGATTTTTAATTAAACCATTATTTTGTTTTTTCATTAAAAATTGTTCTTTCTAATTTGAATACACTTCTTCTTTCAATACTCCAACATAAGGAAGGTTACGATAATTTTCTTTGTAGTCTAAGCCATAACCTACTACAAACTCATTTGGAATAGTAAAGCAAGTATAGTCTGCCTCAATTTCTACAACACGTCCCTCTGGTTTATCCAATAATGTTGCAATCTTAACAGAAGCTGCATCTCTTGCAATAAACATATCTCGCAAATTCTTCAAAGTTTGACCTGTATCAATGATGTCCTCTACAAATAGAACATGTCTTCCTTTAATATCTTGAGTTACATCTTGCTTGATATTGATGACACCACTACTTGCTGTTCCACCATGATAGCTAGAAACCATCATAAAGTCCATTTCAATATGTGTATCAATATGTTTAACCAATTCAGCCATAAAAGGGATAGATCCTTTTAAAATCCCAATTAAAATCGGATTTTTTCCTGCATAGTCTTTAGTTAGTTGGGCACCTAATTTTTTAGCAGCTTCTGTAATTTCATCGTGTGAAACAAGGATTTTTTTAATATCGTTTTCTAACATTTTTTTACCTATCTATTTTTTCTATATAAAGTACAGTGTTCATTATATCATTTTTCGTGTTTTTACTCAAATTACTGGTCGCAATTCCCAAAATTGAGACAATTTCACCAAATTGCTCAATAATCAGAGCTGATTTCGCTTTTCCATAGGGATTTTCAAATCAATAAATAGACGTCTGAGTTTTTTTCTATGCCCATTTTGAATCAAAAAATCTCCTGTTTTTCGATGACGAATGTGTATTGATGTTTCCCGTGAAACAGGTACCTGCTGAATGAATTCACCTTCTAAAGGAAGTCCAAAGGAAAATAAATAACCTTGGTAAGATACCTGATTTTGATAGTGTAACACAAGTTCATCTTCCTTTTCATCAGACTGAGGACTGATTTTACAAATCTTAAACCATTGGTACTCTTTTATCAATTCATAACCATTTTTTAGCGGATGACGATACTGGCTTTTAGTTTTTAAAATCTGCCGAACTTCTTCAAACTGAGCTTTTGTAAGATTCAAATCTGGAAAACGATTCAGATAAGTTTGAAGTAAAACTCTTTGTGTCGACTCAGAGTAAGACAATAGCTGATCTAAATTCTCTACATCAATATTCTTTGATAATTCAGCTATAGCTAAGTCATAATCTAAAATTTCATTGCCGATGCTTAAGATTGCATATCTAAATCGAGGATTTTCTTTTTCTAATTCTGGTAAATAAGAATTTCGAATACGATTGCGAAAATAATGATTTTCCTGATTTGATATATCTTCAAAGTGGAAAATTGGTGGAAAGTCTTTTTTCTGAAAATGCAAGAAGGGCCGAATGATTTCTATCTCTCCGACTACTTGCTTCTCCTTAATTCCTGATAGATAGCGCAAACGAGTGCCTCGAATCAAACGCATCAAAATCGTTTCCACCTGGTCATCAGCATGGTGAGCAGTGACTAAAGCTGTCGCACCTGTCTTTTTCATAACCTCTTGAAAAAAATCATAACGAAAATTTCGAGCACGCGCTTCAGAAAATTCTCCTGAAAAATTGCTGATATAAATAGGAAGCTCTGCTTCAGCAGCCAACTTCCTTAATTCCTGTTCTTCCCAATCTGATTCTACTCTCTGCTTATGATTAACATGAGCTAGAATCAATTCAATTTCTAACTCTTTTTGATACGTAGATAATACCTTAAATAGAAACATAGAATCTAATCCACCAGAAAGAGCTAGCACCACCTTAGTATGCTTTTTGAAATATCCCTTCTTGAGAAAATGATTTAAAAAATCTTGTTCCCTCATTTTAGAACCTCATAAACATCCTTGGCTATCTTAGAAATCGTATCATAATCAGAATTTTTAGTGAAAATAGAAAGAATAAATGGAGAATCTGCATAGACAACACCTGTATCATGCTTAAATTCATCCGCATCTCCAATTTTATGAGCTACTTTAACAGAAACACCTTTGGCAATTCTCTCATTATCAAAATCTGTTTTAGTCAAAGAATCCAATACAAATCCATTTTGGTTATAAATAGCTTCCATGACTTTCCCAGCCATTTTAGAAGAAATCAATTTTTCTTTTGGATCCCAATCATCTCCCATAATAGCAGACGTCTTGGATTTGAATATAGCATCAGATTGATTTGAAATGTAATATCCCAATAGATTATGAGCTACATTATCCGATTCTTTAGATACTTTTGTGATTAAGTCCTTTATAGAATACTCTTTATTATCCTCTTTTTTAGGGAGACTACCACTTCCCTCTGGTTTATAAGAACCTGGAAAATCATTGACTGCTGATACGTATTTTACAGTCGTGTCTAACTGATAAAAACCCTCATTTATTTTTTCTTGCGTATAGTAGAGATAAGGTAATTTTAAAATGCTAGCTGGATACATCTTTTCATCTTGATTGATACCAGCTTCTTTTCCAGTAGTCAGTTGCTTAACATAAATAGAGAAAGAAACTTTCTGATATTTTTCAGATAATATTTCTTGCACTTTATTCATCCGATTATCTTCTTCAGAAGTTAATTCCTTATCTACCCATCCAACTTGATCAATATGTAGAAATTCTTTCCCTTCTACAAACATGGTCTTATCAATTGAAACTTGCGAATAAGCTGATAAGGATGATTTCACTTCTTTTAAATCATAAGGACTGTTATACAGTTTAAAATCAGATTCTAACCATACTTTTTTTATTGTTGGAGTTACCTCTGACTGATCATATAAAAATCGTTTGTCTGCAGCAATAAATTGATGATTGGATAACTTAAATACTGGAATTCCTTGTTTATTTAAACGCCACTCGGTTATTTGAAAACTTGTTTGGGGAGTCAATTTTCCAGATTCCACTACTAAATCTTCATTCGCATAAACAGGAACCTCTCCATAAACCATGGGATAACTTAATTTTTCTCTAAAATAAATACCAAAGTCAGATTGTGAAAGGTAATAAATTTCTTTCGAAGTATATACAACTTCTTTTTCTGTGCTAACGACTTTTGAAACTGTCAAAAAACTTGGTAGCAACAAAATAATTAAGAATTTACGCATTCTTCCTTTCCTTTTCCTCTTGTAAACGCAATAGTTGATTTTTATCAGACAACTCTTCTAGTTTTTCATCCGATAGACTCAAAAATTGCTCAATTACGTCTAATAAATTTTCCATTTCATCACCTTGGAAGCAAGTCAGGAATCGTATAAACAGCTTCCCGATTCTTAGAATAATAATATTTTGCACGCATGTATTTAGCAGCGTAATCTTCATCTTTCAACTTTGTAGCAAAAGCTGTCTCTTTCTCCTTTTCCTCACTCAAGTTTTGATACTGAGTTTGCAAGTCTGATAACTGTTGACGTCTTTGGAGTAATTGGTGATAACTTTGAGCAAGATTATAAGTTGGTAAAATGAACAATAAAATCATCAAAATAAGAACCCAACCCATGAAACGATTACGTTTTTGTCGTTCCTTCATCAGATAGCGACGACGTTGATGTTCATTTTGAATAAAAGAATTATTCAATTGTACGATATTTTTTTAGACATTTTCTTCTACCCGTGTTTCACTGATAATTTCATACATGCCTGCTGCATCTTCTTTTTTTGTACTATCTTTCATCTCCAGTACTTTTACAAGTAGCAACTTATTTCCAAAGCGAATTTCAACTTGGTCATTAACTTTCAAATCCGTTGAACTTTTTGCCAAGATTCCATTTACCTTGATTCTACCTTTATCTGCTACTTCTTTTGCGACTGTACGACGCTTGATAATTCTTGATACTTTTAAATATTTGTCTAATCTCATTTTTATTACCTCAAATTATTATTGTACCATTTTTCTCCATTTTATAGAAGAAAAATGTTAAAGAGAATTGCCTTCTTTCGACACTTTTATCTCTAATAAACTTTCTCCAAAAATGAGCAGACCTTCTAAAATTTCATAGTCCTTCTTGTTTCGAACATCAAATACAACTTCCATTAATCCCTTATTCTCAGCTATAGCTGCTTTTAAGTTCGTTGCGGATAAAGCTTTAAAATAATCTTGAGCCAAGAACAGTCGCTGAGTAATTTTTTCAAATTGAACTGTAATCTTATTTTCTTTTCGTTCCACACGTTGAACAAAGACCCTATCAAGATAAGACTTAACCAAACCAATCTCTAAAAGATAGGCTACCACGTCTGGGTACTCTCCAAATCGGTCCATCAACTCTTCTTGTAATTCTTCGTAGTTGACACGGTTGTCAATTTGACGAATTTTCTTGTAAATTTCAATCTTATGTCGTTGATCAGAAATATAAGTATCAGGAAGATAGGCATCAATTTGTAAAATCAATTCGGTATTTCCTTTGGTTTTTGTGTTCCCATTACCATGTCGTTTAGCAATAGCTTCCTCCAATAACTGCGAATACAATTCAAAACCAATAGAATCAATGAAACCAGACTGGGATTTTCCTAAAAGATTTCCTGCTCCGCGAATCGAAAGATCTCGCATTGCAATCTTAAATCCTGATCCCAATTCTGTAAATCCTTTAATCGCTTCTAATCTCTTCTCGGAGACTTCACTGATTGATTTTTCTGGACGATACATGAGATAGGCATAAGCAATACGATTACTACGACCGACTCTTCCTCTTAACTGATACAAGGTTGACAAGCCCATATGGTCCGCATTTTCAATAAATAAAGTATTGGCATTTGGAATGTCCACTCCTGTCTCAATAATGGTAGTTGTCACCAAAATATCATACTGACCTTCAATGAAATCCAGTAGAGTATTTTCTAACTGAATCTCACTCATTTGCCCATGAACATACCCAATCGAAGCCTCTGGAATCAACTCCTGTAATTCGGAAACCTTCTGGTCAATCGTGTCAACTTTATTGTAAAGATAGTAAACTTGACCTCCACGCTCCATTTCACGCAAGACAGCATCACGAATCACACTATCATTCTTTTCTAAAACATAGGTTTGCACTGGATAACGATTAGTCGGCGGAGTTTCAATAACAGACAAATCTCTGATTCCCAACATAGACATATGAAGGGTACGAGGAATTGGCGTTGCTGTCAAGGTCAGGACATCTACTTGTTTTTTCAGTTCTTTCAAGGTTTCCTTATGCTTGACACCAAATCGCTGTTCCTCATCAATAATCATCAAGCCCAAATCAGCAAACACAACATCTTTTGACAAAACACGATGTGTTCCAATCAAAATATCAACTTGACCCTTTTTCAATTTTTCAAGTGTTTCAGTCTGCTCTTTTTTACTTCTAAAGCGACTCAATACATCAATATTAACTGCAAAATTTTGGAATCGTTCCTTAAAATTCGTATAGTGCTGTTGCGCTAAAACCGTCGTCGGAACGAGAACGACAACCTGTTTGTGATCATTGACTGCCTTAAAGGCTGCACGCATAGCAACTTCAGTCTTTCCAAAACCAACATCCCCAACTAAAAGTCGATCCATTGGTTGAGAAGCCTGCATATCTCTCTTGATTTCCTCAACACTACGAAGTTGATCATCCGTTTCAACATAAGGGAAGGCATCATCAAAAGCATGTTGATCCTCATCATCAGCTGAGAAAGCAAACCCTTCAACTGACTGCGTTCAGAATAAAGTTTAATTAAATTGTCAGCTATATCCTCTACCTGGTTCTTAACTTTTTGCTTGGACTTTTTGAAATGACCATCATTTAATTTATTGAGTTTTGGCGCTTTCCCATCACTTGAAATATATTTAGACAGTAACTGAATCTGCTCTACTGGTATGGAAATTTGATCCCCATTTTGATACTGGACACTTACATAATCACGGTGAATTCCCTTGATTTCAATTGTTTCAATTCCTAGATATTGACCAATCCCATGGATATGGTGAACAACATAATCTCCTTTTTCAAGTTCATTGTAATCTTTTAATCTCTCTGCATTTGACGCATGTTGTCTTCTAAAACGACGCTTCAATTTCTTTTGAAAAATCTCATGTTCAGTTATCAATAAAATCTTTTCATCTACAAAATGAAAACCATGTCTGAGATTACCCTCGATTAAGTTTACAGATTCTTTACAGATACTTGACTTATCTCTGGAATCTAATTTAATCTGATATTCCTCTAAAACATCCTCCAATGTTTTACTTCCCATTGAATTGCTAGACTGAAGAATAATAGTGTAATTCATTTTTTTGTATCGCTCAATTTCTTCTTTTAGAAAAGAAAATTGATTGAAAAACTCTTGCATGGGATATTGATTAAATTGATAAATTTGATCAAACTTGAGATTTCCTAACCCTTTTTGCAGGTTAGAGAAAAAGGTAACCGGACTCTGTTTTTTATAGATTTGCTCTGTATCAGCAAAATACTGCATCTCAGAAAATGCTTTACTGTTCTGTAATTCTTCTGTAAAGTATTGTGCTAATTCTCTTTCAAAGACTTCATACTGATTCATTAATTTCTGATAATCATCAAAGAATACTGGGGTATCTTTTTCAATATAGTCAAAAACAGTCCATGTCTTGTCATAACACAAAGATAAAAACTTTCTAGAATCTAAATGAATTTGTTTTTGATGAAAACTTGAAAGAATTTCTTCTAAGTATGATTTTAAAATAGGTGATAAGGTCTTTGAAATTTGTTTTTCTAAAGCTGACTGACCTCGTTGATAATCCTTTTCTCTCAAAAGCATATCACTAGCTGGAAAGATGGTGAGTTCTGTCTGATTTTCTTTCGATAATTGTGTTTCGACTTCAAATGACCTAATACCATCGACTTCATCACCAAAAAACTCAATTCGGCAAGGTTCTAACTGAGATATTTCAAAAATATCTAAAATATCTCCTCGCAGACTAAATTCGCCCTGAGTTTGTACTTGAGTAACTTTTCGATAGCCTACCTCTTTTAACTGATGGATAAGTGCATGTTGGTCATATTCTTCACCAACTGAGATTTTTATAATACTATCTTTGAATACATTGGGAGACGGTAAAATCAATCGGCTTGCTGCGATATTACAAACTAAAATCCCTTTCTTAGATGAATCAGTCAAAAAACGCAAGGCTTCAACCCGTGAAATGATTTTTTCTTGTGAAGACATCAAAAACTCGACCATAGGGGAGTCATCTACCAAAAATGGATAGACAAGTTCCTCACCCAAGATAGAGATAAGATCACTAACAAGTCCTTCTGCTTCTCCATAAGTTGACGTCAACAACACAATCTTATCTTCTTTTTCTAGACTACTTGCAATTGCAAGAGCCTTAGTAGACGTTGATAAACCAAGTATTAGTTGTCTTTTCTTATCTGTCAGATTTTGATGCCATTTTTTGATCTGATTATTTTCTAAGAATAAATCTAATAAGGTCACCATTTATCCGTTATACCTCTGCATTGTTTTCTCAAAATTTTTCTCTTGTAAATAATAGTTTACAGCATCGTCAACTTTGTCAATAGACTGTAAAATGCCGATATAATCATCCTTGTCAAACTTACTCAAAACATGGTTAACAACTGACATGCCATTTTTAGGTCTTCCGATTCCAATCTTAACACGATTAAAGGTTTGGGTTCCAATATGTTGAATAATAGACTTGATACCATTATGACCACCTGCTGAACCTTTTGCTCTTAAACGAATTTTCCCAACTTCCATGTCAAGGTCATCGTAAATAACGAGTAAATCTTCAATATCCAAACCATAATAAGTCAATAAAGCATGGACTGCTTTTCCACTTTCATTCATAAATGTCATTGGTTTGACCAGATAAATTTTTTCTCCATTTAGGAAAAAGGATGCTAGGTCAGCTTGAAATATCTTATCGTGTGTAAATGTGACATTCTGTTTTTTCGCTAGTTGGTCAATCAACATAAAACCAACATTGTGTTTTGTTTCAAAATATTTATCCCCTGGATTTCCTAATCCTACAAGTAATTTGGTCATTTATTTTTCCTTTCAAAAGCCAAAAGGGTTGGAATTTTTTTCCAACCTAATTGACACTATTTATTAAATTTCTTATACATTAAAGCGGAATTCCATGATATCGCCATCTTGAACGATATATTCTTTTCCTTCTTCACGCAAACGTCCAGCTTCTTTTACGGCCTTTTCAGATCCGTATTTCACTAGATCCTCATATGACATGGTTACTGCACGAATAAATCCTTTTTCAAAGTCTGAGTGGATAATCCCAGCTGCTTGAGGAGCCTTCATACCACGTTTGAAGGTCCAAGCGCGAACTTCTTTTTCACCAGCTGTGAAGTAAGTTCCTAGTCCAAGTAAGTGGTAAGCTGCACGAGTCAACTTGTCAACGCCTGATTCTGTCAAACCAAGTGCTTCAAGAAACTCTTGCTTATCTTCTTCGTCTAACTCAGAAATTTCTTCCTCAGCACGCGCAGAAATAACGACTACTTCAGCATTTCTGTCGCTGCGAATTCACGAATTTGTTTAACATAGTCGATAGAGTCAGGATCTGAAACCACATCCTCGTCCACATTCGCTACATAAAGAACTGGTTTAGTCGTCAACAGGAAGAGACCTTTGACAACTTTTTGTTCTTCATCTGTAAACTCGATTGTACGAGCTGATTTTCCATCTTCAAGGACTGGTTTAATCTTTTGAAGAACATTAAACTCTGCTACTGATTCTTTATCTTTTTGCGTACGTGCCATCTTTTCTACACGCGCATAACGTTTATTGACTGATTCTAAGTCAGCAAGAATCAATTCCAGGTTAATGGTATCAATATCCGCAAGTGGATCCACAAAGGCATCTTCACGTCCTTGCTCTCGCATGACATTTTCATCATCAAAAGCACGAACTACATGAACAATCGCATCTACTTCACGGATATTGGCCAAGAATTTATTTCCTAGTCCTTCTCCTTTTGAAGCTCCTTTTACAATCCCTGCAATATCTGTAAATTCAAAAGTTGTTGGAACTGTCTTTTTAGGAGTAATCATTTCAGTTAGTTTTTGGAGGCGTTCATCTGGAACTTCTACCATTCCAACGTTTGGATCAATCGTCGCAAATGGGTAGTTTGCTGCCTCTGCTTCTGCTTTTGTAATTGCATTAAATAGTGTTGATTTACCAACGTTTGGCAAACCAACGATACCTGCTGTTAAAGCCATATTTTCTCATTCTCCGTTTTCATTTCAATCCCTAATATTATAACACAAAAAGGGAAAACTTGCTAACCCTCTAACTAAGGGTTCTCATACTCTTCGAAAATCTCTTCAAACCACGTCAACGTCGCCTTGCCGTATAGATATTACTGACTTCGTCAGTTCTATCTGCAACCTCAAAACAGTGTTTTGAGCAACCTGCGGCTAGTTTCCTAGTTTGCTCTTTTGATTTTCATTGAGTATCAGTCAATAATTTTATTCATTTTTCGATCAAAATCATAGCGCCCCATCATGACAACATGGTCACAATTACTACATTTAATTTTGATATCTGCTCCTACACGTGTAATTTCCCAACGATTGGCCTTTTTACCTGTTGACTTGATGGTGCAAGCATGTGGTTTTTTTCATTTCAACAAAATTTCCAACTTGATACATACTACTCTCCTTTTCTTTTTTTCGATTATATCATAAAAGAGGCGAGCTAGGCTCAACCTCTTTAACTTAATTTGTACGAACTGGTGTAATGAGCTGCATGAAGTCCTCGTCAGTATCTGCTGGCACAAGAGTAAATGGACGAACAGCTGAGATAAAGCTAATAGTCACCTTTTCGCTATTTAAAGCTTTTAAGGGAATCAATCAAGTAAGTTGGGTTGAAACTAATAGTCAAATCTTCACCAGTAACCTGATCAGTATCGATTTCTTCGTTTACTTTACCAACTTCTGGAGAGTGAACATGGGCGCTAACAATCCCATCTTTAATTTCAAGTTTCACAGTACCATTTTGAGTCGCACTTGATAAAAGACGAGCACGCTCCATTGACTGGCGTAAGTTTACCACATCAAAAGTAATAGTAGTGTTAAAGTCTGTTGGAATCAAACGATCTGTATCAGGATAGTTACCTTCTAACAAACGAGTATAAAAGCTAATATTTTCGCTTCTAAAGAGGATTTGATTGTTGGCAAAGAAAATCTCTACAGTTTCAATATCGTCTGTAAATACTGCTGAAAATTCGCGTAGAGAACGGCTAGGAATGACAACATCAAAATCATCACTATTTTTCTCAAGCGTTAATTTTTTCTGGCTTAGACGATGAGAGTCTGTTGCCACTGTTTTTAGCTCCTTGTGTTGACTTAATACAAAATGAACACCTGTTAAAATTGGACGACTCTCTTGTGTACTTGCAGCAAAGGCTGTTTCATTGATAATTTTCTTGAGTAATTTTGTTTCAAGAACCAAAGGAGTGCTTGCTGAAATTTCTTGGATTCGTGGATATTGTTCGCTATCTTTTCCTTTTAGGGTAATTTCTGATTTACCACTCGTTAAAACAATTTGATTTTGTTCAATTTCTTTAAAATCAAGAGTCACATCAGGTAGACTAGATACAACATTGATAAAGAAAGAAGCTTCAAGAAGAATTGAACCTAAAGAAGTAATTAACAAACCAGCATCTTCATTTTTTTGAGAAATAAAATTTTCAATTGAAATTTGACCATTTGAACCAATTAAAGTAACACCTTCATTGGTCACGTCAATTTTGACAGTTGATAAAATAGGAATGGCATTTTTAGAACTAATAGCTCTCTTAGTAGTATTTAAAGCTTGTAGAAATAAATTTTTATTAATTGAAAAATGAATCATGGATTCTCCTTTATTTATTTTTAGTATTAGAAGGATAATAGTAATAATAGAGTCTGTGAAATCTGTGGAAAACAGACTTTAAACAAGTCATATCAAGTTTTTTAGCTTGTTTAAAAAATGTGGATAAAAAAGATAAAAAAGCAAAAGTTATCCACAAGTTATTTGATTTTCTTTTTGATTGATTCAATTTCTAAACGTAAATTATCGTCTTCATCAATCAAAGATTTAATTTTAGCATGGGCATGAATGACTGTTGTGTGATCTTTTCCACCAAATTCCTTCCCAATTTTTGGAAGACTATTATCTGTTAGTTCTCTAGATAAATACATAGCTACTTGACGGGCTAAAACAATATTTTGAAGGCGTCTACTTCCCTTCATTTCTTTGACACTGACACCATAAAAGTTACCAACTTCATTTTGGATTTTATCAATTGGGATGACGAGGATTTGGCTAACATCTTGTTTGCGAGCTCTAATGGCTTCTGCAGCGATATCGATAGTGATATCCTTAATCTTCTTCACTCTTGCAATTAAAGTGATGTCGTTGATTGCTCCTTCAAGTTCTCGAACGTTTGAATCAAATTGGCCAGCTAGGTATTCTAGGGTATCACTTTGGAAATTGTAGTCTAAATGCTCTGTTTTACTTTGTAAAATGGCAATACGTGTTTCAAAGTCAGGTGGTGTGATGTTTTGCGTCAAGCCCCAGCTAAAGCGCGTGACAAGCCGTTCTTCAAGGCCTTCTAAGTGTTTAGGACTACGATCACTAGTCAGAACAATTTGTTTTTGATTGCTATGGAGAACATTGAAAGTATTGAAAAATTCTTCTTGAGTTGCAACTTTTTTGCCACTCAGCGATTGGATATCATCAATTAACAAGAGATCAAGACTACGGTAAGTTTTTTTGAACTTTTCCATTTCACCAAGTCTCAGGTGTTCAAGAAAGTCGTTGATAAAGCTTTCAGCAGGGATGTACTTCACACGCGCATCAGGAATATTTTTCAAAATCTCATTCCCAATTGCATTGAGTAAGTGAGTCTTACCAAGGCCAGGTCCTCCATAGATAAAAAGAGGGTTATAGGTCAGAGCCAAATCTTCAGAGACAGCCAAAGCGGCTGATACTGCCCAAACATTTCCATCTCCTTGGATAAAATTATCAAAGGTATACTTTTCTTTTAATCCAGTATCCGAATAAGGAATAGATGCTAACTTTGGACTATAGTCATAAAGAGTTGAATTTGTAGCTTCTTCAACTTGTGAAATAGTCGTATCTTGAGGCTTGGTGAAAATATAGTGGGGAGTTATTTCAGCATCATAAATTTCAAAACCAGCTACTACAATGATATCTTTTAGTTGTTTTTCCCAGACCATTTCCATTTCAGATCGTGGTAAAAATATAGTGGCAACATTTTCCTCTACCTTAATGAGTTCAGCTTGAATAGCATAGAAATCATACATGGATCGAGTTAATCTTTCTTGAGCAAATTCTAATATACGATTCCAAAATTGTTTTTCTTTCAATCCATTCTCCTCCTTTACTATTTAAAAGTTTAATGTTAGACTTATTTTACCATAGATAGCAAGAATTTTCCACAAGCTGTGAAAATTAATCCACAATGTTATCAAGTTTTATCCACAGGTTGGGGATAAAATCAGAAACTATTGATTTATTAAGCTTTTTATTAAAAAAAAGAGTGGATAACATTGTGAGATAAAAAAATAAAAGAACAGCCTTATTTCAGACTGTTGATAATTCTACTGTATTCTTCTTGATTTGAGAAAGCAATAATGATTTTTCCGCTATCTTTTTTAGACAGTTTGATTTCTACATCTAATCCGAGTAGTTTTTTTAACTGTTCTTCTTCATTTTGTATGAAATAATCATTTTTTTTCTGTTTCTTTTGTTTTTTCTCTGTCAGAAGAGCTTCTAACTTCCTTACAGAAATGTCTTCATATATAATCCGTTGAAAGAAATAGTCTTGTTGTTCCTTATTCAAGCCAACTAGAGAACGCGCATGGGCTTGTGATAGTTTGCCATTTTCTACTTCTGAGAGGATCTGTTCTGGCAAGGACAGCAAGCGAATAGAGTTGCTGATATAAGGACGAGACTTGCCCATTTTATCTGCAATTTCAGCATGGGTAAATCCTTTCTCTACAAGAGATTCATAGGCGCGTGCTTCTTCTATTGGATTTAAATTTTCTCTTTGTAAATTTTCAATGATGGACTGGACCATCATCTCTTGGTTTGAAAGTTGTTTAACAACAGCTGGGATAGACGTTAGACCAGCTAAAAGTGAAGCGCGATAGCGTCTCTCTCCTGCAAGGATTTCATAACCAATAACAGGAGATTGACGAACAATAATCGGTTGAATGACCCCATTTCTTTGATAGACTGTGCTAGTTCATGTAGTTTTTCTCCATCAAATTCTTTTCGAGGTTGATAGGGATTTTTTTGTATATCCGTGATAGAAATCATTTCAAATTTTTCCATGATTCTACACTAACACATCTTTTCTCTTATGTAAAGCTTTCTTTACATAGATGTCAATTAAGATTCTAAATCGCCTGAACTCTTGTCAAGTTTAATAGATGTAGTTTCTTCTTTACCGTTACGATAGTAAGTTATCTTAATGGTGTCTCCGATAGAATGATTGTAAAGAGCACTTTGTAAGTCTGTTGATGAAGCGATGTCTTTGTCATCTACTTTTGTAATAACATCGTATTTTTCAAGGTGACCATTTGCAGGCATATTACTTTGCACAGAACGAACAACTACACCAGATGTTACACTGCTTGGAATATTCAGTCTTCTAATATCACTTGTATTAATATTTGAGAGATTGACCATTTGAATTCCCAAAGCTGGACGAGTCACTTTTCCGTTCTTTTCCAATTGTTCAATAATATTGATAGCATCATTTGCAGGGATTGCAAAACCAAGACCTTCTACAGATGTTCCTCCATTTGTGGCAATTTTACTTGAGGTAATTCCGATAACCTGTCCTTGAATATTGATTAGTGGGCCACCAGAGTTACCTGGGTTAATAGCAGTATCAGTTTGGATGGCTTTTGTAGAAATGGCTTGTCCATCTTCAGATTTTAAAGATACATTTCGATTGAGACTAGATATGATACCTTGAGTGACAGTATTAGCATATTCAGAACCTAACGGGCTACCGATGGCAATAGCAGTTTCTCCTACGGTTAACTGACTAGAATCACCAAACTCAGCTACTGTTGTCACTTTTTCAGAAGAGATTTTGACGACAGCAATATCAGAGAAAGTATCAGTTCCGATGATTTCTCCAGGTACTTTAGTCCCATCTGACAAACGAATATCTACTTTGCTGGCACCATTTATAACGTGATTGTTGGTGACGATGTAAGCTTCTTTGTCATTCTTTTTATAAATAACCCCAGATCCTTCACTAGAGATTTGCTGAGAATCTGTGTCAGTATCATCATTACCAAATACGCTATTTTGTCTGTTTGCCGAATAAGTAATAATAGAAACAACAGCATCTTTTACTTTGTTAACAGCCTGTGTTGTTGAATTTTCGTTCTTATAGGCAGTCTGTGTAATAGTACTATTGTTGTTGGAGTTACTTACAGTACTTTTCTGAGTTAGTTGGTTTATTGAAAAGCTACCCAAGGCTCCACTAATAAAGCTAATGACGATAACGACTAATAATTGAAACCATTTTTTGTAAAATGTTTTTAGATGTTTCATATTTGCCTCCATATGTTTGAAATTACTGAAAGTATAAACTGACTAGCTTAATTATAACTTAAAAACAAAAGTTTTTCACAGATTGTGGATAACTTTCAAAAATCTGTGGTTTTCTCGGCTAAAATTAACTTTTTATTTTGTGAATAAGATGTGAAAAAATAGAGAATATGTTAGAATAGAGTCATGAAAATTAAAGTTGTAACAGTTGGGAAACTGAAAGAAAAGTATTTAAAAGATGGTATCGCAGAGTATTCAAAACGAATTTCTCGATTTGCTAAGATTGAAATGATGGAGCTGGCAGATGAAAAAACACCAGATAAGGCTAGTGAGTCAGAAAATCAAAAAATTTTAGAAATAGAAGGTCAGAGAATTTTATCAAAAGTAGGTGACCGTGATTTCGTGATTGTGTTGGCTATCGAAGGGAAAACTTTCTCCTCAGAAGAATTCAGTAAGCAGTTAGAAGAAGCTTCTATAAAAGGATTTTCTACTCTTACTTTTATTATTGGAGGGAGTCTGGGGTTAGCACAGGATGTAAAAAAGAGAGCTAATCTTTCTGTTAGTTTTGGTCGTTTAACTTTGCCCCATCAGTTAATGAGACTAGTTCTTGTTGAACAAATCTATAGGGCTTTTACAATACAGCAGGGCTCTCCTTATCATAAATAGAAAATTGACTTTCAATTGAATTTTTGGTAAAATAGCTGTATTAGGTCTCATAGCTCAGCTGGATAGAGCATTCGCCTTCTAAGCGAACGGTCGCAGGTTCGAATCCTGCTGGGATCAATATAGTAGCAAAGCTGGGAATTTTCCCGGCTTTTTTCTTAAAAAAGTACACTTGGGGAGAAAAAAATGACAGTTGAGAGAATTTTATCTAAAACAAAATTCCATTTTGTATAATGGTTTTTGTAAGTTAGATTACAAGAAAAAAAACATTTTAGGAGATTTTTTTATGAAAAACACAGTTAAATTGGAACAGTTTGTAGCCTTGAAAGAAAAAGACTTGCAGGAGATTAGAGGTGGGGATAGTAGGCTATCAAAATACCTCCGTGATTTTATTTTCCCAAGAAAAAAGTAATGAAATAAGGGGAAAGAGTAATGAATTTATTTGGATTTGGGATAGTTATTGTTTATTTTTTTATCGTTAGCAAAAGTTATGAACGGATTTGTAAAATAACTAAAAAAGAGCATATAGTTTTTTTATGCTACACAGGTATATCAGTTTTTATACTTGAAGAAGTTGCTAGTATGATATATAGAGGTGGTTTTAGTTTAGTTAAATTTTTATTTCCATTAGTTATATATTTTTATTTAAGAAAATTTAAGATATATGAAACATACAAAGGAATTTTTATTAGTATACTATTATCTTTGTTATATAATGGTACCCATACTTTTATATCTGTAACGTTATCTTCAATTATAGGAGATTATTTAGTATCCCAGCATGAAGAAATTTTCTATTTTATAGTTCTATTACTAACTTATTTTTCAATCAAAAAAATTATTACTTATTTCCATTTGGAACTAAACTATTTTGACAAAGATTATCTCTATCCTTTCTTGAAAAAAGTATTTTTTGCTTTACTATTGCTACATATTGTATCTTTCGTTTCAGATATGGTAAGTACGATTAAACATTTGAATAGTTTTGGAAGTATTTTATCATCTATTGTCTTTATCTCTTTACTTTTGACTTTCTTTGCAATGAATTCTCATAAAGAACAAATGGAGAAAGAGATTGCTTTGAAGCAGAAGAAATTTGAACAGAAACATTTACAAAACTACACAGATGAAATTGTTGCTTTGTATAATGAAATACGTGGGTTTAGACATGACTACGCTGGGATGCTTGTCAGCATGCAGATGGCAATTGACAGTGGTAATTTACAGGAAATTGACAGAGTTTACAATGAAGTTTTGGTTAAAGCTAATCACAAACTCCGTTCAGATAAGTATACTTACTTTGATTTGAACAACATAGAAGATTCAGCTTTACGAAGTTTGGTTGCTCAGTCAATTGTTTATGCTCGAAATAATGGTGTAGAGTTTACACTGGAAGTAAAAGATACGATTACTAAGCTCCCAATTGAACTATTGGATTTGGTTCGTATCATGAGCGTTTTATTGAACAATGCTGTCGAAGGATCGGCTGATAGTTATAAAGCAGATGGAAGTAGCAGTTATTAAGATGGAAACTGAAACAGTTATTGTGATTCAGAATTCATGTAAAATGACGATGACTCCTTCAGGAGATCTATTTGCTTTAGGATTCTCCACTAAGGGAAGAAATCGCGGAGTAGGATTAAATAATGTGAAAGAACTATTAGATAAGTACAATAATATTATTTTAGAAACAGAGATGGAAGGCAGTACATTTAGACAAATCATTAGATTTAAGAGGGAATTTGAATGAAAGTTTTAATTTTAGAAGATGTTATTGAACATCAAGTGAGACTAGAGAGAATATTGGATGAAATTTCGAAAGAATCGAATATTCCAATATCATACAAGACAACGGGAAAAGTTCGTGAGTTTAAGGAATATATCGAAAATGATGAAGTAAACCAGCTTTATTTTCTAGATATTGATATTCATGGGATTGAGAAAAAAGGGTTTGAAGTTGCCCAGTTTATTCGTCATCACAATCCTTATGCTATTATCGTCTTTATCACCAGTCGATCAGAGTTTGCGACTCTAACCTATAAATACCAGGTATCAGCCCTAGATTTTGTTGATAAGGATATCAATGATGAGTTATTTAAAAAGAGAATTGAGCAGAATATCTTCTACACGAAGAGTATGTTACTTGAAAATGAAGATGTGGTAGATTATTTTGACTACAATTACAAGGGAAATGATTTAAAAATTCCTTACCATGACATTCTGTATATTGAAACGACAGGAGTTTCTCATAAATTGCGCATTATTGGTAAGAATTTTGCCAAAGAGTTTTACGGTACCATGACAGATATTCAGGAAAAGGACAAACATACTCAGAGATTTTATTCTCCTCATAAGTCATTTTTGGTAAATATAGGCAATATCAGAGAAATTGATCGAAAAAACTTAGAAATTGTTTTCTATGAAGACCATCGTTGTCCTATTTCAAGATTAAAAATTAGAAAATTAAAAGATATTCTAGAGAAAAAATCTCAAAAGTAATTGACAATTAGCAAGAAATTGATATAATGGTTATATCTGCTACAGATAGAAGGTCCGTTGGTCAAGGGGTTAAGACACCGCCTTTTCACGGCGGTAACACGGGTTCGAATCCCGTACGGACTATTTTATCCGCCATAGCTCAGTTGGTAGTAGCGCATGACTGTTAATCATGATGTCGTAGGTTCGAGTCCTACTGGCGGAGTATAGATAAAAGGGAACATAGTGTTGTTCCCTTTTTTGTATCAATTTATATCACCAAGCATCTTCATAAGGAAGTCTGTTATTTCTTGAGGACTTTCTTTTTTTCCATGTGCAATCCAAGTTTGGCAAACACCAAAAAGTGCGTGAGTTAGATAAATACTACTATATTCTAATTCAGTGGTATTTAGATTTAGTTGCATAAAGCGTTTTTGTAAATCCGTACTGAGCATGATATGAAGTTTATTTCGTAAGAAATTTTGGATTTCTTTAGTCCCATTTTCAGAAAGAAGGGCAGCCAGAAGTGGTTCTGATTCTAGATATTCAAAGACTTCTAAAATAGCGTCTCTTTTGTGATGAGCATGTTTTTGAAAAATATATTCAAATGTATGGAATAGCTTGCTTTGATAGTGCTCAATCATATCATACTTATCCTTATAGTGAGTATAGAAGCTGGAACGACTAATTCCGGCTTTTTTTGCTAACTTGACAGTAGAAATTTGATCAAATGGCTGTTCTATCAGTAGTTGTACCATAGCATTTTCAATAGTTCGCTTTGTTTTTAAGCGTTTGTTACTTTCTTGCATATTTTCTCCTTATAAACAAATTAGACTATGTGTCTAAAAATGGATTTTTTATCTTGTAATTTAGATTTTTTAATGTATAATCTATTATATCAAAATTTTAGACAATATGTTTAAAAAAGGAGAAACTATGTTTAAAGAATGGAAAGCAATTTTTAAAAAACCAACCTTTATTATTGTCATGATAGGGATTTCTCTTATTCCCGCTCTGTACAATGTCATATTTTTGTCATCAATGTGGGATCCATATGGTCAATTGTCTGACTTACCTGTGGCAGTTGTCAATAATGATAAAGAAGCTTCCTATAATGGTAATACCATGTCTATAGGAAAAGACATGGTGTCTAATTTAGAGCAAAATAAATCATTGGATTTTCATTTTGTAGATGAAGATGAAGGAAAGAAGGGATTGGAAGATGGCGATTACTATATGGTAGTGACTTTACCAAGTGATTTATCTGAAAAAGCAGCTTCTATTTTAACGAATCATCCAGAGCAAATGCAAATCGATTATCAGACTTCAAGTGGTCATAGTTTTATTGCCAGCAAGATGAGCGATTCTGCGATGACACAGTTAAAACAGAATGTTTCTGCTAATGTAACCGAATCCTATACGAAAGCTTTATTTCAAAAGATGGGTGATTTAAAATCCGGTTTAACGAAGGCAGCCGATGGAAGTGAACAATTGGCTAACGGGGCCAGTCAGTTAGCTGTAGGAAGTCAGACATTGTCTTCAAATCTTGCTACTTTAGCTAGCTCAAGTTTAACCTTTTCGGATGGAACAGATCAATTTACAAAAGGGTTGACAACGTATGTCACAGGAGTAAAGCAACTGAATAGTGGCTTAGGAACATTTAATGATGGTTTACAGAACTATACAAGTGCGGTTTCACAGGTTGACACAGGACTTAATCAATTATCTTCGAAAACTCCAGAATTAGTTGCAGGTGTCAACCAGTTAAATACAGGGATGAAGTCATATGCTGGTGGAGTTTCACAACTCAATTCAGGTCTCAGTCAATTTTCGGTTGGTGTCAATGCCTATACAAGCGGAGTTGACAAATTATCTGTTGGTACAAACCAACTATCAAGTCAATCAGATACATTGAGAGACGGTATTACTCAATTAAATAAAGGAATAAAAGAAATATCCACACAATTAAATACTTCATCTCAACAGAAAGAGGATATAACACAGTTAGCAAGCAGTTTAGATGAGTTGAATAAGGCTCTCCAATCAGTTACAGTTTCAGATAATACTGATCTTAAATACAATATCTAATGACTTAACAAATATAACGACTCTTGCTCAAACTATTGTGACTAATAGTCAAGCAGAGCAAGAGAAAACTCTTACAAATCTTCAAGCAACAGCAACTTATCAATCTCTCACTGAAACTCAGAAAAAAGAATTGACTGAAGCTGTTTCAAATAATTCTAATTCTACGATAGAGTCAGCAAAAGCAATTTTAACGACGGCAGGAGATTTAAAAGAAAATTTAGGAAGTATAAACCAACCAGTCTCTAATCTTTCTACTTTACAGACTAAAGCAAATCAACTTTTACCTATAGCGTCTAGTTCCTTGACATCTATGTCAAGTGGATTTACACAGTTGCAAAATGCTGTAGATAATCAGTTAGTTCCCGGAAGTCAATCAATTGAAAATGGAGTTAATGCGTATACTAAGGGATTGGATACTATTTCTTTAGGTGTAAATCAACTAAGTGAAAAGAATACAACTTTAACAACAAGTTTGGATCAATTGGTTTCTGGCTCAACCAAGTTGACAGAAAACTCTTCAAAATTGACAACTGGTTTGGATACTCTAGCTGGGAAAACTCCAGAATTAGTAACAGGTATTGAAAAACTATCATCTGGTTCTGCTCAATTGAACAATAAGAGTCCAGAGTTAATAGCAGTTCTTACTAAATTACAATTTGGCTCTGATCAATTAACAGATAAATCAACACAATTACTTTCTGCAGCATCCCAACTAGGAAGTGGCGCTATGAAGATAGCAGATGGTACTGGAAAATTAGCTGAAGGTGGAGCAACTTTAACTGCTGGTATTGAAAGTTTACAAGTAGGAACTACTGATCTAGGACAAGGCTTAAGAAGTGCTAGCAATCAACTAAAATCAGTATCAACAGAATCTAAAAATGCAGAGATTTTGTCAAATCCACTCAATCTTTCAAAAACAGACAATGATCAAGTTCCTGTAAATGGGATTGCTATGGCTCCTTATATGATATCAGTCGCTCTCTTTGTCGCTGCATTATCAACAAATATGATTTTTGCTAAATTACCTTCAGGTCGTCATCCTGAAACTCGCTGGGCTTGGTTCAAATCTCGCTTTGAGATAAATGGAGTTATAGCTGTTTTAGCCGCTGTCTTAGTCTATGGTGGCGTTCATCTTATTGGTCTAACAGCAAATCATGAAATGAGAACCTTGTTCTTAATTATTATCGCAAGCTTAACATTTATGTCTATGGTAACTGCATTAACAACATGGAATAGCCGTATAGGAGCTTTCTTCTCTCTTATTTTGCTATTATTACAGTTAGCATCAAGTGCAGGTACCTATCCACTTGCTTTGACAAATAATTTCTTTAGAGCTATTAATCCTTGGTTACCAATGAGTTATTCAGTTTCGGGATTACGACAAACAATCTCTATGACAGGAAATATTCATCATCAAGTCATTTTCCTTACTGTGATATTAGCCCTATTTACTGGTTTAGGTATGCTAGCCTATCGACCTAAGAAAATGGAAGAAGATTAAAAAAATCGACCGATTAATTGGTCGATTTTTTATGCTTTAGATGACTTTCGTCTGTGATTATAGGTTCCAAATAGTAAGAGAGAAGTAAAGGAACAAATTGCTCCAGTAATAAAACCATTGGAAATAAAGGAAAGTGTAATAGTTCCTTTTCCCTTAGGAACGTCAACTTTCATAAAACCAGTTTGAGCTTGTTTAATTTCTATTTTCTTACCATCTTGGTAGGCAGACCAGCCTTTATCATAAGGAATGGTGAAGAAAATGGACGTATCTTGCTTAACATCATATGTAGCAAAGACCTTGTTTTTAGAAGTTGATACTGTGACAGGTTGTTCTTTAATTTTTTGAATTGCCTCGGTGAATGTTTTGGTATCTAAACGATAGAAGGTAGGAGATTCAAATGATACTTGTGAATTTCCAAGGAAACTAACATTGATATTGAAAGTTTTTTTCTCTTTTGTATAGCCTAGATTAAAGAAGGAGAAGACATTATCAGTTGTAAAAGTTTTCTTTTCTCCATTTACAAGGATGTCAACCTTTTTTTGTTTGTCATTAGAAAAGTGAATGTTTGTGAAAGAAAGATAAACTTGGCTGTTTTCTGGCACTTCAATTTGATACTGGATTGCTGCATCCTCATTTGAAGAACTTGTGACACTAATCAAATCATTAGTATTTTCTGTTTTGTCATAAGGGATTGGAGAAAAATAATCAAAATTGACATTAGCAAGTTGATTTAAAAACGAGGCCTGATTATCTAGAGTGTGTTCAGTGAACTTGACATCATTGTAAACAGATTGACTAGCAAATGCAATCGGAAGAAAGTATTGATTTTCATATAGGGTAAGATTATCTTTTTGATAGATATCTTTAAAACCATACTTATCAATAGGACTGTCTGAGATATTGTACTGGATACCAAATAAACTATCAGCCAAAATACTATTATTTGCATAGCGGAGATTGAGATTAGTCCCAGAGGATTTAAACCCAAGTTTATCCAAAGTAGAGCTTGCTGAACGATTTCGAACAGATGAAAATTGAGAGATTCCATTGTAGTTGAATTTCATACTGTCATTTCCTGTCTGAGTCTCTAGTTTCTCAGTACGAGAAAATTGGTTCCCAATATATGTTGAGAAAGATTTCATAGCTGGTATATCTCGATTATAAGCACTTCGAGAAGCAAAACCCCATTCTTTAGCAATTCCGTCTATTTGAGATGAAGCATTTAAACTCATTTCAACCATTATAAATAAAGAGATTAGAATGGCAAATAGATTTACAGAGATAAATTTTTTGATAACTGCAAGGAGTAAAAGAGAATAGACAACCAAAAATTCAAGAGTAAGCAGAATATTCAAATCTGTTAAAAAAGAATAATGCGATTTTAGATAGATGGTAGCTAAAAATCCTGCTACCACAAAAAAAAGCGAAACTAAAAAATTCCAGATTTTAATTTCTTTCAGACGATTTAAGACCTCTGCTGCTGTATAAATTAACAGGGTAGAGAAAATCCAAGCATAGCGATGTAAAAACATATTTGGAGTATGCATACCTTGCCAAAATAAATCAAGAGCTTCTATATAAAAGCTTACAATTAGAAATGCAAAGAAAATTGCATAGATCAGTTTCACGTGAAACTTAATGGATTTAAGTGTAAAAAATAAAATGGTCAAAATAAAGGGAAGCAGTCCAATAAAAATCATTGGGATAGCTCCATACTTTGTTGTATCAAAGGAACCAATGAATTGCTTAGCAAAGAGATCAAGATACCAGCTACTTTCAGTTTGAAACTTTGTAACTTCAGTCAACTTTTCCCCATGTGTCTGTAAATCAAATAGAGTGGGAAGAGTCACAATCAAACTAGCCATACCAGCTAAAAAGGAGATGACTATGAAATCAAGAAAAGATGATTTTCGTGTTTTAAAATCCCAAGAAATTTGACAGAGATACCAGAAAATAAGAAACAGTGCTGTCATATAGCCAAAATAATAATTTTGGATAAATAAGATTGACAGACTTGTAAAGTACAATAGGAATTTCTTTTCAGTGATAAGTAGCTGTAAACCAGTTATAATTAAAGGAATCAAGATAAAAACATCTAGCCAGGTTTTTATCTCTAATTGACTGACAGTGAAACTCATCAGAGCATAGGAAGTAGATAAAGCTAGTTTTAAAGGCTTAGGAATCGATTTAAATAATTTATTTAAACTAAAGTAAGTTGACAGTCCAATCAATCCAAATTTTAAGAGAGTTGTCAGATAGACAGCATCTGGCATATTAGTTAGATCAAAAAAGTAAACTAGTGGTGAAAGGAAACTTCCCAAGTAATAACTAGATAGGGCATAGAAATTTAATCCGAGGCCACTTGTAAAGGTGTAAAACAGACTACCATTTCCATGTAGGATATTTCGTAAAGCTACATCAAAAATAACGTATTGATGAAACCCATCTCCTAATAGTGGAGATGTATCGCTATTCCAGTAGATACCTTGAGATAGATATACTCCTATCATAATGATTACGGGAATGATGAAAGAAACAAAATAGGTCCAATATGTTTTAAAAAATAATTTCATGTTACCTCATAAAATGTTAGAAAACTCAGCTGGTTAACCCAACTGAGTTTTGAAGTTTTATTTAGTCTTTCCAAAGTTCTTTAACTTTTGCTTGTACTTCTGCATTTTCTAGGAATTCATCATAGGTTTCATCGATACGGTCAATGACGCCATTTTTAGACAAGACAATGATATGGTTGGCTAGAGTTTGAATAAACTCGTGGTCATGGCTGGCAAAGATGATTGATTCTTTAAAGTTTTTTTCAATCCATCATTCAAGCTTGAGATAGATTCCAAGTCCAAGTGATTGGTTGGATCATCAAGTACAAGGACATTTGATTTTAAGAGCATGAGTTTTGAAAGCATGACACGAACTTTTTCTCCCCCTGACAAGACATTTACAGGTTTGTTAACCTCATCTCCAGAGAAGAGCATACGGCCGAGGAAGCCACGTAGGAAAGTATTGTCATCTTCTTCTTTACTTGCGAATTGACGCAACCAGTCAAGGATTGACTCTCCTCCTGCAAAATCTGCCGAGTTATCTTTTGGCAAGTAAGAACGGCTAGTAGTTACTCCCCACTTGACAGTTCCTTCATAGTCAATGTCCCCCATGATTGCACGAATTAATGCAGTCGTTTGGATGTCATTTTGTCCAATAAGCGCTGTCTTATCACCTGGACGCAAGATAAAGCTGATATTATCTAAAATAGTCTCACCATCAATCTTTACAGTTAGATTTTCTACTGTCAAGAGATCATTACCAATCTCACGTTCCGCTTTAAAGTTGATAAATGGATATTTACGACTAGATGGTACAATTTCTTCAAGTTCAATCTTATCAAGCATTTTCTTACGTGATGTTGCTTGCCTTGATTTAGAAGCATTAGCAGAGAAACGAGCAACGAATTCTTGCAATTGTTTAATTTTTTCTTCTGCTTTAGCATTACGGTCTGCTAGCAATTTAGCAGCGAGTTCAGAAGATTCCTTCCAGAAGTCATAGTTTCCGACATAGAGTTTGATTTTTCCGAAGTCAAGGTCGGCCATGTGAGTACATACTTTGTTTAAGAAGTGACGGTCGTGTGATACTACGATAACGGTGTTATCAAAATCAATCAAGAAGTCTTCTAGCCATGTAATTGATTGGATATCCAAACCATTGGTCGGCTCGTCCAAAAGAAGGACATCTGGTTTACCAAAAAGTGCTTTGGCGAGGAGAACCTTTACTTTTTCACCGTTGGCCAATTCGCTCATATTTTGATAGTGCAATTCTTCTGGGATATTTAGGTTTTGAAGGAGTTGAGAGGCTTCACTTTCTGCTTCCCATCCTCCAAGCTCGGCAAACTCTCCTTCAAGTTCTGCAGCACGCACTCCATCTTCGTCTGAGAAATCTTCCTTCATGTAGATGGCATCTTTCTCTTTCATGATGCTATAAAGTTTTTCATTTCCCATGATAACAACATCAATGGCACGTTCATCTTCATAGTCAAAGTGATTTTGACGAAGAACAGAGAGACGTTCATCTGGACCAAGAGAGATGTGACCAGTAGTAGGTTCGATATCTCCAGCTAAAATTTTTAAAAAGGTTGATTTTCCGGCACCATTAGCACCGATCAATCCGTAAGTATTTCCTTCTGTAAATTTGATATTGACATCATCAAAAAGTTTGCGATCACTAAAACGTAGTGAAACATCAGATACTGTAAGCAATGTTTTTCTCCTATATATGTAATATATTTATTCTACTAGAAAATACGGAAATATTCAAATTTTTATCTGTCAATTTTGTGTAAATTAAATTTACAGCATACTTTACACAAATCCGTAAATAGCAAGGCTGATTTATTTTGATAAATTACGGTTATTTCATTAAAAAAATGCTATAATTGAAGGGACTATATCGAAGGAGAACAAAATGACTAAACCCATTATTTTAACAGGAGACCGTCCAACAGGAAAATTGCATATTGGACATTATGTTGGAAGTCTCAAAAATCGAGTATTATTACAGGAAGAGGATAAGTATGATATGTTTGTATTCTTGGCTGACCAACAAGCCTTGACAGATCATGCCAAAGATCCTCAAACCATTGTAGAGTCTATCGGAAATGTGGCTTTGGATTACCTTGCAGTTGGATTGGATCCAAGTAAGTCAACTATTTTTATTCAAAGCCAGATTCCAGAGTTGGCTGAGTTGTCTATGTATTATATGAATTTGGTGTCATTAGCACGTTTGGAGCGTAATCCAACTGTCAAGACAGAAATTGCTCAGAAAGGATTTGGAGAAAGCATTCCGACAGGATTCTTGGTCTATCCAATAGCTCAAGCAGCTGATATCACAGCCTTTAAGGCAAATTATGTTCCTGTTGGGACAGATCAGAAACCAATGATTGAGCAAACTCGTGAGATTGTTCGTTCTTTTAACAATGCATATAACTGTGATGTTTTGGTGGAACCAGAAGGTATTTATCCAGAAAATGAGAGAGCAGGGCGTTTGCCTGGTTTGGATGGAAATGCTAAAATGTCTAAATCACTTAATAATGGTATTTATTTAGCTGATGATGCGGATACTTTGCGTAAAAAAGTAATGAGTATGTATACAGATCCCGATCATATCCGCGTTGAGGATCCAGGTAAGATTGAAGGAAATATGGTTTTCCATTATCTAGATGTTTTTGGTCGTCCAGAAGATGCTCAAGAAATTGCTGACATGAAAGAACATTATCAACGAGGTGGTCTTGGTGATGTGAAGACCAAGCGTTATCTACTTGAAATATTAGAACGTGAACTTGGTCCTATTCGTGAGCGCCGTATTGAATTTGCTAAGGATATGGGAGAAGTTTATAATATGCTTCAAAAAGGTAGTGAAAGAGCGCGTGAAGTTGCGGGTCAAACCCTATCTGAGGTTAAAGGAGCAATGGGACTTCATTACTTTAACTAAGTTTATTTTACAAGAAACTATCATTTCTATCTCAAAGAAAAGATAGTTTTTTATTTACCCCTGTAATATTTGACAAATTTTTATAGAATGGTATGATAGATACAATATAAAAAAAGAGTCAAGCTCAAAAAAAGAAAGAAAAAGAGGAAACTTCGAATGTCTAATTGGGACACTAAATTTTTGAAAAAAGGTTTTACCTTTGATGATGTATTGCTTATTCCAGCTGAAAGTCATGTGTTGCCTAACGATGCAGATTTAACAACTAAATTGGCAGATAATTTGACTTTAAATATCCCAATTATTACCGCTGCCATGGACACAGTTACAGAGAGTCAAATGGCCATTGCTATTGCTCGTGCAGGCGGTCTCGGAGTTATCCATAAAAACATGTCAATTGCTCAACAAGCAGACGAGGTTCGTAAGGTAAAACGTTCTGAAAATGGAGTTATTATTGATCCGTTCTTCTTGACTCCTGAACATACAATTGCTGAAGCAGATGAGCTTATGGGGCGTTACCGCATCAGTGGTGTTCCAGTTGTTGAAACACTTGAAAATCGTAAATTGGTTGGTATTTTGACAAACCGAGATCTTCGTTTTATTTCAGATTATAACCAACCAATCTCAAATCATATGACTAGTGAAAATCTTGTTACTGCTCCTGTGGGTACAGATCTTGCAACAGCTGAGAGTATTCTTCAAGAGCACCGTATTGAGAAACTTCCTTTGGTAGATGAAGAAGGTCGTCTTTCTGGTTTGATTACTATCAAAGATATTGAAAAAGTTATTGAGTTTCCAAATGCTGCTAAAGATGAGTTTGGTCGTCTATTAGTTGCAGGTGCAGTAGGTGTTACTTCAGATACATTTGAACGTGCAGAGGCTCTTTTTGAAGCAGGAGCGGATGCGATTGTTATTGATACTGCACATGGTCATTCTGCAGGTGTCTTGCGTAAAATTGCTGAGATTCGTGCTCACTTCCCAGATCGTACTTTGATTGCTGGAAATATTGCAACAGCTGAGGGTGCCCGTGCTCTTTATGAAGCGGGTGTAGACGTTGTCAAGGTTGGTATTGGACCAGGTTCAATCTGTACTACTCGTGTTATTGCAGGTGTTGGTGTTCCGCAAGTAACAGCTATCTACGATGCTGCAGCTGTTGCGCGTGAATATGGTAAAACGATCATTGCTGACGGTGGAATCAAGTATTCTGGAGATATTGTAAAAGCACTTGCGGCTGGTGGAACTGCTGTTATGCTTGGATCTATGTTTGCTGGAACTGATGAAGCTCCAGGCGAAACTGAAATCTTCCAAGGACGTAAATTCAAAACTTACCGTGGTATGGGATCAATCGCTGCCATGAAGAAAGGTTCAAGCGATCGTTACTTCCAAGGCTCTGTCAACGAAGCAAACAAACTCGTTCCCGAAGGAATTGAAGGTCGTGTTGCTTATAAAGGAGCAGCAGCTGATATCGTCTTCCAAATGATTGGTGGTATTCGCTCTGGTATGGGTTACTGTGGTGCAGCTAACCTTAAAGAACTACACGATAACGCTCAATTTATTGAAATGTCTGGTGCTGGTTTGAAAGAAAGCCATCCTCATGATGTACAAATTACTAATGAGGCACCAAATTATTCTATGTAAAAACAATGAAAAGAACTCCAGTGAAAACAGGAGTTCTTTTACAATGCTGTCAATTTTTGTTTACAGAAACTTTACCACCCTGAATAGCGAAAATACTTAGATTTTCTGGTAGATTCTGAAGATGATCTAAGCTGGTTGTTGTAATAAAGGTTTGGATTGAATGAGAAATCGTTTCTAATAATTTTAGTTGTCTAGTGTTGTCAAGTTCGCTCATAACATCGTCAAGTAGTAATATTGGAGACTCTGTAGTAATACTTTCCATTAATTCGATTTCTGCTAATTTTATAGAAAGGACGAGACTACGATGTTGACCTTGACTTCCAAAGCTAGCATCCATCCCATTTATATAAAAAGAAATATCATCTCGATGAGGACCAACACCAGTATTCTTTTTAAATAAATCTCTGGACCTACTTTTTTCTAAAGCAATTTTGAAAGATTCTGATAAGTTTTCTTTGTCAGCTATCTTGACAGAAGATCGATAGGCTATTGACAACTCTTCAATCTGATTAGAGAGTTCAAAATGTTTCTTACGACCAAATGATTCTAGTTTTTTTATGAAATCTAAGCGGTGATTCATTACACGACATCCATAATCAACTAGCTGATCATCTAAGACTGAAAGGAATGTTTCATCTATTGTTTGAGTTGATTTTAGATAGGTATTTCTTTGTTTAAGGATGTGGTTATAATTGGTTAAATCTGATAAATAGATTGGCTTAATTTGTCCAAGCTCCATATCAATAAATTTTCGTCGAATTGAAGGTGCTCCTTTAATTAGTTGTAAATCTTCAGGAGCAAATAAGACAACATTCATGTGTCCGACATAATCTGAAAGTCGTGCCTGTTTAAGTGATTCACTTTTGTCACACGCCCTTTTTGTGTTAGTTCGATTTCGAGAGGAATGGATCCAGTTTTTTTCTGAACAAGACCTGAAAGATGAAGCTGTTCCTCATCAAAATGAATGAGATTTTTATCTGTTCGAGTTCGATGACTGCGTGTTAAGGCTAAAAAATAGATAGCCTCTAACATATTTGTTTTACCTTGTGCATTGCGTCCTAAAAAGACATTTAATTTAGGATTAAAGTCTATTTTCGTCTCTTTGTAGTTACGAAAAGTTTTGAGAGATAGGTGTTGTAGCCACATGATTATCTACCAGGGAATCGTGGAGCTTGTTTTCTTTTTGGTGATGAAGTAGGTTTAGAGTTGTCTTTTTTTACTCCCTTATTCATCTCCTTGACAAGTTTAGCAATTCGTTCTTTTTCAACTTTATCATCTTGGTATTCATCCTGTTCTTCAGAAGTAGGTTGTGTCAACAAGATGTCAATATTCATGTCAGGGATGTCAACTTTATCACCAATACGAAGTTTTTTACCACGACGATTCTCTAATTCCCCATTAAAGTAAACAGAATGTCCAGAGAGAAATGATTTGATAGCTCCTCCGCTATGTGTAATTCCAAGTTCTTTGAGTAGTGCTTGGAGGGTAATAAATTCTTCAAATAATTTGTATTCCATAATTCACCTCAATCTTTGGTATTATACCATATTTTCCTAAAAATAGTGAGAGAAACAAGGAATAATGTAAGCGATTTTTATTTCAAAAGTGTTACAGAGAACAAGAAAATTTCAGTTTTTCGTGATATAATAGAAGTCTGTATATAAGGAGGTAAATCATGGAGTTAGTGCATGGAATTTCAACACATTTTATCCAATCAAAAAAGTTTAAAACGAACAAAATTACCGTGCGTTTTACCGCTCCATTATCCCTCGATACGATTGCAGGTCGCATGTTGAGTGCGAGTATGCTAGAGACTGCTAATCAGATGTATCCCACTTCTCAAGATTTGAGAAGACACTTGGCCAGTCTATACGGTACAGATATGTCAACCAATTGTTTCAGAAGAGGACAAAGTCATATTGTAGAATTGATATTTACCTATGTTCGTGATGAGTTTTTAAGTAGGAAAAATGTGCTAACTTCTCAGGTTTTGGAACTTGTAAAAGAAACTCTTTTTTCACCCGTAGTAGTTGATAATGGGTTTGATTCGGCTTTATTTGAAATTGAGAAAAAACAATTGCTAGCAAGTTTAGCAGCTGATATGGATGATTCTTTTTATTTTTCACATAAAGAATTAGATAAGTTGTTTTTTTATGATGAACGTCTCAAATTGGAATATAGTGATTTACGAAATCGTATTTTAGCTGAAACTCCACAAAGTTCTTATTCTTGTTTCCAAGAATTTTTGGCCAATGATCGAATAGATTTCTTTTTCCTAGGTGATTTTAATGAGGTCGAAATTCAAAATGTATTAGAATCATTTGCCTTTAAAGGTCGAAAAGGAGATGTGAAGGTTCAGTATTGTCAACCTTATTCCAATATCCTACAAGAAGGTATGGTTCGGAAAAATGTGGGACAATCCATTTTGGAATTAGGTTATCATTGCCCTTCTGAATATGGTGATGAGCAACATTTACCCATGATTGTAATGAATGGTTTACTTGGTGGATTTGCTCACTCTAAACTATTTACGAATGTCCGTGAAAATGCTGGATTGGCTTATACTATTTCAAGTCAGCTTGATTTATTTAGTGGATTCTTGAGGATGTATGCTGGTATCGATCGAGAAATCGGAACCAGGCTCGTAAAATGATGAATAATCAACTGCTTGATTTAAAAAAAGGTTATTTTACAGAGCTTGAGCTAGAGCAGACCAAGGAAATGATTCGTCGGTCTCTGTTACTTTCTCAAGATAATCAATCTTCATTGATTGAACGTGCTTATCAAAATGCCTTACTTGGAAAATCTTCAGCAGACTTTAAAGATTGGATTGCAAAACTCGAGCAAGTTGACAAAGATGCTATTTGTAGAGCAGCTAGTAATGTGAAATTACAAGCAATTTACTTTATGGAAGGAATAGAATGACAAAGGTTGTTTTTGGAGAGAAGTACTATCCAGCTGTAAAAGAAATGGTTTATCGAACTCGTTTAGCAAACGGATTGACAGTTGCTCTTTTGCCTAAAAAGGAATTTAAAGAGGTTTACGGGAGTGTAACTGTACAGTTTGGTTCGGTAGATACGCTTGTAACAGAAGTTGACGGAGATGTAAAAGAATATCCTGCGGGAATTGCTCATTTTCTTGAACATAAATTATTTGAGAGAGAAGATGCTAGCGATTTGATGTCGGCTTTTACGAGTCTAGGTGCAGATAGTAATGCCTTTACAAGCTTTACAAAAACAAACTATCTCTTTTCAGCAACGGATCATTTTTTAGAAAATTTGGACTTACTTGATGAATTGGTAACATCAGCACACTTTACTGAAGATTCTATTTTAAGGGAGCAGGATATTATACAGCAAGAACGAGAAATGTATCAAGATGATCCAGATTCGTGTTTATTCTTTTCAACTTTAGCAAATTTGTATCCAGACACACCTTTAGCAACGGATATAGTTGGAAGTGAGGAGTCAATTGCCCAAATCAATCTAACTAATTTGCAAGAAAATTTTACAAGATTTTACAAACCTGTAAACATGTCTCTGTTTTTAGTTGGTAATTTTGATGTGGATCAAGTACAGGATTACTTTTACAGAAAAGAACTGGAAGATTTAGATGTTAAGGAAGTAGCAAGAGAAAAGCTTGTTTTACAAGATGTAAAGCAAACAGACAGTATGAGAATGGAAGTGTCTTCTCCAAAACTAGCGATTGGTATTAGAGGTAAACAAGATGTTGCTGAGGATGATTGCTATCGACATCATATTTTATTAAAATTATTGTTTACAATGATGTTTGGTTGGACCTCGGATCGTTTTCAGAAATTATATGAATCAGGTAAAATTGATGCGTCCTTATCTCTTGAAGTTGAAGTAACAAGTCGCTTTCATTTTGTTATGTTGACAATGGATACAAAAGAGCCAGTTGCTTTATCTCATCAGTTTAGGAAGGCCATTCGTAATTTTACAAAGGATTTAGATATTACAGAGGATCATTTAGACATTATCAAAAGAGAGATGTTTGGAGAATTTTTCAGTAGCATGAACTCTCTTGAATTTATTGCAACGCAATATGATGCTTTTGGACAAGGTGAGACAATCTTTGATTTGCCGAAAAATTTTACAGGAAATTACTTTAGAGGATGTCCTTGATGCTGGACACCATTTAATAGATGAAGGTGACATAGTTGATTTTACAATATTTCCATCATAGTAACCTATCATAATCGACACTAGAAAGAAGGAATGACAAGTATGAGGAAAAAAACAATTGGTGAGGTTTACGTTTAGCTAGAACCAACCAAGGGTTAACTTTAGAAGAATTACACAAAAAAACAGAAATTCAGTTGGATATGTTGGAGGCAATGGAAGCTGATGATTTTGATCAACTTCCTAGTCCATTTTATACTCGTTCTTTTTTGAGAAAGTATGCGTGGGCAGTTGAGCTAGATGAGAGAATTGTCTTGGATGCTTATGATTCTGGGAGCATGATTACTTATGAGGAAGTAGATGTTGATGAAGACGAGTTAACAGGCAGGAGACGTTCCAGTAAGAAAAATAAGACATCATTTTTACCTTTATTTTATTTTATACTCTTTGCCCTATCGATTGTCATTTTTCTGACTTATTATGTTTGGAATTATATTCAGACTCAACCGGAGAATTCATCTACGTCTAGTTATAGTGTAGTCCAAGCAACAAGTTCGACTAGTTCTGTAACTCCATCTTCAAGTAGTGGTTCATCAAGTAGCTCTTCGAATATTGAACCAGTTATAAGTGTATCAGGTGAAGGAAATTATGTAGAAATCGCTTATAAAACAAGTAAGGAAACCGCAAAATTGCAATTATCGGTTTCAGATGCTAGAAGTTGGGTTAGTGTTTCAGAAAGTGAGCTTGAGGGTGGTGTGACCTTATCACCGGATAATAAAAGTGCGGAAACAACCGTTTCAACTAAATCCTGTGACCATTACGTTAGGTGTTGTCAAAGGTGTCGCTTTAACAGTAGATAATCAGACTGTTGATTTATCGAAATTAACAGCTCAAACTGGACAAATCACTGTAACCTTTACTAAAAATTAAGGAAAAACGAATGAAAAAAGAACAAATTCCAAATCTCTTAACAATAGGTCGAATTCTCTTCATACCTATTTTTATCTTTATTTTAACGATAGGAAATTCGATAGAGAGTCATATAGTAGCAGCTATTATCTTTGCTATTGCCAGTATTACAGACTATTTAGATGGATATTTAGCTCGTAAATGGAATGTGGTCAGTAATTTTGGTAAATTTGCAGATCCTATGGCGGATAAGCTACTAGTTATGTCGGCTTTTATTATGCTGATTGAGTTAGGTATGGCTCCAGCTTGGATTGTTGCAGTGATTATCTGTCGTGAGTTGGCTGTGACAGGTTTAAGGCTTTTATTGGTTGAAACTGGTGGAACGGTTTTAGCAGCAGCAATGCCTGGAAAAATTAAAACTTTCAGCCAGATGTTTGCGATTATTTTCTTGCTATTACATTGGACTTTGCTTGGTCAAGTTCTACTTTATGTAGCCTTGTTTTTCACTATCTACTCTGGCTATGATTATTTCAAGGGTAGTGCCTATGTATTTAAAGGGACATTTGGTTCGAAATGAAATCAATAATTGATGTAAAAAATCTTTCTTTTCGTTATAAGGAAAGTCAGGAATACTATGATGTGAAGGATATTACGTTTCACGTGAAACGTGGAGAATGGCTTTCGATTGTAGGGCATAATGGTAGTGGTAAATCAACGACGGTTCGCTTAATTGATGGTTTACTGGAAGCAGAATCTGGAGAGATTGTAATTGATGGTCAACGATTGACTGAGGAAAATGTTTGGAATATACGTCGTCAAATCGGTATGGTTTTTCAAAATCCAGACAATCAATTTGTTGGAGCGACTGTTGAGGATGATGTTGCCTTTGGTTTGGAAAATCAGGGACTTTCTCGTCAAGAAATGAAAAAAAGAGTGGAAGAAGCTCTGGATTTGGTTGGCATGTTGGACTTTAAAAAGAGAGAGAGCCAGCTCGTCTGTCAGGTGGCCAAAAGCAACGTGTGGCCATTGCAGGTGTTGTAGCCCTCAGACCAGCTATTTTAATCCTAGATGAAGCAACGAGTATGTTGGATCCTGAGGGACGTAGAGAACTGATTGAGACAGTAAAAGGAATTCGAAAAGACTATGATATGACGGTCATTTCCATTACACATGATTTGGAAGAAGTCGCCATGAGTGACCGTGTATTGGTCCTGAAAAAAGGGGAAATTGAATCAACTAGTAGCCCAAGAGAACTTTTCTCTCGAAATGATTTAGATCAAATTGGATTAGACGATCCTTTTTCCAATCAATTAAAACATTCTTTGAGCCAGAATGGCTATGATTTGCCTGAAAATTATTTGACAGAAAGTGAGCTAGAGGATAAACTATGGGAATTGCTCTAGAAAATGTGAGTTTTACGTATCAAGAAGGGACTCCCTTAGCTTCAACAGCTTTGTCGGATGTTTCCTTGACGATTGAAGATGGTTCTTATACGGCTTTAATTGGGCACACAGGTAGCGGCAAATCAACTATTTTACAACTTTTAAATGGTTTATTGGTTCCAAGTCAAGGGAGTGTGCGGGTTTTTGATACCTTAATCACATCGACTTCTAAAAATAAAGACATTCGTCAAATTAGAAAACAGGTTGGCTTGGTATTTCAGTTTGCTGAAAATCAGATCTTTGAAGAAACGGTTTTGAAGGATGTTGCTTTTGGACCGCAAAATTTTGGAGTTTCTGAAGAAGATGCGGAGCAGATTGCGCGTGAGAAACTGGCTCTGGTTGGAATTGATGAATCACTTTTTAATCGTAGCCCGTTTGAGCTATCAGGTGGACAAATGAGACGTGTGGCCATTGCAGGCATACTTGCCATGGAACCAGCCATATTAGTCTTAGATGAGCCCACAGCAGGCCTAGATCCCCTGGGAAGAAAAGATCTGATGAATTTATTCAAAAAACTCCACCAGTCAGGGATGACCATTGTCTTGGTAACGCATTTGATGGATGATGTTGCTGAATATGCAAGTCAAGTCTATGTGATGGAAAAGGGACGTTTAGTTAAGGGTGGTAAACCAAGTGATATCTTTCAAGATGTTGTCTTTATGGAAGAAGTGCAGTTGGGAGTACCTAAAATTACGGCCTTTTGTAAACGATTGGCTGATAGAGGCGTGTCATTTAAACGATTACCGATTAAGATAGAGGAGTTCAAGGAGTCGCTAAATGGATAGTATGATTTTGGGGCGTTATATCCCAGGGGATTCGATTGTTCACCGATTGGATCCACGTAGCAAATTGCTTGCTATGATGTTACTGATTTTAATCGTTTTTTGGGCTAATAATCCCTTGACGAATCTAATTCTTTTTATAGCGACAGGGATATTTATTGCCTTGTCAGGAGTATCTCTTTCATTCTTTATTCAGGGCTTGAAATCTATGTTTTTCTTGATTGCCTTCACAACTATTTTTCAACTGTTTTTCATTTCTAATGGGAATGTTTTATTTGAGTTTTCGTTTGTGAGAATCACGGATTATGCTTTGCAACAAGCTGGAATTATTTTTTGTCGCTTTGTATTGATTATTTTCTTTTCAACTTTGTTAACCTTAACGACCATGCCCTTAAGTTTGGCGTCAGCTGTCGAAGCTTTATTAGCGCCTTTAAAGCGTGTGAAAGTTCCAGTCCATGAAATTGGATTGATGCTGTCCATGAGTTTGCGTTTTGTCCCAACCTTGATGGATGATACGACGCGGATTATGAATGCACAGAAAGCGCGTGGAGTTGATTTTGGAGAAGGGAGCATCGTTCAAAAGGTGAAGGCTATGATTCCCATTTTGATTCCTCTTTTTGCTACAAGTTTAAAACGTGCGGATTCCTTGGCTATTGCCATGGAAGCGCGCGGTTATCAGGGGGGAAAAGGCAGAAGTCAATACCGACAACTGAAATGGACTCGAAAGGATACACTTACTATTCTTGTTATTCTCGGACTTGGTTGTTGCTTATTTTTCTTAAAATCTTAGTTCTTTCAGGAATTGATAAAAAATTACTGTAACAGTTTCTGATATAAAGGTAGGGATATGAACCGTTTTAAAAAATCAAAATATGTCATTATTGTTTTTGTCACTGTTCTGCTTGTGTCAGCTCTCTTAGCGACGACTTATTCAAGTACAATTGTGACAAAATTAGGAGATGGAATCTCATTGGTTGATAGGGTTGTGCAAAAACCTTTTCAGTGGTTTGATTCTGTCAAATCAGATTTGGCTCATTTGACACGAACATATAACGAAAATGAAAGTTTGAAGAAACAGATTTACCAATTAGAAGTTAAATCAAATGAGGCGGGAAGTTTAAAGACGGAAAATGAACAACTGCGTCAATTGCTTGATATGAAGTCCAAGTTGCAAGCCACAAAGACTTTGGCAGCAGATGTTATTATGCGTTCTCCGGTATCTTGGAAGCAGGAATTGACCCTGGATGCAGGCAAATCAAAAGGGGCTTCTGAGAATATGTTAGCCATTGCAAATGGTGGTTTGATTGGGAGTGTTTCAAAAGTGGAGGACAACTCTACTATGGTCAACCTTCTGACAAATACGGAAAATGCTGATAAGATTTCTGTTAAAATTCAACATGGTTCTACTACAATTTATGGGATTATTGTTGGCTATGACAAGGAAAATGAAGTTCTCAAAATTAGTCAATTAAATAGTAGTGGCGATATTAGTGCAGGAGATAAGGTGACCACTGGTGGATTAGGAAACTTTAATGTTGCTGATATTCCTGTTGGTGAAGTGGTTGCTACAACGCATAGTACGGACTATTTGACACGAGAAGTAACTGTTAAATTGAGTGCAGATACTCATAATGTGAGTGTGATAGAATTAGTGGGGAATTCATAATGAGACAGCTGAAGCGGGTTGGAGTGTTTTTATTGCTTCCTTTCTTTGTTCTAATTGATGCCCATATTAGCCAGCTTTTGGGCTCATTATTTCCCCACGTGCAGTTAGCTAGTCATTTTCTATTTTTGTTTCTCTTATTTGAGACGATTGAAGTATCAGAGTATCTCTATTTAGCCTATTGTTTTGTAGTGGGTTTGGTTTATGACATTTACTTTTTCCACTTGATAGGGATTGCGACTCTGTTATTTGTCCTGTTGGGGGCATTTCTCCATAAATTTAATAGTGTTATTTTATTGAATCGTTGGACGAGAATGCTGGCAATTATTGTCATGACTTTTCTATTTGAGATGGGAGCTTATATACTTGCAATAGTGGTAGGTTTAACTGTGGATAGTATGTCTTTGTTTATAGTCTATAGTTTAGTACCATCAATGATTTTGAACCTTATATGGATGATTACTTTTCAGTTTATTTTTGAAAAATTTTACCTATAAGAAAGAAATAAAAATGTAACAAAGGCGTAATATTCATTAGGCCTTTTTTTGGTATACTAGTAATGTCTTTAAAAGAAGGAGTATCTACGAAATATGAAGAAAAAAATCTTAGCGTCACTTTTACTAAGTACAGTAATGGTTTCTCAAGCAGCTGTTTTAACAACTGCGCATGCAGAAACTACTGATGACAAAATTGCTGCTCAAGATAATAAAATTAGCAACTTAACAGCACAACAACAAGAAGCCCAAAAACAAGTTGATCAAGTTCAGGAGCAAGTATCTGCTATTCAAACAGAGCAATCAAACTTGCAATCTGAAAATGATAGACTACAAGAAGAATCTAAAAAGCTTGAGGGTGAAATTACAGAACTTTCTAAGAATATTGTATCTCGCAATGATTCATTACAAAAACAAGCTCGTAGTGCTCAAACAAATGGAGCTGCAACAAATTACATTAATACAATTGTAAACTCAAAATCAATTACAGAAGCTATTTCACGTGTTGCTGCAATGAGTGAAATCGTATCTGCAAACAACAAAATGTTGGAACAACAAAAAGCAGATAAAAAAGCTATTTCTGAAAAACAAGTAGCAAATAATGATGCAATTAATACAGTTATTGCAAATCAGCAAAAACTAGCTGATGATGCTCAATCATTAACTACAAAACAAGCTGAGTTGAAAGCTGCAGAATTGAATCTTGCTGCTGAAAAGGCTACTGCAGAGGATGAAAAAGCAAGTTTACTTGAGAAAAAAGCTGCAGCAGAAGCAGAAGCTAAAGCAGCTGCAGAAGCAGAAGCAGCTTATAAAGCTAAACAAGCAAGTCAACAACAAAAAGTCGTTGCTTCTGGGAATACAACTTTTACAGCAGAAGTTCAAGCAGTATCAACTACTTCTTCGTCATCTAGTTCGTCTGAATCATCTTCAAGTAGTGCTTCAGCGGAATCAACAAGCTATACTCCTGCACCAGTGAAACAACATCCGACATACAGTACAAATGCATCAAGCTATCCTGTAGGTCAATGTACATGGGGAGTAAAAACTTTAGCACCATGGGCTGGTGATTACTGGGGTAATGGCGGTCAATGGGCTGCAAGTGCAGCAGCTGCAGGTTTCCGTACAGGTTCTACACCACAAGTTGGCGCGATTGCATGTTGGGATGATGGAGGATACGGTCACGTAGCAGTTGTTACAGCAGTTGAATCATCAACTCGTATTCAAGTTTCTGAGTGTAACTATGATGGAAGTGGAACTCAACCAATCGGAAATTATCGTGGATGGTTTAATCCGACAGCATCAAGAGGTACTGTAAGATACATTTATCCAAACTAATATACTGATTATTACTATACAAAGGGCGAGATCTTATTAATCTCACCCTTTGTATAGTGCTGGAAAAATTAATTTCATTATATAATTACTTGAACTTATTTTCTATTTTTATAATTATTTAATTAAAGTAAAATGAAATGTAGAGATTTAGTACGAGTGTAGCATGTTAATAAAAAATGGTTTCTAAGGGAGTCGGTGTTGAAGTTATGTTTAGGTATAAAATAAATGTTGATGCTAAAGAGTGGGATTTATTTTTAGAAAATCATCCTCAAGGAAATTTATTGCAGAGTAGTGATTGGTCCAAGATAAAGGATACTTGGGGGAACGAGAGAGTTGGCTTTTATAAAGATAATCAATTAGTTGGAGTAGCAAATATCTTAATTCAGCCGCTACCATTAGGACTTTCTATGTTTTATATTCCACGAGGTCCAGTAATTGACTATGAAGATAAAGAACTTCTGAAATTTGTTCTTTTAACGTTGAAAAACTTGCTAAAAAAAGCCATGCAATAATGGTTAAATTTGACCCAAGTTTATTTATCAGTAGAGGTCTTATTGACCAAGAAACTGTCCAAAATTCTATGGCTTTAGCAATTGTCGAAGAACTGAAAAAAAATAAAGTTTATTGGACAGGCTTAACAAAGGATATGGCAGAAAATATACAACCACGTTTTCAAGCTAATATTCATAAAGAAAATTTCTCACTGGATCAACTTTCTAAGTCTACTAGACAGGCCATCCGAACTGCAAGAAATAAAGGATTAGAAGTAAAATTTGGTGGACTTGATTTATTAGATGAATTTTCATTTTTAATGAAGAAAACAGAGTCTCGCAAGAATATCAGTTTACGAGGCAAAGATTATTATCAGAAGTTACTGGATACTTATCCTGATCACTCCTTTATCACACTGAGCTATTTAGATCTACCTAATAGACTGAAAGAAGTTGAGCAACAATTCGAAAAGAATCTAAAAACAGCGCAGAAGTTTACAGATAAAACGAAAGAAGGTAAAATAAAAGAGAATCAGCAAGAGAGAAAACGATTAAAGGAAGAAATTTCTTTTCTTAAGAACCATATTGACAGAGGGGATAGTATTGTCCCATTGTCTGGTACTTTAACTATCGAATTTGGGAAAACTTCTGAGAACTTATATGCTGGAATGAATGAAGAATTTAAACACTATCAACCTGCTATTCCTACATGGTTTGAGACAGCTCAACATTCTTTTGAACGAGGGGCTGAGACTCATAATATGGGTGGAATTGAAAACAATTTAGAGGGTGGGTTAATTAACTTTAAATCCAAGTTTAATCCTACTATCGAGGAATTTGCTGGTGAGTTTAATTATCCAACTAGTTCATTATATTTTTTGTTTAATCTAGCTTATAAAATTCGTAAGAAACTTCGAAGTAGATAAAATAAACTAATGATTTTGCCACTATATTAAATTTTAAAAAATTTAGCTATTAGAGCATCCCAGCAGTATATGTTGGGATGCTTTAAATTTAGAGTTTTTATTAGTAATTTAATGCTAAATTCCCAAACTAATTTCCACTTTGGCCATCCAAGTGGAAGTTACTTTGAGAAGTTAGCAGAAACTATCTACTTTAAAAATCTACTAAAATCACTTGAAAATATTGGAAAAGTATGGTAAAATGAAACTTGTCGTGTGAACGATAATACTCATTCTTGATGAATTGTGAAACAGTTGCCCTTGGGTCGTTTTGCGAGTTGAAGTTAAGAAGAGGAAAAAAACAAAAAGGAGAAATACTCATGGCAGTAATTTCAATGAAACAACTTCTTGAGGCTGGTGTACACTTTGGTCACCAAACTCGTCGCTGGAACCCTAAGATGGCTAAGTACATCTTCACTGAGCGTAACGGAATCCACGTTATCGACTTGCAACAAACTGTAAAATACGCAGACCAAGCATACGATTTCATGCGTGATGCAGCAGCTAACGATGCAGTTGTATTGTTTGTTGGTACTAAGAAACAAGCGGCTGATGCAGTTGCTGAAGAAGCAGTACGTTCAGGTCAATACTTCATCAACCACCGTTGGTTGGGTGGAACTCTTACAAACTGGGGAACAATCCAAAAACGTATCGCTCGTTTGAAAGAAATCAAACGTATGGAAGAAGATGGAACTTTCGAAGTTCTTCCTAAGAAAGAAGTTGCACTTCTTAACAAACAACGTGCACGTCTTGAAAAATTCTTGGGTGGTATCGAAGATATGCCTCGTATCCCAGATGTGATGTACGTAGTTGACCCACATAAAGAGCAAATCGCTGTTAAAGAAGCTAAAAAATTGGGAATTCCAGTTGTAGCGATGGTTGACACAAATACTGATCCAGATGATATCGATGTAATCATCCCAGCTAACGATGATGCTATCCGCGCTGTTAAATTGATTACAGCTAAATTGGCTGACGCTATCATCGAAGGACGTCAAGGTGAAGATGCAGTAGCAGTTGAAGCAGAGTTTGTAGCTTCAGAAGCTCAAGCAGATTCAATCGAAGAAATCGTTGAAGTTGTAGAAGGCGACAACGCTTAATTTATATAAATAGTATTACCTAGGAGGGCGGGGCTTAGCCCGGCTCTCCTATTTTTAAAAAATATAGGAGAATCAAAATGGCAGAAATTACAGCTAAACTTGTAAAAGAGTTGCGTGAAAAATCTGGTGCCGGTGTTATGGACGCTAAAAAAGCGCTTGTAGAAACAGACGGTGACATCGAAAAAGCGATTGAATTGCTTCGTGAAAAAGGTATGGCTAAGGCAGCTAAGAAAGCTGACCGTGTTGTCTGCAGAAGGTTTGACTGGTGTTTATGTTAACGGTAATGTTGCAGACAGTTATTGAAGTAAACGCTGAAACTGACTTTCGTTGCGAAAAACGCTCAATTTCGTTGAATTGGTAAATACCACAGCTAAAGTTATTGCTGAAGGAAAAGCCTGCTAACAATGAAGAAGCTCTTGCTTTGACAATGCCTTCAGGTGAAACTCTTGAAGCTGCATACGTATCTGCAACAGCAACTATCGGAGAAAAAATCTCATTCCGTCGCTTTGCATTGATTGAAAAAACAGATGCACAACACTTTGGTGCTTACCAACATAATGGTGGACGTATCGGTGTTATTTCAGTTGTTGAAGGTGGAGACGAAGCACTTGCTAAACAATTGTCAATGCACATCGCAGCGATGAAACCAACAGTTCTTTCTTATAAAGAATTGGATGAGCAATTCGTTAAAGATGAGTTGGCACAATTGAACCACGTTATCGACCAAGACAACGAAAGTCGTGCAATGGTTAACAAACCAGCTCTTCCACACTTGAAGTATGGATCAAAAGCTCAATTGACTGATGAAGTGATTGCTCAAGCTGAAGCTGATATCAAAGCTGAGTTGGCTGAAGAAGGCAAACCAGAAAAAATCTGGGACAAAATCATCCCAGGTAAGATGGACCGCTTCATGCTTGACAACACTAAAGTTGACCAAGCTTACACACTTCTTGCACAAGTATACATCATGGATGACAGCAAGACAGTTGAAGCATATCTTGAATCAGTTAACGCTTCAGTAGTTGAGTTCGCTCGCTTTGAAGTTGGTGAAGGTATCGAAAAAGCTGCAAACGACTTCGAAGCTGAAGTTGCAGCTACAATGGCAGCAGCCTTGAATAACTAATAATAAAAAGAAAGGAAGCTAAATTGCTTCCTTTTTTCTATGCAGTCAATCTTTATAGGGAGATGTTCCTACTTTTAAGGTATAAATAAAAAGCCCTATAATAAGGGCCAAGTGTATTTAGGAGACTACACTTCAAATTCATAGAGTGCTGTAGAGAGATAACGTTCACCGTTATCTGGTGCTAGAGCAAGGACTTTCTTACCTGTACCTAATTTCTTGGCAACTTCAATTGCTCCGTAGATAGCTGCAGCTGAAGAAATCCCTACAAGGAAACCTTCTTTTCCACCAATTTCACGGCCGAGTGCTAGAGCATCGTCTGACGTTACACGAACGATACCATCATAAGCCTTTGTATCCAGTGTATCAGGAATAAATCCAGCTGATATACCTTGAATTTTGTGAGGACCAGGTTTTTCACCAGATAGAATAGCAGATTCATCAGCTTCCACTGCATAAACTTGAATGTTTGAATTTGCTGACTTGAGTGCATGAGAAACACCAGAAATCGTTCCACCAGTACCTACTCCAGCAACAAAGGCATCTAGTCCATCTTTACCGAAAGTAGCTAGTATTTCAGCTCCTGTTGTTCTTTCGTGTACTTCTGGATTAGCTGGATTGTCAAATTGAAGAGGAAGGAAACCATCACGTTCAGCAGCGATTTCTTGAGCTTTAGCAATAGCGCCTTTCATTCCCTCACTACCAGGAGTTAGGACGAGTTCAGCACCATAAGCTTGGATAATCTTACGTCGTTCTACACTCATAGTTTCAGGCATAACGATGACGACTTTATACCCTTTAGCAGCACCTACCCATGAAAGTCCAATACCAGTGTTTCCACTTGTTGCTTCAACAATTGTAGAACCTGGTTTCAGAATACCGTCTTGTTCAGCTTTTTCAATCATGCTAAGAGCAATACGGTCTTTTACAGAAGAACCAGGGTTAAATGCTTCAAGCTTTACATAGACGTCCGCAGCACCTTCTGGCACGATGTTGTTGAGTTTAACAATCGGAGTTTGACCGATTAATTCAGTAATGTTGTTATAAATAGACATATGAATACCTCTTTGTATAAGATATTTCTAGTATAACGCTATCTATACCATTTGTAAAATATAGAAATCCTATCGAAGTGATAGGATTTTTTTATATCATAGGTCTAAGCCGTTAATTTTCAAGCGATTGTGATAAGCTAATTCTAATAAATAGGTGTAAAGTGGAATGATATCCGTTTTCTTAGGGAATTCAAATTTATGAGCATTAAAATGCTCATTATGTGCTTTTAGAAAGACATTTTCTAAATAAGTAATAGTAATTTCACTATCATCTATACCTGCTCCAGCAGTTTCCATTTCAACGTTAACAATGTTCATCAAAAAGATTGATTTAACAGACATCTTACGACCGGTAGCACCTTGTTTATCTGTAAAGATAATACGTATATTTGTAAATATAATTGAGTCACGAATCAGTTTATATCCACTTTGAATTTCTTCATTTTCTAGTAGATATTGTCCATATTCTTTGATAAGAGTTTCTTTGTTTTGCTCGCTAAAGTTACCAGCGAGTCCTTGAATGAATTTACCAAATGCCATATTTTTCTCCTTTGTTTACACTAAGTTTACAGGAACTTCAACTTCTCGTAAACCTTGATCAGTTAAAGTTACTTTTCCATTAAAAAACTCTACAAGTGCAGCTTTAATATTTTCTTTTTCTTCTTTATCAACATAAATCATTGTATCGACTTGATCTGTAAAGTTTGTCTCAAGTTCCATGAGATCATGTTCCTTAAGGAAGTTACTGTACTCTTGGTACTGAGCGTAAGACATTTGAATAGCAATGCCAGCTTGTTCCTTTATTTCAATGATGCCAATTTCTTTGACAGCTAAGGCAACACTGCCGGCGTAAGCACGAATCAATCCTCCAGCGCCTAGCTTAATGCCTCCAAAGTAGCGTGTCACTACTACACAGACATTAGTAAGATTGTGATTTTCTAGTACCCCAAGCATGGGAACGCCAGCAGTACCACTGGGTTCACCATCATCACTTGTCCGTTTGATTTCACTATGTTCTCCCAATAATGAAGGCAGAGCAGTTATGCGTAGCTTTGTAGTGTTCTTTTTTTGATGGCAGTAATGAAGTCACGAGCCTCTTCTTCGCTATAAACACGCTTGGCATGACAGATAAAGCGGGATTTTTTTGATTTCTTCTAGGACTTGTCCGTCCTCTTTAATTGTTCTAAATTCCATGATTTAATTGTACTAAAAAAATCATCTAAAGCGCTAGGTTTTTTTACGAATAAAGAAGTATGAAAGTAAATCCAAACTATCTCGGTCGGTTGTTTACGGAGAATGAATTAACAGAAGAGGAACGTCAGTTGGCGGAGAAACTTCCAGCAATGAGAAAGGAGAAAGGGAAACTTTTCTGTCAACGTTGTGATAGTGCTATTTCTAGATGAATGGTATTTGCCCATCGGTGCTTACTATTGTCGGGAGTGCTTAATTATGAAGCGAATTAGGAGTGATCAAGCTTTATATTATTTCCCACAGGAGGATTTTCCGAAGCAAGATGTTCTTAAATGGCGTGGTCAATTAACTCCTTTTCAAGAGAAGGTGTCAAAGGGATTGATTCAAGCGGTAGATAAGCAGGAACCAACCTTGGTTCACGCTGTAACAGGAGCTGGAAAGACAGAAATGATTTACCAAGTTGTGGCCAAAGTGATTGATGAAGGTGGTGCAGTATGCTTGGCTAGTCCTCGCATAGATGTTTGTTTGGAGCTGTACAAGCGCCTGCAAAAGGATTTTTCTTGCGAGATAGCCCTCCTACATGGAGAATCAGAGCCGTATTTTCGAACACCACTAGTTGTTGCAACGGCTCATCAGCTGTTAAAATTTTATCATGCTTTTGATTTGCTAATAGTGGATGAAGTAGATGCTTTTCCTTATGTTGACAACCCTACGCTTTACCATGCTGTCAAGAATAGTGTAAAGGAGAATGGCTTGAGAATCTTTTTAACAGCAACTTCTACCGATGAGTTAGATAGGAAGGTTCGCATCGGAGAATTAAAACGATTGAGTTTGCCTAGACGGTTTCATGGAAATCCTTTGATTATTCCTAAACCTGTCTGGTTATCCGATTTTAATCGCTATTTGGATAAGAATCGTTTATCACCAAAGTTAAAGTTTTATATTGAGAAACAGAGAAAGACAGGTTATCCGTTACTCATTTTTGCTTCAGAAATTAAGAAAGGGGAGCAATTAAAAGAAGTCTTACAGAAGGAATTTTCGCATGAGAAAATTGGTTTTGTGTCTTCAGTTACGGAAGATCGATTAGAGCAGGTGCAAGCTTTTCGAGATGGAGAACTGACAATACTTATCAGTACGACAATCTTGGAGCGTGGAGTTACCTTCCCTTGTGTGGATGTTTTTGTAGTAGAAGCCAACCATCGTCTGTTTACCAAATCTAGTTTGATTCAGATTGGTGGACGAGTTGGACGAAGCATGGATAGACCGACAGGAGATTTGCTTTTCTTCCATGACGGGTTAAATGCTTCAATCAAAAAGGCAATTAAGGAAATTCAACAGATGAATAAGGAGGCGGGTCTATGAAGTGTTTATTATGTGGGCAGACTATGAAGACTGTTTTAACTTTCAGTAGTCTTTTACTTCTGAAGAATGATGCCTCCTGTCTTTGTTTAGATTGTGATTCTACTTTTGATAGGATTGGAGAAGAGAACTGTCCAAACTGTATGAAAACAGGATTGTCAACAAAGTGTCAAGATTGTCAATTTTGGTGTAAAGAAGGAGTTGAAGTCAGTCATAGAGCGATTTTTATTTACAATCAAGCTATGAAGGATTTTTTCAGTCGGTATAAGTTTGATGGAGACTTCCTTTTAAGAAAAGTCTTTGCTTCAGTTTTAAGTGAGGAGTTAAAAAAGTACAAAGAGTATCAATTTGTTGTAATTCCCCTAAGTCCGGAAAGATTGCTCGAGAGGGGATTTAACCAGGTTGAAGGTTTAGTTGAAGCAGCAGGGTTCTCTTTTCAAGACTTACTAGAGAAGAGAGAAGAGCGAGCTAGTTCTTCCAAAAATCGTTCAGAACGCTTGGCAACAGAACTTCCCTTCTTTGTCAAAAGTGGAGTCACTATTCCTAAAAAAATCCTACTTATAGATGATATCTATACTACTGGAACAACTATAAATCGTGTGAAGAAACTGTTGGAAGAAGCTGGTGCTGAGGATGTAAAAACATTTTCCCTTGTAAGATGAGGAAAAAATTTGCAAAAACAAAATGAAAGCGTTATAATGAAATCAGAAAAACAAAAATGTTTAGAAAGAAGGTACTCATATGATTAAATATAGTATCCGTGGTGAAAACCTAGAAGTAACAGAAGCAATTCGTGATTATGTAGTTTCTAAACTCGAAAAGATCGAAAAGTATTTTCAAGCTGAACAAGAGTTGGATGCTCGAGTTAACTTGAAGGTGTATCGTGAAAAAACGGCTAAAGTGGAGGTGACGATTCCGCTTGGCTCAATTACTCTTCGTGCAGAAGATGTGTCTCAAGATATGTATGGTTCAATTGACCTTGTAACCGATAAAATTGAACGTCAGATTCGTAAAAATAAAACAAAAATCGAGCGTAAAAATAAAAATAAGGTAGCAACTAGTCAATTATTTACAGATGCTTTGGTGGAAGATACAAATGTTGTCCAATCAAGAGTTGTTCGTTCAAAACAAATTGATTTAAAACCAATGGATTTGGAAGAAGCTATTCTACAGATGGATTTGTTGGGACATGATTTCTTTATCTATGTGGATGTTGAAGATCAGACAACCAATGTGATTTATCGTCGTGAAGATGGCGAGATTGGCTTGTTAGAAGTTAAAGAATCTTAATTTCAATATGTGTAAAGGAAGGTTTACTAAATTGTAAACCTCCTTTTTCTTATAATTGATAGAATTACTGATTACACTTTTAAAAAGTCGCTTTTTGGTGGTTATTATGGTATAATGGGTGCCAAGAGGTTTGGAATGAAAAAATTTTATGTAAGTCCTATTTTTCCCTTAATATTAGGAATAGTGGCGTTCGGAGTGCTATCTGTGCAACTTGTTTTTGTAACGAATACACTGGTAACGCTATTTCTTTTGCTACTTATTTTGGGTTCATATATTTTACTATTCATCCATCAGAGAGACTACTACTCAAAGAGTGAAGTAGAACAAATCCAGTATGTAAACCACCAAGCTGAAGATAGTTTGACAACTTTGTTAGAACAGATGCCTGTCGGAGTTATTAAACTAGACTTATCGTCAGGTGAAGTTGCATGGTTCAATCCTTACGCTGAATTGATTTTGACTAATGAAGTGGGAGAGATTGATGTTGCATTAATTCAAACAATTATAAAGGCGTCTGTGGGGAATCCAGGTTCTTATGCCACCTTGGGTGAGACTCGCTATTCGGTTCATATGGACAAGGTATCTGGTGTTCTTTACTTCTTTGATGTGTCTGGAGAATACGAAGCGACTGTTGAGTTAGTGACGAGTCGTCCGGTTATTGGAATTGTTTCCGTTGATAACTATGACGATTTAGAAGATGCGACATCGGAGTCTGACATTAGTCATATTAACAGTTTTGTAGCCAATTTTGTTTCAGAATTTGCTGGGAAGCACGCCATGTTCTCCCGTCGAGTAAGTATGGATCGTTTATCTGTTTACGGACTACACGGTGCTTGAGGGCTTGATGAATGATAAATTTTCTGTTATTGATGCATTCAGAGAAGAGGCGAAACAGAGACAGTTGCCTTTGACCTTAAGTATGGGATTTTCTTATGGTGATGGAAATCATGATGAGATAGGGAAAGTTGCATTGCTCAACTTGAACTTGGCTGAAGTGCGTGGTGGCGACCAAGTGGTTGTTAAGGAAAACGACGAAACGAAAAATCCAGTTTATTTTGGTGGTGGGTCTGCTGCCTCAATCAAACGTACACGGACTCGTACGCGTGCTATGATGACGGCTATTTCAGATAAGATTCGTAGTGTGGATCAGGTTTTTGTAGTTGGTCACAAAAATCTAGATATGGATGCTCTTGGCTCTGCTGTAGGTATGCACTTGTTTGCCAGCAATGTGACTGAAAATAGTTATGCTATTTATGACGAAGAACAAATGTCGCCGGATATTGAACGAGCTGTTTCATTCTTAGAAAAAGAAGGAGTTACAAAGTTGTTGTCTGTTAAGGACGCAATGGGGATGGTGACCAATCGTTCTTTGTTGATTCTTGTAGACCATTCAAAGACAGCTTTAACTTTATCAAAAGATTTTTATGATTTATTTACCCAAACCATCGTCATCGACCACCACAGAAGGGATCAGGATTTTCCAGATAATGCGGTTATTACTTATATCGAAAGTGGTGCAAGTAGTGCCAGTGAGTTGGTAACGGAATTGATTCAGTTCCAGAATTCTAAGAAAAATCGTTTGAGTCGTATGCAAGCAAGTGTTTTAATGGCTGGTATGATGTTGGATACTAAAAATTTCACCTCACGAGTGACTAGTCGGACATTTGATGTTGCTAGCTATCTCAGAACGAGAGGAAGTGATAGTATTGCTATCCAAGAAATTGCTGCGACAGATTTTGAAGAATATCGTGAGGTCAATGAATTGATTTTACAGGGGCGTAAATTAGGTTCAGATGTACTAATAGCAGAGGCTAAGGACTCGAAATGTTATGATACAGTTGTTATTAGTAAGGCAGCAGATGCCATGTTAGCTATGTCAGGTATTGAAGCGAGTTTTGTTCTTGCGAAGAATACACAAGGATTTATCTCTATCTCAGCTCGCAGTCGTAGTAAGCTGAATGTACAACGGATTATGGAAGAGCTGGGAGGTGGAGGCCACTTTAATTTGGCAGCAGCTCAAATTAAAGATGTAACCTTGTCAGAAGCAGGTGAAAAACTGACAGAAATTGTATTAAATGAAATAAAGGAAAAGGAGAAAGAAGAATGAAAGTAATCTTTTTAGCAGATGTTAAAGGAAAAGGTAAAAAAGGCGAAATTAAGGAAGTACCAACAGGGTATGCACAAAACTTTCTTATCAAAAAGAATTTAGCAAAAGAAGCAACTGCTCAAGCTGTAGGTGAACTTCGTGGTAAACAAAAATCAGAAGAGAAAGCTCACGCTGAGATGATTGCAGAAGCAAAAGCAATTAAAGCCCAACTAGAAGCAGAGGAAACTATTGTAGAATTTGTTGAAAAAGTTGGTCCAGATGGTCGTACCTTTGGTTCCATTACCAATAAGAAAATTGCAGAAGAATTGCAAAAGCAATTTGGAATTAAGATTGATAAACGTCATATCCAAGTACAAGCTCCGATTCGAGCAGTTGGTTTGATTGATGTACCAGTGAAAATCTATCAAGATATTACAAGTGTAATCAATCTTCGTGTGAAAGAAGGGTAAATTTACACTTTCTTGACAAGATTGTAAAAGGAAGGGAAGTCTGATGGCAGAAGTAGAAGAGTTACGAGTACAACCTCAAGATATCTTAGCTGAGCAATCCGTTTTAGGGGCTATCTTTATTGACGAGAGTAAGCTTGTTTGTGCGAGAATATATTGAATCTCGGGACTTTTTTAAGTATGCCCATCGTTTGATTTTCCAAGCTATGGTCGATTTATCCGATCGTGGCGATGCTATAGATGCAACAACGGTTCGTACCATTCTTGATAATCAAGGTGATTTACAGAATATTGGTGGCCTGTCTTACCTGGTTGAGATTGTCAATTCTGTGCCAACTTCTGCTAATGCGGAGTATTATGCTAAGATTGTTGCAGAGAAGGCCATGCTACGTCGATTAATCTCCAAGTTGACAGAGTCTGTCAATCAAGCTTACGAGGCTTCGCAACCAGCTGATGAAATCATTGCTCAGGCAGAAAAAGGCCTGATTGATGTCAGCGAAAATGCTAATCGAAGTGGATTTAAGAACATTCGAGATGTGTTGAATATCAACTTTGGAAATCTGGAAGCTCGCTCGCAACAAACGACCGATATTACAGGTATTGCGACAGGTTATCGTGATTTGGATCATATGACGACTGGTCTTCATGAGGAGGAGTTGATTATCTTAGCAGCTCGTCCGGCGGTTGGTAAGACAGCCTTTGCCTTGAATATTGCTCAGAATATTGGGACTAAGTTGGACAAAACAGTTGCTATTTTTTCACTCGAAATGGGTGCGGAAAGTCTAGTGGACCGTATGTTGGCGGCAGAAGGTTTGGTGGAATCGCATTCTATCCGTACGGGTCAATTGACTGATGAGGAGTGGCAAAAATATACCATTGCTCAAGGGAATCTAGCTAATGCAAGTATCTATATCGATGATACGCCAGGGATTCGGATTACAGAGATTCGTTCTCGTTCTCGTAAACTGGCTCAAGAAACTGGAAATCTTGGTTTGATTTTAATAGACTATTTGCAGCTTATCACGGGAACTGGTCGGGAAAATCGTCAACAAGAGGTTTCAGAAATTTCACGTCAGTTGAAAATTTTAGCTAAGGAACTGAAGGTTCCAGTAATCGCTCTAAGTCAGCTTTCTCGTGGTGTAGAACAACGTCAGGATAAGAGACCGGTCTTGTCTGATATTCGTGAATCTGGGTCTATTGAGCAGGACGCTGATATCGTAGCCTTTCTTTATCGCGACGATTACTATGAGCGTGGTGGTGAAGAAGAGGAAGGCATACCGAATAATAAGGTAGAAGTTATTATCGAGAAAAACCGTAGTGGAGCTCGTGGAACGGTGGAATTAATTTTTCCAAAAAAAGAATACAATAAATTTTCAAGTATCTCAAAGAGGGAGGCATAAGATGTCAGATGCATTTACAGATGTTGCCAAGATGAAAAAAATCAAAGAAGAAATCAAGGCACATGAGGGACAAGTCGTAGAAATGACTTTGGAGAATGGTCGTAAGCGCCAAAAAAATAGATTGGGTAAGCTAATTGAGGTTTATCCATCCCTATTTATCGTTGAATTTGGGAACGTTGAAGGAGATAAACAAGCTAATGTTTACGTTGAATCCTTTACTTACTCAGATATCCTTACAGAAAAGAATTTGATTCATTATCTTGACTAAAGTGAGAAATTTTCTCACTTTTTCTTTTTTCTCCGAATAGTTTAAGTGAAGGGAATCTTCGATTTATATTATTTTTCAAGGAGGAAGAATGAAAATTTCACCATTTAAAGTAGCAGAGACAAGGTTTTCTATTAGAAAGTCAGTTAAAAAGGTTGTTCCTTTTTTAGTAGTAGGGCTGATGTTGTCGGCTGGAGAAAGTGTTCATGCAAACAGTTCTTATGCTCGTGGAGATGATTATCCTGCTTATTATAAAAATGGGAGTCAGAGTATTGATAAGTGGAGGATGTATTCTCGTCAGTGTACTTCATTTGCTGCTTTTCGCTTGAGTGGAGTAAATGGTTTTGAGCTTCCAGGAGCTTATGGTAATGCTGGTGAATGGGGTTATCGTGCTCGTCGTGAAGGTTATCGTGTAGATAATACACCAGCTATCGGATCTATTGCTTGGTCTACTGCAGGAGGTTATGGCCATGTTGCTTGGGTTTCAAATGTGATGGGAGATAATATAGAAATTGAGGAATATAACTATGATTATAAAGGTAATTATAATAAACGAATTGTAAAAGCAAACAAGATGACCGGTTTTATTCATTTTAAAGATTTATCAAGCAATTCTAAAGAAGTCCCAAGCAGTTCAAAAGATTCGACAAGCAATCATGTTGTGACCAGTCAATCGTCATCTTTGATGAAAGGAACTCATTATTTTAAGGTGGAGACTCCTATTAAAGATCAACCATTATTGAATGCAACTCCACTTGCATATTATTCTCCAGGTGAGAGTGTTCATTATGATCAGGTGATAGAAAAGGATGGTTACAAGTGGTTGAGTTATATTTCTTATAGCGGGAGTCGACGTTATATTCAGTTGGAGGGAGTGACTTCGTCACAAAATCAATCAGTAAATAAATCTAATCATGGTTCAAATAATGGATTGACTGTGGGTTGGATGAAAATAAATGGTAGTTGGTATTATTTCAAATCAGATGGTTCTAAGGCGACGGGATGGCTGAAAGATGGTTCTACCTGGTATTATTTGAAATCATCTGGTGAAATGCAGACAGGCTGGTTACAGGAGAAAGGATTTTGGTATTATCTAGATGATTCAGGGGCAATGAAAACGGGCTGGTATCAAGTCTCTGGTAAGTGGTATTATTCTTACTCTTCAGGTGAGCTAGCTGTTAATACAATAGTAGACGGTTATACTGTAAATCATAATGGTGAGTGGATTAAAGAAAAATAAACTAAAAAACTTGATTCATTATCATTTTTAACTATATTCAAAAGTAATTAGCACTATTTTAAATATTTACTTGAAGCGTTCTTATATATTTTTTTATTGTAGCTTGTTTGATCCGAACTATTTTCATGAGATAAATTCTTTAATAAAGAATTTATTGCTTATCTAGGTTTCCGTAGTAATATTAGAAAGTTAAAAATATGTTTATACTAACATATCCTTTCATAATCGACATAAATATATTTTTCAAACAATTTAATATATTGTTTTTGTTAATCTATATTAAAAGTTGTAATAGAGAGAAATATAATTCCAAAAAGTGGCGTTTTAAAAATGGATAAAAAGAAAATGATTTTGACTAGCTTAGCTAGTGTTACGGTTTTAGGGGCGGTTTTTGCTGTGTCTCAACAGTCGGTTGTAAAAGCTGATGCACCTACAGCTACTAGCACATCTGGAGAAACTGGAGCCACACCTGTGGTTAAAACTCCAAAAACTGAAGTCGAAAAAGCTAAAGAAGATTTAACTGAAGCTTTGAAACAAATCCCTGATAACGAGTTGCTTGACAAAAAAAGCAGAAGAAGAATTATTAAAGGCTGTTGAGTCTGGTGAATTAAATGCTTCTGATATTCTTGCTGAGTTAGCAGCTGATGCTGAAAAAGCACAAGATACTAATCAAACAATTAAAACAGAAACTCCTGTATCTAAGGACAAGCTTCCTGAAGAGGTGCAAGCGGGAATTGCAGAAGGTGAAGCAGCGGATGCTGATCGTCCTGAATCAGAAAAATTGCAAGACAAAGCTGATGATTTAACTGAAACAATTGAAAACTTGACGGATGATGCTGAGAAATTAAAAGCCGATGCTATCGCAGAAGTCAATAAAGATGCAAGTATTACTGATAAAGAAAAAGCAATAGCTGATAAAAAAGTTGAAATTGGTAAAGAAGCTATTCTAGATTCCGTTGAACAAGGTTATTTATCTGCTAAAGATGTTCTGAAAGAATTTGAAAACGACTATAACACTAGAAACAAAGCTCCAAAAAAAGAAGCTTCTAAATCAATCGTTAAAAAACTTACAGATATAGCTGATGATTTAGCTGATACTGGTGAAAAAGCTAAGGTAGTAGAAGAGAAAAATGCTGCCTTAGATAAACAAAAAGAAACCTTAGAAAAAGCTAAAGTTGCTCTTGAAACAGCTAAAACGAATAAAGCTGATCAAGATGTTATCGATAAATTACAAGATGCTGTAACTAAACTAGAAGGTTCTGTCGCTTCTGCTAAAGCTTCTGTTGATGAAGCTTTAGCTAAATTTGACGAAGTTAATGAATCATTACAAGATCGCAAGCAATCGATATACTAACTGACGATGACAACGCAACTTTAGGTTACATCGAAAAATTAAAAGAAGTTCCTAAGGATGAAGAACTGAAAGACTTCAGTGGTGGAGTAAGTGATGATGCAACACCTACTGAACCTGCTAAGGAAGCAGATGAAGTACCAACTGCTCCTAACGCTCCAGAATTTAATGGTGGTGTGAATCCTAGTGATTCTCCTTCTGGAGATAATGAATCTGATTTCAATGGTGGGGTAAATGATACAACACCTCCTACTGTAGCCGATGCTCCAGAATATACAGGAGGCGTTAATAGTGTAGAAGCAGCAATTAACGAAGTTCCACAATATACTCTTACAACAGCAGGTACTAACAAGGATAATACTTATCAAGCGCCAGCAGTAAAAACAGAAGATAAAAAAGAACTTCCAAATACTGGTGGTAAAGATAATGTTGCAGTTGCATCATTAGGATTCCTTGGATTGTTCCTTGGTGCCCTTCCATTTGTGAAACGTAAAAACTAATTCATTTCGTAGTTTGAAAGAGAGGGAGTAACTTCCTTCTCTTTTTACTATTATCTTAGTTTCTCTCAGGGAACTCTTCCCAATGGTATTTTTTGGTGCTTTCCTTTATAATGGGTGTATGGATAAGAAAAAATTATTATTGATTGATGGGTCTTCTGTTGCTTTTCGGGCGTTTTTTGCGCTTTATCAGCAGTTGGATCGTTTTAAGAATGCGGCTGGTTTGCATACCAATGCGATTTATGGTTTTCAGTTGATGTTGAGTCATTTGTTGGAGAGGGTTGAGCCTAGTCATATTTTGGTGGCTTTTGATGCGGGAAAGACGACCTTCCGGACAGAGATGTATGCGGACTATAAGGGTGGTCGAGCTAAGACTCCTGATGAGTTTCGTGAGCAATTTCCCTTTATTCGTGAGTTGTTGGATCATATGGGGATTCGTCACTATGAGTTGGCTCAGTATGAGGCGGATGACATTATTGGGACACTGGATAAACTAGCAGAGCAGGATGGTTTTGATATTACCATTGTCAGTGGGGATAAGGACTTGATTCAACTGACGGATGAGCATACAGTGGTTGAGATTTCCAAGAAAGGTGTGGCTGAGTTTGAGGCTTTTACGCCAGAATATCTTATGGAAAAGATGGGCATTACACCGACGCAGTTTATTGATCTCAAGGCGCTCATGGGTGATAAGTCGGATAATATTCCTGGGGTGACTAAAATCGGTGAAAAGACGGGTATCAAGCTCTTGCTGGAGCATGGTTCGCTTGAGGGGATTTATGAAAATATTGATGGAATGAAGGCTTCTAAGATGAAGGAAAATCTCATCCATGATAAGGAACAGGCCTTTTTGTCAAAAATACTGGCGACCATTGATACCAAGGCACCGATTGAGATTGGTTTGAAGGATTTGGTCTATAGTGGTCCAGATGTGGAAAATCTTGGGAAATTCTACGATGAGATGGGCTTCAAACAGCTCAAGCAGGCTTTAAATGTGTCGTCAGCTGATGTGGCTGAGAGTTTGGATTTTACTATTGTTGACCAAGTCTGTCAAGACATGCTGAATGAAGAATCTATCTTCCATTTTGAGCTTTTTGGTGAGAATTACCATACGGATGATTTGGTTGGATTTGCCTGGTCTTGTGGGGATAAGCTCTATGCTACAGACAAGCTTGAGCTTGTGCAAGAGCCTATTTTCAAGGATTTTCTAGAAAAAACACCTCTGAGAGTTTATGACTTTAAGAAGGCCAAAGTTCTCTTGAATCGTTTTGGTGTGGATTTACAGGCGCCTGCTTTTGATAGCCGTTTAGCTAAATATCTCCTTTCGACTGTGGAGGACAATGAAATTGCGACTATTGCTAGTCTTTATGGTCAGACTTACTTGGTTGATGATGAGACCTTCTACGGTAAAGGTGTTAAAAAGGCCATTCCTGAACGCGAGAAATTCTTGGAACACTTGGCTCGGAAGATTGCAGTTTTGGTCGAAACAGAGCCTATTTTGCTTGAAAAACTCAGTGAAAATGGGCAATTAGAGCTTCTTTATGATATGGAGCAACCTCTGGCTTTTGTCCTTGCCAAGATGGAGATTGCTGGGATTACGGTTAAGAAAGAGACCTTGCTTGAGATGCAGGCTGAAAATGAGCTTGTCATTGAAAAACTGACTCAGGAGATTTACGAACTGGCTGGTGAGGAGTTTAATATCAACTCGCCTAAGCAGTTAGGAGTGCTTCTCTTTGAAAAATTGGGGCTACCTCTAGAATACACTAAGAAAACCAAGACTGGATACTCGACAGCGGTGGATGTCTTGGAGCGCCTGGCTCCTATTGCTCCGATTGTTAAGAAAATCCTAGACTACCGTCAGATTGCGAAGATTCAATCTACCTATGTGATTGGCTTGCAGGACTGGATTTTGGCTGATGGCAAGATTCACACGCGCTATGTGCAGGATTTGACCCAAACAGGTCGTCTGTCTAGTGTGGATCCAAACTTGCAAAATATCCCTGTTCGCTTGGAACAAGGGCGATTGATTAGGAAGGCTTTTGTTCCTGAGTGGGAGGATAGTGTGCTACTCAGCTCGGACTATTCACAGATTGAATTGCGCATTTTGGCGCATATTTCTAAGGATGAGCACTTGATTAAGGCTTTCCAAGAGGGAGCGGATATCCATACCTCGACAGCCATGCGTGTCTTTGGCATTGAACGTCCTGAGGATGTGACTGCAAACGACCGTCGCAATGCCAAGGCAGTGAACTTTGGAGTGGTTTACGGGATTTCAGATTTTGGTTTGTCTAATAATCTGGGCATCAGTCGTAAGGAAGCCAAAGCCTACATTGACACCTACTTTGAACGCTTCCCAGGTATTAAAAACTACATGGATGAAGTGGTGCGTGAGGCGCGTGATAAGGGCTATGTAGAGACCCTCTTCAAGCGTCGCCGTGAGTTGCCAGATATCAATTCGCGAAACTTTAACATTCGTGGTTTTGCGGAGCGGACTGCTATCAACTCTCCTATTCAAGGTTCGGCAGCAGATATTCTCAAGATTGCTATGATTCAGCTAGATAAAGCCTTGGTTGCAGGTGGTTATCAAACTAAGATGCTTCTGCAAGTGCACGATGAAATCGTCCTTGAAGTTCCTAAATCTGAATTGGCAGAGATGAAAAAATTGGTGAAACAAACCATGGAAGAAGCCATTCAACTCAGTGTTCCCCTTATCGCAGATGAGAATGAAGGGGTAACCTGGTACGAGGCTAAATAAAAAAGCTATATAGAGTTTGAAGCACTTGTTTTCAAACTCTTTTTCATGTTTTTCTGTAAGCAGTTTCCTTGACATTTTTTTTATTTTGCGCTATCATATGTCCATATAATATATGGGAGTCTGTGTACAGTCTGAGAGGAAGTGTTAAACTTCGACCGCACCTGATCTGGGTAATGCCAGCGTAGGGAACGATACTTAGTCTATTATGCACCTTTTCCATATATGGGAAAGGTTTTTCTTTTTGTCAAAGGAAAACGAGAAGAGGAGGTTGCTATGAAAGCAGGCATTGCCTTGCAAGTTTTACCCCTATCACAGGGGATTGATCGAATTGCTGTTATTGATCAGGTCATTGCTTATCTGCAAGCTCAAGAAGTGACTATGGTGGTGACACCATTTGAAACGGTCTTGGAAGGGGAGTTTGATGAGCTTATGCGCACTCTCAAAGAAGCGCTGGAAGTAGCAGGGAATGAGGCAGACAATGTCTTTGCCAATGTTAAAATAAATGTAGGAGAGATTTTAAGTATTGATGAGAAACTTGAAAAGTATAATGAGACGACACATTAGTCTATTGGGTTTTCTCGGAGTCTTGTCAATTTGGCAGTTAGCAGGTTTTCTTAAACTTCTCCCCAAGTTTATCTTGCCGACACCTCTTGAAATTCTCCAGGCCTTTGTTCGTGATAGAGAATTTCTCTGGCACCATAGCTGGGCCACCTTGAGAGTGGCTTTACTGGGGTTGGTTTTGGGAGTCTTGATTGCCTGTCTCATGGCTGTACTCATGGACAGTTTGACTTGGCTTAATGACCTGATTTACCCTATGATGGTGGTTGTTCAGACTATACCGACCATTGCCATAGCCCCTATTCTGGTCTTGTGGCTCGGTTATGGGATTTTGCCTAAGATTGTCTTGATTATCTTAACGACAACCTTCCCCATCATCGTCAGCATTTTGGACGGTTTTAGGCATTGTGACAAGGATATGCTGACCTTGTTTAGTCTGATGCGGGCCAAGCCTTGGCAAATCCTGTGGCATTTTAAAATTCCTGTCAGTCTGCCTTACTTTTATGCAGGTCTGAGGGTCAGTGTCTCCTACGCCTTTATCACAACAGTGGTATCTGAGTGGTTGGGAGGCTTTGAGGGTCTAGGTGTCTACATGATTCAGTCCAAGAAACTGTTTCAGTATGATACCATGTTTGCTATTATTATTCTGGTATCGATTATTAGCCTTTTGGGTATGAAGTTGGTCGATATTAGTGAAAAATATGTTATTAAATGGAAACGTTCGTAGAATAAGAATGTTTCTGAAAAAGAAAAGAGGAAATTGAAATGAAAAAAACATGGAAAGTGTTTTTAACTGTTTTAACAGCTCTTGTAGCTGTTGTTCTTGTAGCTTGTGGTCAAGGAACTGCTTCTAAGGATAATAAGGAAGCAGAACTTAAGAAAATCGACTTTATCCTAGACTGGACACCAAATACCAACCACACAGGGCTTTATGTGGCTAAGGAAAAAGATTATTTCAAAGAAGCTGGAGTGGATGTTGATTTGAAATTGCCACCAGAAGAAAGTTCTTCTGACTTGGTTATTAACGGTAAGGCACCATTTGCAGTCTATTTCCAAGACTATATGGCTAAAAAATTGGAAAAAGGCGCAGGAATCACTGCCGTTGCAGCTATTGTTGAACACAATACATCAGGAATCATCTCTCGTAAATCTGACAATGTAGCTAGTCCAAAAGACTTGGTTGGTAAGAAATACGGAACTTGGAATGACCCAACTGAACTTGCTATGTTGAAAACCTTAGTAGAATCTCAAGGTGGAGACTTTGAAAAAGTAGAAAAAGTACCAAACAACGACTCAAACTCAATCACACCGATTGCCAATGGCGTCTTTGACACTGCTTGGATCTACTATGGATGGGATGGTATCCTTGCTAAATCTCAAGGTGTAGAGGCTAACTTCATGTACTTGAAAGACTACGTTAAAGAATTTGACTACTACTCACCAGTTATCATCGCAAACAACGACTATTTGAAAGACAACAAAGAAGAAGCTCGTAAAGTCATCCAAGCTATCAAAAAAGGTTATCAATATGCTATGGAGCATCCAGAGGAAGCAGCAGATATCCTCATCAAGAATGCACCTGAACTTCAGGAAACGTGACTTTGTCATCGAATCTCAAAAATACTTGTCAAAGGAATACGCAAGCGACAAGGAAAAATGGGGTCAATTTGACGCGGCTCGCTGGAATGCCTTCTACAAATGGGATAAAGAAAATGGTATCCTCAAAGAAGACTTGACAGATAAAGGCTTCACCAACGAATTTGTGAAATAATGACAGAAATTAGACTAGAACACGTCAGTTATGCCTATGGTCAGGAGAGGATTTTAGAGGATATCAACCTGCAGGTAACTTCAGGTGAAGTGGTTTCTATCCTAGGTCCAAGTGGTGTTGGAAAGACCACCCTCTTTAATCTAATCGCTGGGATTTTAGAAGTCCAGTCAGGGCGAATCGTCCTTGATGGCGAGGAGAATCCCAAGGGGCGCGTGAGTTATATGTTGCAAAAGGATTTACTCTTGGAACACAAGACGGTGCTTGGCAATATCATCCTGCCCCTCTTGATTCAAAAAGTGGATAAGGCAGAAGCTATTTCCCGAGCGGATGAAATTCTTGCGACCTTCCAGTTGACAGCTGTAAGAGATAAATACCCTCATGAACTCAGTGGCGGGATGCGTCAGCGTGTAGCCTTGCTTCGAACTTACCTTTTCGGGCACAAGCTCTTTCTCTTAGATGAGGCTTTTAGCGCCTTGGATGAGATGACTAAGATGGAACTCCACGCTTGGTATCTTGAGATTCACAAGCAGTTGCAACTAACAACCTTGATCATTACGCATAGTATCGAGGAGGCCCTCAATCTCAGCGACCGCATCTATATCTTGAAAAATCGCCCTGGGCAAATTGTTTCAGAAATTAAACTAGATTGGTCCGAAGATAAGGACAAGGAAGTCCAAAAGATTGCCTACAAACGTCAAATCTTGGCAGAATTAGGCTTAGATAAGTAGAAAAATAGGGAGTTGGTGAAGAATATCCTTTACCAGCGCCCTTTTTCTTTTAAAAATGAGAAAATTTCGGTATAATAGTCAATTATACCGAAATCATTCTATAATCGTTGATACATAAGGGTTTTATGTATCGCTTTTTTAATTTTGTGGACTTTTTTAAGAACTTTTTATTTTTTCGAGGGCAGTTTCAAAGAATGAGACTGCTCTTTTTTGGTTCTCTTTTGATAAATGGCTGTAAGTGTCCATAGTTACAGATATTTTTGCATGGCCAAGCCGTGTCTGTATTTCCTTGTATGGCAGGCCAGCATTAAGCAAGATACTAGCGTGAGTGTGTCGGAAAGCATGAAATCCTAAGTCAGTACAGTTAGCATTTTTTAAGTGCTTATGTAGGCGATAATCAACCTTTCGAGTATTGACATAGTTGTCAAAGCTATCAGAGAATACTTTCTCATAGGTTAAGCCAATGTTTCTACCATTTTCTGCTTGTCTTGCTCGGTAGAGACGAAGCATGAGCACTGTTTTATGATCGATATCTAAAACTCTATAGCTTGATTTTGTCTTAGGACTGTTTACCTGGTTTAAAATGTTGAGTGTTTTGTTAATATCAATCGTTCCGTTCTGCAGGTCAATATCAGACCATTCCAGGGCCAGACATTCACGGATGCGCAGTCCAGTAGCTATGAGCGTTTTATAAAGCACAGTATCATAGAAATTGACAAAGGTATTCTCCAAGTTATCGAGATAGGAGAGGAAGTTTTTAAGTTCCTGATCTTGAAAGTATTTAATTTCTTGCTTATCTCTTGTTATCTTTCTAGGAATGACAATATCACGAGCAGGGTTATTGTCTAATGCTTGAATAGAAACTCCATACTGTAGAATACGTTTATTTAATGCATGAAGGTGATTGTATTCTTTATACCCCGTTCCGTCCTGATTGTACTCATCCGCCCACTTATTTACCTGAGTTTGGATAATAACAGGGGTAAGTTTATCTAGTTTGTAAGTACTAAATGAGGGCAAGAGGTAATTATTTAAGCAACCTTTTATCTTTATCTGCGTATTAGTCTTTATGGTATGCTGGTAGGTTTGCCAAAATAAGTCCACAAGTTCGCTATAGGTTGTTATATGTGAGCGTTGTTTCCGTGTAGAGCCGTTTCTCAAATTCTACCTTAGCCTGAGTGGCCTTATTTCTGAGTTCTTTTTTTGTTCGTGCTGATATTGTAGTCTTGACCTTTTTACCAGTCACAGAATCAATGCCAAGATAGATACTGGAGCGGTAGACTGCTGATCCGTCTTTTTTCGTGTGTTGTGTAATTTTCATGGTTTTAACTCCTTTTCCATCAGCAGGCAAGCAATTAGAAAAGGTTTTGAATTTATACCATGCGAGGAGCTACGAGAACCCCTCTATTTTCGATTTTAAGCAGTCGGACGGTAAATTGTACCAGAATAGAAAACAAGGCAAATATGGGGGAGTTTTTTATTTTAAGTTATGTTTACTAGAATATAAAAAGAAAAGTAGCCGTATCAAATACGGCTACTATCACGTTATGGATCTAAAATCCAAATGTAAACTTTATGGAGCTAAACTCCTAATAGCTGTATTGTAATATAATTATTAAAAAATGTCAAGAGATTAGAAAAGGTATAATTCTTTTAACTTTTCGTTAATTTTGTCCAATGTGTTATCAGATACTTTCATTTTTCCGATTGGATCTAATCTATTTTTCTTTAAAATTCTATCTTTGCTGATTGTTTGAAGGTTATTACAATTGGCATAAGAACGCTTAATGTATTTTTTGTAGTATTGAGTTAATTCAATAACGTCATTTATTTCTGATTGTGTCCGTTTAAGGTTATCATCGTCTATTATCTTAGATTGAATTATTTCGTTTGAAAATTGTTCTGTATAAGCTTGGTAGACATCCGATAAGGCAGCTTCAGTAATTGCATTATTGGAATCTAAATATTTTAGGTAGGCAAATAATTCTTTGTGTAATTTTTCAATATATTCATCAAGCAAAATAGAAGGATATTCCGCAATGACTTCGTCTATGAGTACAGTATCTATTTGATTTTTAGATGTTAGAGGAATTACTGTAAGTGTTTTTTTATAGGGACTATCTACTTTGTCTAAGACAATAGCCCAATGATTATTTGATAATTCTCCGCCTATATTTACACCGAACTCTACGAATACCAGAGAACCACGACTGAATTTCCAATATTTTCTTTTTTGAGTCTTGGCTTCAAATAAGAATTGTTCAGATTGTCTTTTAACTGCTGGTGCAAGAAATCTGTATTTAGAAGATGTATGCTTTGCTTTACCAAGTTTATAGAGTTTTTCAACTTCTATGTAGTTTTGTTTGGTTTGTTCAAAATATGGATTTTCTTTGTTCATTTTAATTCTCTCTATATATGCCCACGACTTCGCCGATGGTTTAGAAGATATTAGTCATCTCTATTTGTCAATTTTGCCGTTTTTTGCGCTTTAGTCTGTAAAATCGGCTTTCTATTCTTCAATTTACTCTGTTTTTGTACAATAGCCCATGAAAAGATGGTTGCTATTGGCGAATATGGGGGAGTTTTTTAATTTACGATGATTTCGCCAACAGGGATAAAATCTTTTTGTTTTGAAGATTTTGCGATTAAGTCGTATTGATCAGCGGATTTTTCATATCCAAGGGAAAGAGTAGTATTGTCGTCTGGTAATTTTTTAGCAAACTCAGATATAGACATCCGAATACGGTAATTGCATTTTGCTGATTAGTTGTAGCAGAATTTGAATTGATTGCGGCCATAGTCTCTTTTGCGCTATCTTTAGCCGTTCCAGTTAGCAAAATCATGATTGTATCATGCGGTTCGGATGAATCTGAATCGATTACGTTATTTTGAATTTTAACGCTTATTGCACCAGTTGATTCAGGATCTAATTTTGATGTGATTTCAGAAATTAGATCATCGTATTTACTGTTATCTACTTTGGCTTTTGTGTTTGTTGAAGTAGTATTTTTTTGCTCCGTTTTTGGTTGCTCCGAGCTATCTTTGGTAGTTGATTGATTGTTAGAGCAAGCTACTAGAACGGTAGCAGAAAGTAAAATAGCTGACGTGCTTAGTAATTTTTTCATAAGTAGCCTCCTATATGCTGATGTTTTCTAATAAAAGATGGGGAATTTTTATAGAATTTTCTCAAAAACCATTGTGGCTTGGATACGGTCACCACCGCCTAGTCCTTTGCTTCCACCATTGGCGGTTGTGATTGTATGCAGGCGATAACCTTTTGAAACTTGTTTATTGATAACATCTTCTAATTCTGTAAGGTTTCCTGATCCAGTGCCGAAAAACTTTTCTTTCAAAGTTACCTGAAGGACAACATAGTGTAGTCCATTTACTCCAGATGCGGTAGAAAAACTACCTTCTTGTTTTACAGTGTCAAAAAATCCCATGGGGGTTACTCCTTTTCGTCGTCTCTCTCAGATAGTTTTTTAACTAAATCAAAAGCTATTTTTTTATCATAGTCATTTAAAGAAATATAGTTGATTAAAATATCTGCAAAATTTGTACCAATTTCAGCATCATTTATTATTAACTTTTCTATAGTTAGCATGTAGTTTTGATTAAAATTTACTAGACCTTTGCCAAAATTCTCGTATTTTTTAGGATTATTTATGTGTTCTTCAACGTTCTCATACGCTGATTGAATCTTTTTTAGCAAATCATAATCAGGTTTAATGTTATTTAGTTCATTCATATCAAGATTTTCAAAAAAATCTTGTAATTTAGTAGTCATTTCTTCAGGAGACATTTCATCATGGCCTAAAAGAAATGCAACACTAACCCCAAAGTAATCCGCTAGGCTCTCCCATACTTTATTGTTTCTTGGTTTTCGAGTTCCGTTTTCATAATACATTAATTGACTATCAGAAACGGTAATATCGTATTTATCTTTTAAAATTTTTCTAAGTTTGTTCAAAGATAAATTTTCTTTTTCTCTTAATTCTTTGAGTTTTATTTTCACGATATATAACCTACTTTAATTATTTTAAGTTGATTATATCATAGCAAAGAATTTTTTTCTATAAAAAATTCTCAAAAAAAGAACAAAAGCGCTTGACATTCTTAAAAATAGAGTATATACTTAAATTGTTCTTAAAATGAGAATAAAAATTAAAAGGAGAAAGAAAAATGATTATTACACAATCACAAGCGAAAGCGTTACGAAGAAAAAAAGCTGATCTACAATTAAAAAATTATGAGTTAGCTTTTGAAATTGGTGTTGCACCTAAAACAGTTCCTAAAATTCTGAAAGGTGATTATAAGGCTCCTAAAAGAATTTATGCTAGCGTAATGGAATGGCTTGCTGAAGATTACTAGAAAGGGGCATAAGACAGAATCTAGAAATATTTTGCTTGCTACCTATGGCAGTATCAAGGGTTTGTAGGGGTTTATTCTCTCCTAAATTTTCCCTACCTCAATGATTTACTTTGGTACTGTTTTAGTGGCAAGCACTGACAAAAGAAGAAAGGAGTGAACCAATGGAACTGGTTTATATAGACGGCAAGAAAGAGCCGTACACTACGAGTGCAATCATAGCTGAATGTGCTGGAGTAAAGCATCACGCAATACAGGAACATATTAGAAAACAGATTGGACGACTGGAGCAATTTGGAAAGGTGTCATTTAAAATGCGACCTTTACAAAGTGGACAACAGGCAAAAGATTATATTTTGAACGAGCAACAGGCTACTTTGCTGATTACATTCTTAAAGAATACCGAGCAAGTGGCCAACTTCAAAACCAATCTTGTCAAAGCCTTCTTTGAAATGCGTGATGAACTTTCTAAACGCTATCTTCAAAGAGAACTGGAAAAGCCAAAGCGTAAAAGCTTAACCGAAGCTATTCAAACATGGGAGAAAGCCCCCAAGCATGCCTATAGCACCCTGACAAACTTACTACTAAAGGGAGTGATAGGGAAGAATAAAGCGCAACTCATGAAGGAGCGAGAAAGTAAGAACGGTATTGATGGCTTGACAAGTGTAGAGCTGACAAACTACCAACGTTTGGAAGATATGGCAATAGCTATGATTAACTTGAATAGGGGGTATTCAGAAATTAAGGAATTAATTTAAAGTATAGGAGTATAGAAAATGGAAAATGAATTTAAGACAGTTGCAAATGCTAAGGGGTTAGAAATTCCTAAGTATCCCAAGGATTTTAAAAAGCTAGTTGAGAAAGACAGACAACTAGCCGAATATCTTTGTATGAACTACGAGAACTTGGACAGTGAAGACCTGGGCGCATTTCTTGAAATGGTGAAGCAGGGATTCAGCTGGATTCTAGATCTTATCGATAGTAAAGATTTGATTTATAAACCACAGTCGGGTAGTAATCATGCAAAAAGAAAATAAAAAAATCACTTGCTCAAATTTTAGACGAGGCGAGCAAGCGACACAATTCAGAGTATAGAAAATTTTTCTATGCTTTGATTATAGCAAAAAATATCTATTCTATCAAATACATAAAGAAAAACCGAAGAGCAGGCAAGCAATTAGAAAAGGTTTTGAAATCAAGTGCTGACACGGCGACTCTAAGCACTTGTTTAGCGAAAATGTGGATGATTACCTACGAAACATCACTACAAGCGTTCGTCAACTTGGGGCAAACGCCCAGCGTTTGGAGTGGTGAAGCATACCATATAGAAAACAGGCAAGAAAAAGGACAAGGAAAGGCTAATGGAGAAAAATATGACTCTAGACCTAGATAACATGACACGATCAGAATTTGATAAGCTAATGACTAAAATCAAGGATAGAAATCCGAAACTCTTTCAGTTCATCATTGACTTTTTAGATGATAAAGTAACTCCAGAAGAGGTGTACGACTTTCTGAAGATGGAGCGAAGCTATCAAGTAAATTATATCCAGAATTACAAAGCGAGGGCATAGCATGAATGAACTAGATTTAAGCAATACACAGGCGTTTATTTTTACCGTGATTTTGATTGGCTTTCTCATTTACCTGAACCATCGAGACCGCAAAAAAAGCGCCCAAATCGAGCGAGAAAGTACACAGACGATAGAAACAACTAGCGAGGATTTAAGCCCTGATTATGGGCGATATATTCAGCTTGCAGGACTTAATCCATGGGGGTACTAAGATGTTTGAAAAAATGATTGAAGATTTAAAGTCTAAGATTTTGGAAGCAGTGGAACGGTATTTAAAAAGCCGTGAGAAAGCACCTCAAAAAAGATTAGATTTGATCAGCAAGGTGGAACTAAAGGAAGAACTGGGCATAGGAGATAAAACCTTGACAAAATGGGAATGTGCAGGACTACCGCAGTATATACCGCCTATTGAAGATACTAGAAAAGCGTATTATAAAGTCTCAGACGTTTTAAAGTTCTTGGGGGTAGATGATGGCAAAGACTAAAATATATTTTTGGTTAAAAGTTGATAAGAAGTTTTTTGATAATCTTTTTATTAAGCGACTTAAAAATATGCCTGGTGGCTACACTATGACAGTGATTTATATCCGTCTTATGTTGGAAAGTTTAGAAGATGATTGTATTTTGTACTATGAAGGATATTTTGATAGTTTGGTACAGGAATTAGCTTTAAAACTGGATGTCTCTGAAGATGATATAAATATGACGCTTGCATATTTTACAAAATGCGGACTAATTCAGATCGATGATGATGGCCATGCTACATTATCACAAGCAAAAGCCATGGTTGAGAGTGAAACAAACTGGGCAAAATACAAGCGAGACCAAAGAAAAAATAGTCAAGATATACCAAAATTGGAGAATGTCCAAAGTAAAGAGACTTTTTCCAACTCATGTCCAACAGAGATAGAGATAGAGAAAGAGAATAGAGTTAATAGTAAGAGTAATAATTTATATTTAGATAATATATTGTCGGGAAATTCCGACTTCACTTTTCCTACTTGGCTTGAAGAAACAGCTATAAAAGATTTAGAGAAAACAAAACATAAAGAACTTTGGATTCCTATTGCTTATCTGAATCAAGTAGCTAATAAGCGATATAAGTTTGTTGACAAGACTAAAAGGCTTTTACTAGCACGATTCAAAGAAGGCTATACACTTGAAGATTTTAAACAGGTGATAGATATTAAAACGGCAGAATGGAAGGATAGTCCTGAATTTTCTAAATATCTGAGACCTGAAACACTTTTCGGATCTAAGTTTGACGGTTATTTGAACCAAAAGCCTAAAACCATAAAAGGGAAGTCTGAAGATAACTTCCCAGACCTACCATTTTAGGAGTTGCAAAGATGAAGGAACAATTTAAAGAATTTAATAACAGAAAAATATCGGATAAAGTTTGCGATATTCACCAGGTAAATTATTGGGAAATTTCTGTACCAGTGTTAGGGGGTTCAGAAAGAAAAGTACAAGCATTTTGTCCGGAGTGCGTGAAGGGAGAGATTAAACAGAAAGAGAAAGACCTATTGCAGCAGTTCGAGGACAGGCAAGCTTACTTTAAAACTTATGATGTCTTAATGCGTGATAGTACGATTCCTAACGAGTTGAAAGGAGCGACATTTGATAATTTCTTTGTTAAGACGATAGAGGAGCGTCAGATGTTAGAGTTTGTAAAGGGGCAAGCCCAGAAGTACCTTGCAGGTATGACAGGAAATACTTTAATCAGCGGTAGCACAGGAATAGGAAAAAGTCATTTATCTCTTGCACTGGCCAAAGAAATCAATGAGAGCTTCAGAGAGAAGAACGAGCCTAAGAGTGTTTTGTTTGTTAGTTTAACCGAGATTATCAAGCAGATAAAAGAAGGTTGGGCTTATGGAAGAAATGCAAACTTAACAGAGTATGAGGCGGTTAAAAAGCTTGTTGATGTAGATTTTCTAATCATCGATGACCTAGGAGCAAAAAATGGGACGGTAACACCTAAGAGTGACTGGGAACAGGATTTCTTGTTTGATATTATCAATAATCGAGAAACTACGATTTTCAACACGAACCTAGACAGTAGTGAACTGCGGACGGTTTATAATGCTAGAAACTCAAGTAGAATTTTGAAAGGTTTAGAAGGGAACACTTTCAAGGCTTTCACGATCAAAGACAAGAGATACACTATAAACACAGTGAGGGGAGAATATCAATGAATGATGATAAAATGCGATTTGCAACAGAAAAAGGCTTTGTTGTCTACGAAAAATGTGGTATAATAGAGATAGAAAAAGTTCCAAGTTTTGGAGAAGTTACTTTATTCTATTCAGATGGGAAATTTACTCATCTAGTCAAAAAAGAAACTAAAAAATAAGTCTATTGAGAACAACTCAGGGACATACCGTAAGCATATAATGCTAGTGGTATGTCCCTTTTTGTTTGCATAGAAAGGGGGTGAGGGAGATGTCAGGAGATACTTCTTTAGGGTATGTAGTAGCCAATAAGTTTTCTATGGATCCAGATAAAAGACAGAAAATCTTTTCTCAGTGTAAAAAAAGAAGATGATAGCTTAGAACAACGGAAACAAGAAATACTAGAGAAATATGCTAACAAACAAGACAAATCAAAATCTAGAAAAAATGATTCTAAAGGCTCGGAGAGTCATAAAAGAAAAGCTAAGAGCAAAGAATTTTAGAAAAAATTATAAACAAAAATCAGATATTAAAAGATGAAGGAGCAAAAAAATGACAACTAACTTAGCTAAACAAAAAGAAAATCTAGAAGCTTATATCCGAAGTACGGGTTATAACACTAGAGGGATGAACGTAGAAAATAATCATGTACTCATTGAAAAACCAATCCTTGATAGTTACGAAGATGAACATCAACGTAAAGAACTGGTTGATCTAGTAAATGTTATTGAGACTCGTACCCGTGGTGGGAAGTATGAAGTGACTGACTTTGAATCTGATTCATTACAAGAAGTTAGCGAAAATTCGGTTGAGAGAACAGAAGCAGATAAAAAGAAAACTATCAGCGTTGATTACTTAGTTAAATTATTCAGTGGAAAACTTGATTTTTCACAGGAACAATTAGATGATGGCCAATATAATTTAACGGATTTTCTTGGTAAGAAGATTATTAAATTAAAACGTAGAACACGAAATAGAGAGATTGGGAAAATTCTCCAAACTGCGAAAGTGCAGACTGCTACAAGTATGGACGACTTGAAATCTATTGTTTCTTTAATCAATCCAGAGCGCAATGTATCTATGGTTATTAGTCAATCACTATTTAATGTCTTAGACAAAATGAAAGACACTTCAGGAAATTATCTTCTTAAAGTTGATAAAGAGGCAGGAACAAATGAAACATTCTTTGTAGATAACTTTTTAATTGTAGATGATACAACATTAGGGAATAAAGGTGACCAAAAAGGCTTTATAGGAGATCTAGAAAACTTTGTTACTTTGTTTGATCGCAAGAAAGATACACTTAGTTGGGTGAATGCGAATGACTATTTTGGAAAACGGTTGATTTTACATACCCGATTTGATGTAAAGAAAGTTGAAGAAGATTGTGGTTACTTTATTCAATGGAACTAGGAGAAAGAAATGGATATTAATCAAGTATTTGAAACACTGGATGATCTAGATAATAAAAAAAGTAAGATTAATTCAGCACGAGAACAGTTAAGCGAAAAAAGGAAAAGCCTGTTAGGCAATCAAGCAGTTTCATTTGAGAACATAGATTCTTTTTTGTCAAATAACTTAGAATCTTTAGAGCAGCTGGAAAAGATGGAAAAAGCTATTAATTCTCTTCAGGAAAAATATAATAGTGATTTTTCAGAAGCTAATGCAGTTATCTTTGAATACATTTTTAAAGAAACTAAGCAACGGATGGAAACTAAGAAGATCTATAAACAATACCGAACGATACTTAGCCGAATTCTGGACGCATATGATGAAATTCAAGAACTGAAGAAGGATGTAGAAGAAATCCATACAGGTGTAATCAGGGAAATAAATCAGAGATATTCTCTATCACCGTATCGAACAGAAGTAAGTCCGCTTACTGTCCTACCATTCTTAAACCCTGATTCTAGCGGATGGATGAATTTTTCTAAGGAATATCGGGACATTAAAGTGTATTTAGAAAAATAGGGAACAAATTAGGTAAGGCTAGTGATATATGGCTGAAACAGAAGAGATATCGCTAGTCCTACTTTTATGCTTTACTAAGTTTCACATAACAAAGTAAGCATAAACTGAAAAGAAGTAATAGCTTGAAAGCAAGGTATATCAGGGGTTTACAGAATGGAGTGAGTTTCACAGAATGTAAGATATGAGAAACTGAGGGGATAAATTAAAGAAATTTCCCTTGAACTTGTCATATTGAAGAGTTGTCAAACTTAAAACAATGATACCTGGTAAGTGGAGTGTTGGAAGACTTTTAGCGCTTTTTGTCAGTTTGACAGAATTTACAATTTGACAAATTGAAAGATAAAAAAATTTTTAAATTTAAGTGGAGGTACTTGCCTATGTACGAGTTGAGTAACAGAGACCTGGACGGGATAGATATTGAGTTAGGACGATATAGAACACTTGCTAATAAAATTTATTTGAGAAGACAGGAACTAATACATAATAAGAAACATAGCGCTGAAGATTGTACTGGTGGGAAAGGCAAGACAGTATATAGTCCTACTGAAGCAACCATCATTAGAATTGAAGAAGACCAAACGCTAAGATATTTAGAAGGCTTCAAACTAGTTGTAGATACCTTGATGGAAAACTTAATTGAAAGTGATCTAGTAATTTTTAAAATGAGATATTTAGAAGCTGGTGCGACTTGGGAAGACGTGGCAGAGAAACTAAATAAAACTACTCGTTATATAAATAGCCGTAGAAAGGTAATCGCTAAAAGATTTTTGGAATTGAAAGGATATTGACACTCCCCCCCACTTTGTAAAGCATTTTCGTTGATTTTAGGTACCGGGAGCGGTAACTTTTTCCAAGTCGGAAGCTGTCAACCAAAAAGGGGGTAAAAAGTTGATATTTTAAAAAAATAGAAGGAGTTTTTAGAAAATGGATTTAGCAGCACAATTAGCAAATATTTTAGCAGAATATTGCGAAGAGGTTAATGAAGAAGTTGATAAAATTGCGGAGCAAGTCGCTAAAGAAACAGTTAAAGAATTAAAGGAAACTAGCCCTAAAAGAACAGGTAAATATTCAAAAGGGTGGCGTAAGAAAAGAGTGAGAAATGGAGTTTGGGTCGTATATAGTTTTAAATACGGATCTCTTACTCATTTACTTGAATTTGGACATATTAAACGAAATGGGGGGAGGACTAAGGCGTACCCTCATTTAAGACCTGCAGAACTGAATGCGATTCAAAAATTTACAGAAAGGATTAAGAACATTTCAAAGTAAACTATAATTGAATAGTATTAAGTATACTAATTAAGTGAGCGAACCAACACATCGTTATTTAAGTCCTTAGATTTATTTCTGAGGGCTTTTTATCCTTGCTTCTCATATTGCTATTTGATAAAATAAAAGTGCGAGAGACTTTCGCCCTATCCTCTATGCTTTTATCTTTTTCTTTTGCGGGATTCGGGTTATATATAAGTTTGAGAGGATATGCTATAATATTAGCAGGTAATAAAAAAAGCACGTTTGACCGTGCTAGTTTCTTGCCTGCTGAACTCGTCAATATTACGCCCTTTTCAGGGCTCTTTTTTGTGGACTTTTTTAGGAACTTTCAAGAAAAACTAAGGCGATTTAATGCCTGAATATTTTTAAAGAAAGTCAGTATTTTCAAGGGCTGAGCTCTAAAAATTTGACTTATAGAGTGTTAAATGATAGTATAGTCAAAGATAGTCAAGGTTTAAAGAGAGAGGTGGGTTTGTAATGAGATTTAAAAATACATCGGATCATATTGAGGCCTACATCAAGGCGATTTTAGATCAATCTGGTATTGTGGAGTTGCAACGGAGTCAGTTGGCAGATACTTTTCAGGTTGTTCCTAGTCAGATTAACTACGTGATTAAGACACGCTTTACGGAAAGTAGAGGCTACTTGGTTGAAAGTAAGCGTGGTGGCGGAGGCTACATTCGTATAGGACGGATTGAGTTTTCTAGTCATCATGAAATGCTCAGGGAACTACTTTACTCAATTGGTGAGCGAGTTAGTCAAGAAATTTATGAGGATATTCTGCAGCTTTTGGTTGAGCAGGAATTGATGACCAAGCAGGAGATGAATTTGCTGGTAGCAGTAGCTTTGGATCGCGTTCTAGGAGAAGAAGCTCCAGTTGTTCGTGCTAATATGCTAAGACAGGTTATACAAGAGGTAGATAGAAAAGGGAAGTAAGATGAACTATTCAAAAGCATTGAATGAATGTATCGAAAGTGCCTACATGGTGGCTGGCCATTTTGGAGCTCGTTATCTAGAGTCTTGGCACTTGTTGATTGCCATGTCCAATCACAGTTATAGTGTGGCAGGGGCAACTTTAAATGATTATCCATATGAGATGGATCGTTTAGAAGAGGTGGCTTTGGAGCTGACTGAAACGGACTACAGCCAGGATGAAACCTTTACGGAATTGCCGTTTTCTCATCGTTTGCAGGTTCTTTTTGATGAAGCGGAATATGTGGCGTCAGTGGTCCATGCTAAGGTGCTAGGGACAGAGCACGTCCTTTATGCGATTTACATGATGGCAATGCCTTGGCGACTCGTATCTTAGAGAGAGCAGGTTTTTCTTATGAAGATAAGAAAGATCATGTTAAGATTGCTGCTCTTCGTCGAAATCTAGAAGAACGTGCAGGCTGGACTCGTGAAGACCTCAAGGCTCTACGCCAACGCCATCGTACAGTAGCTGACAAGCAAAATTCTATGGCTAATATGATGGGCATGCCACAGACTCCGAGTGGTGGTCTCGAGGACTATACGCATGATTTGACAGAGCAAGCGCGGTCAGGCAAGTTAGAACCAGTCATCGGTCGGGACAAGGAAATCTCGCGTATGATTCAAATCTTGAGCCGTAAAACCAAGAATAATCCTGTCTTGGTTGGAGATGCTGGTGTCGGGAAAACAGCCTTGGCGCTTGGGCTAGCTCAGCGTATTGCTAGTGGTGATGTGCCTACGGAAATGGCTAAGATGCGCGTGTTAGAGCTTGATTTGATGAATGTCGTTGCAGGGACACGCTTCCGTGGTGACTTTGAAGAACGCATGAACAATATCATCAAGGATATTGAAGAAGATGGCCAAGTCATCCTCTTTATCGATGAACTTCATACCATCATGGGTTCTGGGAGCGGGATTGACTCAACTCTAGATGCGGCCAATATCTTGAAGCCAGCCTTGGCGCGTGGAACTTTGAGAACAGTTGGTGCGACCACTCAGGAAGAATACCAAAAACACATCGAAAGATGCGGCCCTTTCTCGTCGATTCGCCAAAGTGACGATTGAAGAGCCAAGCGTGGCAGACAGCATGACCATTTTACAAGGCTTGAAGGCGACTTATGAGAAACATCACCGTGTGCAAATCACAGATGAAGCGGTTGAAACAGCCGTTAAGATGGCTCATCGTTACTTAACTAGTCGTCACTTGCCAGACTCTGCTATCGACCTCTTGGATGAGGCAGCAGCAACAGTGCAAAATAAGGCAAAGCATGTAAAAGCAGACGATTCAGGTTTGAGTCCAGCTGACAAGGCCTTGATGGATGGCAAGTGGAAACAGGCAGCCCAGCTAATCGCAAAAGAAGAGGAAGTGCCTGTCTATAAAGACTTGGTGACAGAGTCTGATATTTTGACTACCTTGAGTCGCTTGTCAGGCATCCCAGTCCAAAAACTCACCCAAACAGATGCTAAGAAATACCTGAATCTGGAAGCTGAATTGCACAAACGTGTTATCGGGCAAGATCAAGCTGTTTCAAGCATTAGCCGTGCCATTCGCCGCAATCAGTCTGGTATTCGCAGTCACAAGCGTCCGATTGGTTCCTTTATGTTCTTAGGACCGACGGGTGTCGGGAAGACCGAATTGGCCAAGGCTCTGGCAGAAGTTCTTTTTGACGACGAATCAGCTCTTATCCGCTTTGATATGAGTGAGTATATGGAGAAATTTGCGGCCAGCCGTCTCAATGGAGCTCCTCCGGGTTATGTGGGCTACGAAGAAGGTGGGGAGTTGACCGAGAAGGTTCGCAACAAACCATACTCTGTTCTCCTTTTTGACGAGGTAGAGAAGGCCCATCCAGACATCTTTAATGTTCTCTTGCAGGTCTTGGATGACGGTGTATTGACTGATAGTAAGGGACGTAAGGTCGACTTTTCAAATACCATTATCATCATGACATCAAACCTTGGTGCGACAGCCCTTCGGGATGATAAGACCGTCGGCTTTGGAGCCAAGGATATTCGTTTTGACCAGGAGAATATGGAAAAACGCATGTTTGAAGAGCTGAAAAAGGCTTATAGACCAGAGTTTATCAACCGTATTGATGAAAAGGTGGTCTTCCATAGCCTATCTAGCGACAATATGCAGGAAGTAGTGAAGATTATGGTAAAACCTTTAGTGGCAAGTTTGGCTGAAAAAGGCATTGACTTGAAATTACAAGCTTCCGCACTGAAATTATTGGCAAATCAAGGATATGACCCAGAGATGGGAGCTCGTCCACTTCGCAGAACCCTACAAACAGAAGTGGAAGACAAGTTGGCAGAACTTCTTCTCAAGGGAGAATTAGTGTCGGGCAGAACCCTTAAGATTGGTGTCAAAGCAGGCCAGTTAAAATTTGATATTGCATAAAAATGGAGAATCAGGAGCAATCTTGATTCTTTTTTTCCACAATCTTTTTATAAAAAATCATAAAAGCCTATTGACAAAACAAAAATATAGTTTATAATAAAAACATAGACAACTAAAATATCAAAAAATATAAAAAGGCAATGCGTTTATGAAAAAGAAAACAGCAGTGGTATTTGGGACCTTTTGGCAGAACTTCTTCTCAAGGGAGAATTAGTGTCGGGCAGAACCCTTAAGATTGGTGTCAAAGCAGGCCAGTTAAAATTTGATATTGCATAAAAATGGAGAATCAGGAGCAATCTTGATTCTTTTTTTCCACAATCTTTTTATAAAAAATCATAAAAGCCTATTGACAAAACAAAAATATAGTTTATAATAAAAACATAGACAACTAAAATATCAAAAAATATAAAAAGGCAATGCGTTTATGAAAAAGAAAACAGCAGTGGTATTTGGGACCTTTGCCCCTCTTCATCAGGGTCATATCGATCTGATTCAGCGAGCGAAGCGGCAGTGTGACCAGGTCTGGGTTGTCGTTTCAGGCTATGAGGGAGATAGAGGGGAACAGGTAGGCTTAACGCTTCAAAAAAGATTTCGCTATATCCGAGAGGCCTTTGGTGATGACGAGTTGACCTCTGTCTGCAAGTTAGATGAAACCAATCTTCCCCGTTACCCTATGGGCTGGCAGGAGTGGTTGGACCAGATGTTAGCGGAGATTTCCTATGATGAAAACCAGCAAGAACTAATCTTCTTTGTAGGAGAAGCAGACTACCAGAAGGAATTATCTAATCGTGGCTTTGAGACTGTCTTGCAAGAAAGAAAGTTTGGTATCTCAGCGACTATGATTCGAGAAAATCCAAGCAAATATTGGAAATATATTGCTCAACCCTTCCGACGTCAGTTTACAAAGAAAGTGTTGATTATGGGAAGACCACTCTAGCCAAGGACTTGGCAAGGTATTACGATGCGCCCGTTAGTCTGGAATATGCGCGTGAGTACCAGATCAAACAATGTCCGCGACGATGAATTGACTCCAAAAGATTACTATTATCTCCTGTTGGGGCAGTATGACCAGACCTCTAAGTTAATCGATAGCAATGCCAATAGAGGACTGGTAATAGCAGACACCAACTCCTTAGTAACCAAGGGCTACTATGATTATTACATGGAGACTGAGGACCAAGGGGACTTATCAGGAGAGACATTTGACAATCTCTTTGTTTCGATCTTGGCTAAGGAAAAATGGGACTTGATTCTCTTTGTGCAACCTGTCGGCTCCTATGTCAATGATGGCTTTAGAGATATGACCATGGCAGAAGACCATATTCGTCATAGTTTTTCACAACATTTGGATCAGATGAGGGAGCGATATTTAACCACCATTCCACTAGTTTATCTAGCTGAGGATTACCTAGGCAATTATGAAGCAGCAAAACTGGCTATTGATGCCATTTACCAAGCAGATTAGGAGAAAATTATGAAAAAACTAACTGAAAAAATCACACAATTTATCGAAAACTTTAAAAATGTTCATGCGGAAGCCCGCAAGATCGGTTTTGCAGGAATCATGCACCTGCTCTGGAAAGATCTCTTTGTCGGCCGGAGTCTTTACCAGTGGTTGTATCTCATCATCTTGTCAAGTGTTCCCTTAATCTTGGAATTCACGCAAAATACAGAAAGTCATGACTGGATGAGCTTGTTTGCATCTTGGACTGGGATTGTCTGTGTTATCTTGGTAGCAGAAGGGCGTGCAAGTAATTATCTCTTCGGGGCTATTAACTCAGCTATCTATTTGATTTTGGCCATGAATGCAACTTTTTATGGTGAAGTTTTGACGACTGTTTACTTCTTTGTCATGCAGCCGATTGGCCTCTATGCTTGGCTGTCCAATCGTATCAATGACCAAGGAAAAGTAGAAGAATCTCATTTTGAGGCTAAGAAATTATCTGTTTTTGACTGGCTCAAGTACTTGGTCTTGACTGCTATCATCTGGATTGGTATGGGCTTGGCTTACCAAAGTATCCATAGTGCTCGCCCTTTCCGTGATAGTGTTACCGATGCGACCAATGGTGTCGGTCAGCTCTTGATGACACGTCTCTATCGTGAGCAATGGATTTTCTGGATTGCAACCAATCTATTTAGTATTTACCTCTGGTGGGGTGAAAATATCCACATCCAAGGGATGTACTGGGTTTACACACTCAATAGTCTAGTAGGTTGGTACCAATGGACCAAGGCAGTTCGTAAGGAGGCATAAAATGACGAACACGATGATTCCAGCCGGGATGACGGAAAGAGAATATTTTGAAATCCATGCCAGTCAGGAGGAGTTTTTGGATTGGTACTACAAGCAGGAACTTCCTCAATACGAAAAACCAAGTGTGACGGTAGATATGGTAGCCTACTGCTTTGTCGAAGGAAAAATCAAGCTTTTGCTAATCCGCCGTAAGGCTCACCCTTATCAAAATTGTTTGGCCTTAGTTGGAGGATTTATGGACAAGGGCGAAGATGCTGCGCATGCCTGTCAGCGTGAGGTGAGAGAAGAAGTCAATCTCGATCTTCCTTTGGAAAAAATCGAGCAATTGATGACCGTATCGACCCCCGGCCGTGACCCCCGAGGCTGGACAGTGACCATTGCCCACTTGGTTTATTTGCCTAGTCGTGCATTAGAACTTGTTCAAGCAGGAGACGATGCCAAGGATGTCGTTTTCGTAGATGTCGATTTTCAGACAGGGAAATGCTACCTAGAGGGAGTAGAGTTGGAGGAGCAAGCCTTCGCTTTTGACCATTATGCCATTATCCAAGAATCCATCAAACGAATTCAAGGACGCCTCGACTGGAATCCGACCTTCCTTTATCTGCTGGAGGAGGAGTTCACTGTCTATGAAGGGACTGAACTGGTCAATCTTATCAACCCCGGTCGTCCAATCGTCAGCAATAATTTTCTCGTAAAATACGGAGAATATGTAGAAGAAGTTGGACTCAAACGAGTGCCCAAAAAGAAACCAAGAAAAACCTATCGATTGAAATAAAAAGCGAGGTCGGGAAAAGTTCCCGACCTCTTTATGTAGCATCATGAGATGGCTTTGCTGTTGCGAATGTTTTTAGGGATGGATATCTTTCTTAGAGTTGCTCATGATGTAAATGAATAAATCTTTGTATTTATATTTTAAATAGGTTTCGTGTAAATACAATAAAGCCACGTAGACAATCATAAAAACGATAGTTAAGAAGAAAAAATCAAATGTTGTTTGAGCGTAATGAGTAGCTGCCCCGTAAGAAGCGAAAGCATCTAAAATCAGCCAAGGAAGATACTTGAAATACTTATTTAGCATAAGAATACACCTCCTATATCTATTTCAATGTTATTATATTCCTTTGTACTTAAAGATGCAAGCGATTACACAAAACGAATTCAAATTTTTAACAGGAAAATTTCCTGTTTTTCTGTTTTATTACGAATAGAAGAGTAGGAGGAGTAAATGTATCTAAAGTATTTAAGATTTTTAAAATATTTTAGATAAATTGTTGACATATTTAAATCTCAATGTTACAATTATATTACAAAAAGATTTCTTTATATTTCTAAAATATTACAAAGGAGTAGAAAAATGAAAAAGAAAACCTATATCAAATTGATGACAGCAACTGTATTAGCTTCTACCCTACTATTAGGAGCTTGTGGAAATAAAAAGGAAACAACTCAAGCAAGCAGTTCTGCTAAGACAAGCCAATCATCAAGCTCTAAAGCAGCTTCTGCTAGCAAAGAAAGCAAGACTCAGAAGTCCTCAAGTTTAGCTTCATCTGAAAAGGCCAAGGCGTCTACTGATCAATCTTCAGCAACTGCAACGCCATCACAAGCGGCACCAGAACAAAGACAAGGTCAAGAAGTGGCTAATCAACAGGTAGCTAGTCAACAAACTCCTGCTCAGGCTCCTTCAACTCAACAAGCTCCTCAAGCCCAGTCTAACCAATCAAGCTATAATCCTACAACTGACCGCAAACTTCAAGACAAACAAGCAGAGCAAAATAAACGCTACAAGGGTGTTTTAACCATGGTAGATGGTGATTTTTCAGCTGCAGCGGGCAATTGGAAGGGAGCCAATGGCGAAACCATCACAGTTTCATCAGGTGGCCAATTTACAGTAGAATCTGCTGATGGAAAGAAAGAAAACTATTCTATCAGAGGTTACTCTTACACTCTTGATGATGGTAAGTATAATGCCAAAATTGGTGGAGGAAAAGTCATCCAAATTACAACAGGAGCGGATGGTAAGGTTTCCAGCGTTGCTTTGAGTCAATAATAACCCTCAGTATTTGAATTTTTACAATCAAAGAAAATCCGTCAGCTCAATAAGAGTTGACGGATTATTTTATACTTGTACTTGGGTTAAAAATTCTTCTGTAGTAAGAATTTGAGCAAACTCATCTTGTAGAGAAAGGAGATTAATCTCATGGATAGTCTCAGGAGAGATGGCTTGACCGTTTTTGTTAGATAGGGTAAAACTGGCAGTGGCATCTGCTAGTAAAGTGACTTCAAAACCAAGATTTGCTGCCATTCGTGTCGTAGTAGATACACAATGAGGCAGAGTCAAGCCAACAAGGACTAAATGACCAATCTGTTTTTTTCGTAAATATGTTTCAAGATTTGTTCCAATAAAGGCGCTATTAACTGTTTTTTGAAAGACAGGTTCTGAGGTGACTGGTTCAAATCCACTTTTAAACACCTGATTTTGTTTGTTATGAAATTGTGACTGAGGATTGTCAGATATGTGTTGAACATGTAAGACTGGAAGAGAGTGTTTACGAAAGTATGCCAGTAATCTCAATGCTTGATGTTCAGCTTGAGGGTTATTTCGTTTTCCCCAGATAGGGTTATCAAATGCTTTTTGCATATCGATAACCAGTAGAGCAGTATGAACCATTTTAAGCCTTATCCAACTGCAAGAGAGCCTCAATCTCTGCCAGAGTGCTAGCTTGTGAAATGGCTCCACGGAGTTTGGCTGCGCCAGATGTTCCACGGAGGTAGTGAGGAGCGAGTCCACGGAATTCACGAACTGCGACGTTTTCTCCTTTGAGGTTAATCAAGCGTTTCAAGTGTTCGTAGGCGATTTTCATCTTATCTTCAAAGGTCAAATCAGGTAGGATTTCTCCTGTTTCAAAGTAGTGGTTAATTTGATTGAAGAGGTAAGGATTTCCCATGGCAGCGCGGCCAATCATAACTGCGTCAGCCCCGACTTCTTCGATGCGTTGTTTGGCTTCTTGGACCGTACGGATATCACCGTTGGCGATGAAGGGAATCTTGGTCAGAGCTTGAGCGACCTTGTGAAGAGTCTCAAGGTCTGCGTGGCCTGTATACATTTGTTCACGAGTACGGCCATGCATGGCGAGGGCAGAAACACCTGCAGCTTCAGCAGCGAGGGCATTTTCAACTGCCAGAGATGGGTCGGCCCAGCCGGTACGCATTTTGACAGTAAGTGGGATATCAAGGACAGACTGGACCTTGTTGATGATAGAGTAAATCTTGTCTGGGTCCTTGAGCCACATAGCGCCAGCTTCGTTCTTCACGATTTTATTAACTGGGCAGCCCATATTGATATCCACGATATCGGTCTTAGTGTTTTCTTGGATGAATTCTGCTGCGCGTGCTAGACTATCTTCATCGCTACCAAAAAGTTGGATAGAGACAGGGTTTTCGCCTTCGTCAATATGAAGCATGTGCAGGGTTTTTTCGTTGTTGTATTGGATTCCCTTGTCAGAGACCATTTCCATGACAACGAGTCCAGCTCCGAGCTCTTTTGCAATAGTACGAAAGGCTGAGTTGGTCACACCAGCCATGGGTGCTAAAACGGTACGATTGGGAATCTCAACATTGCCAATCATAAAGGGTGTATTAAGATTTGTCACGAATGAGTTCCTCCAGGTCGTTTTCATCAAAGTTGTAAGTAGTTTGGCAGAATTGACAAGTGATTTCTGCCCCGTGATCTTCCTCTTTCATTTCCTGTAAGTCTGAGCTTGGAAGGCTGGCAAGAGCGTTCATAAAGCGTTCATGGCTACAGTCACATTGGAAACGGATTTCTTCTTCAGAAAGTCGCTTGTAGGCTTCGTCACCGTAGATAGCCTTGAGGAGGGCTTCGATATGGTCTTCACTTTCCAGAAGGGTCGAGATAGCTGGCATTTCTTGGATGCGTTTCTCAAAACGGGCAATCTCTTCTTCCTTGGCTCCTGGCAAGACTTGAACTAGGAAACCACCTGCGACCTTGACCTTGTCTTCCTCGTCCAAAAGGACATTGAGACCAACTGCTGAAGGTGTTTGTTGGCTCTCAGTCAGGTAAAAGGCAAGGTCTTCACCGATTTCCCCAGAGATGAGGGGAGTCATAGAGTTGTAAGGATTTCCAGTACCGTAATCTGTGATAACGAGGAATTGACCATTTCCAACAAAAGGTCCGACTAGAACTTCACCAGTTGCAGTCTTTTTAATGTCAACACCAGGATTTTGAACGTAGCCTTTGACGTTCCCCTTGGTATCAGCGACGGTGATGATAGCGCCTAGAGAGCTAGAGCCCAGCACCTTAACGGTTAGTTTGGTATTTCCTTTTTCATTGGCTGCGAGAATCTGGCTGGCGATAAGTGTTCGACCAAGCGCTACAGTTGAGCTAGCTTGGGTTTGGTGTTTTTCTTGAGCAGTGCGGACGGTTTCTGTGCTATCAAGGACAAAAGCACGAAAGGCTCCGCTTTCTGATATAGTTTTAATAATTTTATCCATAGCTACTATTTTAGCATAAAAATGCCCAAAGGGGGAGCCGTGTGTTTGCTGATTTTCAGGATAATGAACCAGGAAATCAGCATGAAAATAAAAAGAGAAACAGATTATTTCAGCATTTGTAAGATTTATGCTATGCTTAAGGTAGAAAATGAAAGGGGTAACAAATGTATTTAGGAGATTTGATGGAAAAGGTTGAATCTGGCCAATTTTCAATCCTTTCCTTTCTATTACAAGAGTCTCAGACGACTGTCAAGGCTGTAATGGAGGAAACAGGATTTTCAAAAGCAACCCTAACCAAATATGTCACCCTTCTCAATGACAAGGCTTTGGATAGTGGCTTAGAGCTGACTATCTCCTTAGAAGATGAAAATCTGCGCCTGTCAATTAGTGCAGCTACCAAGGGGAGAGATATCCGGAGCTTGTTTTTGGAGAATGCTGTTAAATACCAGATTTTGGTTTATCTTCTCTACCACCAACAGTTTTTAGCCCATCAGCTGGCTCAAGAATTGATGATTAGTGAGGCTACGCTTGGTCGCCACTTAGCTAGTTTAAATCAGATTTTGTCAGAATTTGACTTATCCATCCAAAATGGACGTTGGCGAGGTCCAGAGCATCAGATTCGTTACTTTTATTTTTGTCTTTTCCGCAAGGTCTGGTCCAGTCAGGAGTGGGAAAGTCATATGCAGAAAGCGGAGAGAAAGCAGGATATTGCTACTCTAGAAGAAATTTGCGGTGCTAGCTTGTCTTCGGGCCAGAAATTGGACTTGGTTCTCTGGGCTCATATCAGTCAACAACGTCTTCGGGTTAATGCCTGTCAGTTCCAAGTGATAGAAGAAAAAATGCGAGGGTATTTTGACAATATTTTCTACCTTCGTTTGCACCGAAAGGCTCCGTCCTTTTTTGCTGGGCAACATCTTCCTCTAGGAACTGAGGATGGGGAGATGATGATATTCTTCTCTTTCCTCCTATCTCATCGCATTCTTCCTCTTCATACTATGGAGTATATCCTTGGTTTTGGAGGGCAGTTGGCAGATTTGCTGACGCAATTGATTCAAGAAATGAAGAAGGAGGAGTTATTGGGGGATTATACAGAGGACCATGTCACCTATGAACTTAGTCAGCTTTGTGCTCAAGTCTATCTCTATAAGGGTTATATCTTACAGGATCGCTACAAGTACCAGTTAGAGAATCGTCATCCATATTTGTTGATGGAACATGATTTTAAGGGGACGGCAGAGGAGATTTTTCATGCTCTACCTGCCTTTCAGCAGGGGACGGATTTGGATAAGAAAATTCTCTGGGAATGGCTCCAGTTGATAGAATATATGGCTGAAAATGGTGGCCAGCATATGCGGATTGGTCTAGATTTGACATCTGGTTTTCTTGTCTTTTCAAGAATGGCAGCCATTTTGAAACGGTATTTGGAATACAATCGTTTTATTACCATTGAAGCCTATGATTGTACTCGGCATTATGATTTGCTGGTTACCAATAACCCTATTCATAAGAAGGAACAGACACCAGTCTATTATTTAAAAAATGATTTGGATATGGAAGATTTGGCAGGGATTCGTCAGTTATTATTCACTTAAAAGGCTTGGTGCTTCCAGGTCTTTTTTGTGAAATTCACACAATCTCCTCACATTTTTTAAAAAATTAAAAAAAGTTGATAAACAAGAAAGCGCTTTATTTTGTATACTAGTTAGTGTAAAGAGGAGATATCCTCAAGATCTTTATCAGGAGGACAGCACATGTCACAAGAAATACATCATGGCCATTGACCAGGGAACTACAAGTTCTCGTGCCATTATTTTCAACAAAAAAGGAGAAAAGGTTAGCTCGAGTCAAAAAGAGTTTACTCAGATTTTCCCTCAGGCAGGTTGGGTTGAGCACAATGCTAATGAAATTTGGAACTCAGTCCAGTCAGTTATTGCGGGTGCTTTCATCGAAAGTGGTGTGAAACCAAGTCAAATCGAAGCAATCGGGATTACTAACCAACGTGAAACAACTGTTGTCTGGGATAAGAAAACAGGCCTTCCTATCTACAACGCTATCGTTTGGCAGTCACGTCAGACAGCACCTTTGGCTGAACAACTAAAAAGTCAAGGTTATGTGGAAAAATTCCATGAAAAGACTGGTTTGATCATCGATGCTTACTTCTCTGCGACCAAGGTTCGTTGGATTTTGGACCATGTCGAAGGCGCTCAAGAGCGAGCAGAAAAGGGTGAATTGCTCTTTGGTACCATCGATACTTGGTTGGTTTGGAAATTGACTGACGGTGCGGCTCACGTGACGGACTACTCAAATGCAGCTCGTACCATGCTTTATAACATTAAAGAACTTAAATGGGATGATGAGATTTTGGAAATCCTCAACATTCCAAAGGCTATGCTTCCGGAAGTTCGTTCTAACTCTGAAATCTACGGTAAGACAGCCCCATTCCATTTCTATGGTGGAGAAGTCCCAATCTCAGGTATGGCTGGGGACCAACAAGCAGCCCTCTTTGGACAGTTGGCCTTTGAACCAGGTATGGTCAAGAATACTTATGGAACAGGTTCTTTCATCATCATGAATACTGGTGAAGAGATGCAGTTGTCTGAGAACAACCTATTAACAACCATTGGTTACGGAATCAACGGCAAGGTTTACTATGCCTTGGAAGGTTCTATCTTCATCGCAGGAAGTGCCATTCAATGGCTTCGTGACGGTCTTCGCATGGTTGAAAATTCACCAGAATCTGAAATACGCTCGTGATTCTCACAACAATGATGAAGTTTATGTCGTTCCAGCCTTTACAGGTCTAGGTGCTCCATACTGGAACCAAAACGCTCGCGGTTCTGTCTTTGGTTTGACTCGTGGAACAACTAAAGAAGACTTTATCAAGGCAACTTTGCAATCTATCGCTTATCAAGTGCGTGATATTATCGATACGATGCAGGTAGATGCTCAAACAGCTATCCAAGTCTTGAAAGTAGATGGTGGTGCAGCTATGAACAACTTCCTCATGCAGTTCCAAGCTGATATCTTGGGAATCGATATCGCACGCGCCAAAAACTTGGAAACAACAGCTCTAGGTGCAGCCTTCCTAGCAGGTTTGTCAGTGGGCTATTGGAAGGACTTGGATGAGTTGAAACTCTTGAATGAGACTGGGGAACTTTTTGAGCCATCTATGAACGAATCTCGCAAGGAACAACTCTACAAGGGCTGGAAGAAGGCTGTAAAAGCAACCCAAGTCTTTGCGGAAGTAGACGACTAATACTGGAAGAATAAAGCGACTTAGTTAGAAAGTGTGTAAATATGGAATTTTCAAAGAAAACACGTGAATTATCAATTAAAAAAATGCAGGAACGCACCTTGGACCTCTTGATTATCGGTGGAGGAATCACAGGGGCTGGTGTAGCTTTGCAGGCGGCAGCTAGTGGTCTAGATACTGGTTTGATTGAAATGCAGGACTTCGCAGAAGGAACATCTAGCCGTTCAACAAAATTGGTTCACGGAGGACTACGTTACCTTAAGCAATTTGACGTAGAAGTGGTATCAGATACGGTTTCAGAACGTGCAGTGGTCCAACAAATCGCACCTCACATTCCAAAACCAGACCCAATGCTCTTACCAGTTTACGATGAAGATGGAGCTACCTTTAGCCTCTTCCGCCTTAAAGTAGCCATGGACTTGTACGACCTCTTGGCAGGAGTTAACAACACACCAGCTGCTAACAAGGTTTTGAGTAAGGAAGAAGTCTTGGAACGCCAGCCAAACTTGAAGAAAGAAGGCTTGGTAGGAGGTGGGGTTTACCTTGACTTCCGTAACAACGATGCGCGTCTCGTGATTGAAAACATTAAACGTGCTAACCAAGACGGTGCTCTCATTGCCAACCACGTGAAGGCAGAAGGCTTCCTCTTTGACGAAAGTGGCAAGATTACAGGTGTCGTAGCTCGTGATCTCTTGACAGACCAAGTCTTTGAAATCAAGGCTCGTCTGGTTATCAACACAACAGGTCCTTGGAGCGATAAGGTGCGCAATTTGTCTAATAAGGGAACACAATTCTCACAAATGCGTCCAACTAAGGGAGTTCACCTAGTAGTGGATTCAAGCAAAATCAAGGTTTCACAGCCAGTTTACTTTGACACAGGTTTGGGTGATGGCCGTATGGTCTTTGTTCTCCCACGTGAAACAAGACTTACTTTGGTACAACTGATACAGACTACACAGGTGATTTGGAACATCCAAAAGTAACTCAAGAAGATGTAGATTACCTACTTGGCATTGTCAATAACCGCTTCCCAGAAGCCAACATCACCATTGATGATATCGAAAGCAGCTGGGCAGGTCTTCGTCCATTGATCGCAGGCAATAGCGCTTCTGACTACAACGGAGGAAATAATGGAACCATCAGTGATGAAAGCTTTAACAACTTGATTGCGACTGTTGAATCCTATCTTTCTAAAGAAAAAACGCGTGAAGATGTTGAGTCTGCTGTCAGCAAACTTGAGAGCAGCACATCTGAGAAACATTTGGATCCATCTGCAGTTTCTCGTGGTTCGAGCTTGGATCGTGATGACAATGGTCTCTTGACCCTTGCTGGTGGTAAAATCACAGACTACCGTAAGATGGCTGAAGGAGCTATGGAGCGCGTGGTTGACATCCTCAAAGCAGAATTTGACCGTAGCTTTAAACTCATCAACTCTAAGACTTACCCTGTTTCAGGTGGGGAATTGAACCCAGCAAATGTGGATTCAGAAATCGAAGCCTTTGCGCAACTTGGAGTGTCACGTGGTTTGGATAGTAAGGAAGCTCACTATCTCGCAAATCTCTATGGTTCAAATGTACCGAAAGTCTTTGCCCTTGCTCACAGCTTGGAACAAGCACCAGGACTCAGCTTGGCAGATACCTTGTCCCTTCACTATGCAATGCGCAATGAGTTGGCTCTTAGCCCAGTAGACTTCCTTCTTCGTCGTACCAACCATATGCTCTTTATGCGTGATAGCTTGGATAGCATCGTTGAGCCAGTTTTAGATGAAATGGGACGATTCTATGGCTGGACAGAAGACGAGAAAGCAACTTACCGTGCTGATGTCGAAGCAGCTCTCGCTAACAACGATTTAGCAGAATTAAAAAATTAAGAAAAAATAAAAGAGGTGGAGGGCAGGACTCCTTGTCTACCCTCTCCTCCTTTTTAATGGAGACAGAAAAATGATGAATGAATTATTTGGAGAATTTTTGGGAACTTTAATCCTGATTCTTCTAGGAAATGGTGTTGTAGCAGGTGTAGTTCTTCCTAAAACCAAGAGCAACAGCTCAGGTTGGATTGTGATTACTATGGGTTGGGGGATTGCAGTTGCGGTTGCAGTATTTGTATCTGGTAAGCTCAGTCCAGCTCATTTAAACCCAGCTGTGACCATCGGTGTGGCCTTAAAAGGTGGCTTACCTTGGGCTTCCGTTTTCCCTTATATCCTAGCCCAGTTTGCAGGGGCTATGCTGGGTCAGATTTTGGTTTGGTTGCAATTCAAACCGCATTATGAGGCAGAAGAAAATGCAGGAAATATTTTGGCTACTTTCAGCACAGGACCAGCCATCAAGGATACAGTTTCTAACTTGATTAGCGAAATCCTTGGAACTTTTGTATTGGTATTAACAATCTTTGCTTTGGGACTTTATGACCTTCAAGCAGGAATCGGAACCTTCGCGGTGGGAACTTTGATTGTCGGTATCGGTCTATCACTAGGTGGGACAACAGGTTATGCCTTGAACCCAGCTCGTGACCTTGGACCTCGCATCATGCACAGCATCTTGCCAATTTCAAACAAAGGAGACGGAGACTGGTCTTACGCTTGGATTCCTGTTGTGGGACCTGTTATTGGTGCAGCTTTGGCCGTGCTTGTATTCTCAGTTTCTAAGATATTAAAACTCAATTATCCATACCTCAATAAACATAACTTATAAAAAACGACCAGAATAAAGAGCACTTTCTCACTTCATTTTGGTCGTTTTGATTTTTTAAGTTTATATACTGGTGTTGATTACTATTTCAGCTAAAAAGGCAGAATCCTTCACTGATTCCTTCATCAATTTTTTGTTCTTGAATTTTATTTATTGTGTGAATAATTTTGTCTCATTATTGGGGTTCAGTACTAAGAGTCAGTTGGATTTTTTATTTTAAGAAATAAAATAACAGAAGTATTTTTAGTTTTTAAATTATGATATAATGAATAAAGTTAACTATCTTTGGTAATATGATAGGAACTAATCTTAAAAAGATAAATCATGAGATGAGAAAAAGAAAAAAGGAGTTTGGCTGGTATGAATTATTTCGAGGGGAATGAGTTTTTCCTTCTTTTGTTTGTAGTTTTACTAATTGGTTTTGTAGTAAACTTTTTTGAAAAACGTAAGGACTACTATATTTTGGTGCTCTCCCTCTTATTTGCAGGAGCTATTTATGGCAAGAGTAGAGCAATGATTGTCTATTTAATCTCCTTTGTAATTTATCAATATTTTCTGGTTTTCATAGCACAGAGGATAGAAACAAAGCGGCTGAAACCTCTGGTTTTCCTTTCTATTTTTCCTTTGGTGATTAATAAAGTCTTTGCTCTGACTTCTCTGCATTTGTTGGCCTTTATTGGAATTTCTTACATGTCCTTTAAGACTATTCAGATCATGCTGGAGATATCGGATGGCTTGATTAAAGAAAAGATTAGCATAAAAGACTACCTGCAATTTTTACTTTTTTTCCCTACAGTTAGTGCTGGTCCGATTGATCGGAGTAGGAGATTTTTAAAAGAGATAAACGAGGTCATGCCTCGAAAAGAGTATCTAGAGTTAGCAGGGGACGGTGTGTATCGTATCGTTCTAGGCCTTCTTTACAAGGTTGTTTTGTCAACCTATGTGTACCAGATGTTACTCGCTCTAAATAATACTGGTACAGTCGTCTACTCAATCAAGTACATGTACCTTTACACCTTGTATCTTTTTTTCGACTTTGCAGGCTATAGTCTAATGGCTGTTGGAAGTAGTAACATTCTAGGTATTCAGACACCGATGAACTTTAACAAACCTTTCTTGAGTGTCGATATTAAGGATTTTTGGACCAGATGGCATATCACTTTGTCGACCTGGTTGAGAGATTTTGTATTTTCAAGAGTATTGATGCAGGTTATCAGGAAAAAATGGTTTAAAAATAGACTACACAATGCAATCTACGCCTATATGGTCAATATGTTGGTCATGGGTTTTTGGCATGGTCTTAGTGTTAGCTACATTGTTTATGGTTTTTATCATGGTGTCTTGATGGCTGGATTTGAAGTGTATCAAAAGAAAAGTAATTTTTATAAGAAAAATAAAAATAAAAATTGGTATAAGTTACTAAGTTGGTTTGTAACCATGAATTTGGTTATGATTGGTTTCTTTATCTTTTCAGGTGAACCCTATAAAATCTTACTTACGATTTTAAAGAGATAAGAAATTGAAAAGAGATTGGACGGATCGAAGGGATAGGATAAAACTAGATGATTAAACTAAAAGCATTTTTGCTATCGCTTGTGCTCGTAATTGCGACGCTTGCCCTTTTAAATGTGACATACGTCAAGAAGATTGATGATTATTATAAAGTAAAGGATAACAGTATTCGCTACAGCACTTCGTATGAAAAGTATAAAAGTAGAGATATTCTGACAAGCAATATTACTCCCAATACATTTGTTTTATTGGGATCATCTGAGTTGGTTGCGACGATAAATGAAGACTATCATCCCAATAAAATTTTTAACTACAACGATTTTAATATCATGCAGATTGGGACCAGTTATTCACAAAACATCATTCAGGCTACGACCTTGGGTTCTATTGAGGGATCTATGACTAAGAGAAAAGTGGCTATAATAGAGTCGGTTCAGTGGTTTGAAAAAGATGGGACTCATCAAGATGCCTTTTTGAACAAGGCTTCTCAGGAACATATTTTCCATATGCTAGGTAATGATAAGATTAGTAAGGAAACGAAAGAAAAACTAATCAATCGCATTATCGAAATTACCAAGGGGAACAAGCAACAAAATGACATCTACAAAAAATACAAAAGTTATTTTATAGATGAGAAAGGAATGATTGTTGATAAAAAACTATTGGAGTTAGATAATGCGATTTATTCCTTTAAACTCAAACAGACTTTTTATCAAAAACATGCCAAATCAGATTATCCTTCACTAGGGGATAAAACCCCAGACTATGATTGGGAAAAAATGACGAATCAGTTTGTAGAAGAGGTCAAAAAGAAAACAGACAATAATGATTATGCTGTTGATAATAACTACTACAATACCTACTTAAAAGATCGCTATGTATCTCTGAAAGATTCTAATAAAGATTTGAGCTATCTGGAGTCACCAGAGTATTCAGATATGGAACTTTTCTTGACAGTTGCCAAGGAATTGGGAATTGAAGTTGAAGTCATTATTTTTCCAGTAAACGGGAAATGGAATGACTACACAGGTGTCTCAAGAGAGATGAGAGAGAAAACTTATAAAAAAATAGAAGATATCGCAAAAAGCCATGGTGCAACGGTATTAAACTACGGAAACAGAGAGTATGATGATTACTTTTTATTTGATGTGATGCACGTTGGAGTGAAAGGATGGATGGAAGTTGAAAAAGAACTTTACAAATTTGCAAACCAAGATAACTAACACACACAGTTTAATCTTGTGGACGCTATTTTTCTATACGGTTATATTAAGCATCGTGATTTATTGTTTTGTAACCGATTTTTCAAACATTCAAGAATTTATCTATAGTGAATTCTAGGATCACATACTATAAAAATCTCTAGATAAAGGGAACTGCACTGATAAAGTGAGACATAAGATAAGGCTCTATAATATTTATAGTGGAGAAATCCTATATAGGTAGTATGGAGCCTATTTTGTTGTAGTCCCCATATAATCTATACTGAAAAGCATTCGAGATATCATTAGAAAGAATCATATGGAACAAATTAATGTTACTGAAACGTAGTGAAAATAGACGGGTAAACAATTGAAAAACTAGTCTATAAAGTGGTATAATAGCAGAAAAATAAATTAGTAAGAAATTGATTTTATTTTAGCGAAAAATTACAGAAATGAATGGTTTTTCTTGATGAAACAGAGAAAAGAATTGTACCTCTTTTTTGGTCGGACAGCCTTGTATTTTATTATCTTTCTAGGGCTACTTTACTTTTTTAGCTATCTTGGTCAGGGTCAAGGAAGCTTTATCTATAATGAATTTTAACTTGAAGGAGAATCCTTATTATGTCAAATAAACCAATAGTAGATATGATTGAAACCATTGAGCATTTTGCTCAGACCCAGCCTAGCTATCCTGTTTACAATGTTTTGGGACAGGAACACACCTATGGAGATTTGAAAGCTGATTCGGATAGTTTGGCTGCAGCCATCGATCAACTGGATTTACCAGAGAAGTCTCCTGTGGTTGTTTTTGGTGGCCAAGAATATGAAATGTTGGCAACCTTTGTAGCGCTGACTAAGTCAGGTCATGCCTACATTCCCATTGACAGCCATTCGGCCTTGGAGCGAGTTTCAGCTATTTTAGAAGTAGCAGATCCAAGCTTGATTATTGCCATTTCAGACTTTCCATTGGAGCAGGCTTCTACACCGATAATGAATCTATCTCAGGTTCAAGAAGCATTTGCCCAAGGGACTAGCTATGAGATGACGCATCCAGTCAAGGGTGATGATAATTACTACATCATCTTTACTTCTGGTACGACTGGTAAGCCAAAGGGAGTGCAGATTTCCCCATGATAATCTCCTCAGCTTTACCAACTGGATGATTACGGACGAGGAATTTGCGACGCCAAGTCGTCCGCAAATGCTGGCTCAGCCACCTTATTCATTTGATCTGTCTGTCATGTACTGGGCGCCAACCTTGGCACTTGGTGGTACGCTTTTTGCTCTTCCTTCAGCCATTACTCAGGACTTTAAGCAACTTTTTGAGACCATCTTTTCATTGCCAATCGCTATCTGGACCTCAACCCCTTCTTTTGCAGATATGGCCATGTTGTCAGAAGACTTTAATAGCGAGAAAATGCCTGGAATTACGCATTTCTACTTTGATGGCGAAGAGTTGACGGTCAAAACGGCTCAAAAACTGCGTGAGCGTTTCCCGAATGCCCGTATTATCAATGCTTACGGTCCAACAGAAGCGACAGTAGCCTTGTCAGCTATTGCTGTGACAGACGAGATGTTGGCGACTCTCAAACGCCTACCAATCGGCTATACCAAGGACGACTCTCCAACCTTTATCATTGATGAGGACGGCAAGAAACTGCCAAATGGTGAACAGGGAGAAATTATTGTTTCTGGACCAGCCGTTTCAAAAGGTTATATGAATAATCCTGAAAAAACGGCAGAAGCCTTCTTTGAGTTTGAAGGTCTACCAGCCTACCATACAGGAGATGTGGGAACTATGACAGATGAGGGCTTGCTTCTCTACGGCGGACGCATGGACTTCCAGATTAAGTTTAACGGTTACCGCATTGAGTTAGAAGATGTCTCTCAAAACCTCAATAAGTCTCGCTTTATCGAGTCTGCTGTTGCAGTACCGCGCTATAATAAAGACCACAAGGTGCAAAATCTTCTAGCCTATGTCATCTTAAAAGATGGTGTTCGTGAGCAGTTTGAGCGTGATATCGATATTACCAAGGCCATTAAGGAAGACTTGACAGATATTATGATGTCTTATATGATGCCGTCCAAATTCCTTTATCGAGACAGTTTGCCACTGACTCCAAATGGAAAAATTGATATCAAAGGATTGATTAATGAGGTAAATAGGAGATGATGGAGTTATTTCAACAGCTTCCTCATTTAGAGCCATACGGCAATCCTCAGTATTTTGTCTATGTGATTGCTGCAACCTTGCCCATCTTTATCGGTCTCTTTTTCAAGAAACGCTTTGCCTGGTATGAAGTGCTAGTTAGTCTTTTCTTCATCGTCACCATGTTGGTAGGTGGGAAGACTAATCAGTTGGTTGCCTTGGGTATTTATCTGTGCTGGGAAATATTGCTCCTGCTTTTCTACAAGCATTATCGAAAAAGTAAGGATGGCAAGTGGGTCTTCTACCTAGTTAGTTTTCTGTCCCTACTGCCGATTGTCTTTGTCAAGGTGCAGCCGGCTATCGATGGAACGCAGTCTTTGCTTGGCTTTTTGGGTATTTCTTACCTGACCTTTCGTTCGGTTGGGATTATCATCGAGCTGAGAGATGGAGTGATTAAGGATTTTACCCTCTGGGAATTCCTCCGTTTTCTTCTCTTCATGCCGACTTTTTCAAGTGGCCCAATCGATCGCTTTAAGCGATTTAATGAAAATTATCAGACCATTCCTGAGCGGGATGAGTTGATGGATATGCTGGAAGAGGCTGTCAAGTATATCATGCTTGGCTTTCTATATAAGTTTATCCTGGCTCATATTTTAGGAGAGACCTTACTCCTTCCTCTGAAGAATCTAGCCCTACAGTCAGGTGGCTTTTTTAACCACTATGCCTTGGCGGTTATGTATACCTTTGGTCTAGAACTTTTCTTTGACTTTGCAGGCTACTCTATGTTTGCCTTGGCAATCTCAAACTTAATGGGAATCCGTAGCCCTATCAACTTCAACAAACCCTTTTTATCAAGGGATTTAAAGGAATTTTGGAATCGTTGGCACATGAGCCTTTCTTTTTGGTTCCGTGACTTTTTCTTTATGCGAATGGTGATGGTATTGACCAGAAAGAAGGTTTTTAAAAATCGTAATGTAACCTCAAGCGTGGCCTATATTGTAAATATGCTGATTATGGGATTTTGGCATGGAGTGACTTGGTACTATATCGCCTATGGACTTTTTCATGGATTAGGCTTGGTCATCAATGACGCTTGGATTCGCAAGAAAAAAACGCTCAATAAGGAACGGAAAAAAGCAGGGAAGCCTGCTCTACCTGAGAATCGCTGGATTCAGTTGCTTGGCATGGTTGTCACCTTCCATGTCGTCATGCTGTCATTCTTAATCTTTTCTGGATTTTTGAATGATTTATGGTTTAAAAAATAAAAGGAAATAAAATATGGATATCAAATCAGAAGTTATCGAAATTATTGATGAGTTGTTTATGGAAGATGTTTCTGACATGATGGATGAAGATCTTTTTGATGCAGGTGTCTTGGATAGTATGGGAACGGTTGAGTTGATTGTGGAGATTGAAAACCGTTTTGCTATTCGTGTCCCTGTTACAGAGTTTGGTCGCGACGACTGGAATACGGCTAATAAAATCGTAGCTGGTATTGTGGAGCTACAAAATGCTTAAACGCTTATGGTTAATCTTTGGGCCTCTGTTTCTTGCTAGTTTTCTTGTCTTATTATTGATTTGTTTCTATCCTGGTAATCAAAGTCATAATTTGTTAGAAGAAAAACATTCTGCGGCTGCAATTAGCACGGAAAGTTTTAAAGAAAGAAGTCAAAAGGTTAGGGCTCTTTCAGATCCTAATATGCGTTTTATCCCCTTTTTTGGTTCAAGTGAGTGGATTCGTTTTGATAGTATGCATCCTGCTGTATTAGCTGAAAAGTATAATCGTTCTTATCGTCCATATTTTTTGGGTCAGGCGGGGGCGGCTTCTCTCAATCAGTACTTTGGTATGCAACAAATTTTGCCAGAAATTGAGAATAAACAGGCGGTATTTGTGATTTCTCCTCAGTGGTTTACAGAAGAAGATTACGAGCTTGCATCCTTTCAAAATTATTTTAATAATGATCAGTTGACGGCTTTTTTGGAAAATCAAACAGGAGATATAGCTGCGAAACACGCGGCCAAACGTATCTTAAAGCAAAATCCAGACTTATCTATGAAAAGTATTGTTCAGAAGTTGGAAAAGGGAGAGGAACTGTCAGAAGTTGATCATGCTCTCATTAAAGCATTTGCCCGATTCAATGAGAGACAGGCTTCTCTATTTGGTCAGTTCTCCATTAGAGGAACACTCAAATATAAGGAACATGTGGAGAATTATTTAAAAGATCTTCCAGATCAATTTTCTTACCAAGAGTTAGAAAAAATTGCTCGAAAGGATGCAGAAGCAAGTACGACCAATAATGATATGGGGATGGAAAATCAATTTTATAAGACCCAAATTAAAGACTACATCAAGAGATATAAGGGCTATCAAAAGAATTACAGCTTCCTAAAATCATCTGAATATAATGATTTACAGTTGGTTCTCAATCAATTTGCAAAATCGAAAGTTAATGTCCTCTTTGTCATCCAACCTGTCAACAAGAAATGGATGGACTACACAGGGCTTAGAGAAGATATGTACCAGCATGCAGTGGAGAAAATTCGTTACCAATTAGAAAGTCAAGGTTTCACTAATATTGCTGACTTTTCAAAAAATGGAGGGGATCCTTATTTTATTAAGGATACCATTCACCTAGGTTGGTTGGGTTGGCTTGCTTTTGATAAGGCAGTTGATCCTTTCCTATCCAATCCCACGCAAGCTCCGACTTACCATCTGAATGAACGCTTTTTTAGCAAAGACTGGGCGACTTATGATGGAGATGTTAAGGAATTTCAATAAATTGATTAAAGCTTGAATTTTTTAGTTCAGGCTTTTTTGTTAAATGGTGAATATTTTAGTAAAAAATATGTTGAAAGTTTCAAAAATATTGTAAATAGCGTATAATATAGTGTGAATGAGAAAAAGAAAGGGATGAAAATGAATAAACGTTTCTTGTTACCTGTCTTGTCGACAGCCCTATTGGCCCCAGTCTTATTGGCTGGGCATGCTTATGCTGATGAAACAGCTAGTTCTATAGAGAAGTCACCTGCTGTAGCAACTCCTGCAGCTCCAACAACAGAGGCGGCAACTTCCACAACTGTTGAATCAGCGGAAGAAAAGGAAGCTCCTGTTGAATCTCCTAAAAGCGAAGAAAAAGACACCGTTATCTTGCACACCAATGATGTCCATGGTCGTATTGTTGAGGAAAAGGGAGTTATTGGAGACGCTAAGCTAGCGACAGTCATCGAGCAGGAACGCGCAAAATCAAATCAAACTACTCTCGTCGTAGATGCTGGAGATGCCTTCTAAGGTTTACCGATTTCCAACTCTACAAAGGGTGAAGCACGCGCCGAAATTCTCAATCAGATGCAGTATGATGCCATGGCAGTAGGAAACCATGAGTTTGACTTTGGTTTAGACGAAGCTAAGAAATACAAGGAAATCTTGAAATTCCCATTACTTAGCTCAAATACCTACGTCAATGGTACCCGTCTCTTTGAAGCTTCTACAATTGTTGATAAAGATAAGACTGTAGAAGGTGATGAGTTTGTTGTGATTGGTGTGACAACACCGGAAACAGCTACTAAAACTCACCCTAAAAATGTCAAAGGAGTAACCTTTACAGATCCAATCACAGAGGTGAATAAGGTTATTGAAGAAGTGCAAGCTAAGGCAAGTACCGAAGGTAAGGACTACAAACAATATGTCGTACTGGCTTACTTAGGTGTGGATACGACAACCCCAGTCGAATGGTGTGGTTCAACTCTGGCAGAAGCCTTGTCTAAATCCTCGTTTGAAAGGGAAACGCGTAACAGTAATCGATGGTCACTCTCATACAGTAGAATCAACAACCTATGAGGAAAATGTTACCTATAACCAGACAGGAAGCTACCTTCATAATGTAGGGAAAATCACCTACAAATCACGTCAGCTTTTGGGAAATCCAACTCAGATTGCGGCTGCTGATGCCAAAAAACTACCAGCAAATCCAACAGTTGAAAAACTAGTCAAAGACATTAAACAAAAATACGATGCTGAAAATGCTGTTGAAGTCGTTTCAAATAGCCCAGTAGAACTCAACGGTGACCGGGAAAATGTTCGAGTCCGTGAAATCAACCTCGGAAATGTCGTAGCAGATTCTCTCTATCAGTACGGTCAAACAGGATTTAGCCATCCGACTGACATCGCTGTTACAAATGGTGGTGGACTGCGTGAAACTATTGCCAAAGGAAAACCAATCACAAAAGGTAATGTTATTGCTGTTCTTCCATTTGGGAACACTATTTCACAAATTCAAGTGACTGGGCAACAAGTATTGGATATGTTTGAAAAGTCACTCGGATCTATCTTGCAGGTTGATAAGGATGGCAAGAAGGTCTGGGATGAGAACGGACAACCATTACTAGAACCAAGTGGTGGTTTCTTGCAAGTTTCAGGTGTGAAAGTTTACTATGATACTAACCTACCATCAGGCAAACGTGTCTTGGCAATCCAGGTCAAAAACCGCATGACTGGTCGTTATGATCTCCTAGATCTCGTAAAAACCTACTATCTTACAACCAATGATTTCCTAGCTGCAGGTGGAGATGGTTACACTATGTTAGGTGGTGCACGAGAAGAAGGTCCTTCTATGGATGCAGCCTTTGAAGAATATCTGAAACTGCTGATTTGAGTCAGTATGAAAAGATTAATCCAAATTCACGGACGATTTCTGTTGATTCTAAAAACTTTAGTCTACCTACAGAAACATCTCAGACGGATACAGCTACAGGCGATGAAAATACTACTGTAAAACTTTCTTATGAGGTGGCAGGTCAATTTAGCAAGAAGGAAGTCGTTTCAGAAAAAGTTCTTCCAAATACAGGTAGTGAACAATCTATTTTCTTGCTTTTAATGGGAATGGTTGCAGGGTTAGCAGGTATCTTTGTAAGTAAAAAATCACAGCAAAAATAAGTTAAATTTCAAATCTAAAGGAGTCTAGGGAAACGTTTTTATAGCTCTTTCCCTTGACTCTTTTTTGCTTTATGATATAATTAACCAGTAAAGAATCGGTGGCTATCGGTATTTTTATCTAAAAGTGATAGTTAAGAAAGGTGTAATACATGAGACAGCTTGCGCAGGAAATTGATACTTTTTTGAATGAGGTTATCTTGAAGTCTGAAAATCAGCATGAAATCCTAATAGGTCATTGTACTAGCGAGGTGGCTCTGACCAATACTCAGGAGCACATTCTCATGCTCTTGTCAGAGGAATCTTTAACAAATTCAGAGTTGGCCCGTCGCCTTAATGTCAGTCAGGCGGCAGTTACCAAGGCCATTAAGTCTTTGGTCAAGGAAGGGATGTTGGAAACATCTAAAGATCCTAAGGATGCGCGTGTGATCTTTTATCAGTTGACTGATTTGGCTCGTCCAATCGCTGAGGAGCACCATCATCACCATGAGCATACACTTTTAACCTATGAAGAAGTGGCGACTCAGTTTACTCCAAATGAACAAAAAGTGATTCAGCGGTTTTTGACTGCTTTAGTAGGAGAAATCAAATAATGAGATATATTACGGTAGAGGAGTTATCCTTCTATTATGATAAGGAGCCCGTTCTTGAACATATCAATTATAGTGTTGATAGTGGGGAATTTGTGACCTTGACTGGGGAAAATGGGGCGGCTAAGACGACACTCATCAAGGCCAGTCTTGGAATCCTCCAGCCACGCATTGGAAAGGTAACTATTTCAAAGACAAATACACAGGGTAAGAAATTGAGAATAGCCTATCTTCCCCAGCAGATTGCCAGTTTTAATGCTGGTTTTCCAAGTACGGTCTATGAATTTGTCAAGTCGGGTCGCTATCCGCGAAAAGGCTGGTTCCGTCGTTTGAATGCTCATGATGAGGAGCATATCAAGGCTAGTCTGGACTCAGTTGGCATGTGGGAACATCGAGACAAACGCTTGGGGTCTCTATCTGGGGGACAAAAGCAGCGAGCGGTAATCGCGCGTATGTTTGCTTCTGATCCAGATGTGTTTGTCCTAGATGAACCGACAACGGGGATGGATGCAGGAAGTAAAAACGAATTTTATGAACTCATGCACCACAGCGCCCATCATCATGGCAAAGCTGTTTTGATGATTACCCATGATCCTGAAGAAGTTAAGGACTATGCGGACCGTAATATTCATCTAGTCCGTAACCAAGACTCGCCATGGCGTTGTTTCAACGTTCATGAGAATGATCAGGAGGTGGGCCATGCTTAGTTTGTTATCTTATGACTTTATGCAACGAGCTTTTCTGGCCGTTATTGCCATGAGTCTTTTCTCGCCAGTTCTTGGAACCTTCCTTATCTTACGCCGTCAGAGTTTGATGAGTGATACTCTTAGCCACGTCTCGCTTTCGGGTGTAGCCTTTGGTCTGGTTCTGGGGATTTCTCCGACTATTTCCACTATTGCTATTGTCTTGATTGCGGCAGTCTTTCTGGAGTATCTCCGTACGGTTTACAAGAGCTTTATGGAAATCGGGACAGCAATCCTCATGTCAACGGGTCTGGCTGTTTCTCTGATTGTCATGAGCAAGGGTAAAAGCTCTAGTTCTATGAGTTTGGACCAGTACCTTTTTGGTTCGATTGTGACTATCAGCGAAGAGCAGGTCATTTCCCTCTTTGTCATTGCGGCGGTTGTTTTGATGTTGACCTTCCTCTTCCTTCGTCCGATGTATATCTTGACTTTTGATGAGGATACGGCCTTTGTAGATGGCTTGCCTGTTCGTACCATGTCTATTCTTTTTAATATGGTGACAGGGGTGGCCATTGCCCTTATGATTCCAGCTGCAGGAGCTCTTCTGGTATCGACCATTATGGTCTTGCCAGCTAGTATTGCCCTGCGTCTGGGGAAAAACTTTAAATCGGTTATGCTGCTAGCCAGTGCTATTGGATTTTTGGGAATGGTGGCAGGACTCTACATTTCCTACTATGCAGAAACACCTGCAAGTGCAAGTATTACCATTATTTTTGTAACTGTCTTTTTACTCATTAGTTTAGTAAGACGTTTTATCAAATAGGAGACTAACGTGAAAAGAATTAGCTTATTGTTCGCCAGTCTATGTGCCTTGTTTTTAGTGGCTTGTTCCAATCAAAAACAGGCAGATGGCAAACTAAATATTGTGACAACCTTTTACCCTGTCTATGAATTTACCAAGCAAGTCGCAGGAGATACGGCTAATGTAGAACTCCTAATCGGTGCTGGTACAGAACCCCATGAATATGAACCGTCTGCCAAGGCAGTTGCCAAATCCAAGACGCAGATACCTTCGTTTATGAAAATGAAAACATGGAAACATGGGTCCTTAAATTGCTAGATACCTTGGATAAGAAAAAGGTGAAAACTATCAAGGCGACAGGCGATATGTTGCTTTTACCAGGTGGTGAGGAAGAAGAGGGAGACCATGATCATGGAGAAGAAGGCCATCACCATGAGTACGATCCCCATGTTTGGTTATCGCCAGTTCGTGCCATTAAACTAGTAGAGAACATACGTGATAGCTTATCAGCAGATTATCCGGATAAAAAAGAGACCTTTGAGAAGAATGCTGCTGCCTATATTGAAAAATTGCAAGCCTTGGATAAGGCCTACACAGATGGCTTGTCTCAAGCCAAACAAAAGAGCTTTGTAACGCAACACGCAGCCTTTAACTACCTTGCCTTGGACTACGGTCTCAAGCAAGTATCAATCTCAGGTCTCTCTCCAGATGCAGAACCATCAGCTGCTCGTTTGGCAGAATTGACAGAGTATGTCAAGAAAAATAAAATTGCCTATATCTACTTTGAAGAAAATGCTTCACAAGCCCTTGCTAACACACTTTCAAAAGAAGCAGGTGTTAAAACAGATGTCCTTAATCCTTTAGAAAGTCTGACAGAAGAGGATACCAAGGCTGGCGAAAACTACATCTCCGTGATGGAGAAAAACCTCAAGGCTCTGAAACAAACAACGGACCAAGAAGGCCCAGCAATTGAGCCTGAAAAGGCAGAGGATACCAAGACAGTTCAAAATGGTTACTTCGAGGATGCAGACGTCAAGGACCGCACCTTGAGTGACTATGTAGGTAACTGGCAATCAGTTTATCCTTTCCTTGAAGATGGTACGTTTGACCAAGTATTTGACTACAAGGCTAAGTTGACTGGTAAGATGACTCAGGCTGAGTACAAGGTCTACTATACAAAGGCTATCAGACAGATGTGACTAAGATTAATATCACTGATAACACTATGGAATTTGTTCAAGGTGGACAAAGTAAGAAATTCACCTACAAGTATGTTGGTAAGAAAATCTTGACTTATAAGAAAGGAAATCGTGGCGTGCGCTTCCTCTTTGAAGCGACAGATGCGGATGCTGGACAATTCAAGTATGTTCAGTTTAGTGACCACAATATCGCCCCAGTTAAGGCAGAACACTTCCATATCTTCTTTGGAGGCACAAGCCAAGAAGCCCTCTTTGAAGAAATGGATAACTGGCCAACCTACTACCCAGATAACCTATCTGGCCAAGAAATCGCCCAAGAAATGTTGGCACATTGATGAGAAACCGACTAGTTCATAGGAGCTAGTCGGTTTTTTGGTACTAGATAGCTAACTGCATTATAGACCTTTCAGAACTGTAAAAAATAAATAAAACTCTTGAAATATCGGGGGTTGTATGTTGGAATGATTTTAATAGATAAGGTTCATTAGAACACGAAAGCCCTTAACTACTGCCATAGTTAAGGGCTTGTTTTGACGTATCTTAGAGATTTAACGGGTGTTGATAGGCTAGTCACTCGGTCTACTCCTTACTATCTAGCCATCTGCAGACGAAATACAAGATAATTCTTGTGATAACGTCCGCTATAATAGTAAGAGCGAGTTCGATAATAAGGTTCATTAGTTTCAGCTCATCTCACGAACAGTAAGGAACGTAATCGGTAACCGATGACAAAAATAGTATACACATCAATTTTAGATCATCAACCTCACTTAATGCTTGAACTATTGGAGTGCGGTTCATTTCAATGATGTTTTTTGTGAGTCTTTTAAAGGGATTAACCGTTACTTGTTTTGTTTCTTTGTCCACAACTTGTAAAGCTCAGATAGTATGTTGATAATCAACGGAGTTAGAGAGAACTAGCATGGTGCACCTAATTCCTTACCAGTTGGTTTAGCAAGAGATTAGACGACAATGTGACAATTCACCTCTAATTATTGACATTTCAGGAAAAATCGCAGTAAAAACTGCACAGCCTTCTTTAAATGTGCTATAATACAGGAAAAATAATGATGGAGGTCACGATAATGGCAACATTTTTGATGATTTTTATGGTGGTTTGTGTGCTCCTATTGGTGATAGTCACACTGAGTACAGTTTATGTGGTTCGTCAGCAGTCGGTGGCGATTATTGAACGCTTTGGTAAATACCAAAAGGTTGCCAATAGCGGTATTCATATTCGCTTGCCTTTTGGAATTGATTCGATTGCAGCGCGGATTCAGTTGCGCTTGTTGCAAAGCGATATTGTGGTTGAGACTAAAACCAAGGATAATGTGTTTGTTATGATGAATGTAGCGACTCAGTACCGTGTTAATGAGCAGAGCGTGACAGATGCCTACTATAAACTCATGCGTCCAGAATCTCAGATTAAATCTTATATCGAAGATGCTCTTCGCTCTTCTGTTCCAAAATTAACCTTGGATGAATTGTTTGAGAAAAAAGATGAGATTGCCCTTGAAGTCCAACATCAAGTGGCGGAAGAAATGACTACTTACGGTTATATTATTGTGAAAACCTTGATTACTAAGGTCGAACCAGATGCAGAAGTTAAGCAATCCATGAATGAAATCAATGCGGCCCAACGTAAGCGGGTAGCAGCGCAAGAATTGGCGGAAGCTGACAAGATTAAAATCGTCACTGCAGCTGAAGCCGAAGCAGAAAAAGACCGCCTTCATGGTGTGGGGATTGCCCAACAACGTAAGGCAATTGTGGATGGCTTGGCAGAGTCTATCACAGAACTCAAGGAAGCTAATGTTGGTATGACAGAAGAACAAATCATGTCCATCCTCTTGACCAACCAGTATTTGGATACCTTGAATACCTTTGCCTCTAAAGGAAATCAGACTATCTTTTTACCAAATACTCCAAATGGTGTGGATGATATCCGTACACAAATCTTGTCAGCTCTACGTGCTGAGAAGAAATAATAGACTAAAGAGCCTGGAGTCAGGCTCTTTTTAGTGTTCGTGAGAGATAAGTCTTAGCTTAAATAAGACTATTCACAAAAGTTATTAACAGGCTGTGGATAATTGTGGATAACTTCTGATTATTTTAGTGATAATTCTTATTTGTGTGACCAATTTAGTAACTTTTGAGGATTATAAAGTAGTTTTAATTGTTGCAACTCAAGAGTTAAGCACGGTTTGGGATAGTTATTCACAGATTGTGGATAACCTTGGGGATAGAGTGTAGGCCTACTAATGATAAGCAGATAGATACCTAATACTCTCGTTGTTATAATAGATGATATAGAGTGTTTCTCGTGAAACATTCTATTTCTATATCTTTTCGAGTTATAGGTGACTTAGTTCGATAAACTCAAGAGGGATGATAGATTAAAAGAAATTATGTTGCTTGACTATTGGAGGGATTATGGTACATTAAATGAATAAAACAGGAAATAGAGGCTGAAAAGCTATTATCTGTGGGTTCTTGGGTTATTTCTGTCAAATTTGGAAAAGTTGCTATCGGCATATACACATTCCCAAAAAGAAACATTAGGAGAATTGGCAGATGTGATTTTAGGGAGTCTTGATTTTACAGATGATCATACTCATGATTCTTTCATGGATAGTGTTGTTTGGAGTGACGAGGATTTTTATCATGTCAGTTTTATTGTGGGAAGATTTACTTCGTTTTCTCCTGAAATTGAGTTTTTGTCCAGACTCTAAACAAAAATTTAAGTTCAGTCTAGGTAGGTCTAGTAGTTCAATGAAATGGTTTATTGTGACTTGCCAGATTAGTTACTAAAACGGTAGTTAAGATTAAGTTTTATTTTTTCAAATTTCAATTCATCCTATGCGGTGCATGTGATTAATAATATTTTCGCGACCTTACCATTTTTGCTGACTTTTTTACACAGGGTATTTGGGTGAAATATTGGTACGAGAGTTAGGAATGATAGCTTTTCAATTTAAGGAGGAAAATAAGAATGACACCATTAAAATGGTTTGCAGGAGGAAGCGAAAGACGTTGTGAAGCCATGACTATCATAGATCATCTACTAGAAGACATAAAGGATACGTCTCAGCTGACTCCCTTGAAAAATCTGTTAGTGAGTTATAAAAGACGATTAGAGGACGATGGGACCTCTACCCCATTTATTTTGAGTCAAATGAATGTTGACCTTGCGCGCGTATTGATTGATAACAAGCTAAGTTTGTCAGAAAGTCAAGCCGAGCAGATCAAAAAATTGAGAGAACTATCTGCTATTCGATATGGCTACTGACGAAATGGAGGGATAAATCCCTTTCTACAATTTCCAGTCAAATAAATTGCATTCGTTTTCTCAAGCAGGTATACTAGTATAGTTAGATGAAAAATTCTGAAAATTTAAGAATAGAAAAGAGAACAAATCTTATGGCAAAAGATATTCGTGTCTTACTTTACTACCTTTACACTCCAATTGAAAATGCAGAGCAATTTGCTGCAGACCACTTGGCTTTCTGTAAATCAATCGGCCTTAAAGGTCGTATCCTAGTCGCTGACGAAGGAATTAACGGAACAGTTTCAGGTGATTACGAAACAACTCAAAAATACATGGACTACGTTCACAGCCTCCCAGGCATGGAAGATCTCTGGTTCAAGATTGACGAAGAAAGTGAACAAGCCTTCAAGAAGATGTTTGTTCGCTATAAGAAAGAAATTGTTCACCTTGGTTTGGAAGACAACGACTTTGACAATGACATCAACCCACTTGAAACAACAGGTGCTTACTTGTCTCCAAAAGAGTTCAAAGAAGCCCTTCTTGACGAAGATACCGTTGTCCTTGACACACGTAACGATTATGAGTACGACCTAGGACATTTCCGTGGGGCTATCCGCCCAGATATCCGTAACTTCCGTGAATTGCCACAATGGGTTCGTGATAACAAGGAAAAATTCATGGACAAGCGTGTTGTGGTTTACTGTACAGGTGGCGTTCGCTGTGAGAAATTCTCAGGCTGGATGGTCCGTGAAGGCTACAAAGATGTCGGCCAATTGCACGGAGGAATTGCAACTTACGGTAAAGACCCAGAAGTCCAAGGTGAACTTTGGGATGGAAAAATGTACGTCTTTGACGAGCGTATTGCCGTAGATGTTAACCATGTCAACCCAACCATCGTAGGAAAAGACTGGTTTGATGGAACACCATGTGAACGTTATGTCAACTGTGGAAATCCATTCTGTAACCGTCGTATCTTGACATCAGAAGAAAATGAAGACAAATACCTTCGTGGATGTTCACACGAGTGCCGTGTTCACCCACGTAACCGCTATGTTTCAGAACATGAATTGACACAAGCTGAAGTTGTCGAGCGCCTAGCCGCTATCGGTGAAAGCTTGGATCAAGCAGCTACTGTATAAGATTAAACAGTCCTTAGGGGCTGTTTTTCTATACTTTTTACTCAAAAATCTAAAGTTTGTTTCTGTATCTTTCAGGATAATAATGTATACTATGTGTAAACGATTTCAAAGGAGTCCAGTTATGACGAAAACATTTTTTATTCCAAATAAACAGAGCATTTTAGGAGAACAGGAAATTTTGACTGCCAAGTCTATCTTGGCCTTGGTAGATGGCTTGGAGTCACATAGCTATGATGTAGTCTATCTGCGTCAGCCTCTTAATCGTCTTGAGTATATCGAGTGTGCGATAGTGGGGCAATCGTAATTTCTCTTTAAGGTCAGTTATGATGATGGTCAAAAGGCTTACCGTGTCGATCTTCCTGACCTACTCACGAAGACAGACTGGCAGATTATCAAATCATTTTTAGATGCCCTGCTTGCTTACACAGGAACTGAGATTGAAGGACTAGATGGTTTTGATTTTGAAGCTTATTTCCAAGCAAGTCTTCAAGCCCATCTGACAGATAATGCAGCTCGTTTTACGACTTGCCAAGGAATTTTTAATCCTGTTTTCTTTAGTCATGAGGACTTGAAAAGCTTTTTAGAGGCAGATGGCTTGGCACAGTTTGAAGCACGTGTACGTGCGGTTCAAGAGACAGACGCCTACTTTGCAAGAGTTTCCTTCTATCAAGATGGAGAAGAGCAAGTGCACGGTGTTTACCATCTGGCTCAAGGAGTCAAGACCGTTTTACCGAGAGAACCATTTGTTCCTGCAGCCTATACTGAGCAATTGGTGGATAAGGAAGTGCAGTGGGAGATTGACTTGGTTCAAATCACAGGAGATGGCTCTAAACCAGAAGACTATGAAGCCATTGCCCGCTTGAACTATGCAAAATTCCTAGAGTCACTACCATCAGCATCTTACCACCAACTAGATGCCAATCAATTAGAAATACAACCCATCTTAGACAAAGATTTTAAAGCATTAGCACAAGAAGAGTAAAGCAGAAGCAGGTCAATTGACTTGCTTTTTGATATATAAAAAATCCTGCCATGGATGACAGGATTGAAGTTTAAAGAAAGGCCAAGATACGAAGGTAATCCCCAATCAGTGCCACCTCAGCTACAAAGAAGAGGAGGATAATGACTCCGTTCACAAGGACAGACAAGAATAATTGATAGAAGGAGTCGGTTTCACTTGCTTGACTTGGCCTTGTAATGATATGGAGACTAGCGAGCAGAATGATTCCAATGCTAATCACACTCAAGAGAGCTGTAAATCGTAGGCTATCAAAGAAGGCAAAGAAACTAGCAATGGCAGTGAGGAAGATTGGAATTGCCAAGAGTTGACTATACTGTTGGAGAACCTTTTCTAGCGTCCAGTCCTTTTCTTGGTAGATAAATCGTCTCACGACGAAACTACCCAAGAGGAATGAAAAGAAGAAGAGTGTTGTTGCTACTAGTATAGAGATAATCGAAAAGAGATTTAATGAAGCAAATTGTTCAGGGAAGTGATTATGCATAGTTGCTATATGTCCATAGTAAGCATGTTTGATGTGGTAGATACTAAAGAAAAAGGAAGATGCAGAAAACAGAATGAGCAAGAGAAAGGCTGTGTAACTGTGTGTGCTACTTGTTTCAAGCTTGCTTGTAGGAAATTTGATCGCTTCCACTAGCCAAGACCAAAAATCAAGCGCATGCTCTTTCCATCTATCCGTAGATTTTGGAGCTTGGTCGGGGATATAGGGACTTTCTAAGGATTGACTGATAAGAAGGGGCTCTTTCGTGGTTGGTTTTTGCTGAGGAAGTGCTTCTTGACTCTCTTCAGCTATAGTGACTTTTTCTGTTTCTTTAGAAAGGTCTGGCTCTTTTTTAGTAGAATTGCCTGCTCTCTTTTCTTCTATTTCTGTTCTCGCTTCACTGTCTTCAGGCGTTTCAATTTTCTCTTCTTGCTGGCTCTCCAGTTCGACTTCAGCTTGAGAGACTTCCTCCTCTACTTGAGTATTTTTTTCAATTGGTGTATCGAGATCGGCTATCGTTTCTTCAGCCTTGTCTGCAAGATTTTTGGGTTGTTCATCAGGCTTGTTCTTGCTTGTTGTTTTTACAAAATCATTACTTTCAAACCATTCTTGTTTCATGGTAGGACCTCCTTTTTAGTTAGATAAATATGCTTTCATAGTAGCAGATGTAAGCGCTTTTGTCAACGATTTCTAGAAGCAGACTCGTGTTCCTCTGATTTAAGTAGATAGATATCCTGTTCTGCTCTTGCCATGAGTTGATCGTTTGCATCTGCTTTTTCTATTTTATAAGGATTGCTTAATCGTTCATCTTTGTTTTCTTTGTTGTTAAATGAATGTCTTCCTTCTCTCACAAAATGAAGAATAGAACCATGTTTTGTTGAAAGATCTAAGTTGATTCTTTGTTTTTCTTCTTCGGAAAGTAGCAGTTTTAGGTCTGTTTTCGCTACCAATTCCACCTTACCATGTACTTGGATATTTTCAGCGTGGATGTGATGTTTTGTTGACTCTAGCTGACTATCTGTAAGGTCTGTATCAAAGATATTGATAATATTTTGTGTTGTGAGTTTACTGTTTTTGATACGACTTCCTTCAATTCGGAGGAGATAGCCATTATTGGTATTGATGGTCGCATTTTCAAGACTAGCATTAGTGATACTGGTTTGTCCAAGATTGGCTGACACGTTGATTCCTTTTAGACTTCTTCCCTTTGGAACTTGGAGAATAACTTCATTAAAACGACTAGAGTAGCTACTTGCGATATGGAGAATCCCGCCAATTCCAGAAGAGAGAAATGGAGTTTCAGACAGTTTCTTATCAATGAGGCTTAGAGTTTTGTCGTTTTGATTTGTGACAAGATCTTGGTTAGCAGAAATAGATGGATGATAAGAAATATGGATTTGATCATCCAAAGAGTCGGTGATGGTGAGCGCGTGTTGGTGGAGAGTAATTTCTATGTTTTCGACTTCCTTGCCATAGGTTAGCTCTTCCATCCGACTATCATAGACCGGCTCCTTGGACATGGCAAGTAGGCTCTTAATCCCGTCAGATTGAATACCTATAAAGAGTAGGATAAAGCCGATAATGGTAGTCACCACACCAAAAATGAGAAATCCTTTTGTAAACTTACGCATGCTGGTCACCTCTCTTTCCTTTTTTGAGAACAAATTGCACCAGGCGAACAATGAGTAGACCGAAGAAGCGAGCTACATAGGAAATACCTAGTAAGACTAGCGAAGAAGCACCGATGGCTAGTAAACCAGAGCCGAAAATCAAGATAAAGGCTGATTTAGCTTGGGCTAGGACAGTGAAACTTTCAACTAAAAATAGGAATCCGCCGATGATACCAAGTATGGAAACCGCAAAGAAAGCTAGAATGACAGTCAAGGCTGCCACAAGGATTGCGAACAGGGACACGAGGATGGCGATTCCCAGAGGAATACCGATGGGTGCCGCAAGGAGAGCTAACAAGGCGATATGCAAAATTTGTCGGTTATTCTTTTGAGCGGGTGCCTCATTGATTTTTTTATCGAGAAGATTGGAGAGGACTTCGTGAGCTGCTTCCTTAGGAGTTCCCAAGCTAGCGATGAGTTCTTCTTCTCCTTCGACTCCAGCATCGTCAAAGAGTTCTCTGAAATAGTCCATGGCTTCGATGCGGTCAGCTTCAGGTAGTTTCTTGAGATAGACTTCTAGCTGAGTCAGGTATTCAGTTCTTGTCATGGCGGATACTCCCTTCTATGATGCCATTGATGGTGTCTGTATAGAGTGCCCATTCATCTTTTAGGGTCACGAGCTGTTCTATACCACCATTTGTCAAGGAGTAGTATTTGCGCATGCGACCTTGGAACTCTCTAGAATAGGTTGTCAGAAAGCTATTGCCTTCCAATTTTTTTAGGATAGGATAGAGTGTAGATTCTTTGATATTAGCGATCAGCTTAATGGTTTGGCTAATCTCATAACCATAAGAATCATCCTGCTCCAGTACAGCCAAGATGAGAAATTCAATCAAGGCAGAGGATGTTGGAAAGTACATGGGGAACCTCCTTTCTAATGTGTAAAATTTTTATATATAATTTTTCTACACATACATTGTACCTCTAAAAGAAAGCCCTGTCAAGAAATATGTGTAAAATTTTTATATATAAAAAAACTTCTAGGCAAAACTAGAAGTTCAGAGGATTTTATCAGCTCTGTCCACTGTAAAGAGGGCCACAGTCATCAGGATATCGACGAGCAAGAGGGCAGCTACAGCTGGTACCCAAGAGTGGAAGAGGTCAAAACTGTAACCAAAGAGGGTTGGCCCAAAGGCTGCTAAGATATAGCCTCCTGTTTGAGATAAACCAGATAATTGGGCAGTCTTTTCAGGGGCGCTTGTCTTGAGTGAAAAGTTGACCATGAGATAGGGGAAGAGGGCGCTGGTTGCGGTTCCGATGAGGAGATGGATGGCAAGCCAGTAAATGAAATTATTGATTGGGAAGAAGAGCATGGAAATGCCGACCACACCAGCTAGTGAAACCAGAGTGAGCATGAGCTGACGGTTACGAGTAGATAAACTGGTTGTCAGGCTTGGGATAGTCATTGAAAAAGGAATGCTAATCAGAGAGAAGATAGAGGTCAGCAAGCCAGCTTCGTGACTGGATAGGCCTGCATGGATAGCCATGGTAGGTAGCCAGGTCATAGCGGTGTAAAAGAGCAAGGATTGAAAACCTGCAAAGACAATCACTGCCCAGACCTGTTTATTATGCATGGCCTTTGCTTTGCTTTTTTGTTTGGTTTGTGGAGTCAGTCTGTGATTATAGCGGTGATTTGGGAGCCAGACCAAAAAAGTTGATAGACAGAGCAGGGTGAGGAGGATGATAAGTCCTTTCCAAGAACTGGCTTGTGTAATGGGCACAGCTAGATAGGAAGCCAGAGACGTCGCAACCCCCATAGAAGTTACATATAAGGTGGTCAGATAACCAATTTTCTTTGGTTGATTAGCTTGGATAAGACTAGGAAGCAGAACATTGATGACTGCGATACTTGCCCCAACCATCAAGGTTCCTAGATAGAGCAGGGGCAGATTGATTAGTCGAATGAGAGAACCGATGGTCAAGAAGAAAGGCTATAGGTAAAGAGATGCTCCAAGCCAATTTTCTGAGCTAGTCGGGTAGAAAATAGCGAGAAGAGGGTAAACATGAGGAGAGGAAGGCTGGTCAGGACACCAAGTGAACTAACTTCGACTCCCAGCCCTTGCGAAATATCTCCCAAAATAATGGGTAAAACAGTAAAAGGAGTCCGCAAGGAAACACCAATCAGGATAATACCTGGAACAAAAAAGAGTGATTGCTTTTTCATATAATACCTCTCCTATCTGATTTTAATAACAGCTTATTTTAAGGCTTTTTCCCTATAATGTCAAGTAAGGTTTTGGGCTTTCAAGATAAAAATGGGAAAGTCTTGAAAATTATGATAAAATAGTGGAAGGAAATCTATACATTGGAGAAAAACTGTGTCTGAAAAGCAAAAAATCAGCGTATTGATGTCGGTCTATATCAAGGAAAATCCGACATTTTTAAAGGATGCTATTGAGAGTGTTCAAAATCAGACCCTGAAACCGAGCGAATTGGTTCTGGTTGAGGATGGACCTTTGACACCTGAGCTCTATCAGGTATTAGACCAGCTTGAAGCTGGGTCTGATATTCCAGTGAAACGCTATCCTCTTGAGCAGAATCAAGGTTTGGGTCTGGCTCTTCGAAAGGGTGTTTTGCAGTGTCAGTATGATATTATTGCCCGTATGGATACGGATGATATAGCAGTTCCAGATCGTTTTGAGAAACAGGTTCAGCTAATGGAGAAGGACAACCTTGACCTATTAGGTGGACATATTGCAGAGTTTATTGACAATCCTGATGAGATCGTTTCTTACCGTCGTGTTCCAACCCAACATGCAGAGATTGTAGCTTATCAAAGGATGAGAAGTGCCTTTAACCACATGACTGTCATGTTCAAGAAGGACATGGTTCTCAAGGCAGGCAACTATGAGGATGGCCTTTATATGGAGGATGACCTCCTCTGGCTCAATATGATTGCTGCAGGAGCCAAGACTGGAAATCTGGATCAAATCTTGTGTCAGGTTCGTGTCGGAGCAGGGATGTTTGAGCGTCGTGGGGGACTGCGTTACCTCAAACTCTATCGTCAAGCTCGTCAGCGCATGCTGAAGCGAGGGCAAATTTCTTACATGGAATATGCGAAAAGCATTGCCATTCAAGCAATCGTTGCACTCTGTCCGGGCTTTGTACGTCAGTTTATCTTTGTCAAGCTTTTAAGAAAAAGCAAATAAGTTATAGACAAAACAAATAAATTATATTATTATAACAACAGAATCCTTTAACTCTTTTAAGGAGGAGTAAATTCCTATGAATAAAAAACTCACAGATTATGTGATTGATCTGGTGGAAATTTTAAATAAACAACAAAAACAGGTTTTCTGGGGAATATTTGATATTTTGAGTATGGTGGTTTCCATCATTGTATCTTATATCTTATTCTACGGCTTGATTAATCCAGCACCTGTTGACTACATTATCTATACGAGTTTGGCCTTCCTGTTCTATCAATTGATGATTGGATTTTGGGGGTTGAACGCTAGTATTAGTCGTTACAGCAAGATTACGGATTTCATGAAAATCTTTTTTGGTGTGACTGCTAGCAGTATCTTGTCATATAGTATCTGCTATGCCTTCTTGCCTCTCTTCTCTATCCGTTTTATCGTGCTCTTTATATTGTTGAGTACTTTCTTGATTTTATTGCCACGGATTACTTGGCAGTTAATCTACTCCAAACGCAAAAAAGGCAGTGGTGATGGAGAACACCGTCGGACCTTCTTGATCGGTGCCGGTGATGGTGGAGCTCTCTTTATGGATAGTTACCAACATCCAACTAGTGAATTAGAACTTGTCGGTATTTTGGACAAGGATTCTAAGAAAAAGGGTCAAAAACTTGGTGGAATCCCTGTTTTGGGTTCATATGATAATCTGCCTGAATTAGCCAAACGCCATCAAATCGAGCGTGTTATCGTTGCGATTCCGTCACTTGACCCGTCAGAATATGAGCGTATCTTGCAGATGTGTAATAAACTGGGTGTCAAATGTTACAAGATGCCTAAAGTTGAAACGGTTGTTCAAGGACTTCACCAAGCAGGTGGAGGCTTCCAGAAGATTGATATCACAGACCTTTTGGGTCGTCAGGAAATTCGTCTTGACGAATCGCGTCTGGGCGCAGAACTTACTGGAAAAACAATCTTAGTCACAGGTGCTGGAGGTTCAATCGGTTCTGAAATCTGTCGCCAAGTTAGTCGCTTCAATCCTGAACGTATCGTCTTGCTCGGTCATGGGGAAAACTCAATCTATCTTGTGTATCATGAATTGATTCGTAAGTTCCAAGGGATTGATTATGTACCTGTGATTGCGGATATTCAAGACTATGACCGCTTGTTGCAAGTCTTTGAGCAGTACAAGCCAGCTATTGTTTATCATGCGGCAGCCCACAAGCACGTTCCTATGATGGAGCGCAATCCAAAAGAAGCCTTCAAAAACAATATCCGTGGAACCTACAATGTTGCTAAGGCTGTTGATGAAGCTAAAGTACCTAAGATGGTTATGATTTCGACAGATAAGGCGGTTAATCCACCAAATGTTATGGGAGCAACCAAGCGCGTGGCGGAATTGATTGTCACTGGCTTTAACCAACGTAGCCAATCGACCTACTGTGCGGTTCGTTTTGGGAATGTTCTTGGTAGCCGTGGTAGTGTGATTCCAGTCTTTGAACGTCAGATTGCTGAAGGTGGGCCTGTAACGGTCACAGACTTCCGCATGACTCGTTACTTTATGACCATTCCAGAAGCTAGCCGTTTGGTTATTCACGCTGGTGCTTATGCCAAGGATGGAGAAGTCTTTATCCTTGATATGGGCAAACCAGTCAAGATTTATGACTTGGCTAAGAAAATGGTCCTTCTAAGTGGACACACCGAAAGCGAAATTCCAATCGTTGAAGTTGGAATTCGCCCAGGCGAAAAACTCTACGAAGAACTCTTGGTATCAACCGAACTCGTTGACAATCAGGTTATGGATAAGATTTTCGTTGGTAAGGTTAATGTCATGCCTCTAGAAGCCATCGACCAAAAAATTGAAGAGTTCCGAACTCTCAGTGGAGATGAATTGAAGCAAGCTATTATCGCCTTTGCCAATCAAACAACCCACGTTGAATAAAAAAGAAAAACGCATATTATCAGGTCAGTACACAAAGAACCTTGGTAATATGCGTTTTGTTATGTAGAAACTTGCTCCATTTTCTTCTGAAATGGAGTTGTTGCCCAGTCTATGTTATTGAAAATACCCCAAAACTTCTAAGGGTTTGTGAGCGATATAATCAGGCTGATAGTTTAGTAGATCTGCTTGTTCTCCAAATCCCCAAGTGACGGCCAATTTCTGAATGCCTGTTTCTTGAGCTCCTAGCATATCAAACTTGGTATCTCCGATGATGATGGCTTGTTCTGGTGCTAGTTGATGTGTCTGCAAGGCTTGGCGAATGACATCTGCCTTATGGGGTGCTTCAGGGCCGGAACCATAAATGCCATCAAAGAAATGATAGATTCCCAAGTTTAGTCATGTCTTGAGCGGTTGGAGTATTCTTTGTAGTGGTGATGTAGAGAGGGTAATTCTTGGACAGTTCTTGAAGTAATTCTACAATCTGAGGAAAGAGTTGAGCTTCATGGATGCCTTTCTCCTTATAGTACGAACGGTATATCTGAACAGCCTCAGAGATTAGTTCTTTGGGAAGGCAGGTCGCAAAACTACTTTCGAGAGGTGGTCCCATAAAACCACGAATCGTTTTGGCATCAGGACTAGGCACCCCCAGCTCCTTAAAGGTATAGGTAAAAGCATTGTGGATCCCGATAGAACTGTCAACGAGGGTCCCATCTAGGTCGAAAAAGATAGCTGTGATAGAGGTCATGGTTTCTCCTATTTGATAAGCTTATTCTCCGAAAATTTCTTTTTGGAGGCGACGACCAGTAGGGGTGGTAGCGAGTCCACCTTCAGCTGTTTCACGAAAGGCGGTTGGCATGCTTGCTCCTACTTGGTACATGGCATCGATAACTTCATCCACAGGAATTTTAGATTCGATACCTGCCAGGGCCATGTCTGCTGCGATGAAGGCAAAGCTGGCTCCCATGGCATTACGTTTGACACAGGGAACTTCGACCAAGCCGGCAACAGGGTCACAGATGAGGCCTAGCATATTTTTAATGACAAAGGCAATGGCCTGACTGGCTTGGTAGGGTGTCCCACCTGCAGCTAGAGTCAAGGCGGCAGCACTCATAGCAGAGGCAGAACCGACTTCGGCCTGGCAACCGCCCTCAGCACCTGAGATAGAGGCATTGTTTGCGATGACTAGTCCAAAGGCACCTGCAGCAAAGAGGAAATCCAGCTGTTGCTCGTGGCTGAGGTCTAATTTTTCAATAGCAGCTGTTAGAACGGAAGGCAGACAGCCAGCACTTCCTGCGGTCGGAGTGGCACAAACCAAGCCCATTTTGGAATTGTGCTCATTGACTGCAATGGCATTTCGGGCAGCAGAGAGAATTGTGTAATCTGACAGAGTTTTTCCTTTTTTGATGTAGTGGTCGAGCTTAGCTGCGTCTCCACCAGTTAAACCACTACGAGATTTTTTTTCGCTGAGACCGAGTTCAACAGAGGCCTTCATGACTTCAAGATTGCGTTCCATGAGGAGGAGAACTTCCTCACGCTCACGACCAGTTAGCTCATACTCAGTAGTAATCATGAGCTCAGCAACATTTCCTTGGAAGTCAAGTTCGGCTTGTTCGACTAATTCTTTGATAGAGTAAAACATATTTTCTCCTATTGAAAAAAATTGACATTGTGCAAATGAGGAATTTTCCGAATCTCTTCGATAGATTCTTCACAGTTACGACTATCAACTTCAATAATCATGATTGCTTTCTCGCCAGCCTTTTCTCGAGTTACATTCATTTGAGCGATATTGATGCCAAAGCGAGAAAGAGCCTCAGTCACATGAGCAATCATACCTGGAACATCTTGATGAACGATGATGATGGTAGGGGTGTTCATGTTGAGAGATACGGCAAAACCATTGAGTTCGGTAACCTGGATATTTCCACCGCCGATTGAAATTCCTGTTACGCTGATAGTCTTATGATCGTTCTTAACAGTGATTTTAGTGGTATTTGGGTGGGGAGCATTACTGTCCTTTTGGATGGTCCATACGATTTTAATGCCACGCTTGTGGGCAATTTCTAAACTATTTGGAATTTCAGGATCATCCGTATCCATTCCCAAAATACCTGCAACAAGGGCTAGATCTGTTCCGTGACCACGATAGGTTTTGGCAAATGAGTTAAATAGTTGGAATTCGACTTCTGTCGGAGTATCATCAAAAATGGAAGAGACAATCTTCCCAATGCGAACAGCACCAGCTGTATGGCTACTAGATGGGCCAATCATAACTGGTCCGATGATATCAAAGACAGATTGAAAACGAAGTGATTTCATCAGTTTCCCCTTATAAAAATTCTTATCTCTATTATATCAAAGAATGAAGGTCTTGGCTTTAATTGTGGATGAAAACCTTTTTACACTACAAATAGCATAAAAAAGCATCTTTTGTAACAAAAAATAGCTTATTTAGGGAAATAAAAAATAATTTTGTAATATTTCTACATAAAAGTGTCAAGAAACGGTAATATTTAAAGGGTATGATAGAACTATAGAAAGAAGGAGAATTTTCAAATATGAAATCAACAACTAAAAAGATTAAAACAACTCTTGCAGGAGTAGCTGCCTTGTTTGCAGTATTTGCTCCATCATTTGTATCTGCTCAAGAATCATCAACTTACACTGTTAAAGAAGGTGATACACTTTCAGAAATCGCTGAAACTCACAACACAACTGTTGAGAAATTGGCAGAAAACAACCACATCGACAACGTTCATTTGATTTATGTTGGTCAAGAGTTGGTTATCGATGGTCCTGTAGCACCTGTTGCAACACCAGCGTCAGCTACTTATGCGGCACCAGCTGCTCAAGATGAAACTGTTTCAGCTCCAGTAGTAGAAACTACAGAAGTAGTAGAAGAAGCAGCACCAGCTGCAAGCGCTCCTGTAGCAGAAGAAACTGTTGCTGCAGCAGAAACTTCAGCACCAGTTGCAACTGTAAGTGGATCTGAAGCAGAAGCTAAAGAATGGATTGCACAAAAAGAATCAGGTGGTAGCTATACAGCTACAAACGGCCAATACATTGGACGTTACCAATTGACAGATTCATACTTGAACGGTGACTACTCAGCTGCTAACCAAGAACGTGTGGCAGATGCCTATGTTGCAGGACGTTACGGTTCATGGACTGCTGCTAAAAACTTCTGGCTTAACAACGGCTGGTATTAAGAAATAGAAAAAGAGCCTTTGATGGCTCTTTTTGTGTGCTTTTATTTGACAAAAGACAATTTTTAAATAGTAGTAATGACAGATTGCTTACGGCTGACGGGATTCTGGAGTTTCTCCAGCTGAATTAGTGCGATTATTACTGTTAGTATCGCGAACCTCAGCATTATTACTATTATTATTGGTATTCGTATCTCCTTGGGCTCCTACAGTATCAGTAGCTTGATCTCGTGTATTGGTAGCAGTGTTTCCCCCACTTCTAGCACTATCAGATGAAGGTTGCTCGTTTGCAGGTGCTTGTGAACTGTATCTGTTCCCATTTGACTCAGTATAGCTTGGAGTGTAGCTACCTCCTTCTGAAGAATAGCTTTCTCTTCTCTCAACGTTACTAGTCGTTTCTGTTTCTTTTTTATTAGACTTTTGTTCTTCTTCTTTTTTGGTCAAGACTTCAACTTGCTTTTGGAATTTTGAAATCAGTTCTTGAATGGGTTTTATCTTTTCATCAATAGTGGCTTGTTCGCTTGTGGAGTTGACACTTTTAATAATTTCTAGTATTTTTTGTAAGGAAGTGATGGCTGTTTCAAGTGTTTGTTTATCTCCGAATTGGCTATCGGATTCCTTTATATCCAATTTTAAAGCTTTTTCAGTATAATGATTAGTGATTTTATCGGCCGTAGAAGTAAGAAAATCTGCTAATGTCTTTTTGCCTTCGTCAGTGGTTGGCTTTAATTCTTGAATTTTTTTCCAATCCTCTATAATCGTTTCAGAATCAATATTGAAGTCTTTAATGGCATTTTTTACTTGTTCGACATCTTGTCCATTCTTATGTTGTTTGCTGAGAGCGATGTTCCCTCTATCTGCTTGGATATGTTCTTGATGAATGACTAAGCCTATTAAAAGTCCAAGACCTACAACAATAATGATAGTAAAAATAGTATTTTTTGATGTTAGAATATCTTTGTAGTTTTTCACAATCGTACTACGTACATGGATGGTAGTATCTTAAAGGGATCATGTACGACTTCCTCCTCATTACAGTATATCATTTTTAGCTTATTTTATAAATAAGTTTATAAGTAGAATCGAGATTTAACTGTTCATTGCCCTTTTTGTAATTATATTTCTGTTTCTATCAAATAGAATGTCAGATTATCAGCCTCTTTCTTGTCTTCTCCAACCAAGCATGTTATAATGAATACTGCTCAAGCGACCTTCAATCGTTAAGCACACATGACCTTCAATCGTGAACTAGTCATTTCGTTTATCTTTTATTACGTCGTTAACTCGAAATGAGATGCAAGCTGAGCTTGTCTTATTTATAACCTCAATCAGTCTTCCAGACTGATTGAGCGAACTCAAGTTATGCCTGCGACTCGTTGCCTATCATATTTTCATTTTAAGATGATAGGCTAAAATGGTCTCCCAGACCATTTTACTACTAAAAGCAAACGAATGACTATACTCAAATAAATTCTATTGAAAGTCATAGTAAATAGAATTTTGAGGGTATAAATAAACGAATAGATGGGAGACTTACCATGAGTGATAACTCTAAAACACGTGTTGTCGTGGGGATGAGTGGTGGTGTTGATTCGTCGGTGACGGCTCTTTTGCTCAAGGAGCAGGGCTACGATGTGATCGGTATCTTCATGAAGAACTGGGACGACACAGATGAAAACGGCGTTTGTACGGCGACCGAAGATTACAAGGATGTGTCTGCGGTGGCAGACCAGATTGGCATTCCTTACTACTCTGTCAATTTTGAAAAAGAGTACTGGGACCGCGTTTTCGAGTATTTCCTAGCGGAATACCGTGCAGGACGTACGCCAAATCCAGATGTTATGTGTAACAAGGAAATCAAGTTTAAGGCCTTTTTGGACTATGCCATGACCTTGGGGGCAGACTATGTAGCGACTGGGCATTATGCCCGAGTGGCGCGTGATGAGGATGGAACAGTTCACATGCTTCGTGGTGTGGACAATGGCAAGGACCAGACCTATTTCCTTAGCCAACTTTCGCAAGAACAACTCCAAAAAACCATGTTCCCACTGGGGCATTTGGAAAAGCCTGAAGTTCGCAGACTAGCAGAAGAAGCAGGCCTTGCGACTGCTAAGAAGAAAGACTCGACAGGGATTTGCTTTATCGGAGAAAAGAACTTTAAAAACTTTCTCAGCAACTACCTGCCAGCTCAGCCAGGTCGCATGATGACTGTAGATGGTCGCGATATGGGCGAGCATGCAGGTCTTATGTATTATACGATTGGTCAGCGTGGAGGTCTCGGTATCGGTGGACAACACGGCGGTGACAATGCCCCTTGGTTCGTTGTCGGAAAAGACCTAAGCAAGAATATCCTCTATGTCGGCCAAGGATTCTACCATGATTCGCTCATGTCAACCAGTCTAGAAGCCAGTCAAGTCCACTTTACTCGTGAGATGCCAGAGGAATTTACGCTAGAATGCACAGCAAAATTCCGCTACCGTCAGCCTGATTCTAAGGTGACCGTCCATGTCAAAGGAGATAAGGCAGAGGTTATCTTTGCAGAACCACAACGCGCCATCACACCAGGTCAGGCAGTTGTCTTTTACGATGGCGAAGAGTGTCTAGGTGGTGGTTTGATTGACAATGCTTACCGTGACGGACAAGTTTGTCAGTACATTTAGATTGACAAATTTCTCAATTTGCTACAATAATAAAAGCAATAGAAATGATGGTCAAAGCTCATGGATGTTGCAGGCTTTTTTGTCCTGCACTTCTTTGGAGTTTTGACTGTTTTTGTGTCGTTTAAGGGAAAGGAAAAAATGACTCAGCAAGACTTTCGGACAAAAGTAGGAAATACAGTTTTTGGTGTTCGGGCGACAGCTTTGATTCTTCAAAATCGTAAGCTTCTAGTCACCAAAGAAAATGGCAAGTATTACACAATTGGCGGTGCGATTCAAGTCAATGAAAGTACGGAAGAAGCGGTAGTCCGTGAAGTGAGGGAAGAACTGGGTGTCGAAGCTCAAGCTGGGCAACTAGCTTTTGTTGTTGAAAATCGTTTTGAAGAAGATGGTGTCTATTGGCACAACATCGAGTTTCATTATCTGGTGGACTTGCTTGAGGATGCCCCATTGACCATGCAGGAAGATGAGAAAAGGCAGCCTTGTGAGTGGATTGATTTGGATCAGCTTAAGGGTATCAATCTAGTTCCAGCCTTTTTGAAAACAGCCCTGCCAGATTGGGACGGCCAACTAAGACACATCCATCTTGAAGAATAGGGGAGAAAATAATGGTTAAGCTTATTGCCCATGTACTTGTTCATAGTGGTGATGATTATTTGCTCATTCAGCGTTCGGAAATTAAAAGAGGACAACCCAATGTTTATCCAACTTACTGGGATATTCCTGGTGGTGGGGTTGAAAAGGGTGAACTTCCGCGAGATGGAGCTCTTAGAGAATGTATTGAAGAAGCGGGAGTTAGGCTAGATAGCAGTTTGCTCAAACTTCTTCACGAAGATAGTCAACTGGATACCTCTAAGGATACTGTCTTTACTCGCTTAGTTTATAAAGCAGAGTGGGTTGGGGAGAAGCCAATTATCAGATTAGATCCTGAAGAGCATACGCACTTTAAATGGGTTACTATGGCTCAAGCTCTAGAGGAGGAGAAGTTAGTTCCTTATTTACGAGAAATTTTTGAAAGGTTAAGAAATGACTTATAATTTTACTGAAGAATACGATATTATTGTAATCGGTGCGGGACACGCTGGGGTAGAAGCATCCCTAGCTGCTAGTCGTATGGGCTGTAAGGTCTTGCTTGCGACTATCAACATTGAAATGCTGGCTTTCATGCCTTGTAACCCCTCTATCGGTGGTTCTGCCAAGGGGATCGTTGTGCGTGAAGTTGATGCCCTCGGTGGCGAGATGGCCAAAACCATTGACAAGACTTACATCCAGATGAAGATGCTCAATACAGGGAAGGGGCCAGCTGTCCGTGCCCTTCGTGCGCAGGCTGACAAGGAGCTTTACTCTAAGGAAATGCGCAAGACAGTTGAAAATCAAGAAAATTTGACCCTTCGTCAAACCATGATTGATGAGATTTTGGTGGAAGATGGCAAGGTTGTCGGTGTGCGTACAGCTACCCATCAAGAGTATGCTGCTAAGGCTGTTATCGTGACGACAGGGACTGCACTACGTGGGGAAATCATCATCGGAGACCTTAAGTATTCGTCAGGACCAAATCACAGTCTAGCTTCGATTAACCTTGCTGATAACCTTAAGGAACTGGGACTCGAAATCGGTCGTTTCAAGACAGGAACGCCTCCACGTGTCAAGGCTTCTTCTATCAATTACGATGTGACAGAAATTCAGCCAGGGGACGAAGCGCCTAATCACTTCTCATATACCTCACGTGATGAGGACTATGTCAAGGACCAAGTGCCATGCTGGTTGACCTATACCAACGGTACCAGTCATGAGATTATCCAAAACAACCTCCACCGTGCGCCGATGTTTACAGGTGTGGTCAAGGGAGTGGGGCCTCGTTACTGTCCGTCAATTGAAGACAAGATTGTGCGTTTTGCGGACAAGGAACGCCATCAACTCTTCCTTGAGCCAGAAGGGCGCAATACAGAGGAAGTCTATGTTCAAGGCCTCTCAACCAGTCTGCCTGAGGATGTCCAGCGTGATTTGGTTCATTCCATTAAAGGTTTGGAAAATGCTGAGATGATGCGAACTGGTTATGCCATTGAGTATGACATGGTCTTGCCTCACCAGTTGCGTGCGACTTTGGAAACCAAGAAAATCTCAGGACTCTTCACTGCTGGTCAGACAAATGGAACGTCAGGTTACGAAGAAGCTGCTGGTCAAGGGATTATCGCGGGTATCAATGCAGCTCTGAAAATCCAAGGCAAGCCTGAGTTGATTTTGAAGCGCAGTGATGGTTATATCGGAGTGATGATTGATGACTTGGTGACCAAGGGGACCATTGAACCCTACCGTCTCTTGACAAGTCGTGCTGAATACCGTCTCATCCTCCGTCATGACAATGCTGATATGCGTTTGACAGAGATGGGACGCGAGATTGGACTTGTGGATGATGAACGCTGGGCTCGTTTTGAAATCAAGAAAAATCAATTTGACAATGAGATGAAGCGCCTAGACAGTATCAAACTCAAACCAGTCAAGGAAATCAATGCCAAGGTTGAGGAGATGGGCTTCAAGCCGTTGACCGATGCAGTGACAGCCAAGGAATTCCTTCGCCGTCCAGAAGTTTCTTACCAAGATGTAGTGGCCTTCATCGGACCAGCTGCAGAGGACTTGGATGACAAGATTATCGAATTGATTGAAACAGAAATCAAGTACGAAGGCTATATTTCAAAAGCCATGGATCAGGTTGCCAAGATGAAACGTATGGAAGAAAAACGCATTCCAGCCAATATCGACTGGGATGACATTGACTCTATCGCAACCGAAGCCCGTCAGAAGTTCAAGCTCATCAATCCAGAAACCATTGGCCAAGCCAGCCGTATTTCGGGAGTAAATCCAGCAGACATTTCTATTTTGATGGTGTATCTGGAAGGTAAAAATCGTAGTATTTCTAAAACTCTTCAAAAATCAAAATGATACGTCGTCGGCTTCGGCTCACCTAACTCAAGTTATGCTTTCGCCGAGCCTTCTAGTCTGATTTCGATTTTTATTGAGTTTCAATCTCAAAAGAAAGCATAGAGAAAAACAGCTCCGTCTTCGGGGCTGTTTTGTTGACTTGTACTCAATGAAAATCAAAGAGTAAACTAGGAAGCTAGCCGAAGACTGTACTTGAGTACGGCAAGGCGAAGCTGACGTGGTTTGAATTTGATTTTCGAAGAGTATTATTCTTCATCTGGTGTGAGAATCATAGGGATGATAATCGGTTCACGTTCTGTATTTTCATAAAGGAAGGGGCGAATAGCGTTGACAATGGCACCATTGACAGATTGCACGCTAGCATCCTTGTTTTTCAGTGCGATACGAATGGCATTGAAAAGGATACGCTGACTTTGACGAATCAAGTCGCCAGACTCTCTCATGTAGACAAAACCTCGGCTGAGGATATCTGGGCCAGACAGAATCATCTGAGACTTGAAGTCAACTGTTGCGACTGCTAGAACGACACCGTCTTCAGATAAATCGCGACGATCTTTGAGGACAGCTGCGCCGATTTCACCGATACGATTTCCATCGACATAGATGTCTTGGGCGTTGAAATGACCCGCTATACGAGCTGAGTTAGCAGTGAGGGCAAGCACATCACCATTGCTCATGATAAAGATATTGTCCTTCTCAACACCAGTATCCACTGCTAGTCCAGCGTGGACTTTTTGCATACGGTATTCACCGTGGACAGGCATGAAGTATTTTTGGCTTAATCAAGCGGAGCATGAGTTTTTTTGCTCTTGCTGGCCACCGTGTCCAGATGTATGGATATTGTTCACTTTACCGTGGATAACTTCGACACCAGCTTCAGAAATGATGTTGATCAGCTTGTTGACGCTAGTAGTGTTTCCAGGGATTGGGCTTGAAGAGAAGATAACCGTATCGCCGGGTTGGAGTTGCACCTGACGGTGGGTTCCGTTGGCGATACGAGAGAGGGCAGCCATCGGCTCACCCTGACTACCTGTACAGAGGATGAGAACCTCGCCTGCAGGGTAGTCTTTGATTTCATTTGGCTCGATAAAGGTTCCCTTAGGAGCTTTGATATAGCCAAGATCGATTCCGTTGACAATGGCCTTTTCCATCGAACGACCAAAGACAGCGATCTTGCGCCCAGTCTTAACAGCAGCTTCTGTTGCTTGCTGGAGACGGAAGATATTTGAGGCAAAGGATGCAAAGATGATACGTCCTTCAATGCCTTGGATAATCTTCATGATGGACTGGCCAACGACTTTTTCAGAGTTGGTAAAGGTTGGCACTTCTGCATTTGTTGAGTCAGATAGGAGACAGAGCACGCCTTCTTCGCCAAGGGCAGCCATACGGTGCAAGTCAGCAGGCTCTCCAACTGGAGTGAAGTCGAACTTGAAGTCACCCGTACAGACGATTTTCCCTTGAGGAGTATGAATGACAATTCCCAAAGGCTCTGGAATAGAGTGAGTCGTTCTAAAGAAAGTTGCCTTGAGATTTTTAAAGGTCAACTCAGTGTTGTGGTTGATTTCGTAAAGTTTGGCGTTGCGCAAGAGACCGTGTTCTTCGAGTTTCCCACGGATCAAAGCCAAGGCAAGCGGTCCAGCGTAGATAGGGACATTTGCTTGCTTGAGCAGGAATGGAATCCCACCGATGTGGTCCTCGTGTCCGTGTGTGATCAAAACAGCCTTGACGCGGTCGATATTGTCCACGATGTATGAGTAATCAGGAATGACGTAGTCGATACCCAGCAAATCATCTTCTGGGAATTTAATCCCAGCATCTACGATGATAATCTCGTCTTGGTATTCAATTCCGTATGTGTTTTTCCCGATTTCTCCCAGACCACCGATGGCAAAAACGCCAACTTCTTCAGGTTTAAGAGTATAGGCCATATTAGAACTCCGTGATTTCGAAGGCGCCAGTTTCTTTTTCGTAATCTAGCAATTTGTCAGACAAGAGTTCGATATACTCGATATTGTACTCTGGGCGATTTTCTTCGACAAGTTGGCGAGCAGCGATGCGACCCTCAAGTTCTGAGCTGGCATCGATGTCTAGGTATAGTGCGCGTGTTGTTTCACGGCGTGGGCTACGTTCTTTTGTTTCTTGATAAAAAACTTTGTAAATCATATAGTTCCTTTCTATTTACAGGTCAGCTTATTCCAAACTTTTAGCAGAGATTTGCTTGATTTCATTCCATTTTGTGTCTAGATTGACCTTGATTCGTTACAATTATTTCAATTATACCACAAAATGAAAGATTAGTAAAAGACGGAAACGAGAAAGTCATATAAGCACTCAAAGGTAAGCGTTTGCAAAAACAAAGAAAATATGTTATTTTGATAATGGAAATGATTTTTATCGCTTGTCATAATTCCATATAGATTTTAAGTCAAGGAGGCTGCCCTATGTATAACTTATTTTCTTTTGCTATCGGAGTTCGCTTGGTAGCTTTTATTGTTTTTGTTGCTTGCGTTTATGCGGGGAATCTTCTATTTGCCAAACTGGAACGACGACAAAGCAAGCTCTTGTGGAAGATTACCTTTGTGACTCTTTACTCGCTTTTTCTCCTCCTCGTAACCTATGTCGTTTGGTTTGTATTTTACTTTGGATTAAATGCTTAGATGCCCTGCTCATGCTGGGGCATTTTTGTTTGGGGGTAAAGAGAGAAAAGCTCTTGATTGAGCTCAAGAGGCAATTTCAAATCTAGAGCAACAAAAAAAGAGAGGATGTATCTACACATGGGGTTTTTACAGCTCAAAGCTGAGGGCAGTCCCACACTCGTACCAGAATTTGGTACCTTTGAACGCTCTGTTACCAGTCGCCCTACGTTATCCTCTCAATATTTACATTTTACTATAACTTACTGAGGGAATCAACTTTAAAAGCATCAAAAAGCTCCTGACCGAAGTCAAGAGCCGTCAAACACTGGGGGCGAATTGTTCAATCGCAATTTCAGTTCTTTAGAAACCAAAGTTTCAGGGATAGCACTGCAACCCGAAGAGTCAAAGACTCAACCTGATTTCCTACCAGTGTTGAATTACATTTTAACATTGATAGACCAACATAGTCAACAGTTTATATAAAAATAGGAATACCAAAAAGAGGATTAAGAATGCTTAGTTTGTTTGAATTTGCGATAGGGGTTGGCCTCTTGGTGTTTATAGTCTTTGTAGCCTGTGTCTATGGGGGAATACTCTGTTTGTACACATCTGGGACACCGCAAAAAAAATTCCTTTGGAAGGTTGCTTTTGTGACGCTCTATTTAATTTTTCTCCTCCTTGTAACCTATGTTGTCTGGCTCGTTTTCTACTTTGGTTTAAATGCTTAGATGCCCTGCTTATGCTGGGGCTTTTTTGTTTAGGGATAAAGAAAATTCCCATGTGCCAGCTTTTGTAGTATAATAGTAAACAGACAAAAAGATAGGAATGTGTTATGAAAGTATTAGCTTTTGATACGTCCAGCAAGGCTCTTTCTCTCGCTATTTTAGAGGACAAGCAGGTTCTTGCCGAGATGACGATTAATATCAAGAAAAATCACAGTATTACCCTCATGCCTGCCATCGATTTTTTGATGGCAAGTTTGGATTGGACACCCAAGGATTTGGACCGAATCGTGGTGGCAGAAGGGCCAGGTAGCTACACAGGCTTGCGAATTGCGGTGGCAACTGCCAAAACTCTGGCTCATACTCTGAACATCGAGTTAGTTGGTATGTCTAGCCTCTTGGCTCTGGTGCCATACCAACAAGAAGGCTTGGTGGTTCCTATCATGGATGCACGTCGCAACAATGTTTATGCTGGCTTTTATGAAAATGCTCAGCTTGTCTTTCCAGAAGCGCACCTGTCCTTTGCGGAAGTGCTAGAGCAGGTCAAGGATGCTGAACAGGTAACCTTTGTCGGAGAAGTTGGAGCCTTTGTGGAGCAGATCCAAGAACAACTACCACAAGCTAGCTATCAAGAAACCTTGCCTAATGCAGCCACTCTTGCTCTTTTGGCTTGGGATAAGGAAGCAGACTCCTTGAATGATTTTGTGCCGAACTACCTCAAACGTGTTGAGGCTGAGGAAAACTGGCTCAAGAACCATACCGAGTCTGGCGAGTCTTACATTAAACGCCTATGATAGAAATTAAACGAATCCAACAGCAGCCTGACTTGGCTCAAGCCATCTACGCTGTTATGATAGCTGTTTACCCAGTCAGCCCTTGGACGCTGGAGCAAATCCAAGCAGACCTGTCCCAAGACCAGACTTGGTATGCTCTGGCTTATGCTGGGGCAGAAGCGATTGGCTTTCTAGCCGTGCAGGAGAATCTTTTTGAAGCAGAAGTCCTGCAAATCGCTGTCAAACAAACTATCAGGGTCAGGGAATTGCGTCAGCCTTGTTTGCTCAATTGCCGACAGATAAGGAGATTTTCCTCGAAGTCAGAAGTTCAAATCATCGAGCGCAAGCATTTTACAAGAAAGAAAAGATGGCAGCCATCGCTGAGCGAAAGGCCTACTACCATGATCCAGTCGAGGACGCCATCATCATGAAGAGAGAAATAGATGAAGGATAGATATATTTTAGCATTTGAGACATCCTGTGATGAGACTAGTGTTGCCGTCTTGAAAAACGACGATGAGCTTTTGTCCAATGTCATTGCTAGTCAAATTGAGAGTCACCAACGTTTTGGGGGCGTAGTGCCGGAAGTAGCCAGTCGTCACCATGTCGAGGTCATTACAGCCTGTATCGAGGAGGCACTAGCAGAAGCAGGGATTACGGAAGAGGACGTGACAGCTGTGGCGGTTACCTATGGACCGGGCTTGGTCGGAGCCTTACTAGTCGGTTTGTCAGCTGCTAAGGCCTTTGCTTGGTCTCATGGACTTCCGCTGATTCCTGTTAACCACATGGCTGGTCACCTCATGGCCGCTCAGAGTGTGGAGCCTTTGGAGTTTCCCTTGATAGCCCTCTTGGTCAGCGGTGGACACACAGAGTTGGTTTATGTTTCTGAGGCTGGTGACTACAAGATTGTTGGGGAAACGCGAGATGACGCGGTTGGTGAGGCCTATGATAAGGTCGGCCGTGTCATGGGCTTGACCTATCCTGCAGGTCGTGAGATTGATGAGCTAGCTCATCAGGGGCAGGATATTTATGATTTTCCTCGTGCCATGATTAAGGAAGATAATCTGGAGTTTTCATTCTCAGGTTTGAAATCTGCCTTTATCAATCTTCATCACAATGCCGAGCAAAAGGGAGAAAGTCTGTCTACAGAGGATTTGTGTGCTTCCTTCCAAGCAGCTGTACTGGATATTCTTATGGCAAAAACTAAGAAGGCTTTGGAGAAATACCCTGTTAAAACTCTTGTCGTGGCAGGTGGGGTAGCAGCTAATAAAGGCCTCAGAGAACGCCTAGCAGCTGAAATCACAGATGTCAAGGTTATCATCCCACCTCTGCGTCTTTGTGGAGACAATGCAGGAATGATTGCCTATGCCAGCGTCAGCGAGTGGAACAAAGAAAATTTTGCAAGCTTGGACCTCAATGCCAAACCAAGCCTCGCTTTTGATACCATGGAATAAAGAGTCAGCTTAGGGCTGGCTTTTTTGCTCTCTTAAATGTCAGAATATTTTGACAAAACTATAAAAATGATGATATAATATCTAAACAATAGGAGGTGGTGAGATGATTGAGAGAATGGAGTTGGGAGAATTTTACAAGGAATTACGCTTGGCGAGAAAGCTCAAGCAGTCAGATGTGGCTTGTGATGGTCTAACAGCCTCTCAGTTGTCCAAGTTTGAACTAGGGCAGTCTATGCTGTCTGCGGATAAACTCATACTAGCCATCCAAGGGATCAATATGAATTTTGATGAGTTTGGACACAAGCTCATCAACTATCAAGAATCTCCACATATGCGAATTGGTAGAAAGGTTGTGGATCGGTTTGCCCACCAAGATATAGCTGGCTTAGAACAACTGTTGGAGGAAGTCGAGCAAGAACAGATGGCGCAGACCTATCGTCGTTTGAATGCTATTGTAATCAAAGATGCCATCCATTCACTAGATAAAAGCTACCCACTGGCAGAGGAGGATAGCGAATTTTTGACCAGCTATCTCTATGCTATCGAGTCTTGGACCTGGTTTGAACTCTATATATTCTGTAATACCATGCCTTTCTTGAGTAATCAAGATTTGATATTTTTATCAACCTCTTTACTTGAAAAATCCAAGGAATTTAAAGAGTTAGTACACAATCGATTGTATATGAAGCAAGGGCTCTTAAATATCTTATCAGAACTCATGGAGCGTAAACTTTTTTCTTACATCCCAATCTTTGAAGCCGAGTTGGAGAGTATGCTCCGCCCGTACGATGTTTTTGAGAAAGTATCATGGCAATTTTTAAAGAAAATGAAGATTTTCCTTCAAACCAAAGGAAGCAATCAAAAAGAGATTGAACACTTTATCCAATCTCTGCAAGTATTAGAAAATCCACAATTGACAGCCCTCTTCGAATTACGTTTGCAGCAATACAAGGAACTTATTGAGTAGTCAACAATCGCAAATCTGAAATTTCTATAAGAAAAATATCAAATATGCGATTTACTAAAATGTGGTGATTTCCGTGTTATACTATCATTATTTCATAGTATAGGAGAAAATAGAATGAAAAAGATAATCTCACGTCACTACTTTATTATAGCTATTCTACTAGTTATTGCTGACCAGAAGTTCAGTGGTCTAGTTTTACGCAGCGACCTTGTTACTGGTCTATCTGACTTTGCCTATTATTTTTCGGATATGATGTTGAATTTTCTTGTGGTTTTATTTGCTCTTATTGCTATGATTTGGTCGGGGAAATGGCAACAAATCAACAGTAGAAAGTTTAAAGGATCCTATCTTTTCTATTCCTTCCTAGCTCTGCTTGCTTTTGTTGTTTGGAATTTTGTCACCTTTTTTCTTTTCCCATCTACCAAAAATGAAATTGCTTATCAACTCGCCATTCCGACTTTTAAAGGAGCTACGGCATTTTTGATGTATTTTTTCTATCCTGTGATTGCAGGTCCCATTTTTGAAGAGATGATTTATCGTGGATTAGTGATGACTGCTCTGGAAAAAGGAAAGAAGTGGGGACTGGATGTGCTTGGATCAGCTATATTATTTGGAATTTTGCACATTAGTAATCACGGTTGGGTTTTGACAGACTTTTTCGTATATATGGGTGGCGGTCTCATATTTGCAGTCTTGTTTAGAGTGACAAAGTCCATTTATTGGCCTATTGGGCTGCATATAGTCTACAATGGCATTGGTCAAATTTTACCGTTGCTGTAATTTCATTTGCTTAGTAATATTTTAGGAAGAGTGTTCCTAGGTATTCTACCCATCTAGTTTATTTCCTTGCTGAATACTCTTATATTTGTTTGTAATCGCATTTTTAGGTATCCTTTTCATAAAAATGATCTTAGTTTTAGTAACTATTACTACTAGCTTTGTTTTATTACTATTTCTTCTAGTTGTCTTTGCCATGCTACTAAGTATCCGTGAAAGTAACTAGCGGAGAATTTCTATAATATATGTTTGAGACTGGATTGCCAGTCTTTTTATGATAGCTACAATCAGCAGACTTTTTTCTCTTTCCTGAATGTGTTATAATAGTCCATGCTATGGCTGGAGCCTTTTCAGCCCATTTATTAAGACAATATGAGGAGAAAAATGAAAGAAAAAGGATTTTGGGAAGGGGCGCAGGCGGCCATGCCAACGGCCCTTGGTTATGTCAGTATCGGGCTGGCCTGTGGAATTATTGGTGCGCCCTATGTGACACCTGTTGAGATGGGCTTGATGAGCCTCTTTGTTTATGCTGGGAGTGCCCAGTTTGCCATGCTGGCACTGATTGCGGTTCAAGCACCTGTGGCTGCCATTGCCATGACGGTCTTTGATTAATTTGCGTCTCTTTTTGTTGAGCTTGCACGCATCGACTTATTTCCGTCATACCAGTCTCTGGCAAAATATCGGTATGTCTAGTCTTTTGACGGATGAGACTTATGGCGTTTTGATGGGCGAGTTAGCCCATGCAGATAAGGTCAATCCTATGTGGATGCACGGAAACAATCTTAACAGCTATGTGGCTTGGTTTGTGGGAACAGTAGTCGGAACGGCTCTGGGTGGCCTGCTGCCAAATCCAGAGATCTTTGGATTGGATTTTGCTCTGGTTGGTATGTTCATCGGAATTTTTGCTTCGCAATTCCAGATTATGCAAAGACGAATTCCTGTCCGCAACCTGCTCATTATCCTAGCAGTTGTTGCGGTGTCCTTCTTTTTACTCTTGACAGTGGTGTCTCAGTCACTAGCTGTTCTGTTTGCGACCTTGCTAGGTTGTACAATGGGGGTGGTTTTAGATGGTCAGTAAGTATCTTTTATTAGCAGTTATTTTCTCTGGCTTGGTGACATGGATTCCCCGTATGATTCCCTTCATCTTGGTCAAGTATAAGGGCTTGCCTGCGATCGTTGAGCGTTTTTTGAAGTTCTTGCCCGTTTCTATTATCTTTGCCTTGATTCTTTCAAGTGTAGTGACAGGCAAGGTTGGCAGTCTTCCTCAAATCAAATGGCTAGACTTCTTGGCAGTCTTTCCAACCGCTTGGGTAGCCTTTCGCTACCGTAATTTAGTCGGAATAGTTCTCTTTGGAGTTGTCTTGATTGCCGTCCTACGTTTACTATTTTAAATGGGCTATAAAGAAAATCTATCACAGAGATAGATATCATATAATGGCATAATTACTTTTTTTCTGATAAGATAATAAGGTATTCTATTTTGGAGGAAATGACATGAAAAAAATCGTTAAATACTCATCTCTTGCTGCCCTAGGGCTTATTGCTGCAGGTGTGCTAGCAGCTTGCTCAGGTGGTGCTAAGAAAGAAGAAGCAGCTAGCAAGAAAGAAATTATCGTTGCAACTAACGCTTCACCAAAACCATTCAACTATGAAGAAAATGGTGAATTGACTGGTTACGAAATTGAAGTGGTTCGCGCTATCTTTAAGGACTCTGACAAGTATGATGTCAAGTTTGAGAAGACTGAGTGGTCAGGTGTCTTTGCGGGTCTTGACGCTGATCGTTACCAAATGGCCGTTAACAACATCAGCTACACCAAAGAACGTGCTGAAAAATACCTTTATGCAGCCCCGACTGCTAAAAACCCTAACGTTCTTGTAGTGAAGAAAGACGACTCTAGCATCAAATCACTTGATGATATCGGTGGAAAATCAACAGAAGTTGTCCAAGGGACAACATCTGCTAAACAGTTGGAAGACTACAACAAACAACACTCAGATAATCCAACTGTTCTTAACTACACTAGAGCAGACTTCCAACAAATCATGGGACGCTTGAGCGATGGTCAATTTGACTACAAGATTTTTGATAAAATCGGTGTTGAAACAGTCATCAAGAACCAAGGTTTGAACAACTTGAAAGTTATCGAACTTCCAAGCGACCAACAACCTTACGTTTACCCACTTCTTGCTAAAGGTCAAGATGAGTTGAAAACATTTGTAGACAAACGCATCAAAGAACTCTACAAAGACGGAACTCTTGAAAAATTGTCAAAACAATTCTTCGGAGACACTTACCTACCAGCAGAAGCTGATATTAAATAATTTCTTGAAATCATCCATTCTGAGTAAAGTGGGTGATTTCTCAGTTTTTAGGGATATAGCTTTAAACTATATATCTGACTATCTAATAACAATTTGTGAAATCAAACAAATTGTGAGATACTAGTACGGTATTATTTTTAAGGAGAAAGAATCATGAAAATCAAAAAATGGCTTGGTGTAGCAGCCCTTGCTACAGTCGCGGGTTTGACTCTTGCAGCTTGTGGAAACTCAGAAAAGAAAGCAGACAATGCAACAACTATCAAAATCGCAACTGTTAACCGTAGCGGTTCTGAAGAAAAACGATGGGACAAAATCCAAGAATTGGTTAAAAAAGACGGTATCACTTTGGAATTTACAGAGTTCACAGACTACTCACAACCAAACAAGGCAACTGCTGATGGCGAAGTAGATTTGAACGCTTTCCAACACTATAACTTCTTGAACAACTGGAACAAAGAAAACGGGAAAGACCTTGTAGCGATTGCAGATACTTACATCTCTCCAATCCGCCTTTACTCAGGTTTGAATGGAAGTGACAACAAGTACACTAAAGTAGAAGACATCCCAGCAAACGGAGAAATTGCTGTACCAAACGACGCTACAAACGAAAGCCGTGCGCTTTACTTGCTTCAATCAGCTGGCTGATTAAATTGGATGTTTCTGGAACTGCTCTTGCAACAGTTGCTAACATCAAAGAAAATCCAAAGAACTTGAAAATCACTGAATTGGATGCTAGCCAAACAGCTCGTTCATTGTCATCAGTTGACGCTGCCGTTGTAAACAATACCTTCGTTACAGAAGCAAAATTGGACTACAAGAAAGCACTCTTCAAAGAACAAGCTGATGAAAATTCAAAACAATGGTACAACATCATTGTTGCGAAAAAAGATTGGGAATCATCACCTAAGGCTGATGCTATCAAGAAAGTTGTTGCAGCTTACCATACAGATGAAGTGAAAAAAGTTATCGAAGAAACATCAGACGGTTTGGATCAACCAGTTTGGTAATAAGAAACAGGGAGGTGGGAGAGAAAATTCCACCTCTTGCTTTTGTATAGAGCATGGATTGTCAGGAAGAGTAGTTCATAGAAAGGTAGAGAGAATATGGTTTTTCCTAGTGAACAAGAACAGATTGAAAAATTTGAAAAGGATCATGTAGCCCAGCATTATTTTGAGGTTTTGCGTACCTTGATTTCTAAGAAGTCGGTCTTTGCCCAACAGGTGGGTCTCAAAGAAGTTGCCAACTATCTGGGTGAGATTTTCAAGCGTGTGGGAGCTGAAGTGGAGATTGATGAGACTTATACAGCGCCCTTTGTCATGGCGCATTTCAAGAGTTCGCGTCCAGATGCCAAGACCTTGATTTTCTATAACCACTATGACACTGTGCCAGCGGATGGGGATCAGATCTGGACAGAGGATCCCTTTACTCTTTCAGTGCGCAATGGCTTCATGTATGGACGTGGGGTTGACGATGATAAGGGTCACATCACAGCTCGTTTGAGTGCTTTGAGAAAATACATGCAGCACCATGATGACCTGCCTGTCAATATCAGTTTTATCATGGAGGGAGCGGAGGAATCGGCTTCGACAGACCTGGATAAGTATCTAGAAAAGCATGCGGATAAACTCCGTGGTGCGGATTTATTGGTCTGGGAACAAGGAACCAAAAATGCCTTGGAACAGCTGGAAATTTCTGGTGGAAATAAGGGGATTGTGACCTTTGATGCCAAGGTTAAAAGTGCTGATGTGGATATCCACTCTAGTTATGGTGGGGTTGTGGAGTCAGCTCCCTGGTACCTCCTTCAAGCCCTACAGTCTCTTCGTGCCGCAGATGGTCGTATCTTGGTTGAAGACTTGTACGAAGAAGTACAAGAGCCAAATGAACGTGAATTGGCCTTGGTGGATGCCTATGCTCAACGCAATCCAGGGGAAATCAGCCAGATTTATGGTTTGGAATTGCCTCTCTTACAAGAGGACCGTGCAGCCTTTCTAAAACGCTTCTTTTTTGAACCAGCCCTTAATATCGAAGGAATTCAGTCAGGTTATCAAGGGCAAGGGGTCAAAACGATATTACCTGCAGAAGCCAGTGCTAAGCTAGAGGTTCGTTTGGTTCCTGGCCTAGAACCGCATGATGTTCTGGAAAAAATTCGGAAACAGCTAGACAAAAATGGCTTTGATAAGGTAGAATTATACTATACATTGGGAGAGATGAGCTATCGAAGCGATATGAGCGCGCCAGCCATTCTCAATGTAATCGAGTTGGCCAAGAAATTCTATCCACAGGGCGTTTCGGTCTTGCCGACGACAGCTGGGACAGGGCCTATGCATACGGTCTTTGATGCCCTGGAGGTGCCAATGGTGGCCTTCGGTCTAGGAAATGCCAATAGCCGAGACCACGGTGGAGATGAAAATGTGCGAATCGCCGATTATTACACCCATATTGAATTAGTAGAGGAGCTGATTAGAAGCTATGAGTAGAGATATTATCAAGTTAGATCAGATTGATGTGACTTTTCACCAAAAGAAGAGAACCATCACAGCGGTCAAGGATGTGACCATTCACATCCAAGAAGGGGATATCTACGGAATCGTTGGATATTCTGGAGCAGGGAAATCAACCCTTGTACGGGTGATTAATCTCTTGCAAAGCCATCTGCAGGTAAAATCACCATTGACGACGATGTGATTTTTGATGGCAAGGTGACCTTGACAGCAGAGCAGTTACGTCGTAAACGTCAAGATATCGGGATGATTTTCCAGCATTTTAACCTGATGAGCCAGAAGACTGCAGAGGAGAATGTAGCCTTTGCACTTAAACATTCTGGGCTCAGCAAGGAAGAAAAGAAGGCTAAAGTAGCCAAGTTGTTGGACTTGGTTGGCTTGGCAGACCGTGCTGAAAACTACCCTTCACAATTATCTGGAGGGCAAAAACAGCGTGTGGCCATTGCGCGTGCCTTGGCAAATGATCCAAAAATCTTGATTTCAGATGAGTCAACTTCTGCCCTTGATCCGAAGACAACCAAGCAGATTTTGGCCTTGTTGCAAGATTTGAACCAGAAATTAGGCTTGACTGTTGTCTTGATTACGCATGAAATGCAGATTGTCAAAGACATTGCCAATCGTGTGGCAGTTATGCAGGATGGGCATTTGATTGAAGAGGGAAGTGTTCTTGAAATCTTCTCAGACCCTAAACAACCTTTGACTCAAGACTTTATCTCAACAGCTACAGGTATTGACGAAGCCATGGTCAAAATCGAGAAGCAAGAAATCGTGGAACATCTGTCTGAAAACAGTCTCTTGGTGCAACTCAAGTATGCAGGTGCTTCAACAGACGAGCCACTTTTGAATGAATTGTACAAGCATTACCAAGTAACAGCTAATATCCTCTATGGGAATATCGAAATCCTTGACGGCACTCCTGTTGGAGAATTGGTTGTGGTCTTGTCAGGTGAAAAAGCAGCGCTAGCAGGTGCTCAAGAAGCCATTCGTCAAGCAGGCGTACAACTAAAAGTATTGAAGGGAGGACAGTAAGATGGAATCATTGATTCAAACCTATTTACCAAATGTCTATAAAATGGGCTGGGCTGGTCAAGCAGGTTGGGGAACAGCCATCTACCTAACCCTTTATATGACAGTTCTTTCCTTTATCATCGGAGGATTCTTGGGGCTTGTTGCAGGTCTCTTCCTTGTCTTGACAGCGCCAGGTGGGGTTTTGGAGAATAAGGTCGTTTTCTGGATTTTGGATAAGATTACCTCTATTTTCCGTGCGGTTCCCTTTATCATCCTCTTGGCAGTCTTGTCACCCTTCTCCCATCTAATCGTAGGGACAAGTATTGGTCCAAATGCGGCTATCGTACCGCTATCTTTTGCAGTCTTTGCCTTCTTTGCCCGTCAAGTACAGGTGGTATTGGCTGAGCTAGATGGTGGTGTCATTGAGGCAGCTCAAGCTAGTGGAGCGACATTCTGGGATATCGTAGGTGTTTACCTATCAGAAGGTCTGCCAGATTTGATCCGTGTGACGACTGTGACCTTGATTTCCCTTGTTGGGGAAACAGCTATGGCTGGTGCGGTTGGAGCTGGTGGTATCGGTAACGTAGCCATCGCTTATGGATTTAACCGCTACAATCACGATGTGACTATCTTGGCAACCATCATTATCATTTTGATTATCTTTACAATCCAATTCTTGGGAGATTTCTTGACCAAGAAATTGAGCCATAAATAAAGAGAATTAGGCCATCTGTACATCATTCATAGGAGTTGTCGTTATAGTCAAGACTTAAAATTCTCTATACGGGTTGCTATCAATTGCTACTTTTATGAGTTAGAGAGTTAAGAATTGTGGGGAGTCAATATGCAAAATCTGGGAGAAGTTTTTAAAGAATTGAGAAAGAGTCGGAATGTATCTCTACAGGAGGCGACGGGAGGAGAGTTTACGTATTCCATGTTGAGCAAATTTGAGCGTGGAGAAGCAGACTTATCCTCTATGAAATTGATTACTGCCTTAGATAACATCCACTCTGATTTGAATGAATTTATGTACTTGGTACGTGGTTTTTCTCAGAAAAAGGCTTTGGCTTTTCAAGAAAATCTCTGGGAACTATATGATAGAGAAGGGATTGATTCTCTCCGTTCCTTGTATGAAGAGACGACTCAAAAGTATAGATCAAGTGGTGAAACAAGCTATCTTTTACAAATGATTCGTATCAAAAGCCTTCTCGTATTTTTTGATTCAGAAATAAGGGCAACGGATGAAGAACTGACTTTTCTCTATGACTATTTTTTTACTATTGATCTCTGGGGAAATTATGAATTGGAACTATTTTCAACGATTTCTACTTTGTTCCCTTTGCCCCTCTATTTTAAATATTCTAGGGAGATGTTACAAAAGACGGATTTATTAGGCTCTTTACCTAGTAACAAAGTTGGTATTGACACCATTTTAATTAATGGACTCTTTAAAGCGATAGAGGAAAAGGATAAATTTAAAGCAGACTATTTTGTTTTTCAGATTGAAAAACGAGAATTGCCAGAATCTCAAGCTTATCTTAAAATCATTTATATGATTGCTAAAGGGTATTATGATACTATTTTTAATGTAAAAAATAAGGGTCTTGAAAAAATCCAGAGAGGCATTACAATCTTACAAGATTTAGAGTATGTAGATGGTGCAAGATACTATGAAAACTATTTTGCAAATCAGCTTTCAAATAAAGATTTGTAATATATTCTCGTTACATCGACTGATGAAAAATAAATAGCCTTGTAGATGGATTGATAATTAGTAGTTTCTAGGCGCTAGAGTTTCTATTTTCAGAAAAAATATATTACAAAAAAGTGGGGAGCTCCACTTTTTTTGTTAGACTGGTTTCAATAGAATACTCTTTGAAATATGGAGAAAGGCCTGTTATGAAACTATTTTTAAGACATCATTTATTTAGAATACTGACCTTATCAAGGTTTTTGAGCTCAAGTGGAGCTTATATTTATAATCTGGTATTTATCGTTTATGCTGCGAGTCTACCCTTTAAAAATATAGCTGTATTTATGGCTAATATGATTACGATTTTACCTTTCCTATTTACTTTTTATGTTGGGATTAAGGCTGATCATACTCGGAATAAAGCAGGGACAATTATCTGGGTTGGTTGTGTCCAAAGTCTCCTATTTCTTTTGATTGCTAGTGTGATTCATGACCAGAACTTCGTAACGTTTGCTTTTATCTGTATGGTTAATGTCTGTTCGGATATTTTATCAGATTATACAGCAGGCCTTCGTATGCCGATTATCCAGCATAATATTTCGGAAGATAAGCTCTATGAAGCTTATTCCTTTACTCAGTTTGTTTCCTATTTATCAAATCTAGGAGGTCAAGCCTTAGGAGTGTGGTTACTCACAACAAGCCACCAAAATTTTTCTTTTGTTGCAATTGTGAATGCTGGCTTCTTTTTACTATCTTCTCTTATTTTGTTCAAAAATAGAAGAGAATTGACGTATTTGTCTGTAATGGTAGAGAATGAGTCGATTAGTTTATTTCAACAAGTTAAGGCAATCTATGCGGACATGGATGATATCTTTAGGCAGAAAGAAAGTAAATCCTTGTTTAAAATGATTCTTGTCATTTTAGTGATGAATACTTTGGGAGGAGCTGTTGGAGGTATTTATCACTTTTACTTATTAGACCATACTATCTATCATCTCAGCTATGCTCAAGCTCTATTTTTAATTGAATGTGTCAGCTTGGGAGGAGCTATTCTTGGTAGCCTAACTCCCCATGATTATTTTGGGAAATTGTCGTTTTCAAGTTTGCTATCGCTCAATGCAAGTCTGTTTGTCTTGCTTGCTACTGCTAATATTTTAGATTTTTCTCCTCTAGTAGGTGTTGCTTGCTTAGCTTTTGTCATGTATTTGATGTCGAAATCAATGCCTAAATTAGATACTCTGTTATTGTCTAATTTGAGTGCGGATGTATTAGCTCGAAGTAATAATCTTTTGAGTATGATTTTTTCCCTAACACTACCCTTGGGGATGTCTGTATTTTCCTTCTTAGCTTTACAAGATATCAGGCTTTGTTGGTGGGTGTTTTTGGTAGTGAGTGTGATAGGGTTGATTTTATCACTAGAAAAAAGAAGTTTTTCGGGTAAAAAAGTTTAACCTAGGGAAATCAGGCTTACTAGAAGGTCTGCCAGATTTGATCCGTGTGGCGACTGTGACCTTGATTTCACTTGTTGGTGAAACAGCCATGGCCGGTGCGGTTGGAGCTGGTGGTATTGCTAACGTAGCCATCGCTTATGGATTTATACTCTTCAAAAATCAAATTCAAACCACGTCAGCGTTGCCTTGCCGTACTCAAGTACAGCCTGCGGCTAGCTTCCTAGTTTGCTCTTTGATTTTCATTGAGTATTAACCGCTACAATCACGATGTGACCATCTTGGCAACCATCATTATCATTTTGATTATCTTTGCAATCCAATTCTTGGGAGATTTCTTGACTAAGTCTTGAGTCATAAATAAAAAAGAGCCGCCTGGCTCTTTTTATTTATCAGATTTTCTGTGCAAATTTTTTACTCAAGGCTTGTCCAATCAAGGCACCAACTAGGGCTCCGATGACAACACTTGCGATAAATAGAAGGATGGCTCCAGGATTTGGTGCGACCATGATACGGTCGATATATTCTTGGGATTTTCCTCTTGCTAGAAGAGTAGCCATATAGGTTTTGGGGGCAATCCACATGAGTAAGATTGGACCAGTTGAACTAAAGGCGAAAATAATGAAAGAAAGCAAATTTTTTGTTTGGTCCTTGTATTTTCCTAAATGAGCTACTCCATCTGCTAGGAGGCCACATATAATTCCAGGAAGGAAGGCACCGGCACCGTGTTTGCTCCCCAAGAAAAAGAGGGCGATGACAAGGCCGATAGTGGTAATAGCACCAAAGCGCGGAACTTTTGCGACTAGAATCATATAGACGCTACCGCCGACAAGAGCAGTAAAGGCAGGCGCATAAAACATATTTCCAGTTTGGTCAAGGAGATTGCCCAAAAGGACACCAATCCCCATGCAGAGGAAGTAAAGAACTGCAAAGAGCAGTGTAGTTAAGATAGATTTTTTCATGAATTGTCTCCTGATAATTTTCTCATAATTCTCATTGTACCACGGTTCGATGGGATTGTAAATGGGGAGAAAGTGTTATTGTTTGCTTGTCAAACTAAATTTTTTATAGATTTGTTAATAGTAGATGGTTAGATTATTTTACTGTAAGGCTTAAACAAATTCAATCTTCGCAGAGTTACTAAACAAACAGCGCATAAAGGCTGCCCAGCAACTTTTACTTTCAACTAGTGATAGTATAGAAGATATTTGTTATGCCGTTGGTTACAGTAATGTTGGATATTTCTATAAAGTGTTCCGAAAATTGTGCGGAAAATCGCCAAAAGCCTACCGAAAACAGGTAGAAACGACACTATAATATTTGTATTCCTTTACAAAAGGTGCTATAATATCAATAATAATATCAGGAGGTTCTATCATGAAAAAGAAACCAATCTATCTATGGGTATTACTGATTTTTTCAGCCTTACTCTCAGCAATGTCACTATTTGGAATCATATCTCCAGTACCTACTGCGGAGGGTATGAACAATCTAGAAACATCAGCATCAGGTGTTAATGCTACTTATGCTAAGGAGCTCGTTGCTTACACCATTAAGGTATCGGAGCATGGTCATTCTATCTTCAGCATTCTCTTGGTTGTCTTATCTGTTATTCTGGTTGTTGTGGCTTTCGTTTTCCTTGTTCGTAAAAACATCCAATTGGCTAACTACACTTATCTTGCTTATGTCTTCGTTGCCATCGTTGGTTCTATCTACAATTTTATCGGCGTTCAGGATGCGGTTTCACTTTTTACAGACCCTAACATCCGTATGGGAGCGGAGCTTGGTGCCAAAGGTTCTGCTATTTTTGGGATCGTACTCAATGTTATCTTCCTAGCAATCGTCTTCTATAAAATGTGGCGTCAGCAAAAAGCCTTGGCGGAAGAAGAGGAAACAGAAGAACTTGTCTAAGTATTGACAAAAAAGAACTATCAAGTTACAATCTTGATAGTTCTTTTTCGATTATAGATAAAATCATGGAGGTACATATGAAGACAATTTCTTTAGTTTATATCAGTCTGAGTGGAAATACCGAGAGTTTTGTGACGCGCTTGAAAGACTATCTCTTGTCCCAGTACGAGGGAATTGAGGTTCAAAAGATTCATATCAAGGATTTGGTCAAAGAAGGCCAAGATTTCTATGAAATGGACCATCCCTATGTCGCTTTTTTACCGACCTACCTTGAAGGTGGGAATGGTATTGATAACGGAGATGTCGAAATATTGACGACACCAGTGGGGGATTTTATCGCCTATGGTGACAATGCTAGTAAGTGTTTTGGTGTGGTTGGTTCAGGAAATCGTAACTTTAATAACCAATACTGCCTGACAGCCAAGCAATACAGTCAACGTTTTGGTTTCCCTGTATTAGCCGATTTTGAAATGCGAGGCATGCTAGGAGATATCAAACGTGTCGCAGCAATTATCGCAGATTTGTATGAGTTGGAAAGTTAAGCTGATAACGATCTTTCAATCATTAGAAGAAAGAAGTTATTATACACTCCTTTATAGTAGAGATAAAATTACCTATAAACTTTTTAATATAAATGTTATTTGATATGGTTGTAATATAAAATTATGCCCTAAAAAAACCGAGAAGCTTTCTTCTCGGTTTTTGATTATTTCAATTGATCTGTAATATCTTTTGATAGCAACATTCCCAGATGATAAGTTTTATTGATGTAAGCAATGACATCATTGATGTTTTCAGTTGTGTGAATTTTCTCTTTGATGTCAGTCCTAAATGTTTCATCCTTTAAAAGTTGTTCTTGGTAGAGTTTTTGCAGTCTCTCCTTCTCGTACTTATTGAGCAGAAAAAGGAAAACCAAACTAATCACAACGAGGATATAAGCATATTGGCTCATAGGATATCTCCCTGTATGATAAAGAAGTAGTAGTGAGTAGATTGAATTAGTGAAGCGCCTAACCAAATCACCATAGTTTCGACGTCATGTTCTCTAAATCGATTATATCTAGGGGGCCATGACTAGTGAAGCAGTTAGCTAGTCCGCATATAAGCGGCTAGCGTCTAACAATTAGGAACTTTAGTTCCAATAACTTTAAGATTACGACGTTTTAGGACATAAATCAATCATATTTATGTCCTAAAACTAGTGAAGCGCCTAGCCAAAGTCCGAATAGGATTTGGCGTTAGTTACTTAGATTGCTCTGCAATCAAGTAACTTTGGCGATTTACATCTTCTCTGGCGCTTCTACTCCAAGCAAGCGAAGGGCTTCTTTGAGCACGACTGCGGTTGCGTAGCTGAGTGCTAGACGGCTGTCGCGTTCTGGACTTTCATCCAAGATACGCGTATGTGCATAGTATTTGTTAAAGGCTTGAGCCAGGCTAATTGCAAATTTAGCAATGATAGAAGGTTCAAAGTTATCCGCAGCACGGTTGATAATACGTGGAAAATCTTGGATGAGTTTAATGATTTCCCAACTTTCAGCATCATTCAAGCTATAGTTACCAGCTGTTTCTGGCTTGAAGTCTGCTTTGCGTAAGATAGATTGGATACGAGCATAGGCATATTGAACGTAAGGTCCAGTTTCACCCTCGAAGGATACCATAGCTTCTAGGTCGAAGTCGTATCCATTTGTACGGTCGGTTTTGAGGTCATAGAATTTAATGGCTCCAACCCCAACAGCATGGGCTACCTGATCTTTATTTCAAGTTCAGGATTTTTAGCTTCGATTTGGGCCTTGGCACGGCTAACAGCCTCTGCAACAGTAGGCTCTAGCAAGATGACATTCCCTTTACGAGTAGAGAGTTTCTTACCTTCTTTTGTAACCAAACCAAAAGGAACGTGAGTAATGTCGTCACTCCAGTCGTAGCCCATCTCTTTCAAGACAGCTTTGAGCTGTTTAAAGTGGGCAGATTGCTCTTGGCCAACGACGTAGATAGATTTGGCAAATTGGTATTCATTTTTACGGTAAAGGGCTGCAGCCAAGTCACGTGTGATATAGAGAGTTGCACCATCAGATTTCTTGATAAGGGCTGGATGTTCAATTCCATATTTCTCAAGATTCACAACTTGGGCCCCTTCTGATTCAACAAGAAGTCCTTTTTCAGAAAGAATGTCTACAACTGCATCCATCTTATCGTTGTAGAAGGCTTCTCCATTGTAGCTGTCAAATTCAACCTGCAATTCATTGTACAGGCGGTTAAATTCCACCAAACTTTCATCACGGAACCATTGCCAAAGGGCGAGAGCTTCCTCGTCGCCATTTTCAAGTTTACGGAACCATTCGCGTGCTTCTTCATCCAAGCTAGGGTCATTTTCAGCCTCAGCGTTGATGCGGACATAGAGTTTAAGGAGTTCATCGATTGGATGAGCTTTTACAGCTTCTTCGTCGCCCCATTTTTTGTAGGCAACAATTAACATCCCAAACTGTTTACCCCAGTCTCCCAAGTGATTGACCTTGACTGTTTGATAACCGATTTTTTGGAAAATATGTGACAAGCTATCTCCGATAACAGTTGAGCGCAGGTGACCGATAGAAAATGGCTTAGCGATATTCGGACTAGACATGTCGATCACAACATTTTCTTGCTTGCCAATATGTTGGTCAGCATAGTGTTCTTTTTCAGTGATAACTGCTTGCAATACTTGAGCAGAAATAGCAGATTTATCAAGGAAAAAGTTAACGTAAGGACCAGTTGCTACAACTTTTTCGAAGGCTTGACTGTTAATTTTTTCAGCCAGTTCAGCTGCAATCATTTGAGGTGCTTTACGTTCGACTTTTGCAAGAGAAAAAGCAGGGAAGGCGATGTCTCCCATTTCTGAGTTTTTAGGGGTTTCCAGTAAATTTAAAATAGCCTCTTGGTCCAGGCTATCAATGACGCTAGCTAATTCGCTAGCAATCAATTCTTTTGTATTCATTAAGAGCTCCTTTTTGGACTTTTCTACTATTTTATCACAATTTTAAAGAAAGAAGAAAAAATTTTTGAAATCTCCTGTTTTTTTGGTATAATATAGTTATAAAATTAGTTATAAATATGCATATAAGAGGATTTTATGAGAAAAAGAGATCGTCATCAGTTAATAAAAAAAATGATTACTGAGGAGAAATTAAGCACACAAAAAGAAATTCAAGATCGGTTGGAGGCGCACAATGTCTTTGTGACGCAGACAACCTTGTCTCGTGATTTGCGCGAAATCGGCTTGACCAAGGTCAAGAAAAATGATATGGTGTATTATGTACTAGCAAATGAGACAGAAAAGATTGATTTGGTGGAATTTTTGTCTCATCATTTAGAAGGTGTTGCAAGAGCAGAGTTTACCTTGGTGCTTCATACCAAATTGGGAGAAGCCTCTGTTTTGGCAAATATTGTAGATGCAAACAAGGATGAATGGATTTTAGGAACAGTTGCTGGTGCCAATACCTTATTGGTCATTTGTCGAGACCAACACGTTGCCAAACTCATGGAAGATCGTTTGCTAGATTTGATGAAAGATAAGTAAGGTCTTGGGAGTTACTCTCAAGACTTATTTTTGACAAGGAGAGACGGAAAATGGTGACAGAAAAGCTATCACCCGGCATGCAACAGTATGTGGATATTAAAAAGCAATATCCAGATGCTTTTTTGCTCTTTCGGATGGGTGATTTTTATGAATTATTTTATGAGGATGCGGTCAATGCTGCGCAGATTCTGGAAATTTCCTTAACGAGTCGCAACAAGAATGCCGACAATCCGATTCCTATGGCAGGGGTTCCCTATCATTCTGCCCAACAGTACATTGATGTCTTGATTGAGCAGGGTTATAAGGTGGCTATCGCAGAGCAGATGGAAGATCCTAAACAAGCAGTTGGGGTTGTGAAACGAGAAGTTGTTCAGGTTATTACGCCAGGGACAGTGGTCGATAGCAGTAAGCCGGATAGCCAGAATAATTTCTTGGTTGCCATAGACCGCGAAGGCAATCAATTTGGCCTAGCTTATATGGACTTGGTGACGGGTGACTTTTATGTGACAGGTCTTTTGGATTTCACGCTGGTTTGTGGGGGAAATCCGTAATCTCAAGGCGCGAGAAGTGGTGCTGGGTTATGACTTGTCTGAGGAAGAAGAACAAATCCTTAGTCGTCAGATGAATCTGGTACTTTCCTATGAAAAAGAAGGCTTTGAAGACCTTCATTTACTGGATTCACGATTGGCACCTGTGGAGCAAGCGGCATCTAGTAAATTGCTCCAATATGTTCATCGGACACAGATGAGGGAATTGAACCACCTCAAACCTGTTATACGCTATGAAATCAAAGATTTCTTGCAGATGGATTATGCGACCAAGGCTAGTCTGGATTTGGTTGAGAATGCCCGGTCAGGCAAGAAGCAAGGTAGTCTTTTCTGGCTTTTGGATGAAACCAAAACAGCTATGGGTATGCGGCTCTTGCGGTCTTGGATTCATCGCCCCTTGATTGATAAGGAACGAATTGTCCAACGCCAAGAAGTTGTGCAGGTCTTTCTCGACCATTTCTTTGAGCGTAGTGATTTGACAGACAGTCTCAAGGGTGTTTATGACATTGAGCGCTTGGCTAGTCGTGTTTCTTTTGGTAAAACCAATCCCAAGGATCTCTTGCAGTTGGCGACCACCTTGTCTAGTGTGCCACGGATTCGTGCGATTTTAGAAGGAATGGAGCAACCTGCTCTAGCCTATCTCAGCGAACAACTGGATGGAATCCCAGAGTTGGAGAGTTTGATTAGCGCAGCGATTGCTCCTGAAGCTCCCCATGTGATTACAGAAGGTGGCATTATCCGGACTGGATTTGATGAGACTTTAGACAAGTACCGTCGCGTGCTCAGAGAAGGGACTAGCTGGATTGCTGAGATTGAAGCAAAGGAGCGAGAAAACTCTGGTATCAGTACGCTCAAGATTGACTACAATAAAAAGGATGGCTACTATTTCCATGTGACCAATTCGCAACTGGGAAATGTTCCAGCTCACTTTTTCCGCAAGGCGACGCTGAAAAATTCAGAACGTTTTGGAACCGAAGAATTAGCCCGTATCGAAGGCGACATGTTGGAGGCGCGTGAGAAGTCAGCCAACCTAGAGTATGAAATCTTTATGCGTATTCGTGAGGAAGTTAGTAAGTATATCCAGCGTTTACAGGCTCTAGCCCAAGGAATTGCGACAGTTGATGTCCTGCAAAGTCTGGCGGTTGTGGCTGAAACCCAGCATTTGATCAGACCAGAGTTCGGAGACGATTCACAGATTGATATCCAGAAAGGGCGCCATGCTGTCGTTGAAAAGGTTATGGGGGCTCAGACCTATATTCCAAATACGATTCAGATGGCAGAAGATACCAGTGTTCAACTGATTACGGGGCCCAATATGAGCGGAAAGTCAACTACATGCGTCAGTTAGCCATGACGGCGGTTATGGCTCAGTTAGGTTCTTATGTGCCAGCAGAAAGCGCCTATTTACCTATTTTTGATGCTATCTTTACCCGTATCGGAGCAGCAGATGACTTGGTTTCAGGTCAATCAACCTTCATGGTGGAGATGATGGAGGCCAATAATGCCATTTCGCATGCAACAAAGAATTCCTTGATTCTCTTTGATGAATTGGGACGGGGAACTGCAACTTATGATGGTATGGCTCTTGCTCAGTCCATCATCGAATACATTCATGAACATATCGGAGCCAAGACCCTCTTTGCGACCCACTACCATGAGTTGACCAGTCTGGAGTCTAGTTTACAACATTTGGTCAATGTTCACGTGGCAACTTTGGAGCAGGATGGGCAGGTCACCTTCCTTCACAAGATCGAACCAGGACCAGCTGATAAATCCTATGGTATCCATGTTGCCAAGATTGCTGGCTTGCCAGCAGACCTGTTAGCAAGGGCGGATAAGATTTTGACTCAGCTAGAGAGTCAAGGAACAGAAAGTCCTGCTCCCATGAGGCAAACAAGTGCTGTCACAGAACAGATTTCACTATTTGATACGGCAGAAGAGCATCCTATCCTAGCAGAATTAGCTAAACTAGATATTTACAATATGACACCTATGCAGGCTATGAATGTTTTGGTTGAGTTAAAACAAAAACTATAAAAATAATCCCACTCATGCATTTGTGAGTGGGATTATTGCTATTACTTTTTCTATGCTCCAAAAGTTGATTGATATGGTCTACTTTTTTTGATGCTCTTTTATAGGAAATAGTCCAAATGATGAGGTAGACAATCGCAAACTCGATAATGAGTTGGAGATAGAAAATCCAGTGTAAGGGGAACCAACCTGCTAGGGTCGCTAGTGGGACAAAGCCAACCAGCATGAGGAAGAAATGGGTCAGAGTTGCACGGAGCAAGCTCCAGTCACGGCTGAATAATCGCTTGCCAAAGTTAAAGAGAATACCAATGGCTGCCCAGATCAGTGTGCAGTAGAGCAGGACTAGGGCACCGTGAACCTGATGTTGGGTCATCACTTGGCCGATGAGAGAGTCGGAACTTAGTGGTGCGTAGGTATTTGGTGCATAAATGAGTGAAAAGATGATAGAGAGGATGAGGCCGATAAGAACACCGGCAGCTGCATCGTGAAATACTTGTTTTTTCATAGTTCTAATTTCTCCTTGATGGTTTTTAGGTAACGACGTGAAGAGTAGGTGAAGCTTTCGTTTTTTAGAAAGATTTCTACCAGACCGTTGGGGGTTAGCTTGAGGTGAGAGATGGAGTCGATATTGATGATTTCTGATTGGGAAATTTGGATAAAATTGGTTGGTAAGAGTTCAAGGACCTGATAGAGCCGTAAGTCAATGCTATAGGTCTGACTCGCTGTTTCTGCTAAAACTTTCCGATTTTCGATATAGAAGCGCTGAATCTTGCCAATCTTAATTAGATAGACCTGATCATCAATCTTTCCTTTGATTGTTTCTTTTCGGTCCAGATTTTCTGCGAATTCGATGACTTTTTGGACTTTTTCGGTTTCTTGAGGTGCTTGAACAATCAGCTTTTCCTCTTCGTAAGTTTCACTAATCTGTAGTTCTACTTTCATAAATTTCTCTCCTTTTCAGTTATACAAGATTGTGATCACTTCCTGTACACCTTTATTAAACACTATTTTAGGGGACCTGGCAAGGGACTTTGTCTATGTGGAGGGATTTGTCTCCTATGTGGTGGAGCTTTTCTGTCCTATCTGAAATATGGTATAATAGCACTAATCAATTTCTAGGAAAATAGATACGGAAAGGGGCTGAAAAATGTCTCATATTATTGAATTGCCAGAGGTGCTGGCAAACCAGATCGCAGCTGGAGAGGTTATCGAGCGTCCAGCTAGCGTTGTTAAGGAGCTGGTAGAAAACGCCATTGACGCGGGTTCTAGTCAGATTATCATTGAGATTGAAGAGTCTGGTCTCAAGAAGATTCAAATCACAGATAATGGTCATGGAATTGCCCACGATGAGGTGGAATTGGCTCTACGTCGTCATGCGACCAGTAAGATAAAAAATCAAGCAGACCTATTTCGGATTCGGACGCTTGGTTTTCGTGGTGAAGCCCTGCCTTCTATCGCATCCGTCAGCGTTTTAACTCTTTTGACAGCAGTTGAGGGAGCAAGTCATGGAACCAAGTTAGTCGCGCGTGGGGGAGAAGTTGAAGAAGTCATTCCAGCGACTAGTCCTGTGGGAACCAAGGTTTGTGTGGAGGATCTCTTTTTCAACACGCCTGCCCGCCTCAAGTATATGAAGAGCCAGCAGGCGGAGTTGTCTCATATCATTGATATTGTCAACCGTCTGGGTTTGGCCCATCCTGAAATTTCTTTTAGCTTGATTAGTGATGGCAAGGAAATGACGCGGACAGCAGGGACTGGTCAACTGCGCCAAGCTATCGCAGGGATTTACGGTTTGGCGAGTGCAAAGAAGATGATTGAAATTGAGAATTCTGACCTTGATTTCGAAATTTCTGGCTTTGTGTCCTTGCCTGAGTTAACTAGAGCCAACCGCAACTATATCAGTCTCTTCATCAATGGCCGTTATATCAAGAACTTTTTACTCAATCGTGCTATTCTTGACGGCTATGGTAGTAAGCTTATGGTAGGCCGTTTTCCACTGGCTGTCATTCACATCCATATCGATCCTTATCTAGCGGATGTCAATGTGCATCCAACCAAGCAAGAGGTGCGGATTTCTAAGGAAAAAGAACTGATGACCTTGGTTTCAGAAGCTATTGCAAATAGTCTCAAGGAACAAACCTTGATTCCAGATGCCTTGGAAAATCTTGCTAAATCGACCGTGCGCAATCGTCAAAAGGTGGAGCAGACCATTCTTCCCCTCAAAGAAAATACGCTCTACTATGAGCAAACAGAGCCGACAAGACCTAGCCAAGCTGAGGTGGCTGATTATCAGGTAGAATTGACTGATGAAGGACAGGATTTGACCCTGTTTGCCAAGAAACCTTGGATCAGCTAACCAAGCCAGCAAAACTGCATTTTGCAGAGAGAAAGCCTGCTAACTACGACCAGCTAGACCATCCAGAGCTAGATTTAACCAGTCTGGATAAGGCATATGATAAGCTGGAGCAAGAAGAATCATCAAGCTTTCCAGAGTTGGAATTTTTCGGACAAATGCACGGGACTTATCTATTTGCCCAAGGGCGAGATGGACTTTATATCATAGACCAACACGCAGCTCAGGAACGGGTTAAGTACGAGGAGTACCGTGAAAGTATTGGAAATGTTGACCAGAGCCAGCAGCAACTCCTAGTGCCCTACATCTTTGAATTTCCAGCGGATGATGCCCTCCGTCTCAAGGAAAGAATGGCACTTTTAGAGGAAGTTGGAGTCTTTCTAGCAGAGTACGGGGAAAATCAATTTATCTTACGTGAACATCCTATTTGGATGGCAGAAGAAGAGATTGAGTCAGGCATCTATGAAATGTGTGACATGCTCCTTTTGACCAAGGAAGTTTCTATCAAGAAATACCGAGCAGAGCTGGCTATCATGATGTCCTGCAAGCGGTCGATTAAGGCCAATCATCGTATTGATGACCATTCAGCTAGACAGCTGCTTTATCAACTTTCTCAATGTGATAATCCCTACAACTGTCCCCACGGACGTCCTGTTTTGGTACATTTTACCAAGTCAGATATGGAAAAATGTTCCGACGCATTCAGGAAAATCACACCAGTTTACGTGAGTTGGGGAAATACTAAACTAAAAGGAAAACTATGTACGAATATTTAAAAGGAATCATTACCAAAATCACTGCTAAATACATTGTTCTTGAAACCAACGGTATCGGTTATATCCTGCATGTGGCCAATCCCTATGCTTATTCAGGTCAGGTTAACCAAGAAGCTCAAATTTATGTGCATCAAGTTGTACGTGAGGACGCCCATCTGCTTTATGGATTTCGCTCAGAAGACGAGAAAAAGCTCTTTCTCAGTCTGATTTCGGTATCTGGGATTGGTCCTGTGTCAGCTCTTGCTATTATCGCTGCCGATGACAATGCTGGCTTGGTTCAAGCCATCGAAACCAAGAACATCACCTACTTGACTAAGTTCCCTAAAATTGGTAAGAAAACAGCCCAGCAGATGGTGCTAGACTTGGAAGGCAAGGTGGTAGTTGCAGGAGATGATCTTCCTGCCAAGGTGGCAGTGCAAGCTAGCGCTGAAAACCAAGAATTGGAAGAAGCTATGGAGGCCATGTTGGCTCTGGGCTACAAGGCAACAGAGCTCAAGAAAATTAAGAAATTCTTTGAAGGAACGACAGATACAGCTGAGAACTATATCAAGTCGGCCCTTAAAATGTTGGTCAAATAGGAGCAGAGCATGACAAAACGTTGTTCGTGGGTCAAGGTGACCAATCCGCTCTACATTGCCTATCATGATGAGGAGTGGGGTCAGCCCCTCCATGATGACCAAGCATTGTTTGAGTTGTTGTGTATGGAAACCTATCAGGCAGGCCTGTCTTGGGAAACGGTGCTCAACAAACGCCAAGCTTTCCGAGAAGTCTTTCATGGCTATCAAATTCAAGCAGTCGCAGAGATGACCGACACCGAATTGGAAGCCTTGCTAGATAATCCAGCTATTATCCGAAATAGAGCCAAGATTTTTGCTACACGCGCTAACGCCCAAGCATTTTTACGACTACAGGCAGAATATGGCTCTTTTGATACCTATCTTTGGTCTTTTGTTGAGAGAAAAACTGTCGTTAACGATGTTCCCGATTACCGCCAAGCCCCAGCTAAAACACCTTTATCTGAAAAATTAGCCAAAGATCTCAAAAAACGAGGCTTCAAGTTTACAGGACCAGTCGCCGTCTTGTCTTTTCTACAGGCTGCAGGACTAGTTGATGACCACGAGAATGATTGTGAATGGAAAAGTGGTCATTAGTGAGTATAGATAGCTAAAATATCTGAGAATAATATAGAAAAAAGCTGAGAAATTCTTCTCAGCTTTATTTGTTATAGTCAAAGCAAATGACTTGTTCCTGTGCATCTACATGAGCATGGACCCCAAAGGGTATAATGGCTCTTGGGGTTGCGTGGCCGACATTTAGATTATAGATAATCGGGATATTGCTGTCAATAATATCCAATAGTGCCTCTTTATAGTCGTCATAGAAAGTTTCATCCATAGGTTTTCCGACCAAGAGTCCACTGATGACCGCGAATATGCCAGTGTCCTTTAAAGTCTGCAACATCTTTTTGAAGTCTTCTGGCTCAGGCTTTTCTTCGCTTGTTTCTAGCAAGAGGATTTTTCCTTCCCAGTCTGACAAGTCAGGGAAAAGTTTGTATTTTTGGCAGAGCTCCGTGCTATCTGCGTATCGAGAGTTGTCAAAGATATCGTAGAGGGATTCGAGACAACCACCGAGGATTTTTCCCTCAAACTGGGCATTTCCTTGCAATAATTCAAAACCGGTATTTGCATGACTGACACGAGGTGTCCCCAGAGCCTTGGGACTAAAATCAGTTCGTTCCTCATACCAAACGTCACTAGGGCGGATTTCTGAGATTCTTCCTGTCTCAATCAATTCTTTAAAGTAGTGAAGGCTATAGGTCAGCATTTCTTTATCTAGTTCACAAATGTCTGCTAAAAAGGATTGACCATAAAAAGTCTTGACACCTAGTTTATGCAACATGAGATGGTTCATGGTTGTATCCGAGAAGCCAAGAAAAATTTTTTGTTTGATGACCTTTTGTAGTTGGTCATTTTCAAAAAGATAAGATAGTAGGCGATAGGTATCGTCTCCACCGATGGCACATAGGATCATATCGATGCTATCATCAGAAAAGGCATGAATCAAATCCTCTGCACGAGCTTCAGGATGGTCCTTGATAAAGTCTAATCCTTTTAGCGAATGGGGCAAAAAGATAGGATTGAGTCCCAAGTCCTTGAGACGTCGGACACCCAAGTCCACTTCGTGTTTGACAAAGTCCTCTCCGATAATGCCACTAGATAAACTAACAATACCAATAGTAGAAATCATATTTTATCCTCCTGGAAATAGATTGAGCCTATTTTATCACAAAAGATTAGATAGAGCTATGTGGGATGTCAGAAGAATTCTTTAAAATCAAAAAAGTAAGTGAAAAAGCAACCGCACCTGCAGTTGCTTTTATGATTCTTCTTAATAGCGTGTTGGTCCTGCACTTGCGCTGCGGATGTTCAAGCGTTTCTTTAGATAGAAGCGAAGGGCTAGGAGGGCTGCTCCAATAATAGCTAGTGGCAATGGAGCCAGTACTGGGTTAAGGCTAGCTGGTAGGAAGCTTGTTGCAAAGAAGACAAGCAACCAAAGAAACATAGAAGCTAGGATAACCAGTACAGATTTCCAGAAAGGTGGGCGTTGACTGCGATCCATATCTGGTCCATAATATTGGTAAACGAAGTAGTACATCAAGTAGAAGGCAAATCCACCAACCAGTCCAACTAGCAGGAGAGTGACAAATCCATAGCCGAAAGCTTGATCTGCCGCAAAGAAAGTTGTGAGGGCGCTGACGAGGGCAAAGAGGCTAGTGATGAAAAGAGCTGAGTCCATAATCATGAGTTTTGGATCATCATTTTCTTTTGGATGCTCTTTTTCATATTGTTCCTTGACAGTGAAACTATGAGCCCAATGGGTCGGTGCGCCATAGAGGGAACGAGCAGTCGTACCCTTGGCTTGCTCTTCAAGGATTTGGGGAATGACTTCCTCAAAAATAGTCTTGATTTCAGCGTCTGATTTCCCATCTTTGATGAATTGTTGGGTAGCGATGTGGACAAATTCTTGGTTTTTCTTAGTTAATTTTTGTAGATCAATCTGAGACATAGGAACTCCTCTTAGAACCATTTTTTATGGATGAGATAGAGAGTGAGCGAGACACTCATAGCAAAGGCGATAAAGACGATTAACCAGAAAGCATTCGGCTCGCCGTTTAGGGGGATTTCATTATCCTTAAAGTTCATCCCGTAGGCAGAAAAGACCATGGTTGGGATGGACATAACGATGGTCACAAGGGCCAAGGTTTTCATGATGTTGTTCTGGTTGTTGGAAATGATAGAGGCAAAGGTCTCTGTCATAGAATGCAAGACGTTTCCATAAATATCTGCCATCTCGATGGCCTGTTGGGTTTCAATCAGGGTATCTTCAAGCAGGTCTTCGTCCTCAAGGTATTTCTTGATATTACTGGTTGAGCTGGTCAATTTCTTAATCACGCGCTCATTTGTTTTGAGGGAGGCCTTGAAATAGACGATGGTTTTTTCCAATTCCATGAGCTCAATTAATTCTTCATTACGAGTTGATTGATGCAGTTGACTTTCGATTTGTTCACTCTTTCGGTCAATTGAACGAAGGGCTGTTAGGTAAAGCTCTGCATTGCGATAAAGAATCTGAAAGATAAAACGCGAACGCATGAAGGTGTAGAAATTACGCAAACGACGGTTGATAAAGACATCGAGGACCGGTAATGGTTCCAAACACGTAGTGATAATGGTTTCCTCTGTGATGATAATACCAAGCGGGATGGTGACGTAGTAGGTGCGATTATTTCTTTCCTCTGTGACCGGAACGTCTACGATAATCAGGGTATACTCGTCTTCAATTGTAATACGAGACATTTCTTCCGCATCGAGCGGTGCTCGAAGGTCGGCAATATCAATATCGAAGGCGTTAGCGATTTCGAGTGATTCATTTTGAGTCGGATTGACGAGATTGATCCAAGTACCCGGTTCAAGTGTATCGATCTCTTTAAATTCAGTTGTTGTAGAGAGAAAAACTTGTTTCATATCCCTTATCCTTTCTCATTTCAGATTTTTTCACACCGTACTATTATACTACAAAATCGGCTTTTTTCAAATAAAATCTTACAAAGACACCGTTATTATTGGCTTTTTGTTTTGTCTTGAAACGTTGATTTTTGAATTTGCTCCCCTTTTTGCTCCCCCTATAGTGCTTTTAGTGCAGTTTCGTAGAATGAGACTGCTTTTTTTGCGTTCTCTTTTGAGAGGTGGCTGTATATATCCATGGTCATTGATAAAGTGGAATGACCTAGGCGGTACTGGAGTTCCTTGTATGGTATTCCAGAGTTAAGCAAGAGACTAGCGTGAGTGTGACGGAATCCGTGAAATCCAATGTTAGGAACATCAGCACGCTTAAAATGTGTTTGCAATCTTCTTTTAAGTCTTGAACTGCTAGGATACTCATGAATGAAATCAGAAAATACCACGCTTTCACGTTGCCCTATCTTCCAGGCCTCTTTAGTTTGGCGCAGTTTGTACTGCTTTAGCATGCTAACAGTCGCTTGATCTATATCTATATCCCGATAACTAGCCTTAGATTTTGGGCTATTAATTTCTAAATCACGATTTAGTGTTTTGGTAACATGTACCACGGCATTATCTAAGTCAATATCAGACCAGCTAAGCGCTAGAGCCTCATTGATACGGCAACCAGTAGCCAATAGGAACTTATAGAGCGTCGTCTCATAGTAATAACGGTATCTATGAGTATCTAAATTATCGAGATAACCAAGAAACTTTTTTAGTTCTTGATTTTCAAAGTGTTTTACCTTTTGGCGCTTTGCTTTCTGAGTGTTACGAGGTAAAACCACATCACGCGCAGGATTGGACGGTATAGCCTGCATGGTTACGCCATACTGTAAGATACGTTTGTTTAAAGCGTGTATCTTGTCATAATGTAGAAAAGCCCCTTTTTCCCCTCTATTAGTCTTGTCAGCAAGTTCGTTGATAATTGACTGGATAAGTGGAGTAGTGAGTTTATCGAGCTTATAAGCCCCAAAAATGGGTAATATATGATTATCAATTAACTTTCTAACATTGCCTTGAGTGTTTGGCTTAACCGTATTCTTATAACTTTCTAACCAGAGATTGGCTAATTCTTGATAGTTTTTTATGGTGCTAGCCGTTTGTCTAGTACAACCGTCTTTCTGGAAAGTAATTTTTTCTTGAGTAGCTTTCTGCTTAACTTCCTTTTGCGTCCGACCTGTTACCTTGGTTTTTACTTTCTTTCCTGTTACCTGGTCAACTCCTAGATATACATTAGCACGATAGACTTTACTACCGTCTTTTTTTATAACTTCAGTTATTTTCATGATGATAAACCTTTCTAAAATACATCAGCAGGCAAGCTATTATCAAAAAGGTTTTATATCATGTTAGGGCTTCACAGATTGCCCTGTATTCAAGTTTAACAAGTTAGATAGGTAAATTATATGCTTAATTGTTAAGTGGTAAAAACCCTTATTTTACAGTGTTTTTTGAGAGTTTTTTTCTAAAGTTAGTTTACCAGTTAGCTAACAAAACACTTTACATTTCCCACGCGCGTGGTATAATAGAATTAACAAGATAACTTGCGAAGGATTAACGTTGTGTTCCCAAAGGGGAGTAAGTCAATGGACGAGAATTCACATATGCCTGGGGTTATCTTATTTTTTTTGTCTTTTTTTCAAGTTTTCTACGAACGTTTCAGGATTTCGTTCGATTTCCTCAATTATAAAATCGCAGAGGATTTGAGAGTAGCCGTATCGATTACCAATTTTATAATGGTAGCAATAACGTTGATTTGTTTTGATATCATAAAATGTATTAAAAAGTTGTAAGTCGTTTGTTGTAAACGTCTTTTTTTGTTTTTCTCCACCGACTATTTTTGTTAATAGAATCCCTTTCGATTTGAGATATCTATTAACAATTTTAATAACTTCCCTAGTAGTTAATGGATAGATAGCGTTTGGATCTTTAATTTCTCTAACTATACCTATACTCGTTTCCGCAGTGTTATCAAGTTTAACAAATAAATCAGCATCTTGTTTTCGCTTAGTGATATAAAATCGAGTTTCAACAGGTACAGCATAGTCAGAATTATTAGTAGATATTTCACTTTCAATTTTATCTTGCTCGGCGAGTATACGTTCAGCCATTTTAGGAGAGTACTTGGCTCGAATTTCTTCTTGATTAAGTTGGTCGATGCGGACTGATAAAGTCAAGAAATTTTGTGCAATTTGTTTTGTGATATCCTCATTGTGAAACTCTTGCATTTTTAAAATATAATTAGAAACACATGCTTGAAATAATGGGGCATAGATATGTTCATAATCTTCTGTTATGAAGTGGGTACTAGTATTCCTAAGTTCTATAATTCGAATTAGATTTTTTCGTAATGATCCATGTTTATCTGGAAATACTGTTTCAACTGCATTTTCTAATGATATCGTTCTATCCTTACTATCCTTAAAATATATTGATTCTTCACCATCATTATTAATGATATAAGCCTTTAGCATTAATTCCCAGGCGTTACAGATAAAAAAACTAAAACCCTCAATTCTATACTTAATTGTAGGTTTGTTATATATTTCAATCCCCATAATAAAAGCCTCAATACTTTTATTAACTAATCTTTTACTTAAATCTTCCATACGTTTCCTCTCTTAAAATATTTTCTATATTGTGGCGCGTGGTAGGCTATAGGTCGTATTTTTCCTTTTTAGGTAATTCATTGATAATTTGACAAATAGCTTTTAAATTATCGTATGACAAAAAGTCTAAATTATATATGATTTCGTTTTTTAGTACAGGAATATCAGACATTTCGCTTAAGGCTATCTTTATTCTTGAACTATAATTATCTGATAAAAGGTCATCTTCAGTCATTTCTAAGTATTCTTCTGCATCTTTTAAAATGTTTTCAAGAGTTTTTGCTTCTTCATACCCCAACAATACCCCAACGCTTACCCCGAAGTAGTCAGCTAGTTGCTGGGCTTTTTCTGGTTTGATTTGGCTCTCTCCGTTTTCCCAATTTTGAAGAGTCCGATAATGAACCCCAATATTTTCAGCTAACTCTTTTTGAGATAGCTTTTTTTCTTGTCTTAATTCTTTCAATCTATTCATGTTTTATCACACCTTTCAAAGATGATTATATACTATATCTTAGAAAAAGTACATTTTTTTTGTGCAAAAATTAAAAAAACAGTTGACAGTAGAAAAAATATTGTGTATTATACAAGTTAAGCACAGAAAAAGTGTGCTAACCCCCTCCAACCTTTCACACTTTCAATCTATTTATGGAGGGGGATTTTTTAGAAAGGAGCAAACCAATGAGCAAACTACGAGGATATCGAGTTATGTTAGGACTGACGCAACAACAGATGGCGGACAAGCTAAAAATTTCTTGCAGTCATACAATAACAAAGAGTTAGGTAAAACGCCATTCAATGACAAAGAACGTCTAGCGATTAAGTCAATGGTTGCAGAAATCAAATCAGATATAACCATAGATGAACTATTTTATAGCTAGAAAGGCAGGCAAGCAATGAAGAGGAACTATACAAGGGTCATCGATGAAATGCGAACCACTCACGGGCTGAACTTGGTAGCTATTGGCCAACGAATAGGCATAGATCCCCGAACAGTTGGCAAGTGGGCACAGGGCAAACATAAGCCCAACAAGGAAAGCAGAAAAAGACTAAACAAGTTATACAGAGAGGTTAAGCAAGACATGACAACACAAGTAAGTATTTTTGAAGAGACAACAGACCAAGGGCAACTATTGCAGGTTGTCACTACTACTATTATTCACGGTCAACCATTGGACATCTACGGCAGTGAACAAGAACCGCTATTTTTAGCTAGGGCGATTGCTGAGATGATTGACTACAGCAAAACATCACAAGGATATTATGATGTGCAATCAATGCTAAGAAAAGTAGATGAAGATGAAAAAGTAAAAGGGACGCCTTTGGACGGTACTACGGAAACTTTCCGTAGTGGTCAACAAGTTTGGTTTTTAACTGAGCATGGACTCTATGAGGTGCTTATGAGGTCAACCAAACCAAAAGCCAAAGAGTTTAAAAAAGTAATCAAGCACATTCTGAAAGAAATCCGACTAAATGGCTATTACATGGCTGGGGAATTGGTGGAAGAACCACAGACCACTATAAAAGCCCCTGACACGTTGGTAGAGGCAGAGCGGTATTATATCGATACACTAGCCAAAGCCATTGCAGAGGCTCAGAATATGGACGAGAAGAGCCGTCTGACAAGCAAGCTAACCAGATTCATGCAGGAGGTAGAAGCACAATGGAACTAGTATATATGGACGGCAAGAAAGAGCCGTATACGATGAGCAGTATTGTGGCAGAGTGTACAGGATTGCAACATCACACAGTAACCAAGACGATCCGCAAACATCAAGAAAGGTTTGAACGGTTCGGAAAGGTTGGATTTAAAATCCAAGCTATGGAGAGTGGCCAGAATACCAAGGACTATATTTTGAATGAGCAACAAGCGACCTTGTTAGTTACATTCTTAAAGAATACTGAGCAAGTGGCCAACTTCAAAACCAACCTGGTCAAAGCATTCTTTGAAATGCGTGAGGAACTTTCTAAGTTTCGTATGCAGAGGGCGCTAGAAAAGCCAAAAAGAAAAACCTTGCATGACAGCATTGAGAACTGGGAACAAGCCCCAAAGCACGCGCATAGCACCATGAACAACTTGCTACTGAAGGCAGTAACCGACAGGAACGCTAAGCAGTTAAGGGAAGAACGTGGGGGCTATAATGGCATTGATAGCTTGACCAGTGAGGAGCTGGAGCAATATCAAGCCTTTGAGGATATGGTAATAGCCATGATTGGCTTGAATATGAGTTATCAGGAAATCAAGGCTATGGCATTCAGAAATAAAAAAACACGCCAAAGAAGCGCGTGAGAGCAACAAAAAAGGCTTAGCAATAACCACACCGCAGAGCCTTTCACACTAACACTAAAACGAATTTAACAAAGCAGGCAAGCTATTATCAAAGAGGTTTTAGTAAAGATTTATACCTAGATTATAGCATATTTAGGGCGATTTGACCATACGGAGAGCGCCAACTCTTAAAACTGGACACCACTTCCAAGCGTTCGCCAACTTGGGGCAATCGCCCAGCGTTTTGAGTGGTGTCAATCCTGTATAGTAAACGACAATTAAAAGGCCATCAGGGCAATCACACAAACATAGAAACAAAGGTAAAAAACATGACAGAAACAACATACGAGAATTTAACTAGACGTGTAGACAGAATTAGCGCAGAAATGCTAGAAATTAGCGAAAAAAATGACCTATTCGAACTTTCTTTGTTGGCAAATCAGATAAAGTCCATCAAAGAAGATTTATCCCGTTTACTTTGGATTGAACTTCCTGAATTGAATGACCGCCATAAAATCGAGGAACTCTCTAAAAGAACTACGGGAATGTTTTTCAACCCTGGTATTTTTGAGATGGACGCTATGCGACAAGCATTCTTTAAACGCCAAGCTAAGCACTTTTTTGACAACGAAGCAGAGCAACAGGCGTATATAGAGCATGCTGAAAAGGAGTATTTAGGGGCTACTGTAACCTTAAAAGATATTCTTTTTAACTCTAAAAATGGAACTCAGAAAGCAAATAAAAGTTGTCTTATAGAGAAGTTTGAGGAGGCAATGCAATGACACTAGACCTAGACAACATGACACAAGCAGAGTTTGATGAAGTAATGGCTGAAATTAAGGAAAAACGCCCCAACCTCTTCCAGTTTATTGCTGATTTTGTAGATCGAAAAGTAAGCACTGAGGAGGTAGACGAATACCTGAAGATGAAACATGAAAAACAAGTGGACTATATTAAGAATTATCAAGCGAGGGCATGACATGAATGAATTAGATTTGACCAATACACAGGCGGTAATCTCTATGGTGGTATTGATTGGCTTATTGCTTTATTTAAACCACCGAGACCGCAAAAAAAGCGCCCAATTTGAGCGAGAAAACCAACAGACGATAGAAACACCTAGCGAGGATTTAAACCCTGATTATGGGCGATATATCCAGCTTGCAGGGGTCAACGTATGGGGAGGAACTGAATGAGCCTATCAGAGAATGATAAACGAGTATTAAGACTAATCAAGGTAGGGGCTGAAAACTCCATAACAGGGGCAGAAATCAGCCTGATCACTAAGCTAGCAGAAAGAACCGTGCAAGATATTATCAGCCGTCTAATCACGCGCTACGGCGTTCCTATTGTTGGGGTTCGCCACGGAACATTTAGAGGATATTTTATCCCAGCTAACAAAGAGGAGCTACTGGACGGAGCGAAGGCATTCTATAACCAAGTACAGGAAGAACAGAAACGCCTAACTGTCCTTTTAAATGCTGATTTAGAGAGTTACAAAGAAACCTTGAAGGAGGTGGGCGGATATGTTTAGCCTAAGCCGAGAAAGCGAGCAAGACCTAGCGCATGGCATTCTGGAGGTAGTGGAAAGATACCTGGAAGCGCGTGATACAGTCAAACCACGACTGACAGGTTTAATCTCAGCCCAGGAAGTCATGGACGAGTTAGATATAAAATATCTGACACTCCAAAAGTGGGAAAAAGCAGGGCTAAGACGGTATCAGCCACCGCTAGAAGATACTAGGAAAATCTATTATAGAGTTTCGGACTTGCTGAAGTTTCTGGGGGTGGAAGAATGACAATTTATGAGGCTAAAGGCTTTCAGAGTAATCTTGTCTATCCATTTGATAAAATTGAGCCTTTCCAGTATATTGAACGATTCAAGCCCTTAGTAGTTCCTGAAGGGGCAAACATTGAAGAATTTAAACGTACACAAGCGCCTTACTGTATCAGTGGGAAAGTGACACCAGAAAAGAATGGCAGTTACAAGCGAAACAACTCCAGTCTAATCTATCGGGATTTGATTTTCCTTGATTATGACGATATACAGGGGACGTCTGAGGGCTTCATAAAAGCCGTCTCTAGCGCTTTATTTGGCTACTCCTATATCTTATACCCGACTATCAAACATAGCATAGAAAAGCCCCGTTTTCGCCTTGTGGTGAAGCCTGACAACGTGATGAATGAGGCAACCTATAAGCAGGTAGTGAAAGAGATTGCTGATAAGATTGGGCTACCCTTTGACATGGCCAGTTTAACATGGTCACAACTTCAAGGGCTACCAGTAACAACAGGCGACCCAGCGAGTTATCAAAAGATTGTGGAGTATGGACTTGATTATCCAGTACCACAGACAACGGCCGAACCAGTCAAACAGAATGCTACAAGCCTTCCATACACTCCAAGGCCAAGCGGTCAGAAATCTATGACCATGAGGATCATTGACACGCTTTTTAATGGCTTTGGAGACGAGGGAGGGCGTAATGTAGCACTGACACGATTTGTAGGCTTACTCTTTAATAAGTGGGTTGATTGCGACTTAAAAACGGCTTATGAACTATCTAAGATAGCTAATAGCGTCACCAGTGAACCATTACCAATTGAAGAGTTAGACCGTACTTTTAGCAGTATTGCACGGGCTGAATACAGAAAGAGAGGTTAGAACCATAGAACTAGAAGAATTAGAAAACCTAGAAAGTGAAATCACGGAGGTCAGAGAGCAAGAACAACCTCCTAGAACGATGAAGGAGCTTGAAAATCGTATCTTTAAAGCTGGTGAAGAATGGAGGACAGAACATACCGAAACTAAAGTAAATGAGACCACAGGGGACATCACCGAAAAGGTGGCCATGCCCCAAACATTCACAGTAGCTAAAATACTGAGCGAGATTGTCACATTTACTTTTATCAGCAAGAGCAATATACCTGATTATAGCCTGCTCTATATCTACGATTTAGACGAGGGTATCTATACCGCTAGTAATGATCTATTCAATCTTTTGTGTAAGACCTTTGACGTTAGAATTAAACCCAGAGAGTGGCCACAGATTAAGTTAATGGTTAGAACATTGGCAAAGATACGAAAACCTTTAGAAAGTTCCAACCTCATTCCAGTACAGAATGGCATTATCAACTTAGAAACTAAGGAACTACTCCCCTTTAGTCCTAAGTATGTAATTACAAGTAAGATAAGCACGGCCTACCACGCGCCTAAACGAGTCCCAACAGATAGAGAGGGCAAAACTTTTGATGATTGGCTAAACTCAATCGCTTGTAATGATAGTGAACTGGTAACACTGTTTTGGCAGATTATCCTTGAAGCTATTAACCCTAACCATACCCGAAATAAGTTTGCTATCTTCTACGGGGACGGTAACAACGGTAAGGGAACATTTCAGCGCTTCCTTATCAACCTGATAGGGGAAAGCAATATATCAGCCTTAAAACCTGCACAGTTTGCTGAAAAGCATAACTTAGAAACCCTGGTAGGTAAAGTTTGTAATATCGGAGATGAAGCCCCAAACGAATACTTAAAAAATCCGTCTGATTTAATGAGTATTACTAGTGGCGACACTGTTCTAGTCAACCCCAAAGGTCGCCCAGCCTTTGAAGCTACTTTCAAGTTATTCAATATCTTTTCAGGGAATTATATCCCCAATGGTGGCAACAAGACAAAAGGCTGGTATCGTAGAATTATGATCGTCCCTTTTAATGCTGATTTTAACGGGGAGAAGGAAAAACCTTGGATAAAAAATGAGTTTTTAGCAAACAAGGAAGTCCTAGAATATGCCCTCTACAAAGCTATCAATCAAGAGCCATTTACTCACTTTATCGAACCTAAAGCAGTTAAAGGACTCCTAGAAGAATACCAGGAGGATAATGACTACTTACTTTCATGGGTTAAGCATGAATACATGGAAAGGTTGGCATGAGCTGGACGTAGTACCTGTTTTTATACTAACTAGGTCTCTGAAACATTATGCTGAAGATATGGGAATACCCAAGCCCAATGTTTACGGGGCAGGAAAAGAAACGATAAGACACTTACAACAGTTAACACCCAATCATTACAAACTTAAAAGAGCGAGGGTCAAAGTTGAAGATTATGACAAACTAGATCCGCTAGAGTTTGAAAGAACCAAACTATCCAAAACTAATCACGCTGTCGTTAAAGACTAAAATGTTACCTTCTTTTTATGCCCTAAACCCTTGGTATATCTAGGCTTTTACCCAAAAATGTTACCTTCTTGTTACCTTGTTTAGAAAGAAGGTAACGTTGTTAAACACTTGATACTACTGACTTTTTTGGAAAAATGTTACCTTGTTACCTTGTTTTTAACTCTCTATATAGGGAAAAAATAGTATTTTTATATATAAGGGCTATGACTTCAAAAGAAGGTAACATGGTAACAAAATGGTCTAAACCCTTGGGGGAGTAAGGCTGAACTATGTTACCTAGAAGGTAACAAAATCACTAAAGAAGGTAACAAAATGGGGTAGATAGTACCGACCCCCTTGCAATGGTGTAACTACTAGTGACACCCTTAAAACAGAAAGAGGAAAAACAACATGACATTAAAAACATTTTCGGATAAAGCAAAAACATTTACTTTCACTTACGAATTTAAAGACCTAGATACAGCTATGGTTGCAGGTCACGCGCTACTGGGATATATGACTGGGACATATTGCCAGCCTACAATCTCATTGACTCACAAGGATAAAGGGACGCTTGTCGCTGAGTATGTGGAGGATAGCAAACTAAACAAGACCTTCAAGCGTATTTGTGACAGTTTTAAAGACTACTACAATCAACCAGTGGACGATGAAGCATTTGAAGAACGTTATAAACGGGAGCGCGTGCTTCAACTCAAAGAGTCAGAGGATTTGAGAGTTTGCTGAATAAGGCCACAGACTACGAGCTGGAACTATTAGACTATGCTGATCGCTTGCTTTCTGATAAGCCTATCCCTATGGACTCTATGACTGCTTTTGGTACGTTGGAAAAGCTAGGCGATGAAAGTATTAGCCTACTCCAAAAGTTGGACGTAGAGGGCGAATATAAAGGCCTTGCTGATTATACAGAGCATTTGAAGTAGAACACAGGGGAGCAATCCCCTTTTTGTTATCAAGTCAATAGTTTTGGGTTTTTCCATATAGGGGGAAATAATGAAGCGGTTAGCAATAGAAACAATCACTAAATCAATGAAGCTGAGAGGAATAACTAAGGGTATAGCCGAGTTGGACGGTCAACGTTTAGAGATTGATTTGGATAATTTAATGATTGATTTTGGTGGAGAGTCATTTGAATTAGACAGAATAGCAGGAACTAAGGGAGGTAATCGATATTTCTTTCTTTGCCCTGATTGTGGGAGACGGTGCAGGTTACTTTATAAACGGTATTTATATTTTAGTTGCGGTACTTGTCTAGATATCCACAAGAGCACTCTGAACCGCAGTAAAACGGATTGCCAATACTACTGGGAGCTTGCACTAAAAGAAGCCAGAAAGGTAGAACCAGGGTGGAGTCCTAGACGTGGTGGATATATGTTTGATGGTTTCCCTGAAATACCAAGGTATATGAAACGTGACAGGTATCATAAGCACTATAAGAAGTTTTTGAAGTATATTGAAAAGGGGATAGATTTTGGTTGAATGGTTTGAGATTGTAGGACAATATGAAGTAGTGTGCAATTTACAAAACAAACAAATACTACATATTAGACGGTTTGAATGTTAAAAAAGCTAGATATATCAAGGATTTAAGTAAGTAGAGCGTTCCAAAAAAGGGTGCGGTAAGCGTTCCGAAAAATGGTAAGGTTTTGGTAAGGTATCGAAGTTTTCCAATGGTGAGGTTTTGGTGAGGTAAGAGCAAAAAATGTAAAGGTTTTGTCAAGGTTGCGTATTTAAAAGCCCCAAGGTTACCACAAGGTAGAGAGGTTTACCGAGGTTTAGAAAAGGTGAGATTTTGCTTAGGTAGTGGCAGTAAATATGCCTGACAGATGGCAGGGTTATGTGTGTTGAACTCCGAGCGAACGCCGAGAAAGTGGATATATCCTCCTATCATTTATCAAGCAGATAAGGACGACAATAAGCCTTCTTAATTGCTTTCAAGTATGAACAAGTATGAACATATTCCACCAGTCGTTGAAAATACAAAAAGCCAAGGCTTACCACCTCAGAATGATTAGGTTTTGATTAGGTTTTGATTAGGTTTTACATTTTAAAATAGCAAGGTAAGGACTTTATTCTAGAGATAAAATACTAAGATTTCCTAAGATACAAATACTTTTAGAGATAAAGAACGTTAAGGGGGTATAATCGAACTCCTAGAAAACGCAAAAAAAGCCAGCACAGCTGACTCCTTTATAAATTATTCCTTAAAATTATTATACCATAGAGGAGGCTGAGGCATGACACCAGAGCAGGTAAAAGAAAAACTAGAGGGCGTTAAGTGGATAAGCAAGGAAATCAAAGGCTTATATTTGGAATTGGAAGCCCTGGAAGATGGTATTATCGAAAAGCCAACACTAAGCCATAGCAGGGTACAGGCAAGCAGAGAGAACAAGACAGAGAAAAATCTTATAAGTGTTCTAAAACTAAAAGAGGACACTTTACAGAGAATTGAGCGACTTACTGAAGAGAGAATGGAAATATCTAGGCTAATCGATAAGCTGGCCAATCCGCTTGAGCGTTCTGTTCTAAGATTTTTTTACTTGAATGATCTTGTAGCTTCGGAGGTAGCTGAAGAAATAGGAAAATCTACCACCTCAGTATATCGAGTAAAGCAGGAAGCCATAGAATACTTGGCAAATGTGGGGTAATAGGTGAGCACAAAAAAACGCCTAGAACAATCTAAGCGCTAAAGAGTAGTGGACGGTGTGTCTGTCCCGTCATCTCTTCTACCTCATGGGTGCGTAGGAACACTATCATCTCTACCTCACTTCTCTTTAGATTAATTATATCACAAAGGAGCGAACTAATGGAGCTAGATAAGTTTAAAACGATGATGAACGTCAGAGAGCGGATGACCTACTTTCTACGCTTCCAGAGGATGGCAGGGAGTGAAAACCAAGTTACAATAGATGAAGAGGCTTGGAAACTTGTCTTACCTGATCAGTGGAATTTGAGCGGGGAGCATGAAAAGGCAATCCGTGAGGGGTTGGAGATATTCGCCCAAGACATCAACAGTATAGAGAATAAACGAGCCAGGAAATACTTTATTATCCATTATTGCTACATGAGAAAGAAAACAATGAGCGAGTGCGTAGAAATGGCAGGAACTAGTGTTACAAGTTACCACAGGTACAAACAGATAGCCGTCTTAAACTTTGCGAGAATCCACCAGAACAGAGAACTAGAAGCATATAAGTAGGCGTCGGTGGTGTTTGTTGAAAAAATGTTGAGATTTAAGTGAGGTAACATGAACAAGTATGAACATATTCCACCAGAACGGAGAGTTAGAAGTGTTAACGTAGGCTGCGGCTTCATATTCGCCCCCTCTTTTGCTTTGTTTCGTACTGGACAACTAAATCACCATGGATCAACTAAAAGCCCTTAGAAACTAATCTGGGGGCTTTTGTGGTTGAAAAGTGTTAGAAAAGGTGTATAATACGGATAAGAATAGAAGTAGAGAAATCCAGAGATAGGTAAGACCGAGCTGGTGCCTGCCGATATGACTTATAAAGAGTGGTATAGTAAGTATATGGATGAAAAAGGTATGTCTGTAAAACGTAAAGCGTTTGATAAAACTATTAAAAATGGTACTCTAGATTTAGAAGTAGATAACTGCACATATGTTTGCTGAGGCGGTTGCTGAGAGTTTTGATGCAGGGTATGACGGTGTTGTTTTCTTTGATACAAAAAATGAAAATCTCAATAAACATTATGCTAGAACTCTAGGGGCTGTAAATATCAGTAAATTCCGAATGGCAATTTTTGAAAAGGAGGCTAAGAAGTTACATGACTACTATAATTTCAAACGTAATAAAAAATAAGTCGTTGTTGGAGCTTGATGGTCTGGTTGGTTTGCCAAACGGGGATAGACCTGAGCCTTTAAAATATAATCTCGGGAAAATTAACAAGTATTTAAACGAAACAGGCAAAGAGTTCAAGGAATTAACTGAACTTGAGTTGAAACAATTTAAAATTTAAGTCCCTAGAGACGAATCTAGGGACTTTTGTGAGGTCATAATCTTATAAACCACGCGCTTCATGGTATAATATACCTATCAGCAATCAAAAACTAAAGTATGGAAAAGTATGTACATATTTCATCAGAAAACAAAAAAGCACGTTTGACCGTGCTAGTTTCTTGCCTGCTGAACTCGTCAAATCTTAGCCCTTTTGTGGGGCTTTTTTTGCTCCCCTTTTTGCGTACTTTGGGGGAGCAAGTAGTAAAAAGTAATGTTAGTATTTTTTGTTCAAAAGCGCGTGATATAAGGGTTAGGAAGCCCTAAGAAAACATAAAATAAGAAGTTTTTTATTATACTACAAAATCGGCCTTTTGGGTAATAGAATCTCACTTTTTTTGGTATAATGGTAAGCAATAATGGACTAGAAAGAACAAAAATGCAAGATAAAATTGTCATTCATGGGGCGCGTGCCCATAATTTAAAAAATATTGATGTGGAGATTCCACGAGACAAGCTAGTTGTAGTGACTGGTTTGTCAGGTTCAGGGAAATCCAGTCTGGCCTTTGATACCCTCTATGCGGAGGGACAACGTCGCTATGTGGAGAGTTTGTCAGCCTACGCTCGTCAATTCTTGGGGAATATGGAGAAGCCTGATGTAGATGCTATTGATGGTCTCAGCCCAGCTATTTCCATCGATCAGAAAACGACTAGTAAAAATCCTCGCTCGACGGTGGGAACAACGACTGAAATTAATGACTATCTGCGTCTCCTCTACGCACGTGTGGGGACGCCTTACTGTATCAACGGACACGGGGCTATCAAGGCTTCTTCTGTTGAGCAAATCGTTGATAAGGTCTTAGAATTGCCAGAACGCCAACGCTTGCAGATTTTAGCCCCTGTCATCCGCAAGAAAAAAGGACAACATAAGAGTGTTATCGAGAAGGTTCAGAAAGATGGGTATGTCCGTGTCCGTGTGGATGGGGAAGTCTATGATGTGACCGAAGTGCCTGAGCTGTCTAAGAGTAAGCAACACAATATCGATGTCGTGGTTGACCGTATTGTCATCAAGGAGGGCATTCGTAGTCGTCTCTTTGATTCCATTGAGGCTGCCCTTCGTATCGCAGAAGGTTATGTCATTATCGACACTATGGACGACTCTGAGTTGCTCTTCTCTGAGCATTATGCCTGTCCAGTTTGTGGCTTTACTGTTCCAGAGTTAGAGCCTCGTCTCTTCTCCTTCAATGCTCCTTTTGGCTCTTGTAGTGAGTGTGACGGCCTAGGCATCAAGTTGGAGGTGGATACTGATTTGGTAGTGCCAGATGACAGCAAAACCTTACGTGAGGGAGCGCTAGCACCTTGGAATCCTATCTCATCCAACTACTATCCAAACATGTTAGAGCAGGCCATGACAGCCTTTGGAGTGGATATGGATAAGCCTTTTGAGGACTTGTCAGAAGAAGACAAGAACTTGACTTTCTACGGCTCAGATGGCAAGGAATTCCATTTCCACTATGAAAATGAATTTGGTGGTGTGCGCGATATTGACATTCCTTTTGAGGGAGTTGTTAATAATATCAAGCGTCGCTATCACGAGACAAACAGCGATTACACCCGCACCCAGATGCGTCTCTACATGAATGAGCTGACCTGCGGAACCTGTCACGGCTATCGTCTCAATGACCATGCCTTGTCTGTCCGTGTGGGTGGCCAGCAAGGGCCACATATCGGAGAAATTTCAGACCTGTCTATCGCAGACCACTTGGACTTGGTGAGCCAACTGACCTTGTCTGAAAATGAAGCCATCATTGCTCGGCCTATTCTCAAGGAAATCAAGGATCGTTTGACCTTCCTTAATAACGTGGGCCTTAACTATCTGACTCTGTCACGTTCGGCAGGAACTCTTTCGGGTGGAGAGAGTCAGCGTATTCGTTTGGCAACCCAGATTGGTTCCAACCTATCAGGCGTCCTCTATATCCTAGATGAGCCATCGATTGGGCTCCACCAGAGGGACAATGATCGTTTGATCGCCAGTCTCAAAGATGCGCGATTTGGGTAATACACTCATCGTTGTGGAACACGATGAAGATACCATGCGCGAAGCGGACTATTTGATTGACGTTGGTCCTGGTGCTGGTGTTTTTGGTGGAGAGATTGTTGCTGCAGGTACGCCCAAACAGGTGGCTCGCAACAGTAAGTCTATCACAGGCCAGTACTTGTCAGGTAAACGTGCCATCCCAGTACCAGACGAGCGACGTGCTGGAAATGGTCGTTTTATTGAAGTGACAGGAGCGTGTGAGAACAACTTGCAAAATGTCACAGCTTGCTTCCCACTAGGAAAATTCATCGCGGTGACAGGTGTATCAGGTTCAGGGAAATCGACCTTGATCAACAGTATCCTCAAAAAAGCTATTGCCCAGAAGCTCAACCGTAATTCAGACAAACCTGGTAAATTTAAGACTATTACAGGGATTGAGCATGTCGACCGCTTGATTGACATTGACCAGAGCCCTATAGGACGAACGCCAAGGTCTAACCCTGCTACCTATACGGGAGTTTTTGACGATATACGTGACCTCTTTGCTCAGACTAATGAAGCCAAGATTCGAGGCTACAAGAAGGGGCGTTTTAGTTTCAATGTTAAGGGAGGTCGTTGTGAAGCCTGCTCAGGTGACGGGATCATTAAGATTGAGATGCACTTCTTGCCAGATGTTTATGTGGCTTGTGAAGTCTGCCACGGGACTCGCTACAACAGTGAAACCCTAGAAGTTCACTACAAGGAAAAGAATATCTCGCAGGTCTTGGATATGACCGTTAACGATGCGGTAGAATTCTTCCAACACATTCCAAAGATTCAACGCAAACTTCAGACCATCAAGGATGTGGGACTGGGATATGTAACGCTAGGACAACCAGCTACAACCCTTTCTGGGGGAGAAGCCCAGCGTATGAAGCTGGCTAGTGAACTCCACAAACGATCGACAGGAAATCTTTCTACATTCTGGATGAGCCGACAACAGGTCTTCATACCGAGGATATCGCTCGCTTGCTCAAGGTTTTAGCTCGCTTTGTAGACGATGGCAATACAGTCCTTGTTATCGAGCACAATCTAGACGTTATCAAGACAGCAGACCATATTATTGACTTGGGACCTGAGGGCGGTGTCGGTGGTGGAACCATCATCGCGACAGGAACTCCAGAAGAAGTAGCGGCCAACGAAGCCAGCTACACAGGACACTATTTGAAAGGAAAGTTACATCATGAATAAACGCGTACAAGCATTTCTGGCTAAAATGCAAGAAAAAGAACTAGATGGCATCATCATCAATAACCTTAAAAACGTCTATTATTTGACGGGTTTTTGGGGCTCAAACGGAACAGTCTTCATCAGCCGTGACCGACAGGTCTTGGTGACAGACTCTCGCTATATCATTGCAGCTAAGCAAGAAACCAGTGGTTTTGAGATTGTGGCTGACCGTGATGAATTGGCTGTCATTGCCGGAATTGTTAAGGATATGGGCTTGTCTCGTATCGGTTTTGAAGATGAGATTTCGGTCTCTTATTATCACCGTATGCAGGCAGCCTTTGAAGGGTTTGACTTGCTTCCACAAACTCAGTTTGTTGAAGGTCTTCGTATGATTAAGGATGAAGCGGAGATTGCAGCTATTCGCAAGGCTTGTTCTATCTCAGACCAAGCTTTCCGCGATGCGCTTGACTTTATTAAGCCAGGAAAGACTGAAATTGAGATTGCCAACTTCCTTGACTTCCGTATGCGTGAGTTGGGAGCATCTGGCTTGTCTTTTGACACTATCCTAGCTAGCGGTATCAACTCTTCCAAACCTCATGCTCATCCCATGCACAAACCAGTGGAGCTGGGAGAAGCTATTACCATGGATTTCGGCTGCCTCTATGACCACTATGTCAGCGATATGACACGAACTATATATCTGGGGCATGTCAGCGACGAGCAGGCAGAGATTTACAATACGGTTCTCAAAGCCAACCAAGCCTTAATCGATCAAGCCAAGGCAGGCTTAGACTTCCGTGACTTTGACAAAATCCCTCGTGATATTATCATCGAGGCAGGTTATGGAGACTACTTTACTCACGGTATTGGCCACGGTATTGGGCTGGATATTCATGAGGAACCATACTTTAGCCAGACTTCTACAGAAACTATTAAGGCAGGTATGGCATTGACAGATGAGCCAGGTATCTACATCGAAGGAAAATATGGCGTTCGTATCGAGGATGATATCTTGATTACAGAGACAGGTTGTGAATTATTGACCCTAGCTCCAAAAGAGTTGATAGTCATTTAGTTATTTGTCAAGAAAAAAGTACGAAAATGACGAAAAAAGTCAAAAAAATTTAAAAATAGGTCGCAAGTCGGATGTTTTTTATGGTATAATAGACTAAACTGATAGTAACATGTAGCGAAAGGGGTAGGTACATGATTAAAATTTATACAGTCTCAAGTTGTACTAGCTGTAAAAAAGCAAAAACCTGGCTCAATGCCCACCAGTTAAGTTATAAAGAACAAAACCTTGGTAAAGAAGGAATTACGAGAGAAGAATTACTGGATATTCTAACCAAAACAGATAACGGAATAGCCAGCATCGTTTCATCTAAAAATCGCTATGCCAAAGCCCTTGGAGTGGATATTGAAGATTTGAGCGTCAACGAAGTTCTCAATCTGATTATGGAAACGCCGAGAATTTTAAAGAGCCCAATCCTTGTAGATGAAAAACGCCTACAAGTTGGCTATAAGGAAGACGATATTCGTGCCTTCCTACCACGCTCTGTCCGTAATGTAGAAAATGCAGAAGCACGTTTGCGTGCAGCTCTATAAACATCAAGGCTGGGAGTGCTTCCTAGCCTTGTTTGCTCTTTTAATTCAAAAATGATGTGAGGAATTATGAAAAAAATACTAATTACAAGTTTTGCACTACTTTTCCTGCTTGCTGGATGTGGGCAAAAAAAAGCGACAACTGCATCCTCTAGTAGTGAATCTGAAACGTTACAGTCAACGTTACCTGTCCTAGAGAATGCTGAGAAGAATACAGTAGTTACAAAAACATTTATGCTACCGAAGTCAACAGACGGTAGTCAGCAGATTCAAACGGTCACATATAAAGGAAAACAATTTTTAAGTTTGACTATTATTCAAAAAAGACCAATTACCGATGAATTGAAGACTTTTGTAACTGAGCATGGTGTAGAGGCTACTCAAAAAGCCCTCATGGAGGCTGAAGGTAAAGATACCTCGATTCAGGAAGCACGAAAGTTGCCAGGTTTTACACTTGAGACGAAGATACTAAGTGAAACAGAAATTCAAACAACAACTACTTATGATTTTCAGGTTTTAGATATCAAAAAAGCTTCACAGGTTGAATATCTAAAGAATATTGGCTTGGAAAATCTTTTGAAAAATGAACCGAGTCAATATGTAGCAGACAGATTGGCAAATGGCGCGACAGAACAGTAGAAAATCCAAATAAATAGACTGCCTGAATTGTAGAACGTAAGGAATTATGCTATAATGGTACTATTCTAAGGAAAGAGGGTGTTAGAATGGGATTTACTGAAGAAACAGTACGTTTTAAATTGGACGATTCCAATAAAAAAGAAATTAGCGAAACTCTGACTGATGTTTATGCTTCGTTGAACGATAAGGGCTACAACCCGATTAACCAAATCGTAGGTTACGTATTGAGTGGAGACCCTGCCTACGTTCCTCGTTATAATAATGCACGAAATCAAATCCGTAAGTATGAGCGCGATGAAATCGTTGAAGAACTGGTCCGCTACTACCTTAAAGGACAAGGAGTCGATCTATAACCTATGAGAATTATGGGATTGGACGTCGGTTCAAAAACGGTAGGGGTGGCCATTAGCGATCCGCTCGGTTTTACAGCTCAAGGGCTTGAAATCATCCAAATCAATGAGGAACAAGGCCAATTTGGTTTTGATCGCGTTAAAGAGTTGGTTGATACTTACAAGGTAGAACGATTTGTAGTGGGCTTGCCTAAAAACATGAACAATACAAGCGGACCGCGCGTGGAAGCTAGTCAAGCCTACGGAGCAAAGTTAGAAGAGCTTTTTGGTTTACCAGTAGACTATCAAGATGAACGCTTGACAACAGTTGCCGCAGAGCGCATGTTGATTGAACAAGCAGATATTAGCCGTAACAAGCGCAAGAAAGTCATTGATAAGTTAGCAGCTCAGCTGATTTTACAAAATTATTTAGATAGAAAATTTTAATACAAAGGAGAGGCTATGTCACACGATCATAACCACGACCACGAAGAACGTGAATTAATTACACTAGTAGATGAGCAAGGAAATGAAACCTTGTTTGAAATCCTTTTGACCATTGACGGAAAAGAAGAATTTGGTAAAAACTATGTTCTTCTAGTACCAGTTAACGCAGAAGAAGACGAAGACGGACAAGTTGAAATCCAAGCTTACTCATTCATCGAAAACGAAGATGGAACAGAAGGCGAATTGCAACCAATCCCAGAAGACTCAGAAGACGAATGGAACATGATTGAAGAAGTCTTCAACAGCTTTATGGAGGAGTAAAAACATCCAGTGGATGTTTTTAGCCCAAGTTAATATTCATAGTAGCTAGTTATTAGCTAACCAGGTGAGAGGTCGGGACGAAAATCCTGGCCTCGTTTTGTTAGTTATGAGACTTTATTGAGGCAGTTGATTGAACCTGTAATTAAGGAGATGTATATGTTTGAAGTAGAAGAATGGCTCCATAGTCGGATTGGTTTGAATTTTCGATCAGGCTTGGGCCGAATGCAACAAGCGGTGGATTTGTTGGGGAATCCCGAGAAGTCTTATCCTATTATCCACGTAACAGGAACTAATGGAAAAGGTTCTACCATTGCTTTTATGAGGGAGTTATTTATGGGGCATGGCAAAAAAGTTGCGTCCTTTACCTCCCCTCATATCGTCTCTATCAATGATCGAATCTGCATTAACGGGCAACCAATAGCTGATGCAGACTTCATCCGTTTGGCTAATCAGGTCAAGGAGATGGAGAAAACGCTTCTGCAAACCCATGATCAGTTGTCCTTTTTTGAATTGCTGACCTTGATTGCTTTTCTTTATTTTAGAGAGCAAGAGGTGGATTTGGTTCTACTAGAAGTGGGAATTGGTGGCTTACTTGACACAACCAATGTGGTAACTGGAGAGATTGCTGTCATCAGTTCCATCGGACTTGACCATCAGGAAACTCTGGGTGACAGTATAGCAGCAATTGCAGAGCAGAAAGCTGGTATTTTTAAGGCTGGTAAAAAGGCAGTGATTGCTGAGTTGCCTTCAGAAGCTAGGCTTGTTTGTCAGAAAAAAGCAGACTCTTTAGCTGTTGCCCTTTATCAGGCAGGTCAGGATTTTTCAATGCTGAATGGTGATTTTTCAAGTTCTTTACTAAATATTTCACAGCTGAAAATAGGCTTGGAAGGAGCCTATCAGCAGGAGAATGCGGCTTTGGCGTTTCAAACTTTTCTTCTCTTTATGAGGGAAGAAAAGGAAGTTGTTGATGAGCAGGCTGTAAGACAGGCTTTAGCGAAAACCTATTGGGCTGGTCGTTTGGAGCGTATTCGTCCTCAGATTTATTTGGACGGTGCTCATAACCTCCCTGCCTTGACTCGCTTGGTTGAATTTATTAAAGAAAAAGAGCAGGAAGGATATCGTCCTCAAATCCTATTTGGAGCCTTGAAACGGAAGGATTATCAAGGGATGTTGGGTTATCTTACTGAAAAATTGCCTCAGGTGGAACTCAAGGTGACCGGCTTTGACTATCAAGGTTCTTTGGATGAAACAGATATAACAGGTTACGATGTAATTCCTTCTTATCGCGAATTTATCAGCAGTTTTGAAGAAAGAGCAGACACTCAAGACTTGTTATTCATTACAGGGTCTCTCTATTTTATCTCAGAAGTACGGGGCTACTTGCTGGCCCATGAGCAGATAAATTGACCTCCTTTTTTGAACTTGTTATACTAGTGGAACTACCAGTTAGAAGAAACATTCTCTAAATTGGTAGCAGAAAGGAAATTCATCATGAAATTAAAAAGATTCACACTTTCTCTTGCTTCTCTAGCAAGTCTTAGTCTCTTAGTAGCTTGTTCACAAAGAGCTCAACAGGTTCAACAACCAGTAGCTCAATCGCAAACTCAACAAACTCAGCAATCACAACCTGCTGCTTCATCTTCAGCAGAAAATTCAAACCAGACAGCAACAAGTTCTTCACAAAATACAGTTACAGCTCAACCAACCAATATTGATGGAACTTATACTGGTCAGGACGAAGGAGACCGTATCACTTTGGTAGTGACTGGAACAACTGGTACATGGACACAGGTAGAAACTGACGGAGATCAAGAAATCAAGCAGGTTAGCTTTGATGCCGCTAATCAACGCATGATTATTGGGGATGATGCTAAAATTTATACAATTAATGGAAATCAGATGCTTATTGACGATATGGATAGAGAAGCGTCTGATCGCATTGTTTTATCTAAGTAAAGCTTATTTATCAAAAATTCCGATAGATTCTATTGGAATTTTTTGGTTTTAAAAGTCTCAAACATTATCTAAAAAGATTTGTTGAAACGTACTGAAATTTCCAAGGTAAAATACCTTAACTACCTTTCTAGGGATATTTTAATTTTATCAAAGCTTTCCTATGAAGATAAAATCAAGTGGATGGTATATTTGAAAATAGAGCTTATCATAAAAAGAAGGATTATCTTGAAAACTCTTTTTATATCATGTAAGATTAGGATATTGATTTCCCATACTGGTACTGGGATTGTAAACTTGATCGAATGCCTACTAAATTCAAGGAGAAAAAGAGTAAATTGTTGCCATCTAGCTGTGAACTGATGTATACTAATGGAAACAACTATTAACTAGGTGGTTAGGGAGAAGGATAAAAAAGAAAGGGGATGTATGAAAACTAGAAAAATACAGTTGCTCATGTCCAAGTATGGTTTTAGTATTACCATTATGCTGACTGAGTTAGTTCTTGTTTTTGGTGTATTTCTCTATCTGGGGCGAATGGCGCCTATTATTTGGATTATACTTGTTATTTTAGTGAGTTTAGCGACCATTGTATCGATTGTTAATCGTTCTATGAATCCCGAGAGTAAGGTAACATGGCTTTTAGTAGCCTTTGTTCCAGTGTTTGGGCCTTTGCTGTATATCATGTTTGGAGAACGTCGTTTGTCCAAGAAAGAAATGAAGCAACTGGAACAATTGCAATCCATGGTTCATCGTGAGGATAACAGTAGAGCCTTGCGTTTGGAATTAAAGGAACAAGACAAATCTGCTTACGGAGTTATTAAATCACTCCTCAGTATGGATACAAATACAGATGTATATGATCAAACAGATACAAAGTTTTTTGCTTCTGGAGAAAGTATGTGGCAACAGATGCTGGAGGATCTTAGGAAAGCAGAAAAGTTCATCTTCTTAGAGTACTATATTGTAGAAGAAGGTTTGATGTGGAATAGTATTTTAGAGATTTTAGAAGAAAAAGTCGCCCAAGGTGTAGAAGTGAAAATGCTTTATGATGACATTGGTTGTATGGCAACATTACCTGGAGACTATACTATTCAGCTTCGGGGAAGAGGGATTGAGGCTCATAAATTTAACAAGGTAATTCCTCGTTTGACAGTTGCCTATAACAATCGTGATCATCGTAAAATCTTAATTATTGATGGTCAGATTGCCTATACTGGTGGTGTTAACCTTGCAGATGAGTATATCAATCATGTAGAGAGATTTGGATATTGGAAGGATAGTGGTATCCGTTTAGATGGTTTAGCGGTCAAGGCTTTAACAAGACTCTTTTTAGCAACTTGGTATATAAATCGTGGGGAAATTAGTGATTTCGATCAATATCACCTTGAGAATCAACCGAGAGATGGTCAAGGTTTTTGTATACCATATAGTAGCGGACCTAAACCCATTTACCGAGCTCAGGTGGGAAAAACTGTTTATCAGAATCTCATCAATCAGGCGACAGATTATATCTATATTACGACCCCTTATCTTATCATTGACTATGATTTGACTGAAAGTATTAAAAATGCTTCCCTGCGAGGGGTAGATGTGCGAATTGTTACACCTTATATTCCAGATAAGAAAGTAATCCAATTAGTTACTAGAGGAGCGTACTTAGATCTGCTTTCGGCAGGAGTCCGCATTTACGAATACAGTCCAGGTTTCCTTCACAGTAAACAAATGATCGTTGATGGCGAGGCAGCAACCGTTGGGACTATCAATTTTGATTATCGTAGTCTGGTTCATCACTATGAAAATGCAGTGTTGTTATATCGAACCCAATCAATTCTGGATATTGCGGAGGATTTTAGAGGAATTTTCCAAGTTTCACGAGAAATCAATTCCTACACCATTAAACCAAAGTGGTATCAAACTCTTATCAAAGAAATTGTCCAGTTATTTGCACCCATGCTTTAAAAACAAAAAGATTTGACCTTGAGTTAAATCTTTTTATATGGTTAAGTTAGACTTTCAATTCGGGAGGCTAGATTGTTTTTGTAGCATCAAACGAATCGCTATTCTAGATAGGATATAAGGTAAATATCAATCCCGGGCTGACATTCCGGTAAGATTTTGATATACTAAAACAGATAAACTTGGAGGAAAAATGAATGAATGTATATGGAAAAAAAGATGAGAGCTATGAAGAATCTCGTTACCCAGATTGGACATTACCAGAAAAAAAGGAAACTCTGCTTCCGCTTTTTAGTATTTTGATTGGAAGTTTGATTGCAACAGTGATTTCTGTTGTCCTACCTTTTATTTTTAATTTAATGAGCCCTGAGCAGACCCAGGACCTTTATATTGGATGGGCCTTGCATCAAACTGGTCAGATTTATACAGACTACTTTGGGACTAATGGCTTGCTTTATTATTTAGTAGCTTATCTTTTGAAAGGGAGTGTTTTAATTTCTCTTGTGGAATGGTTGGCTCTGTTTGGGGCAGGTATTTTCCTTTTTAAAGCAGCAGATACTCTTACCGACCAGAGTGAGCAGACCAAGCAAGTTGTGTTTGTATTTTATCTCCTCGTTGCAGGACTTGGTTTTGGTGGAGGTTATGCCCTTTTCCTAGCATTACCATTTTTATTTTACTCTTTGCACATTGTGACGCAGTATTTGTCTTATCCGGATAGTGATAAAGGATTTTTGCGACTTGGAATGAGTTTTGCTCTAGCATTCTTCCTTGCTCCATTGCCTACAGCTTTATTTGTAGTTACGATTGCCTTGGCATTGCTCGGTTTTAATGTCGCGGAGCATCGATTTGTTCATGGATTGTATCAATTTTTTGCAGCTGCTCTTGGATTTTCTCTTGTCTTTTATCCTTTAGGTTATTTTACGGTCTTGCAAGGAAGTTTTGGTGATGCGATTAGTCAAACTTTTTACCCCTTAAATGCAGTGAGTCTGTTTGCAAATAATCTTTTGATTGAAAATGCAATTTTCTACGGATTGCTTGCTATTGGGGTTGGTTCTCTCACTCTCCTCTTTAAGGGCTTATTCCAATTAAAACCAGCCAAGCAATATTCATTATCACTAGTTGCTAGTTTAGGATTGCTGCTTGTGTTATCTATGTTGATTTTATCTAAAGAGTCAGCGTATGGTTCACGTTTAGTCCTGCTGATTCCATTCTTGATATTACTCCTTATAACAGAAATTAAGGGTAAGGATAGAGTGAATCGTCGTCGGAGAAATGATGGCGATGGTTCTTTCCTAAAAAGCAATTTATATTTACCGCTTGTTGCAATAGCTTATTTATTGCTTCTACCAGTTTTGAGTCGTTATGTTTTTCATCCATCAGCATATCAAGAAAGAGCCCGTCTTGCGAGTGTCGTCAAAAAGGAAATGAGTGTTGAAGATCGTGTATATGCGTGGGATAACCGTCCCGAGTTTTATCTAGAAAGTGAACGTCTAGCACCAAGTTCTTTATTGATTCCAACTCTCTATACTGCAAGCGATGAGAATAAAACCAAGCTTATGAATGACCTGAAGGAGAATCAACCGAAGATGATTATGGTTAATCAACAGGTGGCTTTGTGGTCAGATGTAGAGACTTTGCTTAGTGAAAAATATGAACTTATTAAGACGGATACGAACGAATTCAAACTATATAAATTAAAATAATCAAATCAATATCTTGTGTATTTTTAAAAATTTTAGGATTTTTAACACAAGATATTGATTTTTCTTTTTAGAGTGGTATAATACTTTTTATAAAGAACATTTTAGAAAAGAGCATGCATATGATTGCACTAGAAGAAAAAATTACAATTTTGCCAACTCTCTTCGTCGAGAAACGAGATGGGAGACGTGTTGTATTTGATGTGGACAAGATTGACAAGGCTCTCCACAAGGCGGCAGACAAGGTTATGGATGTGACACCCTTAGTCGAAAAACGCCTCAATGCTCTGACTGAGCGAATTGTCACAGAAATTCATAGTCGCTTTCCACAGGGGGTTAAGATTTACGAAATTCAAAATATCGTAGAACATGAACTCCTTGAAGCCAAAGAATATGCGCTGGCTGAGGAGTATATTACTTATCGGACACAAAGGGATTTTGAACGCTCAAAAGCGACAGATATTAACTTTAGTATCCATAAGCTTCTCAATAAAGATCAGGCAGTTGTCAATGAAAATGCTAATAAAGACAGCGATGTCTTTAATACCCAGCGTGATTTGACAGCAGGTATTGTTGGGAAATCAATCGGGCTGCAAATGCTTCCTAAGCACGTAGCCAATGCCCACCAAAAAGGGGATATCCACTATCACGATTTGGACTACAGTCCCTATACACCGATGACCAACTGCTGTTTGATTGATTTCAAGGGTATGTTGGAAAATGGTTTTAAGATTGGAAATGCAGAGGTAGAAAGTCCCAAGTCTATCCAGACTGCGACAGCTCAGATTTCCCAAATCATCGCCAACGTTGCTTCTAGCCAGTACGGGGGATGTTCAGCTGACCGTATCGATGAAGTCTTGGCGCCTTATGCAGAGAAGAATTATCAAAAACACCTTAAGGAAGCGGAAGAGTGGGTCTTACCTGACAAACGGGAAGATTACGCTTGGAAGAAAACTCAAAAGGATATCTATGATGCCATGCAATCTCTCGAGTATGAAATTAATACTCTCTTCACTTCAAATGGACAAACACCATTTACTTCCCTTGGTTTTGGTTTAGGAACCAATCGTTTTGAGCGTGAAATTCAAAAGGCAATTTTAAACATTCGCATCAAGGGTCTTGGTTCGGAGCATCGTACGGCTATCTTTCCTAAACTCATCTTTACGCTAAAAAGAGGACTCAATTTAGAGGAAGGAACTCCAAACTACGACATCAAGCAGTTGGCTCTAGAGTGTGCAACCAAGCGGATGTATCCAGATGTCTTGTCTTATGATAAGATTGTTGACTTGACAGGATCCTTCAAGGTGCCTATGGGTTGCCGTTCGTTCCTTCAAGGATGGAAGGATGAAAATGGTGTCGAGGTCAATTCAGGTCGCATGAATCTGGGTGTTGTGACGGTTAACCTGCCTCGTATCGCTCTTGAGTCTGAAGGTGATATGAATAAGTTCTGGGAAATCTTCAACGAGCGGATGAATATCGCAGAAGATGCTCTGGTTTACCGTGTCGAACGGACCAAGGAAGCGACACCAGCCAATGCTCCTATCCTTTATCAATACGGTGCTTTTGGCCATCGTCTAGGTAAAGAAGAAAGTGTTGACCAGCTCTTTAAGAATCGTCGGGCAACTGTTTCGCTGGGTTACATCGGTTTGTACGAAGTGGCTACTGTCTTCTTTGGAAATAGCTGGGAACACAATCCAGAAGCCAAGGAATTCACTCTGGACATCATTCGTGATATGAAACGCCGTGTAGAAGAGTGGTCTGACCAATATGGCTATCATTTCTCTATCTACTCAACACCGTCTGAAAGTTTGACAGATCGTTTCTGCCGACTAGATACAGAGAAGTTCGGCTCTATTCCTGATATCACAGACAAGGAATACTACACCAATTCTTTCCACTACGATGTTCGTAAGAATCCAACACCGTTTGAAAAATTAGACTTTGAGAAAGTCTATCCGGAAGCAGGTGCGTCAGGTGGTTTCATCCATTATTGTGAGTATCCAGTCCTTCAGCAAAATCCAAAGGCTCTGGAAGCTGTTTGGGATTATGCCTATGACCGTGTGGGCTATCTTGGGACCAATACTCCAATAGACCGTTGCTACAAGTGTGACTTTGAAGGGGATTTTGAACCAACTGAGAGGGGCTTTGCTTGTCCTAACTGTGGCAATAGCGACCCTAAAACAGTAGACGTTGTTAAACGGACTTGTGGCTATTTAGGCAATCCTCAAGCGAGACCTATGGTCAATGGGCGTCACAAGGAAATCGCAGCGCGTGTCAAACACATGAATGGTTCAACGATTAAAATAGCTGGCCATCAAGTAACAAATTAGAAAGAAATGGAATGGGAAAATATCAATTAGACGATAAGGGGCGCGCACAAGTGACCCGTTATCACGAGAAACACTCTAAAGGTGGAGCTGGTAAGAAAGAACGCTTGCTCAACCTCAGAGAACAATTTTTAAATAAGAATAAGAAGAAATAAAAGTGAGAGTCAGCTCTCGCTTTTCTCTTAGTGGGAGGTAAGGATGGAATTACGCAGACCAAGATTAGCAGATAAAGAAACAGTTTTAGAGATGATGACAGAGTTTGAAAAGAGCCAATCAGCCCATGATGGAGGATTTTGGGATACAGAGAACTTTGTGTATGAAGAATGGTTGGAAACAAATATGCAAAAAGAAATGGGAATAAACTTGCCTAAAAATCGTGTTCCTTCCATTCAATTTGTATCATTTGATGATGTAGGTCGTGCTCTAGGATTTTTGAATCTGCGATTGAGACTGAATGAGAGACTGCTGAATTATGCAGGGAATATAGGATATTCTATTCGCCCATCAGAAAGAGGTAAGGGTTATGCTAAGGAAACTCTCCGTCAGGGCTTGCAAGTTGCTAAGGAAAAGAACATCAAGAAAGCTCTTGTGACCTGTAGCGTAAATAATCCTGCTAGCAGAGCAGTCATTTTAGCAAATGGAGGAATTCTTGAAGATGTTCGTAATGGAGTCGAGCGTTATTGGATAGAGGTAGCGAATGAATAATCCAAAACCACAAGAATGGAAAAGCGAGGAACTCAGTCAAGGGCGTATCATTGACTACAAGGCCTTTAACTTTGTGGACGGCGAAGGTGTGCGGAACTCTCTCTATGTATCAGGCTGTATGTTTCACTGCGAGGGATGTTATAATGTTGCGACTTGGTCTTTCAATGCAGGAATTCCCTACACAGCAGAATTAGAAGAACAGATCATGGAAGATCTCGCTCAACCTTATGTTCAAGGCTTGACTGTGTTGGGAGGGGAGCCCTTTCTCAATACAGGCATTCTTTTGCCACTCGTTAAGCGGATTCGGAAAGAATTGCCAGACAAGGACATCTGGTCTTGGACGGGTTATACATGGGAAGAAATGATGTTGGAAACTCCAGATAAACTGGAACTTTTATCATTGATTGATATTCTTGTCGATGGACGATACGATCGAACTAAGAGAAATCTCATGCTCCAGTTTCGAGGTTCGTCCAATCAACGCATCATCGATGTGCAAATCGCTCCAAAGTGGGCAAGTAGTGATTTGGGACAAGCTCAATGATGGAAAAGAAAGCTATGAACAGGTGAAGAGAGAATGAAGAGAAAAGACTTAATAGACCAGTTTGTCTCAGAAATAGAAACAGGAAAAGTCAGGACACTGGGCATATACGGTCATGGGGCTTCGGGTAAATCATCCTTTACATAGGAATTGTACCAAGCTTTAGATTCTACTACAGTAAATTTGCTAGAAACAGATCCTTATATCACCTCAGGACGCCATTTGGCAGTACCCAAGGACGCACCGAATCAAAGGTGACAGCTTGTCTACCGGTGGCACATGAATTGGCAAGTTTACAGAGAGAGATCTTAGCCTTGCAGGCGGGTATGGATGTCTTAACGATTGAAGAACCTTGGAAGGCTAGTGAGGTCTTGTCAGGAGCCAAATCAATTCTGATTGTCGAAGGGATGTCTGTGGGCTTTTTACCTAAGGAACTCTTTGACAAAACCATCTGTTTTTACACGGATGAGGAGACCGAATTAAAGCGACGCCTAGCTCGAGATACAACGGTGAGAAATCGCGATGCATCCTTTATATTGGCTAGACATCAGATGAGACGGGAGCAGTATCTGCGATACTATAAAGAAACCGAGTCAATTGCGGACATCTTAGTGGATCAATCAGAAGATAAATTTGATGTCAAGAGAACCCAGTTTATATAGAAGAAAATTCCTAGTTTTAAAAAGAAAAAATAGGAAAACAGTTTCATCGCAAAAAAACGAAAAAACAGCAACAAATCCCTTGCAATCGCAGGGGCTTTGTGTTATTCTATTATGGTGCTGTAAATTACAGCCTTAGCTTTGATGCAAGAGGTTGCGACACGCTCGGTTGCATTGCCACGCAACGCCGCGTCGGTTTTCTTGTGGAGCTAGCCTATTATCTTAAATAGACGAAAAGGAGAAAAAGATGGCAAACAAAAAAATCCGTATCCGTTTGAAAGCTTACGAACACCGTACGCTTGACACAGCGGCTGCAAAAATCGTAGAATCAGCTACTCGTACAGGTGCACAAGTTGCGGGTCCAATCCCACTTCCAACTGAACGTAGCCTCTACACAATCATTCGTGCGACTCACAAATACAAAGACTCTCGCGAACAATTTGAAATGCGTACACACAAACGTTTGATCGATATCGTTAACCCAACTCAAAAAACAGTTGATGCGTTGATGAAATTGGATCTTCCAAGTGGTGTAAACGTAGAAATCAAACTTTAATCTAAAAGCTTGATACCTTGAGCATAAAAAAACGCTCGTTAAAAAAACTTTTTGAATAAAAAAATATAGAAAAAGGAACTATTTTTCTCATGACAAAAAGGAATCTTAGGGAAAAAAAGTGGGAATGACTCAAATCTTCACTGAAGCTGGCGAATTGATCCCTGTAACAGTTATTGAAGCAACTCCAAACGTTGTTCTTCAAGTTAAAACTGT